>Ga0207654_10000822_pt1 | contig 17099 bp, 16 predicted proteins | sample KBSC64metaG_FD_184355 | JGI IMG/M metagenome (GOLD analysis project Ga0207654, IMG submission 184355) | Corn rhizosphere microbial communities from Kellogg Biological Station, Michigan, USA - KBS C6-4 metaG (SPAdes) (version 2) | ecosystem: Host-associated > Plants > Roots > Rhizosphere > Soil...
GGGCAGGCCGGTGAAGCGGACATCGGCCCGCTCGGACAAGGTATCGCCGACCCGCAACGTGCCGTGATTTGGGATGCCGATGATGTCGCCCGGATAGGCCTCGTCGGCGACTTCGCGATTCTGCGCGAAGAACAGGATTGGCGAATGCACCGCGATTGGCTTGCCGTGGCCGGTCGGGGTCAGCTTCATGCCGCGCTTGAACACGCCCGAACACAGACGCATGAACGCGATCCGGTCGCGATGTTGCGGGTCCATGTTCGCCTGGACCTTGAACACGAAACCGGTGACTTCGTCGAAATCGGGCGAGACCGGTGCCGGCTCGGCCGGCTGCGGGCGCGGCGGCGGGGCATAAGCGGCGAGCGCGGCGATCAACTCGGCGACGCCGAAATCCTTGAGCGCCGATCCGAAATAGACCGGGGTCAGGTCGCCATGGCGATAGGCGTCGGCGTCGAACGCGGCATAGCCGGCCTGTGCCAGCTCGACTTCCTCGGCGATGTCGATCGGGAGTTCGGGTGCGTCGTCGACCTTGCCGAGGAATTCGCGGCTGTCGCCCTCGGGCCTGCTGACCTTGTTGGTGACGAGGTCGAGCACGCCCTGGAACTGCCCGCCCATCCCGACCGGCCAGCTCATCGGCGCGACGTCGAGCGCGAGTATGTCGGCGATCTCGTCGAGCAATTCGAACGGCGGGCGCCCTTCGCGGTCGACCTTGTTGACGAACGTGATGATCGGCACCGAGCGCAGCCGGCAGACCTCGAACAATTTGCGCGTCTGCGCCTCGATGCCGCGCGCCGCGTCGATCACCATCACCGCGGAATCGACCGCGGTCAGCGTGCGATAGGTGTCTTCGGAAAAGTCCTCGTGGCCCGGCGTGTCGAGCAGGTTGAAGGTGATGCCGTCTTTCTCGAACGTCATCACCGAGCTGGTCACCGAAATGCCGCGCTGCTGTTCGATCTTCATCCAGTCGGATCGCGCGCGCCGCGTCTGCCCGCGCGCCTTGACCTCGCCGGCGAGATGGATCGCGCCGCCGAAGTACAACAGCTTTTCGGTCAAGGTGGTCTTGCCGGCGTCGGGGTGCGAAATGATCGCGAAAGTGCGGCGGTCGGAAATGCTCATGGTGCGCGGCTCCTAGGGCGTGGAGCCGCCAGCAGCAAGCTGAGCACGGTCAGGCGGCGAGGGCTCGTCGATCCTCGTCGTCATTGGCGGGCCGATGCAGCCGCTGCCCGCGCGGCTGGCGGGCGTGCGGCCGGCGAGGCGCGATCTTCTGCCGCATCCAGGCGCCGGCGGCGCGGAAACGGATCGTCGTCGCCGCGATTACGGCTACCGCGGCAAGATCGAGCAATGCCGACAGGTCGATCGCCGTGGCGAAGCCCAGGAACTCGGGCAGGCCCATCGTGACGAGCATCCGCCCGTCATTGTCGAGCAGCCAGATCACGCTGACGATGATGGAGAGAGTGAGCAGCCCGAACAGGATTTGGCCGCGGCCGATCCGAGACAGGCGTCGCGCGGGCGCTTCGACCAATAGGCGATGCAGGCGATTCCCGATCGGTGTTCTCTCTGCCATCAGCAGCGCGGCCCATACCGATATCAGCGCGATCAGCATCCCCGATCCCCCTCCGTGTTCCACACGATATGGCGAGCGCCGCGCCCCGACAAGGGACTCGTTGGGGACTCATATTTCCGTTGTCATCCCCGCGGCACCCTCCCGTCACCCCAACATACTTCCGTCACCCCAGCGAAAGAACATCGGGTTGAGCATGCCCCGCATGCTCAAGGATCGTCTGGGGGACGATCCGACCCGATGTTGGTCTCTAGCGGTGACGCGATGCCGCTTGAGATCCCAGCTTGCGCTGGGATGACGGGTTTTGGAAATGGATCGCTTTAAGAACACGGCTTAATTTGGCTCTCAACCTAGGGTTCGAGCGTGATCGCCATCCGGCACGCCCAGTCGCTACCCGGCGCGACCTCGAACACGCCCGGCTTGGTCCGGAAATCGCCGTCGAACCCGGCGGGGTCGGCATGTCCATGCCACGGCTCGATACAGACGAACGCAGCGCCCGGCTTGGTCCAGATGCCGAGATAGGGCGTGTCGGGGAAATCCACCCTCAACTGCGGACCGTCGGCGGCACCATAGGTCACGCTGTGCGACGCCACCGGATCCCAGATTAGCGCGTCCTGGGCGAACAAATCGTCGGCGAGGTGGAGGATGCGGCCATCGAGCGGAGAGGGACGCCGGCTGGCGAACAGGCCGCCGGCAAGCTCGACGATGTCGCCAGTCTCGTCGGCCGCGAAGGTGATGCGATGCTCGTCGCGCGGGCGGCCATAAGGCAATGGCCAGGCGAAGGCGGGGTGAAAGCCGAGACTCGTGGGCAACGGCGCGCTACCGGGATTGGCGATACGCACGTCGATCGCCAGCGTCGCCGCGTCGATCGAGAACCTGACCTCCAGCACGAACTCGAACGGATAGTCGGCGCGCGTCTCGTCATTGGCGGTCAGACGGAACGTCGCGCTGGTAGCCGTGTGTGCGGCGAGGTCGAACGTTTCATGCCGCGCGAAGCCGTGCTGCTTCATCGCATAGTTACGGCCATCGAGCCGCAGCGTGTCACCACTCAACCGCCCGATGATCGGAAACAATATCGGCGCGTGCCCGGTCCAATAGGCCGGATCGGCATCGGTCATCAGCTCGCGGCCCTCGGCATCGCGCAGATGCGTGAGTTCCGCGCCCAGCGGATTGATCGCCGCCGACAGTTGGTAGTTGCCGATCTCGATCAGGGTGTCGGTCACGCGATGTTCTCCCTTACTGCCCGCCAGGCGGAAACGATCGCCTCGGCGGTCAGGTCCGCGTCCGCCTCGGTCGTCGCCGACGAACTGACCGACACCCGCATCACCCATTGCCCGTGCCACTCCGCCCCGCCGATCCAGGCGATTGCATCATCCTGCACGCGCTGCACCGTGGCGCGTGTCGCGTCGTCGCTATCGCCGAAGCGGAGCATCAGCTGGTTGAGTTCGGGCACCAGCACCAGCGCGATCCCCGGTTCGGCGGCGGCGCGCTCGGCGATCCGTGCGGCTACCCGGCAGCAACGCTCGACTATCTCGGCGATCCCGCTTCGTCCCAACTGGCGGATCATCGCCCAGGCGGAGAATCCGCGGGCGCGGCGCGAGAGTTCGGGGACATAGGCCGACGGATCGCGCTCGGCGCCCTCGGCGGGCGGCAGATAGCTGGCCGAGATCGCCATCGCGCGGCGATGCGCTTCAGCATCACGGACGATCGCGAACCCCGAATCGTACGGCGTCTGCAGCCATTTGTGTCCGTCGGTCGCCCAGCTGTCGGCCAGCTCGACGCTTTTGGTAAGGTGCGCGTATCGGGGGCTGGCCTGGGCCCACAATCCGAACGCCCCGTCGACATGCAGCCAGGCACCCGCCTCGCGCGCCAGCGGGGCGATCGTGGCGAAGGGATCGCTCGCGCCGGTATTGATCTGTCCCGCCTGCGCGATCGCGATGACCGGGCCCGATGCCGCCTTCAGCGCCGCCTCGAACGCGCCCGGCAGCATGCGCCCTGCGTCGTCGGTCGCGACCGACGTTACGCGCCTCGCGCCGAGGCCGAGATATTTGAGCCCCGAAAACACCGTCGCATGCGCATCGACACCGATCAGTACAGTGATCGGCGGCGCGCCGAACATGCCGTCGCCCTCGACGTCCCAGCCGACGCGGCGCAGCACCTCGCTGCGTGCCGCGGCCAGGCAGACGAAATTGGCGACCGTCGCGCCGGTGACGAAGCCGACCGATGCCTCAGCGGGAAGCCCCAGCAGGTCGAGCAACCAGCGTGCCGCCACTGCCTCGACCGCGCTCGCGGCGGGCGCGGCCAGGATATTGCCGGCATTCTGCCCCCAGGCCGCGGTCAGCCAGTCGGCGGCGACCCCGGTCGGGTGCGAGCTGCCGATCACCCAGCCATAAAAGCGCGGCCCGGTCGAGGCGCGGATGCCCGGCGTCGCGTGCTCGATCAGGTCGGCGATGATCGCATCGGCTTCGCCGCCCTGCTCGGGGACCGGTGCGTCGAACGCGGGCAAGACCTCGGCGTACGTTGCGGCCGGTGTGGTTTTCGCCGTGGCGATGCAGCGGCGATAGTCGATCGCTGCCTCGGCGGCGCGCATCATCGCGGTGAAGTCGGAGTCGGTCATTGCGCCGGTGTCCTCGCCGAACCGATCGAAGGCAACCCGCAGGCTGCGCCCAAACTCAGCCGCGCGCGACCTGGAACCCGGCGAAGGACTGGCTGACCGGCATCAGCTCGAGCGTATTGATGTTGAGGTGCGGCGGCAGCTGGGCGACCCATAGCAGCGTGTTGGCGATATCCTCGCCGGTCATCGGATTGGCGCCGCCATAAAGCTTGTCCGACGCTTCCTGATTGCCCTCGGTGCGGACCAGCGTGAATTCGGTCTCGACCATGCCCGGTTCGATCGAGGTGACACGGACGCCTGTGCCCGCCAGGTCCGAACGCAGCCCCAGGCTGAACTGGTGGACGAATGCCTTGGTCCCGCCGTACACATTGCCGCCGGTATAGGGATAGGTCGCCGCAACCGACGAGATGTTGATGATCGCGCCCTTGCGCTCGACCAAGGCAGGCAACAGCTTGCGCGTTAGCGACACCAGAGCAGTGACATTAGTGTCGATCATCGTCTTCCATTGATCGAGCGAGGCGGACTGCGCCGGCGCGGTGCCGAGCGCGAGCCCGGCATTGTTGATCAGCAGATCGATCGCGCGGAAGTTCTCCGGCAGCGCGTTGAGCGCGGCATCGCGCGCGGCTTCATCACGCACGTCGAACACCGCGGGATGCACCTTATCGGCGCCCAGCTCGGCGACCAAAGTATCGAGCCGTTCCTTGCGCCGCCCGGTGGCGATGACGCGCCAGCCGGCGGCAACAAACGCGCGCACTGCTGCCTCGCCGATGCCCGAGGTTCCACCGGTGATCAGGGCTGTGCGCATGTGTCTTCCTTTCCAGTTCCAACAGACCCTCACCATTCCCACCGCCTTCGGCGGCGGGCCCCTTCCCTCTCCCGCATGCGGGAGAGGGAGGGAGGCGCGAAAGCGCCGGAAGGGTGAGGGTCTGTTTTATCCTCGCAATGTCGCCCCTAGCTTCTCGGCCGTTGCGACCACCTTGTCAGCGATCGCCTTCAGATCGGCATCGGTGAAGCTCTTGTCGCTCGGCTGCAACGTCACCTCGATCGCCATCGACTTGACGCCATCGCGCTCGAACAGATCGAACACGCGCGCGCCGGTGATCGCCGCCTTATCGCTCCCACGCACCGCGCGAGCCAGCGCATCGGCGGTCAGGCCGGCGGGCACGGTGAAGGCGAAGTCGCGCTTGACCGCCTGGAGCGCGGGTGGCGCATAGGCCGGTCGCATGAAACCCGACGATCTCTTTCCGGGGATCGCGTCGATATAGAGTTCGACCGCGGCGACGGGGCCGTCGAGGTCGAATGCCTTGGCGGTCGAGGGATGGAGCATGCCGAACGACGCGAGCACGGTCTTGGGGCCGAGCCGCAAGGTGCCCGACTGGCCGGGATGCCAGGTCTCGCCGGCCTCGCCCATCACCTGGAGATTGTCGACCGGCGCCCCGGCGGCGGCGAGCAACGCCAGCGCCTCGGCCTTGGCGTCGAACGCGTCGAAGCCCTGCGCCTTGCCCGTCTGCCAGCCGCGCGGCCGGCGGTCGCCCGCCAGCACCACGCCCAAGGTTGGGCGTTCGGCGTCCGCCAGATAGCGCCGGCCGAGTTCGAACAGCCGCACGCTGCCGACGCCGCGATTGAGATTGCGTGCCGCCGCCGACAACAGGCCGGGCAGCAGCGACGGGCGCATGACCTTGAGGTCCTCGCTGATCGGATTGGCCAGGCTCCACGCTCCGCCGCCGAAGGCTTCGGCCTCGGCCTGGCTCAGGAAGCTCCAGGTCACCGCTTCGTCGAGCCCGCGCGCCGCGGCGGCCCGCCGCAGCTTGCGTTCGAGTTTCTGCTCGGGCGTCGCGGTCGGACGCGCCACGCCGGGCGCGCGGTCGAGCGGCACCGGCTGGACCTTGTCGATCCCCTCGATCCGGATGACTTCCTCGACCAGATCGGCCGCGCCATCGATATCGCGGCGCCAGGTCGGAACTTTGGCGGCAAAAAGCGCAAGATCCACCTCGAACCCTAAGCTCTCAAGAATCGCCTTCTGCCTGAGAGGCGCGATTGCCATGCCTCCAAGAGTCTCCGCGAGATTGGGATCGAACAAGACGGTGCGCGGCGCGAGCGGCGGCTCGCCAGCCCGCGTGACCCCGCTCGCGGTCCCGCCGCAATGATCGAGCACCAGCTTGGTCGCGATCGCCAGGCCATCGTCGAGGAAGGACGGGTCGACCCCGCGCTCGAACCGCTGGCGCGCATCGCTGGTCAGCCCGAGCTTCTGCCCGGTCCGCGCGATATGGTCGGGATCGAAATAGGCGCATTCGATCACCACGTCGGTGGTCGCGTCGGACACGCCCGAATGCTCGCCGCCCATGATGCCGCCGATATCGTGCACGGCCTCGTCGTCGGCGATGACGGTCATCGTCTCGTCGAGCGTATAGGTCTTGCCGTTGAGCGCCAGCACCTGCTCACCTGCCTTGGCGCGCCGCGCAACCAGCCCGCCCGAAAGCTTGGCCTTGTCATAGACGTGGAGCGGCCGGCCGAGATCGACCGACACGAAATTGGTGATGTCGACCAGTATCGAGATCGGCTTCTGCCCGATTGCGGTCAGGAACCGCCGCATCCATTCGGGGGCGGCGCCGTTGGTCACGCCGCGCACTTCCTGGCCATAGAAGGCCGGGCAGCCCGCGGGGTCATCGGTGCGCACGTCGGGGCCGGGGCCTTCGCCCGCGACCGGCGCGATTGCCTCGACACGATAGACCTGGGCGAGCGGCTTGAGCGTTCCCAGTCCCGCAGCCGCGAGGTCGCGCGCGATGCCGCGCACGCCCATGCAATCCTGGCGGTTCGGCGTGATCGAGACGTCGATCACCGGATCGTTGAGCCCGGCATAATCGGGAAAGGTCGTGCCGATCGGTGCATCGGCCGGCAGCTCGATGATGCCGTCATGATCGTCGCCCAGCTCGAGCTCGCGCGTCGAGCACATCATGCCGTTCGATTCGACCCCGCGGATCGCCGAAACCTTGAGCTCCATGCCATTGGCCGGCACGATCGCGCCCGGCAAGCCGAGCACGCCGACCAATCCAGCGCGCGCATTGGGCGCACCGCACACCACCTGAAGCGGCGTGCCGTCGCCGGTATCGACGGTCAGCACCTGCAATTTGTCGGCTTGGGGGTGACGCTCGGCGGTCAGCACGCGCGCGACCTTGAACGCGGCCAGCTTCTCGCCCGGATTGTCGACGCCCTCGACCTCGAGCCCGACGCGCGTCAGCGCCTCGACGATGTCGTCGAGCGAGGTCTGGGTATCGAGATGCTCCTTGAGCCAGTTCAGGGTGAACTTCATGCCGAAATATCCGTCACCCCAGCGCAAGCTGGGGTCTTGTTGGGATTAAGCGCAGCGCGCGCCACGAGGAGATCCCAGCTTTCGCTGGGATGACGGGAATGAATCATGCCCCCACTCCTCCGCTCAGCGTCGGGACATCCAAGGCCGCGAACCCGTAATGTTTGAGCCAGCGGATATCGCCGTCGAAGAAGGCGCGGAGATCGTCCATGCCGTATTTGAGCATCGCCAGCCGATCGATCCCGCAGCCGAAGGCGAAGCCCTGCCATTCGTCGGGATCGAGCCCGCACGCCGCGATCACCTTGGGATGGACCATGCCGCTGCCCAGCACTTCCATCCAATGGTCCGACCCGCCGATCACGCGCTTGCCGTTCTGGATTGTGTAGCCGACATCGACCTCCGCCGACGGCTCGGTAAAGGGGAAATAGCTGGGCCTGAGGCGCAGCACGATGTCGTCGCGCTCGAAATAGGCTTTCAGGAAGGTCTCGAGCGTCCATTTGAGGTGGCCGAGCGTGATCCCCTTGTCGATCACCAGGCCCTCGACCTGGTGGAACATCGGCGTGTGCGTCGCATCGGAGTCCGACCGATAGGTCCGCCCCGGCGCGATGATGCGGATCGGCGGCTTCTGGTTGACCATCGTGCGGATCTGCACCGGACTGGTGTGCGTGCGGAGCAGCATCTTGCGCTCCCCGTCCGGCTGGTCGGGGAAGTAGAAGGTATCGTGCATCGCCCGCGCCGGGTGCGACTCCGGAATGTTGAGCGCGGTGAAATTGTGCCAGTCGTCCTCGATCTCGGGCCCGGTCGCGACCGCGAAGCCCAAATCGGCGAAAATCTCAGCCAACTCGTCCATCACCTGGCTGACCGGATGGACCGTCCCGGCCGACGGGACATCCACCGGCAAGGTCATATCGAGCGTCTCGCCCGCCAGCCGCGCGTCGAGCGCCGCGCGTTCGAGCCCCGCCTTGCGCACCGTCAGCGCCTCGCTCACCGCCTCACGCAGCGCATGGATGCGCGGGCCGGTCGTCTGGCGCTCCTCCGGCGACATGCCGCCCAGGGTCTTGAGCAACCCGGTCACGCTGCCCGACTTGCCGAGCGCCGAGACGCGGATGTCCTCCAGCCCGGCCAGACCGGCACTGCCGATCGCCGCGAGCAGGTCGCGCTGGAGCTGGTCGAGATCACTCATCGTTCAATCCGATCGTCCATAGATAGAGGTCGCCGTCCTCGGGGTCGGTGCGCTCGCCGGTGCGGGTGAAGCCGTTGCGCTCCAGCACCATCTGCGAGGGCCGGTTGCCCACCCCGGTCTCCGCGGTCAAGCCGTCAAAGCCGCGCGCACGGACGATCGGCAGCAAGGCGGTGACCGCCTGCGTGGCGTGGCCGCGTCCCTGGCGGCTGTCAGCGATGCCGTAACCGATCTCCGGGCGCTTGCCATCGTGCGGGCGCGTGAAGCTGATCATGCCGACCGCTTCGCCATTCGCGACGACCAGCCAGGCCACGTCGCCGCCCAGCGCCTCGCGGTTCTTCGCCGCGACGCCTCGGATCAGGTCGATCACCGCGACCGGTGCGACGCCGCCTTCGCAGATCGCCGGCGGGTTCGCCGCCGCCGGACCTTCGCCCAGCAACCACGCGAAATCGCTGTCTTCCATTGCTCGTAGTTCGACCACGTCGTTCTCTCAAAGAAGTTAGAGTTGCTGCGACCAAGCTGAATCGTCACCCCGGCCTTGTGCCGGGGTCCACCGGGCGGCAAGTCCGGGAAAAGAAGCTCTTGTTTCTGCGCTAACCTGCACGGTGGATGCCGGGACAAGCCCGGCATGACGGCCAAACCTGATCGCGTTCATCACTAGGTGCCGCCCCTTCGACTCCGAAAAGAAAAGGGCGCCGGTGTTGCCACCGACGCCCCATATCTTCACTCGCTACAGGTCGCTCAGGCGGCCTGGGGCAGTGCCGCCTTCGCCTGCGCGATGATGGCGGTAAACGCTTCCGACTCGTGCATCGCGATATCGGCCAGGACCTTCCGGTCGAGATCGATGCCGGCGAGCTTCAGGCCGTGCATGAATTGCGAATAGGTGAGACCCTCGGCGCGGACGCCGGCGTTGATGCGCTGGATCCACAGACCGCGGAAGGTCCGCTTTTTGACCTTGCGGTCGCGATACGCATATTGCCCGGCCTTTTCGACGGCCTGACGAGCGATGCGGATGGTGTTCTTGCGGCGACCCGAATAGCCCTTGGCCTGCTCAAGAATGTTCTTGTGCTTGGCGCGGGTGGTCACACCACGTTTGACGCGTGCCATATCTGTCTAGCTCCTCAGTTCAGGCCGTACGGGGCCCAGGCCTTCACCGTCTTGGTGTCGGCGTCCGACAGCACCGTGGTGCCGCGGTTCTGGCGGATGTACTTGCCGTTATGGCTGATGAGCCGGTGGCGCTTGCCGGCGACGCCGTGCTTCAGCTTACCGGTGGCGGTGAGCTTGAAGCGCTTCTTGACGCCGCTCTTGGTCTTGAGCTTGGGCATTTTGGTCCTTTCGGTTTGAGCGATACTGGAACAGCCGCGGCAGCCCTGATGGCCGGGCCGTTCTTTCCACGCATCGCTCGGGAAGCTGGCGCGCATAGCCGCGAGTCTCGCGAAATGCAACCTCGGCTTGGGGATTCAGAATCACGCGGAGGCGCGGAGGCGCGAAGAAGGCGGTCTGTCGGGTCGCGGGCGTCGAACTGAAACCTCCGCGCTCTCCGCGCCTCCGCGTGACAATATCAATGCCCGCGACAGGCTAGCGCTTCCAGCACTTCCTCCACCCGCGCCGGATCGCCCGCGGCGACCACTTCGCCGTTGCTGGCTGCGGTCAGCGGGTCGCCCGACCAGTCGCACATCCGCCCGCCGGCGCCTTCGATCACCGGGACGAGCGCGGCGAAGTCGTGGAGTTTGAGGCCGGCTTCGACGACGAGATCGAGCCAGCCCGATGCTAAGGTGGCGTAATTGTAGCAATCGCCACCCAGGACGACGGAGCGCACAGCGCCATCGAGATGCTCGAAGGCATGGAGCTGCGAATCGTCGAACAAGGCGGGCGAGGTGGTGGCAAGCAGCGCCTGGCTCAGCTCGCGGCAGGCGCGCGTTTTGGCCGGTTTGCCGTTGAACAGGGTGGGACGCCCGATCGCGCCGACCCAGCGCTCGTTCAGGATCGGCTGGTCGATGATCCCGATCGCGGGCCAGCCGTCGACCACCAGGGCGATCAAGGTGCCGAACAATGGCCGCCCGGCAATGAACGCCCGCGTCCCGTCGATCGGATCGAGCACCCATTGCCGCCCGGTCGATCCTTCGGTCGTGCCGAATTCCTCCCCCGAAATGCCGTCGCGCGGCGCCTCGGCCGCGAGCAGCGCGCGCATCGCCTGTTCGGCGGCGCGGTCGGCGATCGTGACGGGGGACGCGTCGTCCTTGATCTCGACCTGGAACGGCGCGCGGAAATGCGGGCGGATCGCCGCGCCGGCGGCGTCGGCCAGGGCCATGGCGAGGGCGATGTCGGTATCGGTGATGCGCATGAGGGGTGGCACTAAGGTGAGTCAGAAGGGGCGGCAATGGTGGAAGGGGGTACTTCAAGCCCTCTCCCGCAAGCGGGAGAGGGTTGGGTGAGGGTCTTCTTTCTTCTTCCAGGCGTGTGCTGAGACAGAAGAAGAAAGAAGACCCTCACCTTCCCACCGCCTGACGGCGGCGGGCCCCTCCCTCTCCCGCACGCGGGAGCGGGCACAAGTCTTACGCCGCGTTGTCGATGCCGAGTTCGCCGAGCTTGCGATAAAGCGTCGACCGCCCGATCCCCAATCGCCGCGCGACTTCGGTCATGCGGCCGCGATAATGGCCGATGGCGAGGCGGATGACGTCGGCTTCGATCTCTTCGAGCGGACGCATATTGCCATCGGCGCGGAACAGCGTGACGCCGCCCGATGTCGCCATCTGGCCGCCGGGTGTCGGCACGCGCGCGGTGCCGAGCGCGGCGATCTGCGGGAAATCGGCGCGGGTCAGCGCGTCGCCCTCGCACAAGACCGCGGCGCGGAAGAGCGCGTTCTGCAGCTGGCGGACATTGCCCGGCCAGTCGTAGCGGCCGAGCAGCGCCAGCGCGTCGTCGGTGATGCCGAGCGGACGCAGGCCGGGCTGATCGGCGATCCGCGCGAGCAGATGGCGAGCGAGCGCCGGGATGTCGGCGGTGCGTTCGCGCAAGGGCGGGATCGTCACCTGGACGACGTTGAGCCGGTAATAGAGGTCCTCGCGGAACCGGCCGGCCTCGACCTCTTCGATCAGGCGCTTGTTGGTCGCGGCGATGACGCGGACGTCGACTTCGCGGACATGACGCGCGCCGATCGGCTGGACTTCGCCCGATTGCAGCACGCGGAGCAATTTGACCTGCGCGTCGAGCGGCATCTCGCCGATCTCGTCGAGGAACAAGGTGCCGCCATCGGCATCGGCGAACTTGCCGATCTTGCGCTCGAACGCGCCGGTGAAGGCGCCCTTTTCGTGCCCGAACAACTCGCTTTCGACGAGATTGGCGGGGATCGCGCCGCAATTGATCGCGATCATCGGTTTCTTGCCGCGTGGGCTTGCGGCGTGGATCGCCTCGGCGACGACTTCCTTGCCGACGCCGCTCTCGCCCTCGATCAGGACCGGCACGCGGGCGCGTGCCGCCTTGGCCGCGATCGCCAGCGCGGCGCGGAAATCGGGCGAGGCGCCGACGATCTCGTCGAATCCGAGCAAGGCGGGAATCTTTTCGGTCAGCGGGCGCAATTCGCCGGCGTCCGTGCCGGCGACAACGGCTTCGAGCGCCGACAACAAGCGCTCGGACGCGAACGGCTTGACCAGATAATCGGTGGCGCCCGCACGCATCGCGGCGACCGCTTGCGCGACCGAGCCGTTGGCTGTGAGCATCAGGATGGGGAGTTGCGGGCGGCGGGCGCGCAATTCCGTGATCAGCGCTTCGGCCTCGCTTTCGGGGCCGAAACTGTCGAGCAGGATCGCGTCGAGCTGCATCCCGTCCTGGGTGCCGAGCATCGCGATCGCGGTCTCGCCGTCGGGCGCGAACACCGAACGCCAGTCGCGCCGCGCGGCGATCGCCGAAACCAGGCGGCGCTGCGCGGGCTCGTCGTCGATCAACATTAGGAGGCGCTGTCCGTTGCGCGTCATCCCGCCCTCTTATCGTGCCAATTCACACGGTAACCATAAGGCGAGGGAGTAAAGGCCAGCTTAAGCACGGCCGCTGCGACAAACATCAACTTGGCCGCCATCATACCGAACTAACTGTTTGTAGGGTTGAGGCGCGGAGCCGTGCTGGCTAAGACCGCGCTCACAATCAGGGTGGAGAGAGTAGCGGCATGGCCGACCAAACCGACATGAGGGCACATGAGTCGACGTATCACTCGGTGCTCGGGATGCTCAAATACGGCGCGGTGGGGTGCTTCCTGATCGCGGCGATCGTGATCTGGCTCATCTCCTCCGGTCACAAGTAAGCCGCGGGTGAAGATCGCCGTCCTGCGGGAAACCGCGTCGGGCGAGCGCCGCGTCGCGGCGACTCCGGAAACGGTCAAGAAGTTCGTCGCGCTGGGTGCCCAGGTCGCGGTCGAGGCCGGCGCGGGCGTCGCGGCCAGCTATGACGATGCCGGCTATGAAGGCGCGGGCGCGACGATCGGGACGCGGGCGGCGACGCTCAAGGGCGCCGATATCGTGCTCGGCATCCAGGGGCCGGATCCCGCCGACCTGAAAGACGCCGCTAAGGGCGTCTGGCTGGTCGCCGGCTTGAACCCGTTCGGCGAGCGAGCGCGGGTCGACGCTTATGCCGCCGCGGGCATCGAGGCGCTGGCGATGGAATTCATGCCGCGCATCACCCGCGCGCAGTCGATGGATATCTTGTCGAGCCAGGCCAACCTCGCCGGCTACAAGGCGGTGCTCGACGCCGCGGCCGAATATGGCCGCGCTTTCCCGATGATGATGACCGCGGCGGGCACGGTGTCGGCCGCGAAATGCTTCGTCATGGGCGTCGGTGTCGCCGGCCTCCAGGCGATTGCCACCGCACGGCGGCTGGGCGCGCAGGTCTCGGCGACCGACGTGCGCTCGGCGACCAAGGAGCAGATCCAGTCGCTCGGCGCCAAGCCGATCTTCGTCGAGAATGTCGCCGGGATCGAAGGCGAAGGCTCGGGCGGTTACGCCACCGAGATGAGCGAGGAATACCAGAAGGCGCAGGCCGAATTGGTGTCCGGCCATATCGCCAAACAGGACATCGTCATCACCACCGCCCTGATCCCTGGCCGCCCCGCGCCGCGGCTGATCAGCGATGCCCAGATCGCGACGATGCGCCCGGGCAGCGTGATCGTCGATCTCGCGGTCGAGAGCGGCGGCAATGTCGAAGGCTCGGTCGCCGGCGAGGTGGTCGAGAAGCACGGGGTGCGGATCGTCGGGCACAAGAACGTCGCCTCGCGCCTCGCCACCGACAGCTCGGCGCTGTTCGCGCGCAATCTGTACAATTTCCTCTCGACCTTCTGGGACAAGGAAGCGGGCAAGCCGGTGCTCGACGAGGAGATCGGCGACGCGGTTCGGCTGACGAAGGATGGCAAGGTCGTCAGCCAGAGGCTGCTAGGTTGAGCGTCGCGCTCATCGCCCTTGCCCTCGCACAGGCGACTGCCGCGCCCAAAGCGCCCATTGACGTGCTGTTCGGCTTTTACCGGATCGTGGCGTTCCACGAGCGCGCAGATGACCTGAAATGTGGTGGCCCCGAACGGAAGGCAGCCGACGATGCGTTCGTTGAAATCCGCAAGCGCCTGATCGCTCGCTACGGTGAACAAGGTTTCTCGCCGCCGCGTCACCCGCCATCAGGCCCGGGCGACTGCCGCGTCGTGATGATGGTCTACCAAACGAATCTCGCCGACTATCGCAAGTTCGTCGATTCCACGCTGGCGGCAGCGCCCGCGCCCGGAGAATAAGCTAATGGACTTCATTTCGATCCTCTCGATCTTCGTGATGGCGGTGTTCGTCGGCTATTACGTCGTCTGGTCGGTGACCCCGGCGCTGCACACGCCGTTGATGGCGGTGACCAATGCGATCTCGTCGGTGATCATCGTCGGCGCTCTCATTGCGAGTGCGGCGATCGGGATCGGCGGTACCGGAGCGACCTCGAAATGGCTCGGGCTGCTCGCGGTGGTGCTCGCCAGCATCAACATCTTCGGCGGCTTTGCCGTCACGGCGCGAATGCTTGCGATGTACAAGAAGAAGGATCGGCCGGCGGCCGGCCACAAATGAGCGTCACCCCAGCATAAGCTGGGGTCTCGTGCGGCTTCGCTGTGCGAGCAACAGGGAGATGCCTGCTTTCGCTGGCATGACGGGGTAGGACTGAATGGAACATACGATCGCGGTGAATCCCTGGGCGTCGCTGGCCTATCTGATTGCCGGGGTGTGTTTCATCCTCGCGCTGCGCGGGCTGTCGAGCCCGACTTCGAGCCAGCGCGGCAACCGCTTCGGCATGATCGGCATGACGATCGCCGTTGTGACGACGCTGATCGTGCATTTGCCGGGGGCCTGGGTCGGTTCTCAAGGCGAGTTGTGCAATCACCTCGTCGGGGGCGGAACCTCGTGTAAGCCTCTCACTTACGCACCATCGTTTGCTCCCGATTGGGTCACTGGCGCTGAAATCGTTGCCGCCATCTTGATCGGTGCGGCGATCGGCATCGTCACCGCCCGGCGAATCGCGATGACCGCGATGCCGCAATTGGTCGCTGCCTTCCACTCGTTGGTCGGTCTCGCCGCCGTGCTCGTGGCGGGTGCCGCATTCCTCAACCCTGAGGCGTTCGGCATCGCCGAAGCAGGAGTCATCTTCACCCAAAGCCGCATCGAGATGGGCCTGGGCGTCGCGATCGGTGCGATCACCTTCTCGGGCTCGGTGATCGCGTTCCTCAAACTCAACGGCAATATGGGCGGCAAGCCGATCATGTTGCCGGGTCGCCATGTCATCAATCTGGCGGTGCTCGCGGGCATAATCGGGCTGGTCGCCTATTTCACCCAGGATCAGTCGCCGTGGGTGTTCTGGACGATCACCGGCTTGAGCTTCGCGATCGGCTTCCTGCTGATCATCCCGATCGGTGGCGCCGACATGCCGGTCGTGGTGTCGATGCTCAACAGCTATTCGGGCTGGGCCGCGGCGGCGATGGGCTTCACCCTGCACAACACCGCGATGATCATCACCGGCGCACTGGTCGGATCGTCGGGCGCGATCCTCAGCTACATCATGTGCCGCGCGATGAACCGCAGCTTCATCAGCGTGATCGCCGGCGGCTTCGGCGGCGACAGCGGTGGCGGTGCGGCGGCGGCCGCGACCGACCGTCCGTGGAAGCGCGGCTCGGCCGAGGATGCGGCCTTCCTGATGAGCCAGGCCGAACAGGTCATCATCGTGCCCGGCTACGGCATGGCGGTCGCCCAGGCGCAGCATGTGCTCAGGGAGATGGCCGACAAGCTCAAGGAAGAGGGCGTCCGCGTCAAATATGCGATCCACCCGGTGGCGGGGCGCATGCCGGGGCACATGAACGTGCTGCTCGCCGAGGCCAACGTGCCCTATGACGAGGTGTTCGAGCTCGAGGACATCAATAGCGAGTTCGCCCAGACCGACGTGGCGTTCATCATCGGCGCCAATGACGTGGTCAACCCGGCGGCCAAGACCGACAAGTCTTCGCCGATCTACGGCATGCCGGTGTTCGACGTGAACAAGGCCAAGACGGTGCTGTTCATCAAGCGCTCGATGGGCGGCGTCGGCTATGCCGGCGTCGACAACGACGTCTTCTACCAGGACAATACGATGATGCTCCTCGCCGACGCCAAGAAGATGGTCGAGGAGATTGTGAAGGCGCTGGGCTGAGCATGGCGGACGCGATGCCGATCCAGCGGCCCGGGGTACTCGTGCTGGGTCAGGCCGGTGCGCGCGTTCACCTCGCCGCCGCGGCGGTCCGGGCCGGCGCCAAAATCGTCGCCGAGGCCGATTGGTCGGACGCCACGTTACCCGGCGCGACCGGCGCGCAGCTCGTCATTGCCGCGCTCGACGACCTCGCGGCCGACACGCTGCACGATGCGGTCGACCGGCTCGGCCATGTGCCCGAAACCGAATTCGGCCTGATCGTCACGCTGGCCGAAAACCAGATCGACGCGGTCGCCGCGCCGTTGCTTGCCCGGCGGATTACCTTGCTGTGCGATCCGGAGCCGGCCGATCTCGCGGCGGCGGTCGCGCAGGCCCTGGTTGCGCCGGCCGAGCCGGCGGCGCGCGCGCTCCCCGCCACGGTCGCCGATCAACGCAGCGAGTACGGTCTGCCGGCCGAGCCGGTGCAGGTCGCGGCGGCCGATGTCCGCAAGGCGATCCGCGCGCGGCGGCTACGCAGCCGGCCTTTCCCGGACGTGCTGTTCGAAGATCCCGCCTGGGACATGCTGCTCGACCTTTATGCCGCGCATCTCGAACGCGGCCAGGTCTCGGTGTCGAGCCTGTGCATCGCCTCGGCCGTGCCGCCGAGCACCGCATTGCGCTGGATTTCGAAGATGACCGAAGACGGCCTGTTCGTCCGCGAGCCCGACCCGTTCGACCGCCGCCGCGCCTTCATGGCGCTGAGCGAAGCGGCGCTCGA
>Ga0207654_10000823_pt1 | contig 17081 bp, 15 predicted proteins | sample KBSC64metaG_FD_184355 | JGI IMG/M metagenome (GOLD analysis project Ga0207654, IMG submission 184355) | Corn rhizosphere microbial communities from Kellogg Biological Station, Michigan, USA - KBS C6-4 metaG (SPAdes) (version 2) | ecosystem: Host-associated > Plants > Roots > Rhizosphere > Soil...
GACCGACGCCGCCGGTGTGGCGCTCCAGATGAAAGCGCAGCGACAGTGCGTGCAGGTGACGGAACGCCTCCACGCCCGAGTTGCGCATGGCGCGTTGCGCGACGCGTTCAAAAATCGTGTCGCGCAACTGCCCAAACAAGGTTCCGACCAGGCGCAGCAAGCCATAGCCGGCGATCAGCGCGATCGGCACGGTCAGCATCGCGATGCGCGGATCCAGATGATCGACGATGGCCTTGAGCGACAGCGGCACGCCGATGGTGGCGACTTTGGCCACGATCAGCAGCGCCAGCGAGATTGCGATGCGCCAGCCGTGCTCGCGCAGGTAGGGTGCGAGCCGGCGCAGGGTCGTGGGGATGCTGGCAGATTTGCGGGAGGGGATTTCGGTCATCGCGATGAAGTATGGGCGGATGCGCCGCGCGCAAGCCGCTGTGATTGTATCGGCGTATGATCGAAAAACCGCAGCCGATGGAGAAATACCATGCGTATCGTCTTCGCCGCCGTCATTGCCCTGGTCTGCGCGTCAGCCGTGGCCCAGGATGCCGCCAAGCCCGTGGCCATGGCCAATCCGGTCGCGCCGAAGGGCGCGCGCGTTTTTATCGTATCGCCGCGCGATGGCGCGAACGTGGTACCCGATTTTCACGTCGTGTTTGGCGTGAGCGGCATCAAGGTCGCCCCGGCTACTGACACTGCACCCGGCACCGGGCACCATCACCTGCTCGTCGACGTCAAGGAACTGCCGCCGCTGAGCGCGCCAATTCCCGCCGACGCCAACCACAAGCATTATGGCAAGGGCCAGACCACAGACCTCCTCCACCTGAAGCCGGGCGACCACACCCTGCAACTGGACTTCGCCGATTACCGGCACATGCAGTTCGATCCGCCGCTGGTGTCGCAAAAGATCACGATTCATGTGAAGTGACAGGTTTTGGCTCGGTGTTTTGTTGATCCGAATTTTGAAGAGTGCCAACGGCAGGTCGCACACACCGGCAATAATTCCAGCCATCCAATGGAGGGGGTATGCGCACGATCAATGTGTTTTTCGGATTAGTGCTTGGGTTGTCCGGCCTTGCAGCGGCGCAAGCCGCAGCTCCGGCGCAAGGCCATGTGGCTCTGAAGAAGGTGAGCTGGGACAAGGTCGCTTTGAGCTGGGATGTGGTCGATGCGATCGCCTATCGTCACGACGATGAAGTGCTGGTCGTGCTCAGCAACAAGAATTACGACCGCGCGGCATTCGCCAAGGACGGCAAGCTCGACGACTTCGATTTCATCCGCCACACCATGAACACGGGCGCATCGACGCTGACACTGAAATTCGACGCGAATTTCAAGCTCAATGGCATGCAATACTCGCTGCCGGGCGGCAGCGGCGCGCGCTCCGGCGACCCCGCGGAGAAATTTATTCTGGGCAAGCACAGTACCAATGCGCTGGCCGGCGAGTTCAGCTATGCCAAGGGTGACGAGAAGGTTGCGGTTAGTTTCGATCTGCCGATTCGAAGCGATAAACTCGACCGTCCCGGCAAGCCGCTGCCAGCCGATGGTGGCGACCCGGGCAAAGCCCTGCTCAAGCATTTCGCCGCGATACAATCCGGCAATCTCGACCAGGTGATCGCCGTCAGTCCGCCGGAAAAGCGCGCCATGATCGAGGCCGCAAAGACTTCAGGCGAGGCCAAGGAAATGCTGCCCTTGATGCAATCGATGACACCGACCCAGGCAAGAGTGCTCGGCGGCATGATCGACGGCGACCATGCCCAGGTCGATTTTCAGGGCATGCTGGGCGGCAAAGCGCAGAAGGGCAATGCCGAGCTGACGCGCATCGACGGCACGTGGTACGTGGGCGATGTCAACCTGGACGCGCAGTAGCAACGACGAAATTCGAGGTGGCAGGCAGACGTCATATCCGTAGCGGGTACGTTACCGGTTCAGGTCGACGGCATACACCGCTGTGCCATCGCCGTTGTCCTTGACCAGCGCGACATTGTCGATGCCATCTGCGTGCGCGATGTCGAGCTTGCCGGCGGCGGAGGTGAAGATCACCGGGCCGGCGGTTTTGACTTTGGCGAAATGCCAATTGTGCATGCCGCCGAAAAGCGAGCGCGTGATTTCTCGCGCGGCGCGCACGTAATCGATCAGCACGTCGCGGTTGGCATCCGGAGCGGACAGCACGATGTTGCTGCCATTCAAGCCCGGGAAACCGCCGCCGCCGCTGGCGCGGTAGTTGTTGGTCACGACGATAAAGACTTGATCCGGTTTGATCGGTTCGCCCTTGTAGCGCAGATCTTCGATGCGCTCACCCACGGGTTTGGTCACGTCGATCGTGTAGGTCAAGCCACTTTGGATGACATCGAAGTTGTAGCTCGGAAAGTGCCGGTTGATGAGTTCCTGCGGATCTTCTTTCACCGGATCGATCTGATTGAACCACTGCGCGGATTTCTCCAGCCACGCCTTGACGCCGGCGCCGTCGATCTTCACTGCGGTTAGTGTGTTCGGATACAGGTACAGATCGGCGGCGTTGTTGATCGCGAGCGGTCCGGCGGAGACATCGGTGTAATCGTTCGGGCCGCCAAAGCCGGCCTTGAACGGCGCAGCGGCGGACAGTACCGGCACATTCGCGTATTGCAACAAATTGGACTTTATGTACGTTTCCACATATTCGCGCTGTGCATTGTTGACCAGCGTGAGCGCCGACGTGTCGCCGGCGGCGACGAAGTACGTCGTCATCGGGAAATCGCTGTGGCCGATCGGCGTCTTCACGTAGGCGATGGTGGCCGCGTGTTCGGGCGCGACGATGTGCGCGATGTCCTCATTCGGAGCGACCGGCTTTTCGCCGCGCGGCTCGACCAGGCGCACTTCCGAATGCGTCGCATCCTTGTCGACCTGCCAGTGCCCATTGGCGTAGCGCAGGTTCAAGTCGATCACGCCGATCGCCTTGCCGAAGTAATCGCCCATCACCGCCGGTACGCCGTTGACGAAGCCGCGTTGGTTGTCGACATCGCGCATGTGCGCGTAGGGCGATTTCTGGTTATGCGGATCGGGAAAGATCGCGTGCGAGTGTCCGGTGAGCATCGCGTCGATGCCCGGCACTTGCGCGAGATACCAGTCGGCGTTTTCCATGCCCTGCGTGTACGGCGCGGTATTGATGCCGCCGTGAACGATGGCAATGACAATGTCCGCGCCGGCAGCGCGCACTTGCGGCACGTATTTCTTCGCCGCTTCGACCACGCCCATCACCGTGACCTTGCCGTCGAGATTGCGCTTGTCCCAGTTCAGGATCGGCGGCGGAGTGAATCCGATCACACCGATGCGCAGGGTCGTCTCGTGCTCGCTGCCATCCGCAGCATGCACGCGCATGCGGCGGTCCAGAATTTTCCACGGCGCGTACAGCGGCTGGCCCGTCTTTGCACTGAACACGTTCGCCAGCACCAGCGGAAAATCCGGGCCCTTGCAATGCTCGACCGGAACGCCGGCCACATCGAACGGCGTGCCGGTGACTTGGCTCAGGAACGGCAGGCCGTAATTGAATTCGTGGTTGCCGATGGTGCCGGCGTCGTAGTGCAGCGTGTCCATCGCCTTGTAGATCGCAAGCGTCTGGTCGCAAGTCGGCTTGTGCACGAGTGCCTGGTAATCGGCGAGCGCCGTGCCCTGGATGGTGTCGCCGGCGTCGAACAGCAGGGCGTTGGCAAATTCTTTGCGTGCTTCATGGATGAGAGTGGCCGCACGTTCCAATCCGAGTGATGCATCCGGCGCGAGCTTGTAATAGTCGTAGCTCATCACGTTCGAATGCAGGTCTGTTGTTTCGAGCACGCCGATGCGCACGTGCGTGCCGTCGGCGGGACGTTGCGAAACCGTGGCGCAAGCGGCGAGCGCGAGGGTGCAGGCGAGCAGGAATGCGATTCGTTTCATGGCACCGTGGCGGGGCAGGGGTGATCCGGAATTATCGCGCATCTGCTAACCTTGCAGGCCGTTTTCGCACGATTTTTACAATGACCGTCCGCACCCGTTTCGCTCCGAGTCCCACCGGCTTCCTCCACATCGGCGGCGCGCGCACTGCGCTGTACTGTTGGCTGGAGGCGCGCCATCGTGGCGGCCAGTTTATTTTGCGCGTCGAGGATACCGACCGCGAGCGTTCCACCGACGAAGCGGTCAAGGCCATCCTCGACGGCATGAGCTGGCTGGGCTTGGATCACGACGAAGGTCCGTTCTACCAGACCCTGCGCATGGATCGTTATGCCAAAGTGGCCGAGGAACTGGTGCGCGCGGGCAAGGCCTACTACGCCTACGAATCCAGGGAAGAATTGGACGCGATGCGCGCACGGCAGATGGAGCAGAACATCAAGCCGCGTTATGCGGGCAAGTATCGTGACGAGAATGCGCCGCTGCGCGAGGATCCGAACCGGGTGATCCGTTTTCGCAATCCGGCGTCGGGTTCGGTCGTGTTCAACGACAAGGTCAAGGGCCGCATCGAGTGGAGCAACGAGGAACTCGACGATCTCGTCATGGTGCGTTCCGACGGTTTCCCGACCTACAACTTTGCCGTCGTCGTCGACGACATCGACATGCGCGTGTCCGAAGTTATCCGCGGCGACGACCACGTCAACAACACGCCGCGCCAGATCAACATCTACAACGCGCTCGAAGCGGACATCCCCGAGTTCGCGCACCTGCCGATGATCCTCGGGCCGGACGGGCAGAAGCTGTCCAAGCGCCACGGCGCGGTGAGCGTGATGCAGTATCGCGACGAGGGTTTTCTGCCGCACGCCGTGCTCAATTACCTGGTGCGGCTTGGTTGGTCGCACGGCGATCAGGAAATATTTTCGATCAAGGAAATGATCGACCTGTTCGACGTGGCCGACGTCAACAAGGCGGCATCGCGTTTCGACGTCGAGAAGCTTTCCTGGCTCAATCAGCATTACCTCAAGACCGTCGAACCCGAAGCGCTCGCGCCTGAGCTGGAATGGCAGTTGCGCCAGCAAGGCTACGATCCGGCGCACGGTCCGAAGGCGACTGATGTGATTGTGGCGCTGCGCGACCGCGCGAAAACGCTCAAGGAAATGGCGGACAAGGCCAGCATCTGGTATGGCCCGGTCGTGCAGTGGGACGATGCGGCCGTGGCCAAGCACTTGAAGACGCCGAAAGCCAGCGCTGCGCTGACTGCCGCGCACGAGCAGCTCGCCATCGTGCCGGAATGGAGCGTGGAAAGCGTGCACAAGGCCATCGAGGCGGCCGCCGCCGCGATCGGCGAAGGCATGGGCAAGGTCGCGCAACCCTTGCGCGTGGCCATGACCGGCACGCAGGTGTCGCCGTCCATCGACCACACCGTGTACCTGACCGGACGCGAACGCGCGCTCAAGCGCATCGAGGATGCGCTGGCGAAAACGGGCGCCTGAACGTGAGCTGCGATCTTTCCGCGCTGACGAACCTGGATCCGACCGATGCGGACGCCGCGCAGCGCCTGCTCGATCAATGCACGCAGACCTTGACCGATCCCAGCTTGTGGATCTGGGCGATCGTTTTCACCGTCGTTTGCTCTGTCGTTGGCGCGCTGATTGGCAAATACAAAAATGCGGTGGCGCGCGATACCTTGCTTGGGGCGGCGCTCGGCCCCATCGGCTGGATCATTTCGCTGTTGTTGCCGGTGCAAAAGCCAAAACCGTCATGCCCGAAGTGCCGCAAACCGGTGGATGCCGGCGACAAGCATTGCCGGCATTGCGGGGCGAGTCTGGCCGCCGGTGCTAAGATCGGCGCGGAGAAGCCTTGAAGCGAGCGGTTGCGCCCCGACATCGTCCGATCATGTCCGCCAAATCCACCCACGCCGCGCATCATCACCATTCGCACAACGCCCAAAGTTTCGTGCGCGAGGTCACGGCCGCATGCGAGGCGCGCGGCCTGCGCCTGACCGAAATCCGCACGCAGGTGCTGGTGCTGATTGCGGCATCCGAAAAGCCGATCAAGGCCTATGATCTGCTCGACCGACTCAAGGACGCGCGCAGCAACGCGGCGCCGCCGACCGTGTACCGCGCGCTGGATTTCCTGATCGACAACGGCTTCATCCACAAATTGCAGTCGATCAACGCCTACGTGAGCTGCCACCATCCCAGCGTCGTGCATCAGGTTCCCTTCCTGATTTGCGACGAGTGCGAATCGGCCACCGAAATCTGCGACGAACGCGTCGCCGGCCTGCTCGCGGATCAGGCCAAATCGCTGGGCTTTCGCGCGCGCGCGCAGACGCTCGAGGTGCACGGCGTGTGCAAGCGTTGCGTTGGCCATTGAGCGGGCGCGGCCTTTTCTGAAACCGTCATTGCTGGCACGCATCCACGCGGCTGTCGACCGCCTGTGGCTTCCGCCGCATCCCCTGTTCGATGCGACGTTTTATCGCGCAAGCAACCCGGATGTCGTCGCCCAAGGTATCGACCCCTGGCGGCATTTCCTGAAACACGGCGCCTACGAAGGCCGCGATCCCAACCCGGTGTTCGATACGGATTGGTATTTGGCGCAGTACCCCGAAGCAGCGGCACGGAAGTTGAACCCGTTGCATCACTACTGGGAGTTCGGCGCGCGCTCTGGTTGCGAACCCAATCGCTTTTTCGACAGTGCGAGCATCGCCGGCATGTGCGGCGCTGAGACGAATCCGCTGCTGTACTACCTGCTGCATGAAAACGTGCGGCGTTGCGATCCGTCCGCGCGCTTCGATTCGGCCTGGTATGCGCGCTCAAACCCCGATCTCGACTTCAAGAATTTCTGGCCATTGGCGGACCATATCCAGTTCGGCGAAGCGGAAGGCCGTTCGCCCCTTCCTTTTCACCCGCAGCGCGAACCGACGGGCAAAACGGGCAGTTCGCGTATCGCCGTCTATACGGCCATTGTGGGAAACTACGATGCCCTCAAGGTTCCTTCCGTCGTTGACCCGGATTGCAGTTACTTCTGCTTTACCGATCAGGATATTTCCTGGCAGGACGTCTGGATTCCGCGCAAGTTGCCATGGTGGCACGCCGATCCGGTGCGCCGGGCGCGGTATGTGAAGATCCATCCGCATGAGTGCTGTCCCGACCACGAATGGAGCATCTGGATCGACGCGAACATGCGCCTGCAATGTCTTCCCGGTCAACTCCTGCCCGCGCGCGGGGAGTGGGACATGTCGGCATGGCGGCACCCCATCCGCGATTGCGTGTACGCGGAGGCAAGGGAATGCATTGCCGGGAAAAGGGACGACGCTGCCGTGATCGAAGCCCAGATGCTGCGCTACCGGTTGGCCGGGTATCCCGAGCATGCCGGACTGGTGGAAAGCAACGTGCTGTTGCGCCGTCATCACGCGCCGGCGCTGACCCGGTTCGCGCAGACCTGGTGGCGGGAATTGGCAGGTGGCAGTCGCCGCGATCAGCTCGGCTTCGGCTTTGCATCCCGGGACCTGGATTTGCGCCTGACTTATTTTGGGCCGCCCGGCAGTGACGTGCGCCGTGACTCCCGTTTCGCATATTTCAGGCACACCCAACCGCGTCCGCGGTGGTCAAAATCGTAATGTTATGTTATAACTTACCCATGTCACACGGCCCCCTCCTCGAACATTTGCCGCCTGATCGCGCGTTGGCGCACGCGGCCGACCGCCTTGGCGCGGCGGCTTCCTTGCTGTGTGCCGTGCATTGCGCCGCCTTGCCCTTCGTGCTGGCGCTGCTGCCGGCGCTGGGCCTTGGCTTTCTTGCCAATCACGGTTTCGAGCGCGCCTTTATCGCCTGCGCCAGCGCACTGGCCGTGACCATGGCCGTGCATGGCTACCGCCGCCATCGCGGCGCGCGCGTGTTCGCGTTGCTGGTGCCCGGATTGTCGATGCTGTGGATCGGCGGCTTCGCCTTCGATCTTGGCCACGCCACATTGTGGCATTCGCTGTTTGTGGCTGCCGGCGGCAGCTGCGTCGCACTGGCGCATGTCGCAAACCTGCGTCTGGCGCGCACGCAAGAGCCCAACTGCGATTGTGTAACGCCGGCTTGAACGCCTAGGATTCGCGCACCTCCACTTCGGCGGCGCGCATGGCGCACGCGCATTCCCACCACGCCCATTCGCATTCCGATCATGCGCGTTCCGATCACACCGGGCACGAATCCGGCGGCGCGTCGTCGCGTCTGTTGATCGCGTTCGCGCTTACCTGCGCCACGCTGATCGCGGAAGCGGTTGGCGGTTGGCTGTCCGGATCGCTCGCCCTGCTCGCCGATGCCGGCCACATGCTGGTGGACGCGGCCGCCTTGTTGCTGGCCTGGGGTAGCGCGCGCATGGCGCTGCGGCCGGCCGATGCGCGGCGCAGTTTCGGCTACGCGCGCATGGAGGTGCTGGCCGGCTACACCAATGCATTGGCGCAGTTCGTGCTGACCGCATGGATCGTGTACGAGGCTGTCGGGCGTCTGTCGGCACCGAATCCGATTCAATCGGGCCTGATGCTGATCGTCGCCGTGGCGGGATTGCTGGTCAACGCACTCGCCCTGCGCGTGATCGGAGGGCACGATCACGACGACGTAAATACGGCCAGCGCACGCCTGCATGTGCTCGGCGACATGCTTGGCTCGCTCGCTGCCGTGGCAGCGGCACTGCTGATCCGCTATTTCGGTTGGCTCGCAGCCGACCCGGCGCTTTCGATTTTCGTGGCACTGCTGATTCTCGGCAATGCTTGGAATCTGCTGCGCCGCAGTGCGCACATTCTGCTCGAAGGCACGCCCGAAGACGTGCTCGCCGTCGACGTCGCCGGCATCGTCGAGCGCGAAACCGGTATCGCCGGCGTGCATCATGTGCACATCTGGCAGATCGCCGGTGGCCAGCGCATCGCGACCCTGCACGCGCGCGTGGCGCACGATGCCGAATCCGGGGTGGCGCTGATTGCGATCCAGCAGGTGCTGCGCGAACGTTTCGGCATCGCCCACGCGACGATCCAGATCGAGCAAGGCGCGCACTGTGCCGCCGACGAATGCCGCCGACACGGGCAATGAGGCGTGATAAGCTACGCGCCCGCAATTCAATCAATATATTCGGAGTACCCACGATGGGCAGAGGCGACCGCAAGACACGCAAGGGCAAGATCGCGATCCGCAGCCACGGCAACGCGCGTCCGCGCAAGGCCGCGACCAAGGCCGGTGGCGCGGTGAAGAAGGCCGCTCCAGCAAAGGCTGCCGTGAAGAAGGCCGCTCCGGCCGCGAAAAAGGCCGCGCCGAAGAAGTCCGCGTAACGCGTCGATATTCGCCGCAAGAAGCCCCGCCTCGCGCGGGGCTTCGCGTTTTCAGATTTCGCGCCCGCTCGCAACTACGCGTCGCGCCGGATTGCCGCCGATCCAGTAACTCAATTCGGCGGGATGATCCACGTCCCAGACGACGAAGTCCGCACGCTTGCCGATTTCCAGCGTGCCACGATCGGAGAGACCCAACGCGCGCGCGGCGTTGACCGTCGCGCCGCGCAGGGATTCCTCCGGCGTCATTCGGAACAACGTGCAGGCCATGTTCATCGCCATGCGCAGCGACAGAATCGGCGACGTACCGGGATTGACGTCGCTGGCCACCGCCATTGCCACTCCGTGTGCGCGGAACTGCGCGATCGGCGGCAGCTGCGTTTCGCGCAATGTATAAAATGCGGCAGGCAGCATCACCGCGACCGTGCCGGATACGGCCATTGCGCGCACGCCGGCTTCGTTCGTGTATTCCAGATGATCGGCGGAGAGAGCGCCGAATTCTGCGGCCAGTGCGGCGCCATTCAAATCCGACAACTGGTCCGCGTGCAACTTGACGCGTAAACCCAGCGCGCGTGCTTCCTCGAACACGCGGCGCACTTCGGAAGGCGTGAACGCGATGCCTTCGCAAAACGCATCCACCGCGTCGGCGAGTCCTTCGCGCGCGATGGCGGGCAACATGCGCACACAGACCTCGTCCACGTAATCGGCCTGGCGACCGGCGAATTCCGGCGGCAGCGCATGCGCACCGAGAAACGTCGTGCGCACGCTGATGCGCAGTTCCTTGCCGATGCGTCGCGCCACGCGCAGCATCTTCGCTTCGGCATCCAAATTCAGGCCGTAGCCGGATTTGATTTCCAGCGTCGTCACGCCGTCGCGCACGAGCGCACGCGCGCGAGTCAGCGATTGCGCGAACAGTTCGTCTTCGCTCGCCGCACGGGTTTTCGTCACCGTTGAGACAATGCCGCCGCCGCGGCGCGCGATTTCCTCGTAACTCGCGCCGTTCAGCCGCAACTCGAATTCTTCGGCGCGATTGCCGGCAAAAACCAGATGCGTGTGACAGTCGATCAGTCCCGGCGTGATCCAAGCGTTGCCGGCCGATTCGACCTGCGCAGCGAGGTCCGTGGGCTTGCCCGGCAATCCGGATTGTGGCCCGGCAAAGGCGATAACGCCGTCTTTCCACCCCAGCGCGGCATGCTCGAGGGTGCCGTAGGCCGTGCCATTGTCGGCCATCGTGGCGAGGCGGCAGTCGAGCAGCAGATGGTCCCAGAGTGGCATGGCATACCGAGATTGAATGTTGTGCGGCACGTTAGCATGGCGGGCAGGGTCTTGCGATGCCGTGTCGCAAGGCTGTCGGTTTCCATCCCGCAATTCCGTATGTAGGGTTAAGAGCGCAGTCCTGCGCGTATGCGAGGCACTTATGAAAAACGCAATTTCCGGACTGTTGGCCCTGGTTTTCGGAATCGCGTTCGCCGTGTCGGCCAGCGCCGGCCAAGGCAAGGATGAGGCGCTGGTGCGCAAGACGGCCATGCAACAAGCCGATGCCTGGAACCGCCACGATGCCAAGGCTTACGCCGCGTTGTTCGCGGAGGATGCCGACGTGGTCAATGTCGTCGGCTGGTGGTGGCAAGGCCGCGCGCAGCTCGAAGCGAAATTGACCCAGGCCCACTCGCGCATGTTCAAGAACAGCGCGTTGACCTTCACCGACGTGCAGGTGCGCTTTCTCGATCCGCGCACCGCGATCGCGCACGCGCGCTGGACCATGACCGGGGCCACGCCGCCGCCGGGCATGCCCGAACCAAAGGCCGGCATCCAGACGTTGGTGTTGCGCAAACACACGGGGCATTGGCTGATCGACGTGTTCCAGAACACGAATTCGATTCCGGAAAGTTCGTTCGTGCCGCCGTCGGCTCCCACTGCCAAGCCAGCCCAATGAAGCCCGTTACCCGACTGAAGCGTTCACCTGCCATGATCGATGCGGGATTGCCGCCGGCAAGACATGCAAGCATTGGCGCGCTCACCGCATTGGCGCTGGCCGTGGCGTTGGTCTACCCGGCGAGCGCTGCGATGGCAGCGACGTATACGGTCGACACCGCTGGCGACCCGGGGCCAACCGGAACGCTAAGCCTGCGCCGCGCCGTGCAGCTGGCAAATAACTACGTCGGGGATACGGTGCAGTTCGACCCAAGCCTGGTCGGCAGCACGATCACGCTGGACAGCGGCGCTATCGCGATCAGTAGTGCCATGACGATAACCGGGCCGGGTGCGGATCGGCTCACGATCAGCGGCAAGAACGCCGATCGGGTATTTAACATCACGGGCGACGCAACCATCTCGGGCTTGACGCTGACGCAGGGAAAGACCTCCATCTACGGAGGCGCGATCTATGCCAACCACGCCACCCTCACCTTGTGCGATTCGGTAATCAGCGCGAGCACGGCATATCGCGGCGGCGGCGTGTTCGTCAACTACGGCAGTGCCACCATCAATGGATCTCGCATCGTTGGAAACGCTGCGACGAAGAGCGGTGGCGGGATAGAAGCATACAAGGCCGCCACGCTGGCGGTAATGCACAGTACGATCAGTGGCAACAATGGCGGATGCTATGGCGGTGGCATTAACGCAAGCGAGACACTGAATGTGCGGTTGAGCTATTCGTTGGTTAGCAACAATTCGATGGGCCAGCCAGCTCCGAATTGTAGTCTCGAAGGTGGTGGTATTCGGGTGAAAAATCTCTTCACGAAACCCACTGCGACAATTTCGAACTCAACGATTTTCGGAAATTATGGCTATGGCGGCGGTGGCGGAGTCTCCTTTGTCAAGAGCTCCTTCGTTAACGGCAGCTTCGAGATCACCCACTCCACGATCACGAATAACCTGACGTCCGTCGGCAGCGGCAACGGGGTCTATGTGAATTATGCCGGCTCGGTTTTGATTGCCAACAGCATCGTCGCGAACAATTCCAGCCGCTACGGCGATGCCGACTTGACCGGTACTTTCAATGCGTACGCCGACTTGATCAAAGCACGCGGATCGGCCGTGATTACCGGGGCCAGCAATGTATTCGATCAGGATCCGCAACTCGGCCCTCTCCGCGACAATGGTGGACCGACGCTGACGATGTTGCCGTCGTTCGACAGTCCGGTAATCGACACGGGAGTGGCGTTCGATTCCTCGATGGCCACCACCGATCAGCGCGGGCAGCCCCGCGGTGCGCCAGCTGGCCATCCCGACATGGGCGCCGTCGAACGCCAATATCCCGAGGATTTCATCTTCCGCGATGGCTTCGGTTCACCATGACGGTGGCGTGGCAGTCAGTGCGATGCGGCTTGGCTTCGGCGGACTTTCCGAGTGCAAGCCGTGCCGGTTCAATGACTGACGGCCTCGCCTTGTTTGTGCTCATCGGAAGTGCCGGAGGACAGTTTCGCGCGCCATAGCTCGACGAGGTGCGGTTTGCCCCATGCGGCATAAAGCGCCATGTGATCCTTGATCAAGTCGGTCGGTTCGTAGGCGCTGTTCGGCGAAATCTCTTTTTTCTCGGCCGATGCTTCGTCCAATTCGCGCTCCGCTTCGGCGAAGCGCTTTTCGTGGACAAGGATTTTCGCAAGCTGTGACCGAAATGAGCCAATGTAGCCTTGCCCGCCCGGCAAAGCCTTCATCGTTGCCAGCAAAGCACGCGCCTGATATTCGGCGGCGGGATAATCGCCAGTGTCGGTCAGCAGCGCCATCAGCGCGGATTGCGCGCTTATGGTCATGAAGTGATGCGAACCGTAGATTTTCGTGAGCAGCGCCAGTGCGCGTTCAAGCAACGGTCGGGCTTCGGCATAGCGCTTCTGCAGGCGCAGACTTTCGCCGAGCCAGAGCACCATTTCTGCGGTCGTTGGATGCCGCTCGCCAAGCACACGCTCTGCAATGGGCAAGTTGCTCCTGAGCAGGTTTTCGGCTTCCGTGTGTTCGCCAAGATTGTTTTCGACCAAAGCAAGCATTTTGACTGCCTTGAGCGTTCGTGAATTGTCTTCGCCGAAGTGCAGACGATCTTGCTTGAGAAGCTCCTGGATCAGCATTTTTGCCTGCGCGTACGAACCGGGCCCCACACTGGCATTGGCCAAACCGCTTAGCGCGTACAGCGTATCCGGATCGGTCTCTCCGAAGGCCCGACGTTCGACGGCATAAACCCGTGCAAATCGCTCGCGGCACGCCTGATGCCGGAACAACACGCAATCGCTCGATGCCAGTCTTGCTTCGGCAACAAGCCTGGTGCGATCGTCCTCTGGCAATACCGCGGCCAATGTAACCGCTTGTTGCGCCAGCGCGTGAGCCTCCTTGTAGCGGCCAAGGTTCTCAAGAACTCCCGAGCGTTTCGCGATCAGGCGAGGCTGCGCTGCGGCGTAATCGACCAAGGCGTGGCTCGCTGCGAGCGCGGACAGCAGATGCGTGTCCGCAAGTGCGTATTCGCCGATGCTCGAATAGCTCGAAGCAATCGTTTCTTCGATCGATGAATACACTGCAGGTTGTGTCCCAAGTTCACGTCCCACATTTTTCGCTGCCGAATCCAGCAGCGAGCGGATCAGGCTGCGATCCATCGCTTGGGCGCGATCGGGATCGATGCTCGAAAGTATCTGGCTGACGAATTCAGCAACCTGTTTGGACTTGGACGCTTCGATTCGTGCACGGGCCGCTTCGTCGCGCGCCACATTTGCTTGATGCAGACTGACAAACGTAGCCGCCAGACACACGGCAAACGCGATGATTGCCGCGGCCAAGGCGTAGCGATTGCGCCGCGCGTATTTGCGGAACCGATACCATGCGCTGTCGCCGCGCGCCATGATCGGGCGACCGTCCAAATAACGACGGATGTCGGACGCGAGCGCTTCGGCGGACGAGTAACGTTGCTGCGGTTCCGCAGCCAGCGCCTTGAGCGCGATGCGATCCAGATCCCCGCGCAGCGCGCGGCGACGCGTGTTTGCGTTGCCGGTGGTGCGGTCGACCGCGGCGCTCGGCGGCAGCGGTTCGGTCATCGCGTGGGTGGGGCCGGCTTGGGCCCGGCGCGGTCGTACATCGGCGAGCAATTCGTACAGCACCACGCCGAGCGCATAGACGTCGGTCGCGGTGGTGATCGCGCCACCGCTGAATTGCTCCGGCGCGGCATAGTCGGGCGTGAGCATGCGCGCGGCGGTTTGCGTCTGCGCGGCTTCGTCGGTGGTCGCCAGCACTTTGGCGATGCCGAAATCGAGCAGCTTCGGCAGGCCGTCGTCGGTGACGAAAATGTTCGACGGTTTCAGGTCGCGATGCACGATCAGGTTCTGGTGCGCGTACTGCACGCCATCGCAAACGCGTTGAAACAGGTCCAAGCGTGCGCGCAAATCCAGCGCACGCGTGCGCACGTACTCGGTGATCGGCTGGCCTTCGACATATTCCATGACCAAGTAAGGCGCGCCCGACGCATCGACGCCACCATCGATCAGATGCGCGATGTTCGGGTGTTCGAGCCGCGCGAGAATCTGCCGCTCCTGCCGAAAACGTTGCAGCAATCCCGGCGTCGGCCAGGCGAGTTGTTTGATCGCGACACGTTGTTCGAATTCGCCGTCGCTGCGTTCGGCCAGCCAAACCGTCCCCATGCCGCCTTCGCCGAGCGAGCGCAGTACGCGCCAAACGCCGAATGCCTGCGGCAGTTCGGCGGCTGCCGATGTGGCGGCGACAGCCTGTGCAATCAACGGCGGCGGCGTCTCCATGAATTGCGCAGCCTTGGCATCGGCGCGCAGCAGGCGTTCGAGTTCGGCGCGCAGTGCGGCGTCATCGCCGCAATTTTCGTCCAGCCAGCGTGCGCGATCCTGCGGCGCGATCTCGATTGCCTGCTCGAACAAATCTGATATGCGCTGGCGATCCATCGATGGCACCGATCAAGTTTCTGGATGCAACATGCCGTACAGCCGCGCTTTTGCGAGGCGCCAGTCGCGATTGACCGTGCGTTCGCTGGTGTTCTGCAAGGCAGCGATCTCGGCGACGCCGAGGCCGGCGAAGAACCGCCATTCCACCAGTTGTGCGAGTTTCGGTTCCTCGGTTTCGAGCGACGCGAGCGCACTATCCACGCGCAACAGTTCATCCGCCGCCATGGCGTTGTCGGCGACGCCAAGCGCCTGGTCGAACTCGACCATCTGCATCTGCCCGCCACCACGCTTTTCCGCCAGCCTGGCGCGCGCGTGGTCGATCACGATCTGGCGCATCGCCTTTGCCGCCAGCGCAAAAAAATGCGAACGTCCATGGAGGTGCTGTCCGTCCGGCTGCGCCAGTTTCAAATACGCCTCGTGCACCAGCGCGGTGGTGTTCAGCGTGTTGCCCGACGAGGCCGCAAGCTGCTTGCGCGCCAGTTGCTTGAGCTCGTCGTAAACCCGCGCGAACAGGGCCTGCAGTGCCGCGGCATCGCCCTTGCCGGCGGCCTCGATAAGCCCGGTGACCTCTCCCGCCGCCATCCTTCCCGCCCCAAACCGATTTTCCCGAGTATAGACGCTCGTGCCAGCCGCGTCGCAGGCGCGATGTCGGTTTGTCGTGCCGGTTCTCGTATGGAAGTGCACAGACACGCATGTTCTGAAGGTTCACCAATCCGCATGAACAGGAGTAAAAGTGCGATGCAACGATTGACAGCATGGATTCTTTTTTCATTTGTCGCGTGCGCACCCATTGCACAGGCGACGCAGAATGTGGATGGATTGTTCGCGGGGCAAAAGCTGATCGATGTTTCGTCCAGCTCAAACGATGCAGGCAAAGTTCTGCGTGTCCTGCCAGACGGCAGGTTGCTGATGGCGGGGACCTGCGGAACAGGATCGCTCATCTATTTCTGCGCAACCCGACTTTCTCCCAATGGAGATATTGATCTCAGCTTCGGGCCGGACAATACGGGTACCATCAAGTTTGATCGCTTCTTCGGTCAAGGCTTTCCGACCAGCGTTCCCCTGAACGATATGCTCAGTCTCAGCGATGGACGAATTCTGTTCCTCGGGATGGGAACATTGGCGATGCTCACTGCGGATGGCAGTATGTTGGATACCAGCGTGGCCGGAGGCACTGGCTTCATGTCCCCGGCGTTACAAAGCTATGCGCTCGCGGAGCAATCCGATCACAAAATTCTTGTTGCGGGCATTGCTTCGCGCAATGATGGTAGCGGCAACTACGATATGGCCGTGCAGCGCTTGCTGCCGGATTTGAGTGTCGATACCAATTTCGGCACAAATGGAAGCCAAAGCATCATATTCAACGTGGGCTCTTCCAGCTCGCTTGCCACCAGTATCGCTGTGCAATCGGACGGCCGCATTGTCCTGGCCGGATTTGTAGCGTTTACTGGTCAATCAGGGAAATCGGTAGGCATCGGGCGCCTGCTGCAGAACGGGCAAATCGATTCCTCATTCTCAAACGGTTTTGGAAGCGGCTGGGTTTATCAAACATACAACATCGAAAATGTTGCGTTCGCTGTTCGCGTCGATCAGCAAGGCCGCATTGTTTACGCTGGTTACTCTGCCACAGACACCAATTTCAATACCCGTAGATGCCTGATCAATCGCCTGCTCGCCAACGGCAACCAGGATTTCAGTTTCAATGCGAATCAACCGCTGCAGTTCTTCGTGCCCGTAGGCGCCAATTACGTTTCCTGCGAATTAGTCGATCTGGCACCGCAAACGGATGGCACCATACTGGCAGTCGGTTCATTGCTGGACGTGTACTTCATGGCAGTGAGGCTGACGCCGGGTGGAACATTCGACTCCACTTTCGGTAGTGCAGGAATTTCCTACGGCGGCTTTGATCCATCTGCAACGAATGCTGTCGTCCGTAACGGCGCAATGGCCATCGACAGGGGGTTGTTTATTGCCGGTGCCAGCACGAATAGCGATAC
>Ga0207654_10000824_pt1 | contig 17079 bp, 13 predicted proteins | sample KBSC64metaG_FD_184355 | JGI IMG/M metagenome (GOLD analysis project Ga0207654, IMG submission 184355) | Corn rhizosphere microbial communities from Kellogg Biological Station, Michigan, USA - KBS C6-4 metaG (SPAdes) (version 2) | ecosystem: Host-associated > Plants > Roots > Rhizosphere > Soil...
GGCCACGTTGGGCACATAGACGATGTCGGGATTCTTCGGATCGACGGCGACCTTCTCGAAGTACCAACCGCGTCCCTACAGCGCCTGGTCTCCGGAGACCTTCGTCCACGTCCCGGGGTTCGTGCTCCACGTCGCACAGCCGGCCCAACGTATTGAAGGGCGAAGGGTCGTTGCCCAACGCGATCAACTGCGCCTCGGTCGTGCCCACCTGGAGGTTGAGATCGAAAACGTCCACGAGATCCTGGGGAACGGAATCGGCTTCATCGAGGATCAGCAAAATGCGTTTGGGGTGGAACCCCTTGAGGGTGGTGATCGCCTCCTGCGGTGTGCCCTTGCCGCAGGCCACGATGCCGTAGATGTGGGCACCGTCTTTCTCCGCGGCGTAGATCGCCGGCCGGGGCGACTCCAGTTGCCGCGACCCATCCGGCCCCACCGCCTTGCAGAGCCCCGCGTAGAAGCGGGAAGCCTCGCGCCACAGACGCCGCTTGGCTCCGTCGATGGAGGTGGACACGCAGAGGACCGCCGTATGCAGCGGCGCACACCGGAAAAAGTAATGGCCGTAGAGCGCGGCTGAAGTCGATTTGCTGGAGCCCGAGCAGCCGCGCACCACCGAGTACTTTTTCTCGCAGAAGGTTTGCAAGGCTTTCTCGCTCCAGTCGTGGAACTGGAACTCGTCCCCGAGAATCCGCTCGGTCATAAAGCGGCAGTGCTGGTAACGTCCCTCCCCGGTATACCCTCCCCGCGCCGGTTCCGCGCCTTTCCACACCACGTCCCGCCAGATCGTCGGTCTCCACTCCGGGTCAGCCTTCAGCCGGTTGCCGAAGCGAAAGAGCCACAGGTGACAGGCGATGTCCGGCCAGTCCGGGGTGTTGGGGAAGTCCACCCCGTAGAAGGATTTGGCGGTGGCGGTCTTGCCGGGCTTCACCGGACGCGGGGGAGTTTTTATTGACGGCATTGACAAGCACCGTAGCGGAGTCTACAACGAAGGGCAATATGCAAGACACTTCCACTGGAGCGATGCACATGCTTGATGTGCTTACATCACTATCCCCTGACATGTCTCAAGCTACCGCGCTTCAGGACGAGCTACAGAAAGCCAAAGATAAAGCTGTTCCGAATCGGGAACACCAAGGGCCGGTTTTCACCATTGGCGAAGTGCTGGAAATTCGTGGCGGTAAATTTCGAGTTCACGCCATCACGGAGAAGAGGATTTATCTCGATTCCATACCATCGTGAATCCTATCATCCTCGTGGATTTCGATGGGGTTATTCACTCCTACGCATCAGGATGGAAAGGCGCGGACGTGATCCCCGACCCTCCGGTGGAGGGTGCGATTGACTTTCTGCTCAGGCATCTTCCGGTGCCTGATGCGCTCGGGATTACGGGGCAGTATGTCGGGCCGGAAGTTCAAATATACTCATCCCGTTCTCGGCAGAAAGGTGGTATCGAAGCAATGAAGGCATGGCTTGTGAAATGGGGGGTAGACGAGTGGTATTTCCGCGATGACATTTTGAAGTTCCCCACTCAGAAACCAGCGGCGTTTTTGACCATTGATGACCGCGCAATCTGTTTCACTGGTCAGTTCCCAACCACTGAGCAAATGCTGGCCTTCAGGCCATGGAACAAAAAGGATAGTGATTTATGAGAGTCGTCATCCCCGTTCACCCGTCAAACCTTCGCTCCGCTCTCCGTCTCGCCCACCGTATCAAGGAAACCGGCGGCGCCGAGAACCACCGCTGCGTCATCGCCAGCGATTCCTTGAGCGCTGCGCAGACTCTCAAGGATGCCCTCGAAGGTACCTTCCAGGAAATCATCCTCTGCGTCTCCTCACCTCTCGACCCGCACTGGCCGCGCAAGGAGAACGAACTTTTCAAGCACTGCGCCGATCACTTCTGGATGGTCTATCACGAACCGTGGCTGCGGTTGGAGACCGAGAGTGTGCCCCTCTCCATCACCTGGCTCGATGACATTGCCGAGGCGTTCGCCAATATCCCGCGCACCAGGAAGATTCTCGGCGCACGCCTTTCCGACGAACGCCGCTTCCCCGGCACCGCGGTTTTCCCCGCGGACGTGATTAACTGCTCACTGCAGGCCTTCGCTCCCACCTCCACGTGGTACTCCGATGGGCAAACCGAATTGACCCGGCATACCGAGTTCACTGATTTGATTGCCGAGGTGCCCACGCCGAACACCGTGCTCCAGATCAACGCCGCGGGAGTGGCCACCGGCAAGATCGAGCGGCCCTGCTTCATCCAACTCGGCCGGCTGGGGGATGTGCTCAACATCCTGCCATTACTTTACCACGTTAACCAATCAGGGAAAAGGCCCGTGCTCATGGTCCACCAGGAGTTCGCTTCCGTGACCGAGGGGCTTTCCTACTGCGACGTGGAAGTGATCTCTGAGGGAAGCTGGACGGAACTGGACAACGCCACCGAAATCGCCCGGGAAAAGTATTCCGAGGTTCACGTGTGCCAGATCCACGGCACCCATCAGAGCGCGCGCAAGACTCCTTCCTTCGCCATCGACGCGTGGTCGCGCGCCGGCTACTGGCACGAGTTTGGCCGGCACCAGTTAATCCTGAACAGGGATTCGGAACGGGAACGCCGGTTGCTGGCTTCGATCAACCCCCAGCAGCCCTTCATCCTCGTCGCCCGCAACGGCACGAGCAGTCCGTTCGCCCACGGCGAGGAACTTCTTGCCCTGGCCCGCGCGCATTGCCCCAACGTCATCGACTTGTCCGCGATTCGCGCGGAGAACTTCGTGGACTTGCTGGCGCTCTACGAACGCGCGGACCTGCTGATTACGACCGACACCGCCACCCTTCACCTCGCGGAAGCGTCTTCGGTGCCCACGATTGCCTTGATCGCGGATTCGCCCACCCGGTGGCATGGCAGCCCGCCGAAGGGTAACGTTGTCCTCGCCGTACGTTATGGCGAGTTCGTCGTGCAGCGGGGCGTGATCGACACCGCTATCCGGTGCAACCGGATTTCTTCACCCTTCCGCTCGGTCTTCCACGTCTACCAGGACTACGCCGGCAGCGAGGAGGAACAACGCCGCAATGCGCTGGCCCTGCGCACCTGGCAGCGCGAGGGCAAAGGCTGGTTCGACGTGCCGATCAAGGACTTCACCCGTGATGCCACCGCAGTAGGTGACACCCGCCCTCTGCCCTTCATCAAGGATGTGATAGAGCACGGCTACCAGAACGCATCCGCGCTGGACGAAAACGCCCTCATCCTCCTGACCAATACCGACACCTGTTTGACCCCGGGGTTTGCCCACACCTTGCAGCGGCTGGAGGGGGAAGCCTATTACAGCCATCGCCGGGACTTCGCGCGGCTGGACCGACCACTGGCTCACAACGAGATCGAGAATGGGCATTGGTATCCCGGCAGCGATCTCTTCGTCTTCACCCCGCGCTGGTGGGAAGCGCATCGCGAGGAGATGCCTGACATGATCCTCGGCGCCGAGGGCTGGGACAAGATTCTCCGCGAACTCATCAAGCTGACCGGCGGCGGGGAGATTCACGGCTGCTGTTACCACGAGCGGCACGAGAGCAAGTGGGAGCGCGCGGGGGCGCGGGAGAACGCACCATCGAACGTCTACTGCCGCCACCTGATGAAGAAGTTTTTGACTGAGCACGGGTTGCCTCTGGAGGAGATTGCCAACCTCCCGAGCGAGTGGCACGAACCGGTCAAGGTTCACACCGGCACCGCCCACGATAAGCGTGGGGCGATGCTCGCTCGACTGGCCAAAGCGCGCGGGGTGCGCAGCGCCAATGCCAAGAAAAAGAAAGGGGCGAAGGCGTGAAATCATTCTTTGTCTTCGATGTTGAATCGGTCGGGCTACATGGTGAAGGATTCGCTGTTGCTGGAGGCGTCTATCTGGAAAATGGTGCTGCACAATGGGAGTTCAGCATGTCCTGTCCCCTGGAAGAATGCCAAGGAGACAACAGCGACCGTGAGTGGGTGAAGGCGAACATCCCAGCGCTGGCCGTTACGCACCGCGGTCCAGAGACAATGCGCTATCAGTTTTGGGAGAACTGGATGAAGGCGAAGGCAGAAGGCGCAGTTATGGCGGCTGATTGCGGATGGCCAGTTGAGGCACGTTTCGTAATCGCTTGCATCGACGACGATCCCGAAAACAGGAAATGGAATGGTCCTTATCCATTCATGGAAATTGCTTCCTTTCTCGCCGCTGCCGGGATGGACCCGATGACAAAATACGACCGCACTGAAAGTGAGATGCCTGTCCACGATCCATTGGGGGATGCCCGACAATCAGCGCGCCTGCTTTCGATGGCTTTGGAGAAACTCAGTAAAACACCATGAAATCTAAAGACCATCCGTTATCATGTAAAGTCGAAGGGGATCAACTGGTCATCCGAATTGGTGTGGATGTTCTCGCGTTCGCTTCTCGACCTGAAAACGGAGGACAATTGGGCGATTGCGAAGTAGAGACTGGCAGGGAGCATACCTTCGCTAAAGACGTTGCTAATGAGATGATGCGCGACAAGGGAGAAGGCCCATTCCCCCTCCCCGATTTCATTGATGATATGATTGTCGCTGCTGCGGATAGCGGGAGTGTGGCACTGACCTGGAAAAAGGCATGATCGTCACCGCTCAACCAGTCCTCAACGAACTGGATATTTTGGAAATCCAGTTCGAGGAACTGCTCGGCAAAGCGAATCTCCACATTGTGGTGGAGTCTACCAAGACCTTCACCGGGCTGGACAAACGCCTGCGGTTCCTGTGCGCGGAGAAGCGCTTCAAGAAATACCCCATTCACCATGTCATTGTCGATCTGCCCGACTGCCCGTCGCCGTGGGACCGGGAGCGTCTGACTCATCAGCGTATCGCGCAGGAGGTGGCCAAATTCAACCCCGACATTGTGCTCTACCTGGACGCGGATGAAGTGGTGCGGCGGGACACGATTGAGCGTTTTGAAGCGATGAACTGCGACACCGCGCTGCTCGGCATGAGGCAACTGGGGTATTTCTTCAACCGGGAACTACCATGGGTGAAGTGGGACTTCGCCAAGATTCATCGCTACCGGGAGGACCGCAAGCAGCCGGCGCGCTGTGACCGGGATTTTCCGGTAATCGAGGAAGCTGGGTGGCACTTTCAGAACATGGTGGGCGAGAGCAAGGACAACCTGATGGAGAAGTTGCGCAGTTTTTCCCATGCTCACGATCCGCTCTGTCAGGAGTTCCGCGCCAAGACGGAAGCTGGGGAACTGGTTGAACTCTGCAACATGGTTCCCTTCCACGATCTGCCGGAATTTGTCCTGAAGAATCCCGAACGGTACGAACCCTATTTCATTTTATGAACGTCGAAGTCACCTACCACCCCGAGTGCGGCAAACTGACGCTGACCCGCGATTTGAACATGACCCCCACCGCGGCGCGCGAGGGTACGATTGAACTGGAGACGGCCATTGCGGATCTGGATGAAGTCAATGCACTCGGCTACGGTGACATTGTGTTCGACGTGGGCGCGTTCGTGGGTGACACCGCGCTCATCTTCGCCCGCCACGCCAGCACGGTGATCGGCTTCGAGCCGCAGACCGATGCCTGGCTCTGCGCGGAGTGGAACACCCGCGACCTGTTGGGCGTGGAGATGGTCAACGCTGCGGTGGGCAATGGGGAGAAGGTGCATGTGCAGGACAACCAACTCGACGGCAACCTGGGCACGCGCAGCCTTGCTACCGGCGACGGGAGTGAAACCCTGCGGCTGGACGACTTTTGTTCCCAGCGCGGGTTGGCCCCGACTTTCCTGAAAATCGACTGCGAGGGGTTTGAACCCAATGTCATCGCGGGAGCACTTCAGACCATCAATCATGTCAAGCCGGTCATCCTCGTGGAGATTTACGGCACCATGTTGGCGCGCTACGGGTTCACCCCGCAGGACGTGATAAAGCCCCTTACCGATTTGGGGTATTCTTTCCGGGTGGCCATCGGCCGTGATGAAGATGATCGCTACGATTTGATTTTCAAGGTTTGACAAACGCTTTGAAGAAGACGTAATCAACTCATGCTGACGGTTTCCCAGGCTCAATCTCTTCTAAGCCCATATGTCGGGGCAGGGTTGAATTTCTTGGCGAGGCTGAATCTGGTTCGGGAGCGTCTGTTGAAGGCCGGCAACTGGAGCGGGACCAAGCAGCAAGTTCTCTTCAATGCTTTCCCCGATGCCAACGGGCGGGGGTTCATCACGCTGCCCTTCAACATGGGAACGGTACTAGCCATGGCCCCGCTGCCCACCGCCGATGGCAACTGCATTGGGTATTCGATGCGCACGCGCAGCCCTTGGTACGAGTTCACCAGCAGTGGAGCAGGCTACACCGACAACCAGAAAATCCAGTGGTCGCGGGGGGTGGTGCCGGTCAACGCGACGTTCACCACTTTCGCGGACTGGACCGGGGGGATGCTGCCGCGCATCGTGCCGGAACAGAACGAGAGCGGGACGATCATCTTCCGGGGGCTCAACTCTTCGGGGCAACCGATCTGGTCCACGATCAATGGTACCTGGCAGGAAGGGCTTGGCCTGGACTTCAGCGGGTCTTCGACGGTGACAACCGCGCAGATGATCTGGGGGCCACCTTATGCCGTGATTAAACCTGTGACCAACGGCCGGCTGTCCTTCTACGCGGTGGACGGCGGCGGGAACCAGACATTGGTAGGCGTCTACCAGCCCGAGGAACAGGTCATCGGCTGGCGCCGGTACAAGGTGCCCGTTTGCTCCAAGTGGACTTCTTCCGCGCCGGGGCAATACGTGGCCATCGTCAAGCTCGGGTACTACCCGCTGGCCGATCAGAATGATCCGGTGTTTCCTTCCAACATCGGGGCGTTGCGCTGGGGGTTGCAGGCGCTCACCGAGGAGGATAATCAGGATGAGCGCGCCACCACCTCGTGGGCCAAGGCAATGAAGATCCTCGCAGACGAAGTGGAGGACGACACCGGCTACGGTGCGGAAGGTGTCCTCCAGCGGGTGGACGATTTCAACATCAGCGGGATGTACTGCGGACTCTGATATGGACGAAGAAGATCAAATTGCCGCTGATCTCGCTCCCGGCCTGCATGATGTACCGGAGAGCGTGTTGTCTTCGCCGGCGGATAGCTATTACCCCGGAGCAGACTTCGACAGGTCACAGGCTTTTCTCCACGGTGAGGGCACCGAGGAGCAGGCGCACCTCGCCGCGGTCCAGGCGGCACACGACAAAATCCAGCGCTGGCTGGCTACCTTCCATGGCGCCGAGCCTATGGATGCGGCCAAGCTCCAGCAGCAGGTAGCCAACGGCAAGATCAGCGCGGCTGACTACTTCGCCCAGACTGGACGCGTCTATTCCGGGGGTGATGTGGCCCAGCGGGGTGAGCGGGGCAATATCACCGGGTACACTTCGCCCGATGGCAGCGGCACTGCGTTGGGCGGGGGCTCGGCTACCCCCGGCCTGGACAGTCTCCACGCGATGCAGGATGGCCCGGGGTTTTCTCCAGTAGCGGATTCCCCGTTGTCCATGCCCCCTAGCGTGTCCGCGCACGTAGGTGCCCCGTCACCGGGGCTGGCGTCTGCGGTGGATACCCTGACCTACGATACCCGGCTTCAGGCTCCTACCAGAGCTTCCGTTCAAGGCCCAGCATCCAGCGGTAATACCCGGAGTCTTTCAGCCAATGACCGATCGGCTGCCGCGTCTTTCAAAGCTAACCAAGAGTTGGCCAACGCTTCGTTACGAGCGAATTACAGGGCTGCGGGAGCCCCGGACCCCAACATCCGCGCTTCGATTTTGAACCTCCCCGGTGGGGGCAGTATCACCGTCCCGGGGAATATGGGGCAGCAATCTTTCCCAGCATTACCTGCCTCGGTTTCACCTTGGGCGAGACGCTGATTTATGGACGAACCTTTTTACACCCCCCCAGGTGGCTTCCGGTCTCGCGGACGGGCTTCCAGTGGTTCCACCATTTACCGATTCCGCCAGCCGCAGACGCAGATTAACCCTCTGGCCTTGCGTCGGCTGCAACTGCAAGACGTGATGTCGCAGAGACGGGAGGAGGAAGCGGCCGGCCGTCAGGAACTCGAAGCGGTCAAGGAGATGGCCCGGCTGGAACAGCAGGAGTATGCCATTCGCCAAGGCATCCAGAAAGAAAAACAGGTAGCCAGCGCTCAGCGGGAAGTCGCCAAGCTCGACCCCCTGAATGACCCGCACTACCAGCAGAGTTATGCCGCGATCATGGCCAAGCACCCGCTGGCCCAGGACAACAAGTTTCTCAACGAGGCTTTTACCGATGGCGCGCGGGTCAACTACCGGGTGGCCCAGCATCGCTTCAGTGAACTCGAAGAAGGGCAGAAGCAGGCGGGGAAAGAGGAACTGGCCTGGATCAAGGCCACCGGCACCTACGCGGCGATGGGTGGCGACCCCTCGGCTTTCACGGACAAGGATGGCAACCACGACTGGAACGCTCTGAACGCCGCGCACGCCAAGGCTGCGCAAGCGGCGAAGGACGCGGGGATGAAGGACAGCGCGGGGTTGAACATCACCAAGACCGTGACCAAGGAGGGGGACACCACTGTTACCCGGGAAGCGGTGAAGCCGGCGAAACCGGAATTGACCACCGCGCAGAAGATCGAGGTGGCCAAGATGGAGGGGACGCACACCGGGCAGCTTGCACAGCAGCAGTTTTTCCAGAAACAAGTGGACGACCCCACGATCACCGACAAGACGGAAGCGAAGAAGAACCTCGCCGCGGTGACGGCGAATCTGGCGTTGTCCAAGGCGCAGATGGACGCGGTGCATCAGGTCATCACTCCCCAGCCGCCGGCGGCTACCGTGCCACCCCCCCCCACAGGAGGGATGCCCTCTGTCTCGGTCGGAGGGATCACCCTTGGGACGCCGACGCCCGCGGCTCCTGCCCCGGTGTCTCCCGTTGCCACGCCTACAGCGACTCCACCTGTCCCAGTTGCTCCTGTCGCCGCGACACCCGCGCGCCCTGCGTTGAGTGACATTTTCTCCCAGTAAATGCTCGACCTTGAAAAACTGGCGCAGGCTCGCACCGCTGGATATTCGGATGATGAAATCTACGATCATCTGACCCAGCAAGACCCCCGTTTTGCCGTGGCCAAGCAACATGGGTATTCGCTGGAGGATGTGGCCAGCCACCTCTCCCCGTTGAAGCAGGAGATGGACGCGCTCAACCGTTCGCCCGAGGCTGCCCGTATCCCGGTGGTGGAGGGAACCGAGCGCACCCGCGAGGCTTACAACCAAGCCGCGCTACCAGGTCAGCCGCTCATTGCCCCCCGCTACACGCAGGAGCAGCAGACGGCAGATTTCAATGAATCTCGTATCACTCTGCCGCGGAATAAAGCTGAGGGGACAATGGCGGGGATCGAGAACAGCATTGCGGAGAACATTGAGGGGTTGTCTTCAACCAAGAATCTCGGCATTGCGGCGCTGGCTGCACCCCTCGGTGGAGCCCCAAAGGTGGTACAGAAACTTGCCAGCGCGGGATTCGCCTTGTTCATGGGGTCGCAGTTACCGGAAGCGAAGGAGAAGATCGGCGCGGCCAACACCGCCAAGGAACGCGCGCAAGCCGTGACCGACTTTATTTTTGGGGCAGGTATGGCGCTGACCGCGGCGAGCCATGGTATCGGGACTTCCACGGCGGAAGTAGGTTTGAGGAAGGCGGGGCTTTCCGGGGATGATCTGGCAAAGCTCAACACTCAGCTTGCCCTCAAGGATATGGCTCCGAAGGAGACGACTGAGGGGAGAACTTTCCCCCACACCCCGGATGAGATCGTGGATGGGTTGAACTTTTCCAAGCAGAAATTGCGTGAAGGAATGGCTGGTCTGCCGCCTGAAAAACAGCAGCAGCGTCAAGCGTTGCTCGATACGATCGAAGGGCAGTTGTTGGAGGTTCCCCGGGAAAAAGTTACCGCGAGCGAGGAGAGAATAAAACAACAAGCAGCCACGCCACCAGCGGAAGTACCGCCAGCAGGAGATACTGCTGAAGTTCCGAGTCCACCCGTCCAAGGTGGTCGTAGTTCGGCATTTACGCAAGCCCTGCGGGAGCAGGGGGCACCCTTGACCGCTGAGGCGGTTGAAAGTCTTCCGGTGGAAGAACCACCAACCCCACCCGCTGCCGAGGAGGAAAAACTATCGGGGGATAAGATTCCTGCCGAGGCAGCGGGTGGGACTTCCAATATCGCTGGCCCGGCATTACTCAGTGATGGAGAGATCGCGGTGAAGGGACAGATCGGCCAGAAGCACGCGGATTTAATCAAAAGCGCGGTGGCCACGGGCAACGTGGATGCCGTTGTGGGGGAGCGTGGGTTTCACGATGAAGAAGGCAAACCCTTGACCCGCACGGAGGCGGCAGAGCGCGCGCTGAAGACCGGACAGATTGACCAGGCGACTTTCGATAAAGCAATGGCCCGCGATGAACGCGGACTGCACAGCGAAGATTTGATGAAAGGAGGTGATCCCGTTGAAAAAGAAAATGCCCAAAAAGTCCAAGAAGAAGGGTTACTAAAACCCGAGTCTGCCGCTGTTCAACCCGGCGAGCAGGCTTCACCTAAACCCGGTGCCAAACTCGCTGATGATCTGCGCAAACTAGGCCGGGTCAACCGCGACCCCGCGGAATCCGTGGCGCGCGAGTTGAAGTATTATTCCGACGAGGAGCGCCAGCAGTTGCAGGACCATCTCGGCACACCGGACGCGAAGCCCGACACGCTGGCCAAAGCGATCACCGGCAAGTCGAAGATCAAGGAAACCTCCCGCCCCTCCGAGTACATTGACGAACCCGGCGGTAAGGAAGGGCGGGGCCACCCCACGGCGGATGTGGCTAAGGAAGCCTTCGGTGAGGACTACACGGGCGGTCCCGGGGCCATGGGGCCGCGCGAAGCAGAGGCGATGAAGTCAGCCCAGGCCATCACCGGACTGAAGAAGGTCACCGTCCTTGTGGAGCGACTGGCCCGCGGGGAAGAACCGCTGCCGGAAGCCGAGCGGCAGAGCGAGGAGGAAGCGGTACAGCGCGCAGTGGAGACTCAGGATCGAGACCCCAAGGCGGCACAGAACTTGGTCTCGCGGATTCTCGATACCGGGGACACCGCTATTTCCCGCGACGATGCCGCGCTGCTTTTGGTGGAACGGAACCGGGTGCTGGAGGATATGCGGCAGGCGGATGCCAAGCTCAACAACGAATCGGCATCTCCACTGGAGCGCGCCGAGGCGCAGGCCAGTTTGAAAGATCTGGAGACGCAGATTGACCGGCTGGACCGCGCGCAGAAGGAAGCGGGGTCGCAGTGGGGCCGGGTGGGTCGGATGTACCAGCGGATGATCCGCGAGGACTACTCCCTCGAAGGCATTCAGCGGAAAATGCGCACGGCCAAAGGTGGGCCGCTCGATGAAGGGGAACGCGCGCAAGCGGAGACGGCCGCAGCCAAGATGGATGAGGCGATCAAGGCGCGGGATGCCGCGGAGAAAAAACTGGCTGAGGATTTAAAAGCCGACTACGAGAAGCAGATCGCTGGTTTGAAAGCGGAACTGGACAAAGTGCCGAAAGTGAGTCAGACGGTTTTCGACATCGCCCAGAAAATCGTGGACCGTTGGAAAGTGGATGCGGACGAAGCTCGGAAGAGTTTGCGGGAAAGACTGGGGCGCACCTCGGCCGGCGTGGACCCGACCATCGTGCTCGATGTGGCGCGTATCATGCGTTCACACGTGGGGGAGATCGGTCTCGACCTGGCGAAAGTCAGCGCGCGGGTGCTGGAGGATTTTGGTGATGCAGTCAAACCTTTCCTCAAGGACGCATGGGAAAAGACCAAGGAGTTGATCGACAAGGAGACGATGGAGCCCGCGACGAAGGCCGCGGTGAAGAAGGGCACCAGCAACGCCCCGAAGCCGACCAAGGAGGAAATTTACAACAAGCGCCGGATGACGCAGATCACGAAGCAAATCGCTGACCTGGAGGAGCGCTTGAAGACCGGCAACTTTGAAAAAGAGAAACCAGTTCCGCTGAAGAAGACCGCCGAGGTTGCGGCGGCGGAAGCCAAGCTCACGGAGGTTCGCCGCGAGGTGGACAAGGCCATCGAAAAAAAGAAATACGAACAGCTTTCACCCCAGCAGAAACTTCTCAAGGAAGCGATGAGCACCTTCCGCTCGATCACTGCCTTGAAGATCCTCGGTCACGGCAGCGTGGGCATGGTGACACATGCCGGCGGGGTGATCTTTCGCCCCACGCGCGCGGCGATTTACTGGAAGAACTTTGGCCGGCAGTTCGGCATGTGGCACGACAAAGCCTATCACGACCAACTGATCTACCGGCTGAAGAACGATCCCGAGTTCGAGACGTGGAAGAAAGCGGGGGCGTCCATTGACCCGGAGAAGACCTACACGGATTATGGTATGTACGCGCAGTGGCTCGGCAAGCTGGGGGAAAAAGGTGCACGTGGATTCGATGCGCTGAAACTGGTTCGCATGGAGATGAATAAAGCGGATTGGTCGCGTGTGCCCGAGGAAATCAAGAATGACCCCAAGCAAGCGGATGCCGCGCGCAAGTTGATCGCTGAGATCAACAACAAGGCGACAGGGGCGACACCGAAGACAAACCCGATGGGCAAGACTCTCGAAGAGGGGTTTTACAACGTGACGAAAAATCCGGTGCTGGAAGCCGCGTTCTTCGCTCCGCGCCTCTATGCTTCGCGGTGGGGCCGCGTGCTCTTTGATCCGGTGAAGACGGCACGGACGTTGTTCGATCCGCAGTCCAGCCCGGCAGACGTTTTCGCAGCCAAGACCAGGTTGAAGAACGCCGCGGAGTTCACCGGCACCCTTGTTGCCGCACTGCTCACTAACCAGGCGATTCTCAGTGCAACGGGGAGTAAGCAGAATGTCAACCTCACTGACCCCACGAAATCGGACTGGCTGAAGTTCAAAGCCGGGGACAAGACGCTCACCGCGGATGGTGGCCTGCTCGATCCGGTACGATTGCTGGGGCAGGTGATCTGGAAAGATTTGCTCGCTGACCGGACGGCGCAGCAGCAGTACCGCGAAGGCTCCCGTTACAAGAAAGCCGTGGACACGGTGGGCAGTTATCTCCGGGGCAAGTTGAATCCTCCGGTGGGGTTGGCTGCGGACCTGGCCACGGGCTCGGATTTTCAAGGGCGCCCGCTGCCATGGAACAAGGAGAAACCGCAGTTCAAGGGGCAAGACCCTTACACGCTGGGGGAATACGTGGTCTCCCAAGGGCCAATTCCCTTGGCCGGCGCAGCCAAAGAGATCGCGGCCGACTTGCACGCCAAAGGGTTCAAGGACCGTGAGATTCAGGTGGTCCTCAAAGCTATCGCGACTTTTGGGCTCGGCATGGCAGGCGTCCATGTGGGAGAAGATTACAGCACCCAGCCGAAATCCAGCGGTGGAGGGCCGAGTGTGAAGCTAAAACGCCGATGAACTTTTCCGACAAAACGGTAATGGTGGTTGAGAATGGGCTCTTTGCTCCAGTAGCGCATCGCCTCGCCCGCGACTTCGGGAGGGTGCTTTATCATCGCGGCACCCGTCATGCTTTTCCACACCCGAATGACTCTGCGATCGGTGCGGGGTATAAAAACGTGGAGCGCGCGGATAGCTGGGAAGCACACATCGAGGACGTGGATTTGTTCGTTTTTCCCGATCTCTACTGGGCTGACACGCAAGCCTATCTCCGCTCGATGGGGCACCGCGTTTTCGGTTGCGGCTGGGGGGAAGAATTGGAGCTTTGGCGGGATGACTTTTACTCCACGCTGAAGGCCAATGGATTCAACACCGTGCCGTGGGAGATGGTGCGCGGGATGACCGCGCTGCGGGAGCATCTGGAGGATGAGGAGGACAAGTACATCAAGATCAGCTACCACCGCGGGCTCTGCGAGACCTTCCGCTGGATCGACTCGCGCATCTCCAAACCCCGCCTCGATGTTCTTCAACACGATCTCGGGGCGCTGTCGGAAGACCAGTGGTTTCTGGTTCAGGATTCACTCGATTCAAAGCGTGAAGTAGGGTCAGACCAGATCATCGTGGACGGTAAATTCGCCAAGACCGTGCAGTACGCCGTGGAGGGCAAAGATAAAACAGGGTTGGCGCGGATGCTGCCCTACGCACGGCTCCCCAAGGAAGTTCTCGAAATCAACGACAACCTGGGGCCGGTCTTTGAAGCGGCGAACCGTGACCGCTCAGGGTGGAACCCCTACCGGGGATTTTTCTCCACCGAGATTCGCGTGGCCAAAGATGGGAAGCCCTACTTCACCGACCCCACCTGTCGCATGGCCAGCCCGTGTGGGGAGACGTTCATGCTGATGTGTGAGAACTTTTCCGAGATCGTCTGGGCCGCGGCCGGCGGCGAGATCGTGGAGCCGGTGGTGGAGACACCGTTTGCCGCGCAAGCACTCATCCAGGCTGACCTTGCCGAGACACAGAGCATCCCGATTTTCATTGATCCCAAGGTACGGGGGCAGGTGTGCCTTTATCACTCCGGCATCCGGGGCGACGGACAGGAGTGCGTCTTCAAGAGCGATGCAGGAATGCTGGAGATCGGGAGCGTGATCGGACTGGGAGCGACGATTGACGCGGCAATCGAGGATTGCCGGAACGCGGCCGGCAAGATAGAGTGTGACAAAATGAGCGTGGCAGTAGACGCTCTTGAAGAATTTAAACCTCAACTGATGAAGCTATGAGCAATCGGATTTTATTCTCTGCGAGCACGCTCGCACACGATCAGCAGAGATACCCGACTTGCGGGGACTGGGTGGATTACGGAGTGCATCATGGCTTTGGCATCCATGTTTCCCGAATGGGTGATGCTGATTCCGAATTTCTCGTGGCCCTCCACGAACTGGTGGAAGCATACCTGTGCCAGAAAGCAGGCATCCCTGATGAAGTGGTGACGGCCTTCGACAAAGCGTTTGAAGCGAAGCGGCAGCCCGGCAACACAGACGAACCCGGCGATGACCCCGAGGCACCTTACAGGCACGAGCACCGCATCGCTACCATCGTGGAAATGATCGTGGCGGATGCCGCCAACGTGGATTGGCACAAGCACGAGGCAAACGTGAACGCACTCTGATGCCTGAAGATCGCCCACAGATTCCGCCTCCGCGTTTTCCGGTTCGGGAGTTTCACTCTCCGAACTTCGCGGATGGGTTTTACACCGAAGTCATCAAGCGGACAGACCCCGCTTACATGGCCGTCGTCACCCCGCAGCGGGGGGTGCTCTATTCCCAGATTCAAGGGGCCAATCCTCAGGTCATCGCGCAGTTCCCGAATCTCTACTTTCTCGATGAGCAAAGGCTCGGCAACAGCCATGAGTTTGTCGTTTGGATATGGGCCAGTGACCCGGCGGCGCAGGACAGCTACAACGCCGAAGTCACCTATGCCGAGGATCAACTGGCCTACCCGACATTCAAACGGGTTTACTCCGTGCGCCGGGACACTCGGGATGCTAAGAATTTCGGAGGCGCGATGTTCTCCACGCTGACCAGCGTAATAGCAGTTCAGGTGACGAACGGGGGAACCGGCTATTCCAAGGCAACAGCCATCAGTTTTGGCAGCGGCACAGCCAAGGCGGTTCCGGTAATCGCCAACGGAATCATCATCGCGATTATCGTGACCAAGGGTGGAGGGGTTTACACCACACCACCGTCTGTCACCATCACCGATACCGGCGGCGGTACCGGCGCGGCGGCGACGGCGCAGATTCAGCCGCAATCGGCGCAACTGGTGCGGCAGATCGAGCAGGAGTTTCCAGATGACAGCCCGTGGCGCTGGGAGTTCGTCCGCATCGTTCTCGAATATCGAACACTACCCGGCCCAGTCGTCACGGAGTTCAAGGAGCATCTGCCCTCGGGAATCCCGATCATCGTGACGAATCAGGAGATCGGGGCCAACACCGCAGGTAGTTACCAGTTGGGCACTTTCCAACCGGCGGCGATCAATGTGTCCTCAATCACCACCGGCACCAACGTAACCGTGACGTTGGCCAGCGGGCACAACCTGCCGCCGGGTGCGTGGGTGACATTTGCCGGGACGAACTCGACCCCGGCGATTAACGGGGTGCTGCAAATCCTAAGTGTTCCCGCCCCGAACCAGATGGTGGTCACGCCCGCGAATCCTGTCACGATTGCGGGGACGGCTGCGGGTACCGCGCAGAGCAAGAATCAGGTGCAACGAGAGATCGTCCGCACGGATAACGGCAACGTGAAGATGAAGGTGGAGAGCATCGTAGCTATTCCTGACGTGAGCGTGTTCAATGAGGATGTGGCGGTGGAGGAGGATTACCCCTACCCGGATTACCTAGAGGCATTTAACCTCTACTTGGGGTCTGCGCAAGGGGGTTCGGCTTCAGTATTGAGCTTGGGGTATTTCTCTCTCAATGTAAGCGGTGGCGCAGCAGTGGGGATGCCCACGCAAGCGGGTTATCGGGGTCCAAATCCAGGCAGCCGCCGAAAACGATTTTTCTTTGTCGGACCACCCCCGGATTCTTTTGAAAAATCGTGGACGCCCACGATTATAATTCCATCTCAGGGCACTTTTCAGATCGAGACTTTCTCTGTAAACTATTCGCGATCACTTAACGGTAGCGGCCCGCTATTCACCGTTACTTATGCGACTTCAAATAGTTGGCGCACTGGAAACACGGCTACCGGACTTACAGGCCCGTCCCCGTCGATAACAGTTGTTCACGGCCCCAGTCCTATTCCAATTAGTGCTATTAGTACGGGAACAAGTCAGACGGTTACAGTGTCTTCCACGTCAGGGTTGACCGTGGGTGCGCTGGTCACTCTCGCGGGGACTGACAGCACACCCCCTATTGATGGTACCGGATCGGTTGCGTCCATTGGTTCTTCTACTACTTTTGTGTATGATGGATTTATTCCTGTGACCGTGACTGGCGCGGGAACCACAGGCGAAATGACTCCCGGTGCTGCGGTATCGCAGGCGTCTCTCGATTTGCCAGTGAGCACCCCGCCACTCTTGGTGGCATCACTTAACATTGTTAGCATCGGCACTGGCGCGGCACCGCTCATCACTCTTTCCGGAATCCACTACTGGAAACCTGGGCAATATGT
>Ga0207654_10000831_pt1 | contig 16990 bp, 15 predicted proteins | sample KBSC64metaG_FD_184355 | JGI IMG/M metagenome (GOLD analysis project Ga0207654, IMG submission 184355) | Corn rhizosphere microbial communities from Kellogg Biological Station, Michigan, USA - KBS C6-4 metaG (SPAdes) (version 2) | ecosystem: Host-associated > Plants > Roots > Rhizosphere > Soil...
CTATATCGCCGCCGACCAGACGATCATCGACGTGATCCGCAGCTACGCACCGGGGTTCATCTTCACGACCTCGCTGTCGCCCGTGCTGGTCGCCGGCGTGCTCGCCTCTGTCCGCCACCTCAAGGCCTCGACCGCCGAGCGCGACGGCCAGCAGGCCTCGGCCAAAATGCTCAAGGCGATGCTCGCCGAGGCGGGGCTGCCGGTGCTGCCCGGCGACACGCATATCGTGCCTTTGATGGTCGGCGATCCGGTCAAGGCGAAGCGGATCAGCGACATCCTGCTCGCCGAATACGGCGTCTACGTCCAGCCGATCAATTACCCGACCGTGCCGCGCGGCACCGAACGCCTGCGCTTCACCCCAGGCCCCGCCCATGACGAAGCCATGATGCGTGACCTCACCAAAGCCCTGGTCGACATCTGGAACCGGCTCGAACTGGAAAGCACCGCCCGCCTCGCGGCGTGACCGCGATCAGCAATCGGGGCAGTCATCGTCGTTGGCGGAGTCACCGCTAACGGCCAGCTTGCGGCTGCAGACCGCGTGACACCCCGTCGGGGATTCTTCGCGCGGCGCTTTTTTGCGATCGAACGGAATTGTGATCCGATGACTGCCGTCGCCGCACAACGGCAGCGTCAGCACCTGCGACGGCGGGCAGCAAGCAATAGCTAGTGCCAGCCGAGTAACCGCTGCAATCCCCATCCAGGCTGCCGCACCGTCAATCATCCCGATCGTCCTCGATCAGGATACGCATGGAGGCGCCGTCGAGATCCTCGAACTGGCCATCGCGAACCGCCCAGAAGAACGCCGCGAGACCGGCCAGGCCCAGGCCGAGCGCGAACGGGATGAGCAACAGGATGCCGTTCATCGTACCGCTCCCTTCAATCGCAGCGCATTGGCGACGACCAACAGCGACGATCCCGACATCGCCGCCGCGGCGATCAACGGCGTCACCTGGCCCAGGATCGCGAGCGGGACGGCGATTGCGTTGTAAGCAATTGCCAGTGCGAAGTTCTGGCGCACGACCGTCATCGTCCGCCGCGCGGCAGCGATCGCAAGCGGGACGGGCATCAGCCGGTCGCCGAGGAAGACGATATCGGCGGCGAGCGTGCCGACATCGCTGGCATTGCCCGGGGCCATCGCGACGTCCGCGCTCTTGAGCGCCGGCCCGTCGTTGAGCCCGTCGCCGACCATCAGGACATGGTGCCCCGCAGCCTGAAGCTCGCCGACATGATCATATTTGTCGCCCGGAGACATCCGCGCCTGGGCGGCGACGCCTAGCGCGGCGGCCAATTCCGCGACCGCGGCGGGCGTGTCGCCCGACAACATCTCCACGGTCAGCCGCGAGCGATGCAGGCGAGCGATCGCTTCCGCCGCGTCCGGCCGGGTTTCGTCCCTCAGCACGATGAGGCAGGGCGACTTTTCGCCGACGCGATAGGCGATCGCGGTGCGATCATAGTTCAGCGCGCCGTCACCGGCGATCCAGTCGGGCCGCCCCAGCCGGCAGCGGACCCCGGCGATTTCGCCTTCGAGCCCCAATCCGGCCTGTTCGGTCAGATAGGCGGCCGGCAGCGCTACCGCGCCCGCTTGTTGCGCCGCCGCCGCGATCGCGCGCGACATCGGATGCGTGCTACCGCGCGCCAGCGTGAGCAGGATCGACAGAGTGGCGACGTCGTCGGGCATGCCGCTGACCGGAACGAAGCGCCCCAGCGTCGTCGTCCCGGTCTTGTCGAGCAGCACGGTATCGACGTGCGACAGGCGTTCGATCGCGCTGCCGTCCTTGACCAGCATGCCCGCGCGCATGAAAGCACCCGAGGCGACGACGTGGGCGATCGGCACGGCCAGCCCCAAGGCACATGGACAGGTGATGATGAGGACGGCGATCCCGATCGTCGCCGCATGATGGACGCCGGCTCCGGCGACCAGCCAGCCGAGGAAGCTGAGCGCGGCCAGCGTATGGACGGCGGGTGCATAGAGGCGTGACGCGCGATCGGCGATCCGCACATAACGCGATTTGACCTGGTGCGCCGATTCCATCAGCCGCGCGATATCGGCGATCGCCGTATCGTCGCCCGTTCGGGTCACGCGGATTACCAGCGGGGCCGCAGTGTTGATGGTGCCGGCCAGAACTTCGCCGTCGGCCTCCACCGGATCGGGTGCGCTTTCGCCGGTCACCAGCGATCGATCGACCAAGCTGGTGCCGGTCTCGACGATCCCGTCGACCGGAATCCGCTCGCCGGCGGCCACGAGCACGCGGTCGCCGGGGTTCAGGTCGGCGATCGGACGCCGCGAGGAGGATCCATCGGCGGCGAGTATCAGCGCGTCGGCTGGAACCTGGTGCAGCAGGGCGGCGACGCTGTCGCGGGCGCGGGCACGCATGGCGCTGTCGAGGAATCGTCCGGCGAGCAGGAAGAACAGCAGCATGACCGCGCCGTCGAAATAGGCATGCTCGCCGCCGGTCGCCGTTTCGTAGAGACTCATCAGCGTGGTCAGCACGACGCCGATCGAGATCGGCACGTCCATATTGGTGCGGCCGCGACGCAACGCGCTCCACGCATTGGTGAAGAACGGCCGGCCGGCAAAAGCGACCGCGGGGATCGCGATCAGCGCAGACAGCCAATGAAACAGCCCGCGCGTAGCCTCGTCGGCGCCCGACCACACCGATACCGACAGCAGCATGATGTTCATCGCCGCGAACCCGGCCACGCCGAGCGCAAGCAGCAGCCGGCGGCGTTCGCCGTCCTCTCCCGCGCTATCGGCGGCGGCGAACGGATGCGCCCGAAAACCCAGGCCCTCGACCGTGCGGACCAGCGTCGCCGCGTCGATCGCCGGCGCGTGGACGACATGCAGCCTGTGCGTCGACAGATTCATCCGGGCGGTCGCGATGCCGGGAATCGCGTGCAGGCCACCTTCGATCTTGGCGATGCACGACGCGCAATGCACGCCCTCGACGGTCAGATCGGTCGTCGCCAGGCTGTGGTCGCGATCGATGACGACCGGTGCGTTCATACCCTGATCTCGTCGTCGAACGCCGCGCGTTCGGCGCCGGCATTGACCTCGATATGCACCAGCCACCGGCCATGCGGCAGAGTCTTGTCGGAGCGGTACAGGCCGCCGCCCAAAGCGTGCAGGGGCAGGCTTCGCTGTGCCACCAGGCCGACGGGATGGTTGGCGATGACGCTGACGGATGCGCCATCGATCGATTTGCCAGCGCGCGATAGACGCAACGAGACCTCCCCGGCGCTGTCCGCGCTCGGCGCGGCCTGCCACCCTTCGCGTTCCTGCTGGCGACCCTCGGCGAGCCAGCGATTATAATGCGTCGTCGCGACATAGGAATTCTCGACGACCAGCCCGCCGAACGTCCGGATGGCGTCGGTTGCCATGACGGCATTGACTCCGATCACCACGCCGAAGAATCCGACCATCGTCGCGAGCATATGCCAGCCGGTGAAGCGTGCGGTCATCATTCTACTCCGGTCGTTCGAAGAAACTGGGCGCCGACGCGATGCCGCCTTCGCGGTCGAGCGCGCGCGCGGTGAAGGTGACGGAGGTGCGCTCATCACCCGCGGCCGGCGCAGCTGCGAACAGCGACACCTTGGCCACTTGATCGGCCGGCACGGTCAGCCGGACCGTACGCGACGCCCCCTGGCGCGAACCATCCGCGGTCCAGATTGCGGCATCCAAGCCCTGCAGGCCAAGCTCGACGGTACGCGGGCGCGCTTCCATATTGCGCACCTTGATCGAATAGCTGTTGCGGATGGTGCCGTCGGACAGGCGCACCCACATCGGGTTGCGGTTCTGCAATGCCTCGACCGTCAGCCGCGTGCGGGTGCCGAGCGAGAAGAGCATGGCGAGCCCAACCGCCGACCAGGCAGTGAGATAGATCAATGTTCGCGGCCGCAGCAGCCGGCGCAGCGGCGGCAATGCCGGCTTGCCCGCCGCCTCGAGCCAGCCATCGACCTCGGTCGTATAGCCGATCAGCCGCGGCGCCCTTCCGACCCGCTTCATCACGTCGTCGCATGCGTCGATGCACAGGCCGCAGGTAATGCAGCCGATCTGTGGCCCTTCGCGGATGTCGATCCCGGTCGGGCAGACAGCGACGCAGGCGTTGCAGTCGATGCAATCGCCGATCCGGGCCGCACCGCTGGCGAGGTCGGCTAGAACTACATTGCCGTCGCGTGCTTCGGCGGCGCGCTTGACGCCATGGCTACGCGGTTCGCCGCGCCAGCTCTTATAGGTCACCGCGAGCGTGCGCTCGTCCATCATCGCGCCCTGGATGCGCGGCCATGGGCACATATAGATGCACACCTGTTCGCGCATCAGCCCACCGAGCGTGAAGGTGGTGAATGTCAGGACCCCGATCGTGGCATAGGCGACGAACGGCGCGGTGCCGTTCGCAAGTTCGCGGGCAAGCGTCGGCGCATCGGTGAAATAGAACACCCAGGCGCCGCCGGTCGAAACGGCTATGGCCAACCACAAAACGATCTTGCTCGTTCGCTTGGCGATCTTGGCCGGTCCCCAAGGCGCGCGATCCAGGCGGATCTGCGCATTGCGATCCCCTTCGATCATGCGCTCGACATGAACGAAAAGGTCGGTCCACACGGTCTGCGGACAGGCATAGCCGCACCATGCGCGCCCGACCGCCGAGGTCACCAGGAACAGTCCGATCGCCGCCATGATCAGCAACCCGACCACATAATAGAATTCGTGCGGCCAGATCTCGATCGAGAACATGTAGAAGCGGCGATGCGCCAGGTCGACGAGCACCGCCTGGTCGGGGGCGTAGGGCCCCCGGTTCCAGCGCAGCCACGGCGTGACGTAATAGATGACCAGCGCGACCGCCATCACCGCCCATTTCAATCGGCGGAAGGTGCCGTCGATCTTCTTGGGAAATACCTTGCGGCGAGCGGCGAAGAAATTCTCCTCGCCGTTGGTCAGGTCGCGCGGGTCCGCCATCTCACTTTGCCGCGACGGTGGCGGCCGGCGTCGCCGCCGGTGCCGGAAGTGCTTCGCCGCCGCCCAGCGAATGGACATAGACCGCGAGCATCTTGAGCGTCACCGGGTCGAGCTTCTTTCCCCAGGCCGGCATGATTCCGTAGCGGGCATTGGTCACCGTTTGGGTCAGCGTGTCGCGGTCGCCGCCATAGAGCCAGATCTTGTCGGTCAGGTTCGGCGCGCCGAAGTCACGGTTTCCCTGGCCATTGGCGCCGTGACATGCCGCGCAATTGTTGGCGAAGATCGCGCTGCCACGCTTGGCCGAGGGGCTCATCGCTTCCTGGTGCGAGATGAAGCGCACATAGGAAACGGCGTCCTGAACCTCTTCGGGCTTGAGGATCTCATCCTTGCCGAATGCCGGCATCTGCGACATGCGGGTAGCGTCGTCGCCCGGGAACCGTACGCCGTCGAGCAAGGTCTGCTGGATCGACTTGATGTCGCCGCCCCACAGCCAGTCGTCGTCGTTCAGATTGGGATAGCCCTTGCTGCCCGCTGCACCCGATCCGTGGCACGCCGAACAATTGATGCGGAACGCCGCGCGCCCGCCGTCGATCGCCGCGTGCATCAAGGTCGGGTTCTTTTCGATTTGCTCGACCGGCAGACGATCGATCGCCGCGAGCGTGGTCGCCTTGGCCTTTTGATCGGCGGCCAGTTCCGCTTCCAGCTGGCCCTTGCTGGTCCAGCCCAGCACGCCCGGCGTACCGCGCGTCAAGAGCGGCCAGGCCGGATAGGCGATGCAATAGCCGATCGCGAACACGATGCAGGCGTAAAAGATGTACAGCCACCACCGTGGCATCGGCGTGTCGAGTTCCTCGATCCCGTCCCATTCGTGACCGACGGTGCTGGTGCCGGTCGCATGGTCGATGCGCTTATTGTCTGCCATCGGCCTGATCCTCTTCGAAAATGCTGGTGGCGGCGCGCCGCGTGGCGTCGCTCGAATTCGGGCGGAAGGCCCAGCCGACAAAGGCGGTGAAGCCCAGCCCCATCAGCACCAGGCCCCAAGAGTCGGCGAATTGCCGGAGCGCTTCGTAGCTCATTTGGCGGTCTCCCGTGCCGCCGCCTTCTTGAAGTCGACCTGGGTGCCGAGCATCTGAAGATAGGCGATCAGCGCATCCATCTCGGTCAGACGGCCCGGATTGCCGTCGTAATCGCGCGACTGCGCGCCGGGATAGCGCTTGGCGAGTTCGGCCTTGTCGCCGTCGCCGAAGTCGCCCTGGGTCAGGACGTCGGCGACCGCCTTCTTGACGTCGTCGTCGCTGTACGGAACCCCGACGTCGCGCAACGCGGTCAGGTCGCGGTCGATATTGGGCAGCTTCAAATCGCGCTCGGCGAGGAAGGCATAACCCGGCATGATCGATTCCGGCACGACGGAACGCGGATCGGTCAGATGCTGGCGGTGCCACTCATCCGAATAGCGTCCGCCGACGCGGGCCAGATCCGGACCGGTACGCTCCGACCCCCACAGGAATGGGTGATCGTACATGCTTTCCGACGCCAGGCTGTAATGGCCGTAGCGCTCGACCTCGTCGCGGAAAGGACGGATCATCTGGCTGTGGCAGAGCGAGCAGCCTTCGCGGATGTAGATGTTGCGCCCGGCGAGCTCGAGCGGCGTGTAGGGCCGCACGCCGTCGACCTTGGGCACCGTCTCCTTGATCCAGAATAAAGGCGCGATCTCGACCAGGCCGCCGACCGCGACGACGAGCAGGGCGAAGACCATCAGCAACATGACGTTGCGCTCGATGACCTTGTGCTTCTGAAGGAATGAAATGGCCATTGCTGCTTACTCGGCGGCAAGAGGAAGGGGAGCCGTGACGGCGGCCGGTACGACGGGGCGGTCCTTGGCGGGATCGAACGCGGCCGTGGTCATCGGCGCCTCGTCGCGCAGCTTGCCCGCGATCGTCATCCAGACGTTCCACACCATGAAGATCGCGCCGGCGAAGTAGAGCAGGCCACCCGCGGTGCGGATCACGTAATAAGGATGGAGCGCCGCCACGACCTCGGCGAAGGAATAGACGAGGTAGCCGTCCTCTCCATATTCGCGCCACATCAGGCCCTGGGTGATGCCGGCGACCCACATCGACGACGCGTAGAGAACGATGCCCAAAGTCGCGCACCAGAAGTGCCAATTGACCATGCGCAGCGAATAGAGCCGCTCGCGACCCCACAGGCGCGGAGTCATATAATAGATCGCGCCGAAGGTGATCATGCCGTTCCATCCGAGCGCGCCGGAATGGACATGGCCGATGGTCCAGTTGGTGTAGTGCGACAGCGAGTTGACGCTCTTGATCGACATCATCGGGCCTTCGAAGGTCGACATTCCGTAGAAGGCGAGCGCGAAGACCATCATGCGGATGATCGGGTCGGTGCGGATCTTGTCCCAGGCGCCATTGAGCGTCATCAGACCGTTGATCATGCCGCCCCAGCTCGGCATCCACAGCATCACCGAGAACACCATGCCGAGCGTCTGCGCCCAATCGGGCAGCGCGGTATAGTGAAGGTGGTGCGGTCCCGCCCAGATGTAGAGAAAGATCAGCGACCAGAAATGGACGATCGACAGGCGGTAGCTGTAGATCGGCCGCTCAGCCTGCTTGGGCACGAAATAATACATCATGCCGAGGAAGCCGGCGGTCAGGAAGAAACCGACCGCGTTATGGCCGTACCACCATTGCGTCAGCGCATCCTGGACCCCTGAAAAGGCCGAATAGGATTTCGATCCCAGCCATGACCGCGGCACCGAGATGTTGTTCACCAGGTGCAACATCGCCACGGTGATGATGAAGCCGAGATAGAACCAGTTGGCGACGTAGATGTGCGGTTCGGACCGCTTCACGATCGTGCCGACGAAGACGACCAGATAGCTGACCCAGACGATGGTCAGCCAGATGTCGACATACCATTCGGGCTCGGCATATTCGCGGCCCTCGGTGATGCCCATCATATAGCCGGTCGCGGCCAGGACGATGAACAGCTGGTATCCCCAGAACACGAAGCGGGCGAGGGCGGGCGCGAACAGCCGCGCGCGGCAGGTCCGCTGCACGACATAGAAGCTGGTCGCGATCAGCGCATTGCCGCCGAATGCGAAGATGACCGCGGACGTGTGAAGCGGGCGCAGCCGCCCGAAGGAGGTATATTCGAGACCGAGATTGAAGATCGGCCAGGAAAGCTGCGACGCGATCAGGATGCCGACCAGAAATCCGGCGACGCCCCAGAAGACGGTCGCGATGACGCCCCAGCGTATCACGTCGTCATAATAACGGTCGGGGCGGACCGATTCGGGCTCGTGCCCGATCTGCCGCAGCGTATAGAAGGCCGCGATCGTCGCCGCTGCGGCGCAGATCATCATATGAACGGCAAAGCCGCTATCGGCCGCAAAGCCCGCTGCGCTCACGCACAGGAACATCAATAGGAGCCAGCCTCCGGCTCTGGTCACGACGTCGTCCAAATCGACCCCCCGAAATGCGTTGTCACCCCGGTCTACGGGGATAGCGGCGGATTAGCCGGGGGGACTGGCGCGCCTCTATGCGTAGTTTCCCCAAGGCCTTGCCGGCGCGGAGGGGCGATGGCCGTGAATGTCGGTGATTTCCTTGACCGCGATCAAATCCAGGCCGCGGGGCAGGGGCTTATGGGTCTTTGTGACGAGGCGGCAGAGGGGGCAATCAGGTCGTCTCGTCACCATCCATCAGCCGAGGCACGACCCGTCATGCAGTCCGACGAAATGCTCGCCACGCCGTTCTGGCGCCGATCCCACTATCTCGATCGCATGACCTTGCGCGATCTCGCCGGCGCCTATTTCCGCCATTACGCGATCGTCACTTACCTGCTGCTGGCAGCGGTGATGGTGGGTCTGTACGTCTATCGTCCGGCTTCGCTGGTCCAGACCGCCGCGGCAATCGCCTTGGTCGTCCTGGCCTATCCGCTGGTCTGGTATTCGCTCCATCGCTGGGTGCTGCATAGCAATTGGATGTTCAAGGTTCCGTTCCTCGCCCCGGCATGGAAGCGCATCCATTACGACCATCACCGGGATCCCAATCACCTCGAGGTGCTGTTCGGCGCGCTCTACACGACGCTCCCAACCTTGTTGCTGGTCGCGGCGTTGCCCGGATGGCTGATCGGCGGGGTAGGCGGGGCTGCCGCCGGCTTCGCTGCCGGCTTGCTCGTCACCTGCTTCTACGAATTCGCGCATTGCATCCAGCATCTGTCCTACAAGCCGCGGCTGCGGATTCTTGCCGTGATGAAGGCGCGCCACCTCGAGCATCATTTTCACGACGAACGCGGGAATTTCGGCATCACCAATTTCTTCTGGGACCATCTGTTCCAGACCTATTACACGCGGCCGCAACGTCCCGCCAAAAGCGCCACTGTATTCAACCTCGGCTATGACGACCGGATGGCACGCCGCTATCCATGGGTCGCGCGCCGGTCGGGCGGTGTCGCCGCCGGCCATCCGCGATACCGGGCCGGCATCCATGACTGAACCGTGGCCGATGCTCGATCGATGGTTCGCCGATGCCGCGGCGATCGATCCAGCCTTCTACAACGCCGCCGTGCTGGCGACGGCGGATCGCGATGGACGGCCATCGTCCAGGGTCGTGTTGCTCAAGCGACATGATCGGCACGGCCTGGAATTCTTCACCAACAGCGCCAGCCGCAAAGCTCGCGACCTCGCCGATCGCCCCGACGCCGCGATCTGCCTGTTCTGGCCCGGCCTTGGCCGCCAGCTGCGGGTCGAGGGGCTGGTGACCGCGATCGGCAGCGAACGCAGCGACGCCTATTTCGCCTCGCGCGATCGGGAATCGCAGATCGGTGCCTGGGCCTCTCGCCAATCCGAGCCGCTGCCCGACCGCGCCGCCTTGCTCGCGCGGATCGCGGCACATGCCGAGCGTTTCGATGGGCAGGAGATTGCGCGACCGCCCTTCTGGGGCGGCTATGTCCTGCATCCCATGTCGATCGAATTCTGGTCGGATGGCGCGGCGCGTCTCCACGAGCGGCAGGAATATCGTCGTTGCGGCGACGGATGGACTATTCGGACGCTATTCCCTTGATCGGACGGAAATCGACCGGCTCGCCCAGCCGGATCCGCTCCACCTCGCGAAGTACCTTTTCGTAATAGAGCGCATCGTCGTCGCGCCCCGAGCGCACCGCATCGGCCATCCGGTCGACCACATATTGATGGGCGCGGCCGCCATAAGCGGCAGCGATCGTGCCGGCGTCGCGGCGATGCATTTGCTGTACTCCGATTCCATCCGAAATGGACCCAATTCTCTCCTGCCGTGGAATGCCGGATCGTGCGATCCGGAATGTTACGGATTGACCGGTCCGACGGGCGCGGCCCGCGCGGGGTCGAACGGATCCGTATTTCCCCGAATATCGCGGTCTTAAGCGACGCAATAGGATGAGCGCCGATTATTTCGCGGAGAGGGCGATGAAGAATATCCTGGTATTGATCCACGACGACCCGGGGCAGGAGGCGCGACTCCAATTGGCTTTGGACGTGACGAGGATGTTCAACGGACACCTGATGTGCCTGGATGTCGCAATCCCCTCGGTCGCGCTCGCGGACGACGCCTTTGGAGGCGGGGTTGGCGCGATCCTGCTGGCGCAAGAGGTCGCCAGTGAGGCGAGCAACCGGACCCGGCTGGAGCAGCGGCTGGAGAAGGAAGGCGTTTCCTGGGAATGGGCGGACGTAACCGGCCGGGTTGCCCCGAGCCTGCGTGCCGCCAGTCAGTTTGCCGACCTGATCGTCGTCAACCGGCGATTGGACGATTTCCCGACTGCCGACATGCGAGCTATCGCCGGCGAGGTCATCGCCCGATCGGGCAAGCCGGTATTCGCCGTTCCGGAAACTCTGCGCCGATTCCGGTCGAGCTGTGCCATGATCGCCTGGAACGGGTCGACCGCTTCGATGGCGGCGGTGCGCCACGCACTTCACCTTTTGCAGCATGCGGACCGCGTGTTTCTGACCGAAGTAGAAGGGCATGGCGAAGGGTCGGCGGAGGCCGCAGCCAGCTATCTGTCGCGATACGACATCCATGTCCGCATCGAGCGGCTGGCGCCCGAAAATGGCGACATTGGCCGCACCCTGATCGGCCGCGCCATAAGCCATGACGCGGGTTATATTATCGCCGGCGGATTCGGACATTCGCGGTTGACGGAAGCGCTGTTCGGCGGCGTCACGCGCGACTTGCTGACGAACGCTCCATGTCCGGTGTTCATGGCGCACTGATGGCAGCCTTGTCGCGCCCCTGAGCCGGCGTCCCAGCGTCTCGTGATCCCCAGCGGCCGTCCGCGCCGGCAAGGCTAGCGGCGAGAGGGGGGCTCCCCGAGCGGCACCGCTTGCAACGTCATGGTCGCGAAGTCGATCGTCAGCAATTCAAGCTGGGCGATCAAGTCGCTGCCGATGCGCCCCGCGCTGTTGTCATTGTCCTCGATATTGACCTCGAGCGCCTTCAGCGGAGCATCATCGATGGTGTAGTCGAGCCGGGGCAGCACGCGGACTTTCGTCGTGACGAAGCCGCCGGCGCCGCCGATCGTCGCGTTGCGCTCCGCGGCGCTTGCGAGCTGATCCTTGGTCAGAAGTTCGAGCCCGGGCCGGCGCAGCGCGGTAGAATCGGCACCGCTGTCGAACTGCGCGCCGGCCGTGCCGAGCGGCGTCGCGATCGGGATGCCGAGGCCGTCCTCATGCCAATAGACGCGGACCGTCTTGCCCTTGGGCAGGGGCGCAGCATCGCCGAGCGCCAGCTTGGTGCCACCGGCGAGCCAGGCCACGCGGCCGAGCGCGGCGAAGGCGGGGAGGCCGAGGATGGCGGGGATCGTATAGTCCTTGCCGAGCTTCAGCATCGCGTCGGGAAGGATCAACACCGGTAGATTTTCGACCGTCGCGCGGTCGATCGTCGCTTTGTCGATCAGGCCCATCCGGCCGGTCACGCGATTGCTGGTCGAGGTGCCGACATCGCTCGATCCCGGCAGGATCCGTACCCCGAGCTTCGCCGCGGTGCTTTCGGTGACGACCGAGATTTCCGCGCCGGTGTCCATGAACCAGGGCAGGGTGACGCCATTGACCGTGACGTTGCCACTCTTGCTGCCGAGCGGATTGGCGATGGTCGGCACCGTCGCGCCGCCATGCGCGCTGATCGGCGGCGCGGCGCGAAACGTCTCCGCGATCTTCTCGTCGCTCGCATCCTCGCCGTCGTGAACGAGCTTGTTCGCTTCGGCGCAAGCAACCACGCGCTTTTCGCCACCGGTGCGAACGCCGTAATCGATACACAGCCGATGGAACAGCATCGCGCGCTCGGCAACGGGCGTGTCGCTGTGCGCGGTTAGCCAAGCCTCGATCGCGGCATCCTCGGCGGCGCCGCCACGCTGGGCGTCATAGGCCAGGCGTTCCGGCGTCCCCGCGCTGGGCGGCGGCGCGTAGGGATCGGGTTGAAGCAAGGCGGTCTGGGCGAGCAGCAGCGCGATCATTGGAATCATGGGGCATCTTTATCGGCTGTCTTAGCCAAGTGCTACACGGCTTGTGTCCCCGGGGACAGTAGGTAAAGGCGGCGCATGACTACCGAATTGCCCAAGACCTTCGACCCCGCCGAAATCGAGACACGCTGGTACCAGCATTGGGAGGCGAACGGCCAGTTCCACCCCGATCGCCCGGGGGCGGAACCGTGGACGATCGTCAACCCGCCGCCCAACGTGACCGGCTCGCTGCATATCGGCCACGCGCTCGACAATACGTTGCAGGACGTGCTGGTCCGCCACGCGCGGCTCAGGGGCAAGGATGCGCTCTGGGTGGTCGGCACCGACCATGCCGGCATCGCCACCCAGATGGTGGTCGAGCGCCAGATGGCGGAGAAGCAGCAGAAGCGCACCGATTTCACCCGCGAGGAGTTCGTCGCCAAGGTCTGGGAATGGAAGGCCGAGAGCGGCGGCGAGATCACGCAGCAACTGCGCCGTCTCGGCTGCTCGATGGACTGGGCCAACGAGCGCTTCACGATGGACGAGGGCTTTTCCAAGGCCGTCCTCAAGGTGTTCGTCGATCTCTACAACCAGGGGCTGATCTATCGCGACAAGCGCCTCGTGAACTGGGATCCGGGTCTCGGCACCGCGATCAGCGACCTCGAGGTCGAGACCAAGGAGGTCAAGGGCAGCTTTTGGCAAATCCGCTATCCGCTGGCGGACGGATCGGGATCGATCACCGTCGCGACCACGCGGCCAGAGACGATGCTCGCCGACATGGCGGTCGCGGTGCATCCCGAGGACGAGCGCTACAAGGCGATGATCGGCAAGCAGGTCAAGTTGCCGATCACCGGCCGCCTGATCCCGGTCATCGGCGACGAGCATGCCGATCCGACGCTCGGTACCGGCGCGGTCAAGATCACGCCGGGGCATGACTTCAATGATTTCGAAGTGGGCAAGCGCGCCGGGTTCAGGGCCGGCGAGATGCTCAACATGCTCGACGCCAAGGCGCAGGTGACGCAGACCGCCGACGGACTGATCCCCGACGATCTGCTCGGCATCGACCGCTTCTGGGCACGCAAGCAGGTCGTCGAGCGGCTGAAGGAAGGCGGCTTCCTGGTCCCGCACATCGACAAGGAAGGCGTCGAGCACGATGCCGAGCCGCGCACGATCCAGACGCCCTATGGCGATCGCTCGGGCGAGGTGATCGAGCCGTGGCTGACCGACCAATGGTATGTCGACGCCGAAACGCTGGCGAAAGCACCGATCGAGGCGGTTCAGTCGGGCGCGATCAGGATCGTGCCGAAGAGCTGGGAGAAGACGTTCTTCAACTGGATGGAGAACATCCAGCCTTGGTGCGTCAGCCGGCAATTATGGTGGGGACACCGCATTCCGGCGTGGTTCGGGCCGAGCCTGGAGTCGCCGGACGAACGCAAGATTTTCGTCGCGCACGATGAAGAAGATGCGATCAAGCAAGCCTATGATTATTACCAGAGCGCATGGCGTGAGGGTAATGGCATGTCAGTCCAGATCGTAGCGGACGAGGCGAAATCGCGCGATCTTCGGATGGACGACCAGATCAAATGGTTCGGCATCTGGCAGGACCCCGACGTCCTCGACACCTGGTTCTCCTCCGCGCTCTGGCCCTTCGCGACGATGGGCTGGCCCGAGGAGACTGATCCCAAGCTGCACGGTCGCTACCCCAATGACGTGCTGATCTCCGGCTTCGACATCCTGTTCTTCTGGGATGCGCGGATGATGATGCAGGGCATGCACTTCATGAAGGACGTGCCGTTTCGCACGCTCTATCTGCACGGCCTGGTGCGCGCCGCCGACGGGCAGAAGATGTCCAAGTCGAAGGGCAATGTCGTCAATCCGCTCGGGCTGATCGATCAGTACGGCGCCGACGCGCTGCGCTTCTTCATGGCGGCGATGGAGAGCCAGGGCCGCGACATCAAGATGGATGAGAAGCGCGTCGAGGGCTATCGCAACTTCGCGACCAAGCTGTGGAACGCGGCGCGCTTCTGCCAGTCGAACGGGATCGGGGCGTCGAAGACGCTTGAGGCGCCCGAGGCCACGCTCGCGGTCAACAAATGGATCATCGGCGAGACGATCCGGACCGTGCAGGCGGTCGATCTCGCGCTGGCCGATTACCGTTTCGACGGTGCGGCCAATGCGATCTACCAATTCGCCTGGAGCCGGTTCTGCGACTGGTATCTCGAGCTGATCAAGCCGGTCTCCAGCGGCGACGAACGCGGCGCGATCGATGATGAGAGCAAGGCAGTCGCTGGTTGGGTGCTCGACCAGATCCTGGTCATGCTCCATCCGTTCATGCCGTTCGTGACCGAAGAGCTCTGGTCGAAGCTCGGCGCGCGCGATTACGATCTGATCGTCGCCAAATGGCCGATTGCCGATGCGCGTGCGATCGATCCCGAAGCGGGCAAGGAGATCGACTGGCTGATCCGGCTGGTGAGCGAAGTGCGGTCGAGCCGCACCGAACTCAACGTGCCGCCGGGCGCGCGGCTCGCGGTCCATCTGCGCGACGCCTCGTCGGAAACGCTGGCGCGGTTCGACCGTCTGGCGCCCGCGATCGCACGTCTCGCGCGGATCGATCGTGCCGAGGGCGATGTCACCGGCGGTGCGGCACAGGTCGTGCTCGACGAGGCGACTTTCGTCCTGCCGCTGGAAGGCGTGATCGACCTTGCGGCCGAGCGCACGCGCCTGACCAAGGCGATCGAGGCAGCGACGAAGGAGCGCGACAGTCTGGCTGGCCGGTTGAATAACCCGAGCTTCGTCGAGCGCGCCAAGCCCGAGGCGGTGGAAAAGGCGCGGGCGGATCACGCCGAGAAATCCGCCGAGGCCGAACGGCTGACGGCGGCGCTGGCGCGGCTGGGTTAGCCACACTTACAACGTCACCCCGGCCTTGTGCCGGGGTCCACTCCTCCTCTTGCTAAGGAAGGAGTTGTGGCACGGTGGATGCCGGGACAAGCCCGGCATGACGAAAGTGACTGCCGACTCCGGGCAAATGCCACTCGCCGCCCAATAACGCCAAGGAACATCTCTCCCGCGAACGGATTATGTTGCGCCTTGGGCTAGGCGAACCGGTACGCATTCCTTATCGGGCGCACGACAGCGAAACGACCAGCGATCCGGCCGTCCGGGCCGAAGAAAGGCAATCCACCCGTGGCGCAGCCGCCGCATCAGCAGCAGCGAGGCCCGGGAGGCCGCCGCGACCTGACCGTCGGGCCGATCGGTCCGACCTTGCTGGCGTTCGCGCTGCCGACACTGGCGTCGAACATCCTCCAATCGCTCAACGGCTCGATCAACTCGATCTGGGTCGGCCGCTTCCTCGGTGAGAGCGCGCTGGCGGCGACGTCCAACGCCAATATCATCATGTTCCTGATGTTCTCCGCGGTGTTCGGGTTCGGCATGGCGGCGACGATCCTGATTGGCCAGTCGGTCGGCCGCCACGATATCGAAGGCGCACGGCGCGCATTCGGATCGGCGATCGGGCTGGTGATCGGGGGCGCCGTCGTCATTTCGATCCTCGGCTGGCTGTTCGCGCCACAGATATTACGGCTGCTGGCGACCCCGGGCGAGGCGCAGAACATGGCGCGCGATTATCTGCGCGTGATCTTCTTGGGGCTGCCGTTCTCGATGCTCGGCGTGCTCATCCAGATGAGCCTGCGCGGCACCGGGGATTCGGTGACGCCTTTGTGGTTCATGGGCTTGAGCGTCGCGATCGACAGCAGCTTCAACCCGTTGCTGATCGACGGCATCGGCCCGTTTCCCAAGATGGGCATTGCCGGATCGGCGACGGCGACCTTGCTAGCGGGCATCGTCTCGTCGGCCGGATTGCTCATTTACGTCTATTGGCGCGATTTACCGGTGCGGCTGCGCGGACACGAACTGCACTACCTGATCCCCGAAAAGGCGCTCGTTAAGACGATCATCGCCAAGGGCCTGCCGATGGGCGCGCAGATGCTGGTCATGTCGACCGCGGGACTCACGATGATCGGCCTCGTCAACCGCCACGGCGTGGACACCGCCGCCGCTTATGCCGTCTCGCAACAGCTGTGGACCTATATCCAGATGCCGACGATGGCGATCGGCGTCGCGGTCAGCTCGATGGCGGCGCAGAATATCGGCGCTGGCAAATGGGAACGGGTCAACGCGATCACGCGCTCGGGCATCGTCTACAACACGATCATCACGTTGGTCGTCATCACCGCGATCATCCTGTTCGACCGCCAGGTCATGACCCTGTTCGTCGGCAGCACCAGCCCCGCAATCCTGATCGCGCGGCATATCCAGCTGATCTCCAGCTGGACCTTCGTGATGTTCGGGGTGACGATGGTGCTGTTCTCGACCGTGCGCGCCAATGGCGCGACGGTGCCGCCGCTGATCATCCTGGCGGTCGCTTTCTACCCCGTCCGCCTGGGCTTCGCGATATTGGGCCAGCCGCTGATTGGCGCCGACGCTTTGTGGTTCGCTTTCCCGATCGGCTCGATGGTCTCGCTTTTGCTTGCCGCCTGGTATTACCGGAGCGGCCAT
>Ga0207654_10000834_pt1 | contig 16974 bp, 16 predicted proteins | sample KBSC64metaG_FD_184355 | JGI IMG/M metagenome (GOLD analysis project Ga0207654, IMG submission 184355) | Corn rhizosphere microbial communities from Kellogg Biological Station, Michigan, USA - KBS C6-4 metaG (SPAdes) (version 2) | ecosystem: Host-associated > Plants > Roots > Rhizosphere > Soil...
TGAGCATCAGCGACAGGGATCTCGTTCTGGCGGTTTTCATTGCTCGCTCCTTGCTAACGCAAAAAGAAGTTGCCCGAGGGGTGGTTCGATCCGTGAATCAGTGAGTGGCAATTGGTGCAGCCCCGGTTGAAGTTCTTGATGGAACCCAGCGGCTGCGGCTGTGTGGGGTGGCGGCTCGCGTCGTGGCAGGAGTCGCAAACCCGGGGCATCCGCACCTTCAGCAATTGTGGATTGCTGCTGCCGTGTGGCTCGTGGCAGTTGGCGCAGTTCTCCATTACCGGGGGATGCTCCCACAGAAAGGGGCCGCGCCGTTCGGTATGGCAGCTGAGACAGTTCTCGTTGATCGAGCTTTGCAACAGCTGGCTCGGGTTCGGGCTGCCATGCGGGTTGTGGCAACTGGTGCATGTGACCTTGCCCTCGCGATATGGCATGTGCGAGGAGCGCTGCAACTGCGCCCGCCGCATCTGGTGGCACTGCAGGCATAACTCCGGTTGCGGCAGCTTGGTGCCTACGTGTTCGGTCAGCGGCGCTCCGTAGCGCGAGTCTGAGGAAGCGAGAGCCGCATACCGTTCGGCAGTGCTGCCGTAGTGCACCTGATGACAGTCCACGCAAGCCATAGCCCGTGATTCGTGGGGACTGCCGTTCCAGAACATTTGATTGCCCTTGGTGTGGCAGGAGAGGCACGCCGCATTGCGCTCCTCGACCGGGGTGTTGGAATCCTTGGTGAAACGCACAGGGATCGAATCTTTGCCGCCCCCCGCCTCCACGTGGGCTTTGCCCGGTCCGTGACAGGCTTCGCAGCCCAGCTTCTCCAAGGGGGTCTTGGCATGCGCCATGGCGTTGCCCATGATGGTGTGAACGAAGCTCTTTTCCTGGTCGGCATGGCACGTCACGCATACCTCGGAGCCGACGTAATCGCCCTCGGGCTGGGCTGCGGGTTGGGCCGCGGCGGATGAAGGCTCTGCTGCCACCGGCTTGTTATTCTCTTGCGCCGCACTTTGCGACACAGTCACAGCCGCAGCGCCTGCCAGCGTAGAAACAAGCACGAGCCGCCGAAACCATTTCGATGACTTCATCGCTATCCCTTCCTCGAACGCGGGGTGCGTCACAAATGAAGTTTTGGTCTTCCCCTGAACCCGTCGCTGACGGTTAAAACCACTCCCGTTCTCACCAGTCTGGCTGCCCGGTTCTCCTGCGGCGCGCCCAGTCAGATTCTCTCCGCAGAAATCGCCGAGGCAGCTGTAAATTTCAGCAGGGCCCAAATTATCGGGAGACTACTGCCAATAGCTGCCCAAAACTGTGCAGAATTGCTCACCTCTGCGCTATCGGATCGAACCCAAGCTCGTCAGTCTGTGAATCGCGGAGGACTCAACGCCCGTAACATAAGCCGCCGCGATTCCTGAACAGAGTTGCAGAACTCTGCTTTGGCCCTCAGTGCTCACCATCACCCTCGTTTGTGATCTCACTCACCCACCCAATCTAGCGTTCCCCAAAGGGCACGGCCGTGAACCGGGCACTCCAGGATGTCGCGTTCTTTAAACTCAATGTCGATAGTTTGCAAGCGAGTGCGCAGTATTCACCGAGTGTCGCTCTTGTATATACAACCTGAATGGGCCTTGGCTGTGATCTACGTCACACGACCTGAATTTATTCGAACCACCGAAGTAAACCGAAGTAGTAGGTCTGCCTATTATGCTCGGCTCGTCCAGCGGCAGGAGGGTTTCCTACCTCCATGCCGCCGACAGCATCCCTCACACCTGTTCGGCGATTCATGACGATTTCCTTTAAGGTTCCGCGGGGAGACTAGCAAGCGGCGTGCCAATGAGTCTGAGCAAAAGTGCTCACTTAGGGCCGATCCACCGGCTATACGTTCGTCGTTGTTCAAGGGCTCTTCTGGCGGTAATTCGTACCCATGGCTTGGCTGAGACTAGTCGAATATTTCCCATCTGGTATAGCATCCACAGGACGAGGTTTCACCATGACAAGGGCCGCAACCTCACTGCGAAGTGACGCCACCACGGGTGTCCAACAACTGCCAGCAGCAGACGGTCTGGCCATCGTCCGACTGACCATCGGCGCGATGTTCATGTGGGTCTTTTTCGAGAATCTGGGGAAAGGCCTCTACACCCCGGCGGGTTACGCGGGTCTGATCAATTACTACATCAAAGCGAGCCACTGCCCGGCTGCCTGGAAGGCGGTGATGGGCCTGGCGGCAAACCACGCCGCGATCGCGGCTCCCATGCAGGGCCTGACCGAAATCTCTCTCGGCATCCTGCTGGTCATCGGTCTGCTTACCCGGCCGGCCGCATTTGTGGCTTTTCTGTTTCTCGGCAGCCTCTGGATTTCGGAGTGGGGCACCTCGTGGATCTGGGAACTGCTGGTTCCGGTGCTCGCATCACTCGGGCTCGCTATCGGACACGCCGGCCGGAAATGGGGCGTTGACGCCTGGCTGTCGCAACGGTGGCCCTCTTCGCCGTGGTGGTGATGGGGCCAAATTTACGTGCGAGTGTCCGTCATCATCCCTACCCATAATGAAGCGCAGGCGATTGCGCTCGTTCTAGCCGACCTTCCGTCCCATCTCACGACGGAGGTCATCGTTGTTGACAGCAATTCGAGCGATGGGACTCCCGAGATCGCCGCAGGAGCGGGAGCCCGCGTAATTCAGGAACCGCGCCGCGGCTACGGGCAAGCGTGCCTCACGGGCCTGGCCGCGGCAGACTCCCCGGACGTGGTTGTGTTCCTCGATGGCGACTATAGCGACCGGCCCTCCGAACTGCCGATTCTTTTAGCGCCGATTATTGAAGGGCGTGCCGACATCACGCTCGGTTCCCGCCTGCAGGGGCAGCGTTCTGCCGGGGCGTTGCCCTGGCATCAGGCCTTTGGCAATCGTCTCGCCGCCAGCCTGATCAGGCTTCTGTATGGGCTGGACATCAGTGATCTCGGCCCCTTTCGCGCTGGCCGCGCAGATGTACTACGCACGCTCGCGCTCGAAGAGACCACCTATGGCTGGGCGGTTGAGATGATCCTGAAAGGCGCCCTCGCCGGGTTCCGGGTGGTCGAAGTCCCGGTGAGCTATTATCCGCGTATCGGAAAATCGAAGATCAGCGGCACGCTGAAGGGCACCGCCGGCGCCGGTTGGTTCATTCTCAGCTTGATAGTGCGCTATTATCTCCGGCGCCGAAGACCCGGGACACCGCGGCCAGCGTAGCACGGGACTGATGAGATACGGCGCAGAGATGGCTCTGGGACACCACCCCGGTTTCAGTCCGGCAGAAACGTCTTTCCCGCAAAACATCGCTGAATCCCCTAAAGTTTAAGGTAGGGTGACAAAATTCCCGAGAAAGTCCCGTGCGGTGGCTGTATCGAGGCGGTAATTTCCGCTCGTTGCACGGCAAACATGGTCCCCGCCAACGCTGGCTATCGCCATCAGAATCAGCTTGCCGTTGACTGGCAAAAAGTCCGGCCCGCCGGAGTCACCAAAGCAAGCACCTCCGTTATTGAGATTCGGATTGATCGACAGCTGCAAGAATCCGGGCTCCAGTGCTCTGAAAGCGGAAAAGGCGAACATTCGCGGCATTGGATTCGGTCGATTTCCGAATCTGTCTTCAGACCCGTACCCTACATCGGTAAACAACACCCCGCGAAGCGCGTTCTTTACCGCCAATTCATCGAGCAGTCCGAGGGTGGGTAGAGCGGCAGGTGTAATCCCCTGCGTGACCGACAGCGGCAAGATGATCACAGCAAGATCGCCGGGATCGCTACCGTGGTGCGGGTTGAAAGGGTGAGTATCGTTCGCTTGAACGTACCTGGGGTTGGGAATGAACTGGGTGACGGGAATCAAAGTATTCACATCCGTCAATTCGAAAATCGGGATCGGGTTACCGAAACTCATGTACAGCTTGAAACCTTCCGGAGCGAGAAAATCACTGAAGTAAAGGGCACAGTGGGCGACGCCCAGGAATACGGTAGGCGAAATTAATGTTCCGGAGCATATCTGGAAGGCTTGGCCGTCTGGACCCACAGCGAGCACGGTTCCGACATTGCTAAAAGTGTTGGTGGTATCTGGGAAGCCATTGGTGATTGCCTGCACTCGAAGTGGTGACGAGCCGCCCACCAGAAGTAAAGCGGCTAACACTAAGTTCAGTTTGTTCCTCTTTGACGTCATTGGAATTCCTTTCTCGATTTGTTTCTTTTATTTGGCTCGGTTGCCACACCTGAAGTGATCTGTCACTTTGGAAACTTAGGTTCCGCTGGAGGATCAACCATTGCTAGGTGCTGCTCTTTGGGAGTTCCCGTCTTTAGTTCCATTCGTCTTCGAGCCTCTGCCCGAATGAGCTTTGCCTGTTGGGACGCGAAAAGGAGTCTCCCCGTCAGTGCCAGGTGGAACTGTTTGGGCCGCCACTCTCCCTGCATGATTCCCGAAGCCGAATGGCTGTTCGGCCCTAGCAGCAGATGACCAAGTTCGTGGGCGATGACGCAACCCAGAATTATTGGCAGCTCGAACTCGGCACCCTCTCTCACTGCGAGATGCAGGGCAGATTCGTAATAGACACTGGCCAGGACCGGATGGACTGTAAAACCGAAGACTTTATCCTGGAACTTATTCTGGATGGGCGCAGCGAGCACTCGCAGACTAATGTCGGTAGCTTCGGGAGCCTTCTGGCAGAGTCCTTGCGGGCTGGCAGTGGACTTCCCCACCGGACACTGTAACCAGACTGCCCGCACGCCCGATGCGCCGAGGATTCGGCCAGCTTCGCGTTCGGCCCTGGTTAGTACGGCGGGCGAGGCTTGGGAGTAGTTGTAAATCTCGACCGTGATCGTGGAGTTGAAATCGTCCACACCTGCGAATGCGGTTTCTACAGACGCGTAGCCAACGATCCCAATCAAGCCCATTGCGGCGACCATCGCCCTGGACAAAAGCCGACTATGCCCGAGGGTTTCGCGGGTCGCTGGGTGTTGGTTCCTGCTGCCTGCTTTCATGTCGTCCTCCTCCGCACCGGTTGCACGGTGAGGGCGACCTTGCGCTTCGGGTGCCGAAGCCTCAATGCATGGGCGCTCTATTGCGCATCAGCGGCAGGTCAAAAGAAAGTCAACGCCGCTAACTCGCTTGGAATAAAAGTCTGGGGGTCAGGGGGCTGGCTGGCCGGAAACACGCGGGGCGCGAACAGATTAAATGAAGTTCGGTGCTAGACTGGGGGCCTTGAGGCGAACGTCTGTGGAACCAGCTGTCCCTTCTCCTCGGCTATTCCGGTTCGAAACCTTCGATGTTGACGTTCGGACGGGAGAATTGCGCAAAGCTGGGGTGAAGCTGAAACTCCCGGGACAACCCTTTCAAGTTCTAGCTATCCTGCTGGAGTCCCCCGGCGAGGTGGTGACGCGAGAGGAATTACAAAAGCGTTTATGGCCGGACACCTTCGTCGATGTTGACCACAACCTGAACACGGCCATCAACAAGATTCGCGAGGTGCTGGGCGACTCGGCGGAGAGCCCCCGTTTTGTTGAAACTCTGCCGCGCCGAGGATATCGGTTCATCGGACCGGTGACTCCTGTACCTGCTGACCGCCCACCGCCGGCGCCATCCTCACATGTACGCCGGTACGTGACGGTAGGCGCGGCTTTCCTTTTCCTGCTGGCGCTGTCCGGGGCCACCTTTCTAAAGTGGCAGCTTGCGAGGCGTGCTGCTGGTCCGGGCACCATTCGTTCGCTTGCGGTACTGCCCTTGTCCAATCTCTCCGCCGATCCCAGCCAGCAATACCTGGTGGATGGCATGACCGAGGAGCTTACTTCAGAAATCAGCCAACTTCATTCCCTGCGTGTGATCTCTCGTACCTCCACCATGCAATACCGAGACACGCAAAAGAAAGCTCCGTTGATCGCGAAAGAGTTACAGGCTGACGGTCTGATTGAGGGCTCGATTCTGCGGGTGAATGATCGCGTACGCATTACCGCGACATTAATCCACGGCCCCAGCGACACGCACCTCTGGTCCAAGCGGTACGAGCGCGACTTGCGCAACGTAATTGCATTGCAACACGAGATCGCCAGCGACATCGCGCGCGAGGTCCGTATAACCCTCCGCCCACAAGAGCAGGTACATCTGGCAGGTGAGCGGGAGGTGATCCCCGAAGTTCACGAGGCTTATCTGCGCGGCCGCTTCCACCTGCAGAATGGGAGCAAAGCTTCAATCTACCGCGCCCTGGACTATTTCCAGCAGGCGATCCAGAAAGACCTCGAATATGCTCCGGCCTACGCCGGGGTGGCCGATGCTTACACCGCGATGCGCAGCATATATGCTGCTCCCAGCGAGGTCATGCCCAAGGCCAAAGCGGCAGCGCTAAAAGCGGTTGCATTGGACGAAACCCTGGCCGAACCGCATCTATCGCTCGGTAGCGTGCTCATGTTTTATGACTACGACTGGCCCAATGCGGAACGAGAATATCAGCGCGCTCTGGACATCAGGCCTAGCTACGCGGAGGCCCACGATTACTACGCTATGTTTCTCGTTGCCAACCGGCGCTTCCCGGCGGCGGTCGAAGAGATTCTGCGGGCTCGTCAGTTGGATCCTGTTTCCGGGCTGATCGCGGCCGATGCTGCCTGGGTTTTCTATCTCAAGCGCGACTACGATCAATTTATGGAACAGGCGAAGGCAGCGGTGGAGTTGGCACCCAACTATTGGTTGGGCCACCTGCAACTCGGATTGGCCTATGAGAAGAAGGGCAACTTCGCCCAAGCTTTGCAGGAACTCGAGGAAGCGCGGCGAATGGACGACAATTCCGCCATTTTGGAGATGCTTGCCGGCACCTATGCTGCCGCAGGACGGCCTGACGAGGCCAGGAGAATCACCGAGGAAATGGTAAAGCGCTCTAAAACGCGTTACGTATGCGCCTACGAGGTTGCTACCACCTACGCCGGTCTCGAGGACCGCGAGTCAGCTTTCTTATGGCTGAGAAAATCCCTGGACCAGCGCGCGGACTGCTCGCCCTGGATCGCCGCCGACCCCAAGTTGGATCCTCTTCGGGCTGACCCGCGCTTTCAAGACCTCCTGCACCGCCTGGGCCTTCCACAGTGAAGTACGCATCCTGGGCGGAGTCCGCGAAGGCGGGTGGCCCAGGCTTTTAGCCTCTCTGGCGCCCAAGACGTAGTGGATGCCCCGCCCTTTGCGCACTTTGCAAAGGGCGGGCGGCACCTGGAACGCATGCGCGGACCGGGTTGCAGAGCGCAAAAATTGTGTCGGCAGCATCGTTACCCGACCTTGCAAAAAGCGCAAAGACGCAGCACCCTCAGCACCGATGGCGTACTCAGATATCATCAAAGGATGGCCTCCGCAGAGAGGATGACTTCGGGTTAGTGCGAAACCTGGGCGCGTTCCACGAGAAAGTTGTTCTGACAGTCTTTGGCGGCGGCGAGCAACTGGGCGAACTCAGGAGCACTCCATGGCCTCCGCAGAGAGGATGACTTCGGGTTAGTGCGAAACCTGGGCGCGTTCCACGAGAAAGTTGTTCTGACAGTCTTTGGCGGCGGCGAGCAACTGAGCGAACTCAGGAGCACTCCGCAGACTCGCCATCAGGGGATCGGTCTGGAGAGCAGCGTAAGCGCAGTAGCGCCCCTCGATGGCACTTCTGACCAACCGCATAGCGATATCCTGTTTTCCGCAGGCAGCCATGAGGGTGGCGTTCCAGTACCGGTTTTCGGGATCGGGGTCGGCGAGAAAGCCCGGAGTAGCGGCGCGGACCTCTTTGTCCAGCTGAGCCGGAGAGGATGGAGAGAGACAGGCAACCATGACTGCCTTCACCGGATCGCCAACTATCTTCTCCGCGCTGGCTAGCGCTTCTGCCCGCTTACCCATGCGTTCGTAGTGGAGAGGCAAGTTTGACGAAACCCAGCCCGATCCCGGGTCCAGCCGGAGAAAATCCATGGCCCGTTCGGAGTTTCCCATTTCGTTAAACACCATCGAGCATGATCGGAATTGATAGTTCCCGGGATCAAGCGCCACCGCCTTGTTGCACTCGGGCGCGGCCTCATCGAGCATGCCTCCGTAGCGCAGGACATAACTCAGGGCGAAGTGGGCCATGGCATTCTCGGGATGCCGCTCCACCAGCGCTTTTGCGTCCTGGTAGGCCTTGCCCAATTCCCCTCTTTCAACCCGGTTGGTGATGAGCATGCCGGCGGCGTCGCTGTAGTCGGGATCGAGGGCCAGGGCGCGCTCGTGGGCGGCAGTGGAACGCTGGAACATGGCTTCGCCGCCATCCGAGTAGTGGGAGTCATAGTAGTAGCGCTCGCCCAGCGCGCGCCATGCGGGCGCATACGTGGAGTCGAGGCCCACCGAGCGCTCCAGCATGGTAATCGCCTGTTTGTTGGGAGCGGCATCGTGAGGCAGCGAGACGCTGCGCAGGTAGAGATCGTAGGCTTCTTCGTTCTTGGGGCGCGTTCCCGCTTCTGCTGAGGTGTCGCCCGCACCCAACGCCGGCACCAGACCCTGGCGGACTCTGGCCGCAATCTGTCCCCGCATGGAAATCATGTCCAAAGCGCCGACGCTGAGCGTGTCTCGCCACACCGAGCGGTTGTTCGCCACATCGACGGCTTCGAGCGTGATCTGCAGCTGGTCGCCTTCTTTCAGGTAGTGACCAGTGACAATATTCGTCACCCGCATCTCGCGCCCCGCTTGTTCGAGATCCAGGCTGGCGGTGTTGTACCTGCTGGTGGTGGCGAAAGGACGGATGGACAACGAGTGCACGTAACTCAGCGCAGTAGCGACTTCGTCGGGCAGGGCCAGGCGCAGAAAATCAACGTCCTTGTCGGAGCTCATGTTCTGGAAAGGCAGAACGGCGACCGTGGTGGGAGTGGCGGAAGTGACTTTGGTTGCTGCCGGGTGATGCTGGAGCTGCCAATAAACCACGGCACCGATCGCGAGCGCCAGGGTGGCAACCAGTGCTGCAATTTTTCCATATGGCCGCTTTTGGCTGGAGGCTGCCGCCGCTGAAACTTGCGCGCTAGCCTCGTGCCGGCTGGAACTCGAACGGCCCGCCGTGGCGCTTGGCGCCGCTTCGCTTCCATCCGATGCGGGCACCACCATCCGCCCGCTCTCAGTGTCCCGCTTCAAGCGCTTCAGGTCGCTCGCCATTTCCGAGGCATGCTGGTAGCGCAGCGAGCGGTCCTTTTCGAGCGCCTTGTCAATGATGTCTTCGAGTTTCGCCGGGACATCGGGGTTCAGGCGAACCGCGGGCGTCGGCCCTGAATCCAGAATGGCTTTGAAAATCAGGGCCGAGGTGTCGCCACGAAACGGCAGCGTGCCGGTGGCCATCTCGTACAGTACCGCCCCGAAGGAAAAAAGATCGGTGCGGGCATCGAGTTCCTTCCCTTTCGCCTGTTCCGGCGACATGTAGGCCACCGTTCCCACCATCGTGCCCGGACTGGTCAGGTGTTGCTCGTCGATGGTGCCGGTCATAGTGTTGGCCGACGCCACCTGGCCGGACGAACCTGCGGCAGGCGCGACTTTCGCCAACCCAAAATCCAGAATCTTGGCGTGGCCCCGCTTGGTGACAAAGATGTTGGCAGGCTTGATATCGCGGTGGACGATGCCTTCGGAGTGCGCCGCGTCGAGCGCGTCGGCAATCTCGATGGCCAGGGAGAGCAGCGTATCGTTCTCCAGCGGACGCCCGGCCACCATGTGCTTGAGGGTCAGGCCATCCAGAAACTCCATCGCGATAAAGCGCTTGCCCTCGTGTTCTCCAATTTCGTAGATAGTGCAGATGTTGGGATGGTTCAGTGCGGAGGCGGCGCGGGCTTCGCGGCGAAAGCGTTCCAGGGCTTGCGGGTCCTGGGCCACATTGTCCGGCAGGAATTTGAGCGCGACAAAACGCCCGAGCGAGGTGTCCTCGGCCTTGTACACCACGCCCATCCCGCCCCCGCCCAGCTTTTCCGTGACGCGGTAGTGGGAAATGGTCTGGCCGATCATGCTCTCATTCATAGTGGAGTCGGCCAATGTTAGGTGGGAATGCCACGGCAGTCAATCAAGGGGCGGGGAGCCGGCGGGGAAAATTCCCGGACATCAGGAGCTTGCACCGCATTGCTGAAAACAGCATTTCGACGTTTAGCACCGTCTCTCGCAGAAAATCCTCTTGACATATGCTTATATAGGAATATATTTATTCAATGGCGAGAGCGGCAACCACGGCGGATGTATTCAACGCAATCGCCGAGCCCCGGCGGCGCCAGGTGATTGGGGTGCTGGCCGATGGCAGGGAGTATGCCGTAGGAGAAGTGGTCCTGCGAATGCGGATGTCGCAGCCGGCGGTTTCCAAGCATCTGGGGGTGTTGCGCAAGGTTGGAGTGGTGTCTGTGATCAGGCGCGGACAACACAGAATGTACCGGTTGAATGCGGCCAAGCTGAGGCCGGTGCATGACTGGGTGAAGACGTTCGAGCGGTACTGGACGCACCAAATCGGTCAGATCAAAGAGCGGGCGGAGCGCAAGGCTCTGGAGCGGATGGTTTCGAGTATAAAGAAGGAGGACTAATGGCAGCGAATATTCAGGAGCCGGCGACGCAGGCGGTTCAGACCTTCGAGATCGTGAAGCAAGAAGAGATTGCCGCGCCGATCGGAATCGTGTTCGAGACGATTCTGGAGCAGATGGGACCGTTGAACTCGACCCTGGAGAAGCCGATGCCAATGAAGTTGGAGGCGTGGCCGGGCGGTCGTTGGTTTCGCGATCTGGGAAACAACACGGGGCACTTCTGGGGCGTGGTGCAGGCGATCAAGCCTCCGTCGCTGCTGGAGATATGCGGGCCGCTGTTCATCTCCACGCCGGCCGTTTCAAATCTGCAGTACCGGCTGGCCGAAGAGAACGGAGTGACCCGGCTCAGCTTCGTGCATCGGGCAATGGGTTGGATCGGCGAATCGGACCGCGGAGTGGATGCCGGCTGGACCGACTTGATGACCCGCATTCGCACGGCGGCATCAAAGCGCGGCCGCAAGCATTGAACGAATCGCATTTGAACGAAAAGGAGGACCTATGTGTCCTGCGTGTATTGCAACCGTGGCTTGGATCGCTGCAGGCACCGCCTCGACCGGCGGTATCTCCGCGCTGGTCGTGAGCAACTTCCGCGGTAAGAAGCTACCCGGCGATAAACAAGATCCGACAACTAATAAAAAGAAACCCGAGTAAGGAGAGAGTCATGGATAACAAGAAGGAAACCAAGATGAACATGAAAACACCCGCGATCGTGTCGCTGGAAGAGTGGGAGGCAGCGCGCCAGAAACTGCTGGTGAAAGAGAAAGAGCTGACCCGCGCCCGTGACGCCATGGCTGCCCAGCGCCGGCGGATGCCGTGGACACCCGTCGAGAAGAAGTACGAGTTCGAGGGGCCCCAGGGCAAGGTGAGCCTGCTCGACTTGTTTGAGGGCCGCCCTCAGCTGGTCCTATACCGCGCCTTCTTCGAGCCCGGCGTTTTCGGCTGGCCGGAACATGCGTGCCGCGGCTGCTCCCTGGGCGCTGACCAGGTCTCTCATCTCGCTCATCTCAACGCCCGCGACACTACTCTCGCCTACGCCTCGCGCGCGCCGCAGCAGGACATCGCTCGTCTCAAGGCGCGGATGGAATGGGACATGCCCTGGTATACCATCACCGACAGCTTCGACAAAGACTTCGGCGTCGATGAATGGCACGGCCACAACGTTTTCTTCCGCGATGGCGACAAAGTGTTTCGGACCTACTTCATCAACAACCGCGGCGATGAAGCCATGGGCAGCATCTGGAGCTACCTCGACCTCACGCCGTTGGGCCGTCAGGAAACTTGGGAAGACTCGCCGGAGGGCTACCCCCAAAGCGCGCCGTACAAGTGGTGGAACTGGCACGATAACTACGACCTCGCGGCCTCGCCTGACCCCAAGTGGGTCCAGATTTCCGACGCTGGTGAAGCCGCCTTCCGCAAGCGCAGCGCAGAGGAGAAAGCAAGCTGAACAACAAAGAAGGGGCGCGTGGCCAAGGTAATCCGAGCGTGCCCCATACATTCGCGTACTCCGCGAATGTGCTGGGCAATTTACCAACAACTACCGAACGGCTGCTTTGTTAGCTTTGGCCTCAGACCCCGCGCACCAGCTCAAACATAGTAATCTCCGGCCGTGCGCCAAGGCGGATGGGAATTGCGGTACTACCAATGCCACGGTTGACGTACAGTTTGCATCCAGATTTCTCGTACCACCCACTCACATACGGTGTTTCCAAACGTGCCAGGCTCAGTCCGCGGTGGAGGAACTCTAGCGATAACTGGCCTCCGTGCATGTGCCCCATCAAAACCAAATCAATTCCGTATTCAGCGGCCCGATCGAAGTCGCGGCCAATATTGTGGACTAGCAGAATGTTTACGGTGTTCGGCATCACCAGATGTTCAATGGGTGAAATGTCGGGCTGACTATCATCCACACCGATGAAATTGAGCATTTCACCTTGCGATTCTACCGACGCCCGCTCCTGACGCAGAATGCGAATACCAGTATCGGCGAATAAGCGCGTGATGGATTCCTCCGCATGCATGATTACCTCGTGGTTGCCGAGACAGCCGAGCACGCCGTAACGAGCACGAAGGCCGGCGAGAATCTGTACGACCTCCTCTTGCGCTGCTGGGTCCCAACTGAGATAGTCTCCGGTCAGTACCACCAAATCGCTTTTCAAGTCATTGGTCAAAGCAACGACTCGCCGAATTTCATGAGCAGGCATGAAGGAACTTATGTGGAGATCCGAAAGCTGGGCAATGCGGAACCCCTCGAAAGCATTTGGAAGATGTGCTAACGCGACACGCTGGCGGGTGATCTCTACATTCAGCCGTTCACAGAGCAAACCGTAGGCCGCAACGGGGAATGGGGCTAAGCTTACCGCAACCGTAAGCCGCCGGAGTAATTGCCTCCGAGTGCTGGAGTGGACGCCGACAGCGTTAGACTCCCGGGCCGCGGTGGCGCTCCGAATTTCAAGCCCCCGATGACCAATCCAACCTATGCCGCGGATCAATCGTCCTAGCACCCAGAAAGAGACCACCAAGCCAAAACCCAAGAATGATCCGACCAGCCACACCGCAAAGATCCCGTCGATGAAAGTTCGGTAAAACCTTGCATCGGAGGCGTGAATCATGTGGCCGGTAAGAAACACCGTCAGAGGGGCGAAGTTGTAGGTAACGAAGAAGACCACGTAAAGAGCTGTGGCAGCGATCCAGAGCCAAAATCGTCGCTTGCCAGGAAGGAGGTTGAGGATGCGGCCAATCCAAAACACCTGGCTCCCGACTAGCAACAAGAAAGTTACCAACCAGAGAAAATAAAAGAACAGTCCCCATTCACCCAAACGGCGCAATTCGCTAAAAGTAGGAGTGAGCAGAAAAGCGAAAGCGACAACTAGGAGCGTAGCTGGAAGACGTTTGAGGATTTTTCTTTTGAGAGTGACCATCGTCGTCTGTCTCGCCAGACAAACAAGGCGCGATTATAGAGCATAAAGGGCAGACTGTTTTTGCGGGCGGGTGGGCCAGCTGATCCGAGGGTGCGCCACACATCGCGGTTTTGGCGAATGTGTGGGCGATGCGTCACCACGGGAGTTTTCGAGGATCACAGGCAAAGTTCGAAACTCCGGTGTGTGCTGTCGGAATCCGGGGACCCGTCGTCCCGGACGGAGTACGTAAATCAGGGTTCGACGTTGACGATCTAGGACGCTCCGATGTCGAAATCCGCTCCTTCGTAAGAGCGAATGAATCAGGCGCCGGGCCCCAGCTGTCAATCCCCTACCCCGCGCCTTTTCCCCTCATCCCCTTCATTCGCTGGACACAATACTTTGGCCCATCCTGTCCCATTCCCCCGCTTCAAACTGCTATCCTATAACTAGAAAGTAAATATCAGGCGCGGACTATTGAGCTCGCGCCTGTTCTTGTTTGGGCGTGCCGGCCAGCGGCAAGTGCGGGGACGCGATCACGGGTTTCCCAGTCGCCTTAGATTTTGCCCAGGAAAACTCGAAACGGCTGCAGCTCTAAAGGACTGCTTTCAGGAGCCCGTCCCGTGAGCAGCCGAAGGCTGTTGCCGGCGCGACTTCAGAACACGCCCGGCGCATCCGAAATGCGGGCCCTACCCACGCCGGGCGGGCGCACCTGAAATGTGCGCTCCCCGGAAGAAGAAGCGCGGGCCTATCCTCGCGCCTCTCTAGTTGGGGCCATGGAAAACAGCGCGGAAGTTCCTGCCGGGCAGCGCGCCGGGCGGGACAAAAAAGGTAAGCCACAGAAAGGCACCGACAAACAGCGAGGAGAGTTGGCCGAGATGCACTTTATGCTCAAGGCCGCCGGCCTGGGTTTCGGCGTCGCCAAACCCTGGGGCGAAAGTGAACGATATGATTTCGTTCTGGATACAGGAAAGAAATTTTGGCGCGTACAAGTCAAGTCCACGTATGTGGCGCGAGCACCTAAGTATTCGGTAAATGTTTGCCGGAGTATCGCTGGCAAGAAAAAAACGTCATACACGGCTGAAGAGATCGACATTCTGGTGGTTTACATTGTCGCCGAGGATGCATGGTATGTGCTCCCGGTGGCGGTTGTCGCGGTTCGCACCCGTCTGTACTTTGTCCCTTTCGGAAGCAAAAGAGACGGCGTTTACGAAAAATATCGCGAAGCCTGGCACTTGATGAAAGCAGAACCCCGTGCCCCAAGACCCTAATGTGGGCGCGAGCGTCCCGCTCGCGCCGCGGCATGGAAGCACTGCCAAGCCTTGCTCAGCCAGCGCCGGATAAGACACCAACCCCTGCGTGGCTATTCCAGGCCCAGCTCTTTCCACTTACTGTCCACCAGCGCCTTGGTCTTTTCGTCCATCAGGATTTCATCGGGCCAGGGACGCGCGAAGCCTTCGCTGGGCCATTTGCGGGTGGCGTCAATCCCCATCTTCGAGCCGTAGTTGGGCAGGCGCGACGAATGGTCCAGCGAATCAACCGGGCCGAGAGTGAACTGAATGTCGCGCTCCGGATCAATGTGGTTTAACACCTTGAGCGTGACCTCGCCGATGTCCTGCAGATGGCATTCATCACCTTGCGCGCCTGTCCCGGATAAGACTTGCGAATCGAGACCAGCATCAGGTTGTGAAAGACGCCTTCCACCGGAAGATTGATGTCCACCAGTTCAGGAATGGTCAGCCGCATCAGCGGGAGAAAGATGCGTTCGACTGCCTTGCCCATCCATCCATCTTCCATCGGCGGCTTGCCCACGATCGTGGTGGAATAGATCGGATTCTTGCGGTGAGTGATGCACGAAACGTGAAACACAGGATAGAGATCCTCGAGTGAGTAATACCCGGTGTGGTCGCCGAAGGGGCCCTCGGTACACAGTTCGTCGAGGTGGACGTGTCCCTCGAGGACAATCTCCGCGGCGGCGGGAACTTCGAGATCGACCGTTTCGCACTTCACCAGTTCAACCGGCTTCTGGCGGAGAAAGCCGGCGATCAGATATTCCTCCACGTCGGGCGGCGCGGGAACGATGGCGGAAAAAGTGATGGCGGGCTCGGTGCCGATGGCCACCGCGACTTCCATCTTGCCCCGGGGGCGGTCCCCCTCGATCAATACCGACCCGCCGGATGTACGGGCCATGATGTCCACTGCGGCGCTGGCACGAACGGGGACGCTCGCGCCTGCACCAACCTGCGCAGCGGTTCGGAGCGCCTCGCGGTAATGTTCCGCGCCGACCTTCTGGCGCTGCCAGTGCATGCCGGTAGTACGTTCGTCGTAAATCTGCATCCGGTACATGCCGACATTTCGTTTGCCGGTTTTGGGATCGCGCGAGACCACGCAGGGCAACGTAATAAACCGGCCCGCGTCTTTGGGCCAGCACTGCAGGATGGGGAAATCAAGCAGCGAGAAATTATCCCGCTTGATCACTTCCTTGCACGGACCGGTGGCCACAGTCTTAGGAAAAAACTTCCCCATTTCCGCGAGCATGGGAAGCATCTTTACTTTGTCCAGAAACCCCTGCGGAGATTTCACGTCCATGAAAGCCCGGATGCGATCGGCCACCTGGTCGAGGGCGTCAACTTCCAGAGCGAGATTCATGCGGCGGGCGGAGCCGAATTGGTTGATCAGGACCTGCGCTCCGGGATGGCCCTTGATGTTTTTAAAAAGCAGAGCGGACCCGCCAGGTTGCACGGGCGGAACACCCGCGCCCACATTTTTACTCACGCGGTCGGTAATTTCAGTGATTTCGAGGACGGGATCAACTTCAGTGCGGATCGTCTTCAGTTCGCCGGCGCGCTCCAGCGCCGCGATCCAATCCCGCAGATCTTCGTAGGCCAAAATCTTCCCCCGTGTGGAAACGGCAATTATACGGCAGAGGGCAGTATCAAAAGCTTGAAGCGCCAGAGGACTCGTGGGTCAGTTCGAAATTGTAATCCGCACCGCGTCACCTCGAGCGAAACGTCCACCCTGACCGCATTGTCATCCTGAGCAAAGCAGTCGAAGAGCCTGCCCCGAGCGAAGTCGAGGGGACCCCTATACCCAAAAAGGAGCCCGGCATGACGGTTCTTCCGGCGCCATCCCAGGCGCAATCGTCCTTGCAATGGACTCCGGGATGAATTCCAAACTAACCACAGAGGACCCGTCCATGAAAAATCCGCAACTCGAAAGCACCGATGCTACATCGGGGTACGACCTCACCCCGCCGCATGGACTCGATGAAATCATCGCCACGTTTGGAAACATCTACGAATATATCGGGACGGGCGGGCAGCTTGCTCCGCGATGGCAGTCGGATTTCCTTGCAAAAACGATGGCAGTCGGATTTCCTTGCAAAAACCAGCTTACCCTTCCCCATGCGCCTCGCATGGGACCCTTCCCGCATCATCACTCAGATGACGTGCCACCGCCTGATGACTGGCATTTATGCCTCTGCCTTCGCCGGCATACAGAAAAGCGGGCTTGAGTCTAAGGTTATGAGCTTCGGCGGGTGTTTCGCTTTTCGTCCCCAACGCACGGG
>Ga0207654_10000843_pt1 | contig 16884 bp, 19 predicted proteins | sample KBSC64metaG_FD_184355 | JGI IMG/M metagenome (GOLD analysis project Ga0207654, IMG submission 184355) | Corn rhizosphere microbial communities from Kellogg Biological Station, Michigan, USA - KBS C6-4 metaG (SPAdes) (version 2) | ecosystem: Host-associated > Plants > Roots > Rhizosphere > Soil...
ATAAAGTTGCGGCGAATACCGTAGTCAAACGCGTAGTATCGCGTTTCTGCGCCGCGCGGGATTGCTGTATACGAACCGCTGAATGAGAAATCCGTATTGCCGCGGAAGAGCTTCCATCCCCAGATGTTGTCGAGTTGCCAACGTACAGACGCAATGTTCGGCACCAGCGTGTAATGCAGTGGCCATGCGGCATAGCGGCTGCCAACAAGAAAATCGAACACGAAGGGGATGTTGTAAGGGAGCCAGCCCGACTCGAGAGAGTACTCGAGCTTGTTTTTGTAGTAAATGTCGTGATTGAAATCCGGCAGCTCCGGCTTACGGCGAGCGCGAACCACGCCCTTCGTCACGAATTCCCGATCGGATTGTGACGCATTTGACTCCGAGCTTTCCGGCTGCTTGTTTGCGCTATCGCCGGTCCCTGGCGTCGCATCAGTTCCGCGCATCCCGGAAGGGTGATTCTGCAAGGCAGAAGCGGAAGGAGTGACGGAGAGGATCGTCAACAAGGTAAAGCACGGGAGGAATAATGCTTTCCGCATTTTAAAAATAGGCTGTAATACAGCTGTTGCAAACTACTCTGCTCTTGGATGTCGAGTTGCTCATGAGGGTTGGACTGACTTGAACCTCAGGGACAAATGGACTGGCGAGGCCATGCGCTGCGACGGGAATTGCTGATTTCACGCTGTCCAGAAAATCCGTGAAGCGCTATGCTGACGGCATGCGTTTGTCGCTGCTTGCGCCCGCCTTTTCGCTGCTCAGCGTTACCTCGCTGGTCGCCGCGCAGCCTCAGCGCTCGACCTTCGAAGTCGCCTCTATTCGACCCAGCCAGCGCGAGGTCGGGCCAGACTACAACAACCAGATTTCCTATTCGGGCGATCGTTTCATCGGCAAGAACGTGACGCTGAAGCGCCTTGTTGCAGAAGCATGGCATTGCCAGATGAACCAGGTTGTTGGGCCATCGTGGCTCGATCGCAAGGAATACGACATCGAAGCTCGTGTGCCCCCCGGTACAGGCCGCGAGCAGATTGGCTCGATTCTTCAGGGCTTTCTGTCAGATCGATTTCATCTGAAACAGCACTCCGAGAAGCGCGAGATGCGGGTGTATGAACTAACCGTAGCTAAATCCGGCCCCAAAATTCATCCGGGCGAAACGGAAGCCAGCGACAACTCGGGCGGCCAAGGCTTTCACTTTCGTGGAGACATGCGTCAGTTTGCAGATCTGCTCGCAGTGCAGTTCTCGATTCCGGCAGCGAACGATCCCAGCGTGCCAACGCGTGCCGGGGGCACCTTGATCCCGGTGCTGGACAAAACCGGGCTCAAGGGAACCTACGATTTCAGCGTGGATCAACGTCCCGAGCCCGGAACAGACGCGTTCACCGCCTGGAAGAGAACTCTGGAACAGCAACTGGGACTGAACATTGAAAGCCGGAAAGGAGAGGTTCCGGTGGTCGTTGTTGATAGCGCAGACCAGGTTCCAACGGCGAACTGAGAAGCCGAGGGCTAGGACTCATTCAAAAAATGTGATTTTTCCGCCTCCGAGAGCGATCACGTTGAGTCCGCCTTTCGTTAAGCATTCCCATCCTTCGTATCCAGAAGACCGGTGAAAAATCTCCAGCCGCGCTCCCTTCGAAAAGACCAGAACCAGATCGGATGTTTGTTCACGAATGGAGAGATCTGAAACTTCACCATCGAGAAGCCTGCGGGCTTCCTTCTGCCCATCCATGCTTTCGGATCCGCCAAACGACTGGTTGTGATCGCAGTTGCCGAGAGCAATGCGGCCATTCGCAAATATTCGCCAAGGACACTGGATGTGTACCCTCGTGTCATCGTCAAATAGAAGCTCCCATGACTCTGTCGCACGGTGACTCACGTTAGTGCAGCGACGACCAATGATGGCTGAGCGTAGCTTTGCCTCCAGACACTGATCATCCATGCGAAGGCCGCCTGTCTTCAGAAACCCATGATGTTGTAGCCGCAGTCGACGTACAGGGTCTCGCCAGTCACAGCGCTGGAGAGGTCGCTGGCAAGGAACAACGCGACGCCTCCGACTTCCAGCTGATCGACATTGCGTTTCAGCGGAGCGCGATCGGCCGCGGCCTTAAGCATATCGCCAAGCGCACCGATGCCCCGCGCAGCCAGTGTCTTGATCGGTCCAGCGGAAATTGCGTTCACGCGAATGTTCTTCGGACCGAGACCGGCCGCCAGGTAGCGCACGCAAGATTCGAGCGATGCCTTGGCAAGCGCCATGACGTTGTAGTTGGGAACCACCTTCTCGGCTGCGAAGTAGGTCAGAGTCATGATGCTTCCGCCTTCGGTCATCAGCGGAGCGGCCGCGCGACTCACGGCGATCAGCGAGTAGACGCTGACATCATGGGCGATGCGGAAACCTTCGCGGCTGGTGTTGATGAACTCGCCCTTCAAATCCTCGGCGGGTGCGTAAGCGACGGCGTGAACGAGAACATCGAGTTTCCCGTACTTCTCCTTTAGAGCCGTAAAGAGCGTTTCGATCTCACTGTCAACTGAGACGTCGCACTGGAAACCGCCGGCACCGGGAAGCTCCTTGATCAAGTCTTCGGCTTCGGCACGCATGCGCTCGTTTTGATAGCAGATCGCCAGGGTAGCGCCCGCAGCCGAGAGTTTCTGGGCGATGCCCCATGCGATGGAGCGCTTATTGGCCAGACCGAAGACAACAGCGGTTTTGCCCGCCAGATTGATCATGCTTTTTCCTGTTCCTCCGCGGCTCGCTTGCAGTGTGGGAAGCTGCTGAACCAACCGCTTCTTAGAATATCAAGCTGATTTCGAAGCCTAGCCCCCGAGGTCCACAAGCTGGACCTTCCCTGTGGGTCTGCCCAGAAATCGCGACCCGAGGCGCTCGAACTTCTCCACTGAGTCCGTCGCAAAGCAACGGATCTCAGCAGTCTGACTGGCGGGTTCTTGGGTTGCCGGACGGTCGCCGTTGATCAGTGCTGCCGCTGTTTCTGCGGTCGATTCGGCGGAATCGATGACGGTGATGCCGCGAGGTGCCGCGCGTTCGATCAGCGGGCGAAGCAGCGGATAATGCGTGCAGCCAAGCACCAGCGTATCCGCACTCATCCCGGCAGCAGCGGCATCGCTCGTGAGTTCGCCCAGGTAAATTCGGACCACCGCATCGGTGACGTGGTGATTGATCCATCCTTCTTCGACCAACGGCACCAGCAGCGGGCAGGCCTTCTCATAAGCTCGCAGGTTTTTGGCAGCGCATGCGGCCTTGTACGCGTGGCTGTGCACAGTTGCATCGGTGGCTACCACCAGGACATCTCCGGTCTGCGAGGCAGCGCGGGCTGCTTCAGCGCCGGGCTCGATGACGCCTAGCACCGGCACAGAGACTGCATCTTGAATCGCATCCAGAGCCAGAGCGCTCGCCGTATTGCAGGCGATGACAAGGAACTCGGCTCCCTGCTCGCTCACCAGGAATTGGGCACTCTCGACCGCGTACCTGGCGATCGTCCGGCGCGACTTTGAACCATAGGGCAGCCGTGCCGTATCACCGATGAAGGAGTAGCGCGCATCGGGCACCTTGCGCATCAATGCGGCTAGAACGGTGAGCCCGCCGAAGCCGGAATCAAAGACGCCGATGGTGGGGGTTGAGCGTGTATCGGTCAAGGTCTGGTGGCCTCCATCGGAGCAGCTTCGCTGGTGAGGTAGGTACGGGTGAGGTCGGCATGGCCCGCAAGCGTGGGGCGCTCCACTCCATCCACCAGAAAACGAACCTGAGTGATGTTGGGGAAATTGGCGCGAAGGGTCGCACAGATCGACAGGACTGTCAGCGATTCGGCTTCAAGGCCCGCCGGATGACTGGCCGCGAAAGTCCCGGTCAGATTCACCACGGCAACTTCGCTCCCGTCTTTGGCCCCGTGCGCCGGAACAATGAATACCTGGTCGACAGAAGCCGCCCCCCCGGGAATCTCGTGAGTCGACTCCGGCGCGGCGTAAAGATCGAGGAGTTTTCCCAGTACTGAGCGTGCTCTCGCACCCGGATCGGCCGGCAGGGGCAGTGAATGCACCTGAGGGACGAGGGAGTTGTCGAGATCGTTTGCAACAACCAGAGTGGCCTGCTCGGCAGGCGCAACCACCGGGGCCGCGGTCGGAGCCACGGTCTGCCCGGTCAAAAGCCGCTTATGAGCACGATCGCGAAGCTGCCAGAGCTTGAACCCCATGCCGAGGGCGGCAATCAGCAAAATGACAAAGAGGACCTTCTGGTAGCGCGGAATCACGGCTGGCGTGCCTCCGCGCGGCTTGGATCAGAACGCCACTCGAGCACGGCAGCTGCCAGCGCGTTCGCAACCTGGGCCTGGTAATCAGGATTATCAGGCTCGGCGGTGATCTTCTTGTCAGCGTCGCGTTGCGGGCCGAGTTCCACCGCAAGCGCCGGGCATGTCATGCTGTCGATCCCGGGCAGCGGGATTCGGCCGAGAGTGACAGTCAGGCCAGAATGCGTGAGTGCCGAATTGATTGCCCCGGCGAGCGCAAGGCTGCGCGTCTCCCATGCTGCCTGAGCGGTCTTCCATGGAATGAATCGTGTTGTCGGCGCAGGAGAGAGTGAAGAGGCAAACAGGTGAACGCCTGATCCGCTTTCGCTCGCATGCAGGCTCAGGCACACGGCAGCTTTCGCGTGGTTGGCAATGCCGGCACGCTGGTTTAGGTCTACGAAAGTGTCGTTCTCGCGGGTCGTAACCACTTGGAATCCGCGGGCGGTAAGCAGCGAACGCAGACGAACGCTGAGGGCAAGATTGGCGACCTTCTCCAACTGTCCACTTGATAAATGAGCACCAGTATCATCGCCCCCGTGGGCCGCATCAATCGCGACCACGAATCTTACCCCCTGTGCTGGTGCTGCGGAAGGAACCGCTGGCGCCTGTTGCGCCGCGGTTCTCAGCGCAATCGCCAGCACGAATGCCGAAATGAGGCTTCTACTCCAACGCATAGATCGTGAGGCCGCTCAGCAGCTTCGGGTAAAAGTCCGTGGATTTCTGAGGCATCACCGATCCGGCGAAGGCTACTTCGCGCAGTTGTTCCATCGTGACCGGGTTCGTCAGGAATGTCACGTCCGCTTCGCCTCGCTTGACCTGATCCACTGCGTCTTCGGCATCTCGGAGGTAGCGAATGTTGGTCTGTTCCCTCACCTTCTCCGCATCGAGACCGAGAAGCTTGTCGAGAATGATGCTGTGGAGGTGAGTAAGATCCAGTTGGCGCTGATTCTCAGGCAACGCGGACAAAGGCTCCGCAACTGCCTCGGGGCGCGAACGCAGGAGTAGAGCGCCCGCACGGGTGACGGCAACGAAGGCAGTCTCCTCATGTTTGCGCAGGATCTCCAGGTAGCTGGCAACCGGGACGTCGCCCAGTTTCTCGATGCTGAAGTACTGCTCGGCTGCCCTGGCAAAACCGGTCGGATCGAAGCCGGACAGGTTATGCACCACTCGATGCGTCGGCAGGATCACCAATCCGTCAGAGTCCATATTTACAAACGTCATCATCACCGCCGCTTCCGGAAACGCCGGATGGGGCAGTTCATTGGCGCTGTGCTCGGCTCGTATCGGCTGGGCCGGAGCGTGTTCCCTCGAGTAGTTTAGAGCGGTTTCGTACCTGTGGTGGCCATCGGCAATAATCAGCTTCTTGTCGGCCATCATTGACGCCAGCATGCGAATGACCGCCGGATCGCTCACGCGCCAAACCCGGTGCAGCACTCCGTACTCGTCGGTGACCTGCGCGTCCGCCGGACCTGCTCCGTCGTACAGAAGCTTCTCAATCGTGCCCGCCGGGTCGGAGTAGAGCATGAAAATCTGCCCGAAGTGAGCGCGGGTCGCCTTCAGCAGGTTGAGCCGGTCGCTTTTGGGCTTGGAGAGGGTCTGCTCGTGCCGGAAGACAACCTGGTCTGCATAGTCGTGCAGCTTGCCGAGTGCGATAAAGCCGCGGCGCTCCTTAACCTGATCTGACCCGGGAACCCGAAACTTCTGCGAATACGCGAAGATGCAGGGGTCCTTTTCCCGAACCAGAATCGATTGCTCCCGCCAGGACTTGAAGTCCTGCGCCGCGCGGGTGTACACGTTCTCACCCTGCTCGGCATCAAACAGTTCGGGCAGCCCCAGAATGATGCGCACAAGATTGTAGGGACTGCGCTGGTAGTAGGCTTCCTGCATCGCCGGGGAGATCTTGTCGTAGGGTTGGGTAACCACGTCCTCAAGACGGACGGCTGATGGACTGTAACGCCATGCGCGGAACGGATAAATGCTTGCCATGCGAACGGGCTTGCTCCCAGAACAAAAAGCAGAATTTGTGCCCCAGATCCGCTATGTAGAAGTGCAAATGGGACTGTCGCTTAGAGTCGATTGTACCGCAGCATGGATGACGGATTTCGGGAAGGCAACGTCAAAGAAAACGAGGGCATCAGTGGAGAAGCGCAGCCCTTCCCCCGAGCGTGCTAATATCGCCATCATTCCCTGGTGCGAGCCCATGAAACCACTCCTCCATCGCTCCGAGGTGTCACACGGATCGATCCGCGGCCTGCGGAGAACCGCAATTTGCGTCCTGACCCTGGCCGGTTTCGCTTCCTTGTCGGCTCTCGCCCAGGATGACCCCCTCAACAAGGTTCATGTCCCTCCCCCATCTACGACCACTGCGCCGCCCGCCGGAGCCCCGGCGGGGGTCGACGCGCCCGTCGATACCGGCGCCGCCTCCCGCAGGATCAAGCCGGGAGCGCTGCTCAAGATGAATGTCGACATGGTGCTGGTCCCGATCACCGTGACCGATCCGATGAACCGGCTGGTTACTGGGCTGGAGCAGGAAGACTTCACCATCTACGAAACAACGGCCAACAGAAGATCAAGAGCTTTGCCGCGGAAGATGCCCCGGTCTCGATCGGCATCATCTTCGATCTCTCTGGCTCAATGAACTCAAAACTGATCCGGGCGCGGGAGTCAATTCTGCAATTCGCAAAAACCGCTAACCCCGAAGACGAATTCTTCGTAATCGGCTTTAACGACAGGCCGGAACTGATTGAGGATTTTACGAATTCTGTCGAGGAGATTCAGGCACGACTTGCCACGGTGCGGAGCGGGCACCGCACGGCCCTGCTGGACGCCATCTATTTCGGAGTAGCAAAGATGAAGCAGGCCAAGCACGAGCGCAAAGCGATCCTGGTTGTTTCTGACGGAGGCGACAACCGGTCGCGCTACACCGAAGGCGAGGTTCGGGCTCAAGTCAGGGAGTCGGATGTCGAAATCTATTCCATCGGCATCTTCGACCCCTACGCGGCAACTCCTGAGGAGCGGACCGGTCCCATCCTCCTCAACGAGCTCTGCGAAGAAACCGGTGGACGGCTTTTCAGAGTCGATGACATCTCCGAGATGAGTGATATCGCCGAGAAGATTTCCACCGAACTGCGCAATCAGTATGTGATCGGCTACACACCCAAGAACATCTCGCGTGATGGCAAGTGGCGTAAAGTGAAGGTGAAGCTTACCCCGCCATCGGGTTTGCCTCCACTCACGGTCCATGCACGAACCGGATACTATGCGCCTTTGCAATAGATACTTTCTCGCCATTCTTGTCCCGGTTTTTACACTCTCTCTAGCGGCGCAGCAACAGCCGTCAAAGCCCTCCACGCCCGTTCAGCAGAACCAGGGACCGCTTACCGTCGACCGAGACCCCGTCCGTTCGCCCGACGTCGAAGCCCCGCCGTCACCCTCAGGCGAGCCCCTCAAGAAACAAGGGGAAGGCTATGTGCTGCACACCGACGTCGAAGAAGTGATCCTGAACGCGACGGTGCTGGCGAACGGCAACCAGCTGGTGCAGAACCTCAAAAAAGACAACTTCCAGGTCTTCGAAGATGGCGTAAAGCAGAACATTGTCAGCTTCCAGCACACTGACCTGCCGGTTTCGATCGCGCTCGTGATCGACAATTCTGGTTCAATGTCGAAGAAGCGGCCATCGGTCAATAAGTCCGCTCTCGATCTTGTCGAGGCCTCGAATCCCCAGGACGAAGCATTCGTCGTAAACTTCTCCGACGAGGCGTATATCGATCAGGAGTTCACCTCAGACGTAAACAAGCTGCGTGACGGTCTCAGCCATATCGAGTCGCGCGGTGGAACTGCTCTCTATGACGCCGTGGTGGCCTCTGCCGACAAGCTTGTAGCCGATGGCAAGCGTCCGAAGCAGGTGCTGGTCATCGTCACCGATGGCGAGGACAATGCTTCGACCCTGACGCTGGAACAGACGATCCGGCGTGTGCAGGAATTATCCGGACCGGTGATCTACTCGATCGGACTGCTCTTTGGAGACGAGATGAGTCGCGCCGAAGTTCGGCATGCGCGGCGCGCGCTGGAGATGCTCTCCACAGAGACTGGCGGAATTGCGTTTTTCCCTAAGAACATCGAACAGGTGGATGAGATTGCCGCTGAAGTAGCTCGCGATATTCGCAGCCAGTACACCATCGGCTATCGCTCCAACAAGCCATCCAGCGAGCCCGGTTTCCGTCGCGTCCAGGTGACAGCCGAAGGCCCCGGCATGGGCAAGCTCAGCGTTCGCACGCGGACAGGATATTTCCCGGAGAAGCGGGTAAAGAGAGCCGGCGCAACCAGGAAGTAGGCCGGGACCACTCTGCGCGACTGCGCAGCGATACGCTAAACTAACTTCCCATGGCAGTCGAAAGCCCTTCCGCTTCTCTCCCCCGCATTAGAGCTGACATTACACAACTCGTGGGTAACACGCCGATCCTTCAACTGGGCAGAGTAGTAAGCTCCGGCTCCGCTGACGTCTTCGCAAAGCTCGAGTTTCTGAATCCGGGCGGCAGTGTGAAAGACCGTGCGGCACTCGGCATGATTCTTGACGCGGAAGCGAAAGGCCTCCTGCGCCCAGGCGCAACCATCGTTGAAGCAACTGCGGGCAACACCGGCGTGGGACTCGCGCTCATCGGCGTGAATCGCGGATACAAAGTGAAACTCTTTGTGCCCGAGGGTTTCGCGGAAGAAAAGTGCATCCTCATGCGGGGCTTCGGAGCCGAGGTGGTCCGCACCCCGGAAGCTGAAGGAATGAAGCGTGCCATCGCAGAAGCAAACAAGCTGGCGGCATCGATCCCGGACGCCTTCATGGCAGGGCAATTCACCAATCAGGCCAACCCGAAGTTTCACCACGACACCACTGCCGCGGAGATCTGGGAACAGATGGAGGGCCGGGTCGATGGCTTTGTCGCAGGCGTGGGGACCGGAGGAACATTCTCAGGGGTAGCGCAATATCTCAAGGAGAAGAACCCGGCCGTCATCAACGTTGCCGTCGAAACTCAAGGCTCGATTCTGCAGGGAGGCGAGCCAGGCAAACATCGGGTCGAAGGCATCGGAGTCAGCTTTATACCTGACACCTTTCACAAGGAATACTGCGATCGGATCGTGAAGGTCAGCGACGAAGACGCATTCTCAATGGTCAAGAGGCTGGCCGCAGAAGAAGGCGTTCTGGGAGGTTCCAGCGCGGGCGCGGCCGTACATGCGGCGGTTCAGCTGGCCCGCGAGCTCGGCCCAGGAAAGCGCGTCGCAACCATCATTCCAGACTCAGCTGAACGTTACCTTTCGAAAAAAATATTCGAGGGTGGAATCTAAAGCTTTCCGCCCCTCGCGTTGTGTTCGATACGACGCGAGTATCGTCTGGCGCTATGGGACAGGGCTTTCGCGTACGTGCGCTTCGCGCGTTTTACCAAATCAGTTGTCCAAGGCAGTGACCGAAGCGTGAATCAGCCTCTCATGCCTGCGTGGGTGCAGCCGTCATGTCCGCAGGTGCAGACAATCTCGATCTTTTCGGCAATTCCCTCGCAGTGTGCGCTGCAGTACTTCTCTTTCGTGGGAGCAGTACAGGTACAGGCAGGATTTGCGCATTTTTTGGGAGTGCTGGCCATAAGTCCTCCTCAACACCGGAAGGGCTCCGGTGTAGCCGGTTCTGATGCCGATTCCGCAAGAAAGGATGTAGCTCTAAAAGGGTGCTCAGGATTTGGCTTCTCACGGCGGCTCCCGTAACCGCGATAAGCTGAATGAGAGAACGCCCGGAGCTCAAAGCCGACATGTCCAATCAGAAATATGCAACGCTCGCCGTCCACGCTGGCCAGCAACCCGATCCCTTGACTGGGGCCGTCAATGTCCCCGTTTATCTCACATCCACGTTCGAGCTTACGGGGATCGAAACGAACCGCGGCTACGACTACTCCCGCGCCGGGAACCCAACCCGTACGCGTGCAGAAGAAGCACTGGCGGCCCTTGAAGGTGGAACCAGCGGACATGCCTTCGCAAGCGGGATGGCTGCAATCTACGCGCTTGTCGCCACCCTCCGTACTGGTGACCACCTCATTTGCTCGGCCAACGTGTATGGGGGTACCGCGCGGCTTTTCAATCTGATCATTCAGCACTACGGAATCGAGATCGAGTACGTTGATACCGCAAATCTCGATGCTGTGAAATCAGCGATCAAATCGAACACAAAACTGATTCACATCGAGACTCCGACCAATCCCCTGATGGTTCTGACAGACATCGCAGCCATTTGCGAGATAGCGCACGCCAGAGGCGTCGAGGTCAGCGTCGATAACACCTTCCTGTCGCCTGCTCTGCAGAGCCCCATCGCTCTGGGCGCGGATGTCGTGATGCATTCCACCACCAAGTTTCTGAATGGCCACTCCGATGGCCTCGGCGGCGCGTTGATCGGAACAAAACCGGAACACAAGGACCGTTTTCTCCTCGTCCAGAAAGCGGCGGGCGGCATCATGTCCCCCTTCGAGTGCTTTCTCCTCCTGCGCGGCATTAAGACCCTTGTCCTCCGCATGCGGCAGCACGAAGAGAACGGTCGAGCTGTTGCGGAGTTTCTCGCGACTCAGAGCAAAGTCTCTCGGCTCAACTACCCCGGCCTCAAAAGCCATCCCCAACACGCACTGGCTACGAAGCAACAGCGCGGATTCGGATCGATGCTCAGCTTCGACCTTGGTTCGCGAGCGAATGTCGCCAGGTTCCTCGCTGCACTGAAACTGTTTCTGAATGCTGAGTCGCTGGGCGGCGTTGAGTCACTGGCATCGCACTCGGCCACCACAACCCACGCGGCACTTTCCGCTGAGGATCGCGCCCGAGTCGGCATCACCGATGGGCTCGTCCGACTCTCTGTCGGCATCGAAGACAAGGAAGACCTGATCGCTGATCTTGAGCAGGCTCTGAAAGCGGTTTAGCAGAAGCTCCCATCCGGACGCTCGGCATTTCAGGCCGGCACTGCTTAGCTCTCGGACTTTGAATGAATAACCGAGGAGGCGGCTGATGATTGATCCCGACGCTCCGCTGCGGAGATTAGTAGACGCAATCGTGACCGGAAACGCAGCGGAAATCTCCAGGATTCTGACCGAGAACTCTTCGCTGGCGAAAGCTTCTTTCCAGTCCACGAACGCAACCCGCCAGACGGCAAAACAGAACTTCATCGCGTCGGTTGGAAGATACATCTATCGCGGCGACACTGCACTGCATTTCGCATCCGCGGCCTATGAGACCAAAGCGATCCAGGCCTTGATTGCTCTCGGAGCCGATGTTCGCGCAAAGAACCGCCTCGGAGATGAGCCACTTCACGCGGCGGCGACGGGCAATCCTGTCTCGAACCGCTTCAATCCAAAAGCGCAATCCACTGCCATCAAACTCCTCGTTGAAGCAGGGGCCGATCCCAACACGACGAACAAACTCGGAGTCTCACCATTGCATAAGGCAGTGCGCACCCGTTGTGCAGCCGCGGTTCAGACTCTGCTTGCATCCGGCGCAGACCCCGCGAAGAAGAACAAACGCGGTTCCGACGGAATGCTCCTCGCCCGTCTGAACACTGGCAGGGGCGGGTCCGGGTCTCTCGAAGCTAAAGAGCAGCAGCTAAAAATTTTGAAATCGCTGGAGAATGCGCGCGCCGCCGGGTGACCGGCGAGTCTCTACATACTTGTAGAATCTACAGAGTGACCCGCGAGGACAATCCAGGATTCACAGTGGGCCAACGCATCGTGCTGGCAATTGTGCCGCGCGTCGTCTGGGCCTTGCTCTCGATCTTCGGCCGCACCTGGCGCTTCGAAGTAATCGCGGAAGATGGAGTCACTCCAGTTCTCTTCGGCGAAAAACCCGGCCCCGAAATCTATTGCTTCTGGCACCAGTGCGTTCTTCCCTGCACCGTCTACTTCCGCAAATCCAACGCGGTGATCCTGATCAGCCGCAGCTTCGACGGCGAATTAATTACACGAATACTGAAGATGTTCGGATTCGGGGCGGTGCGCGGATCAAGTTCGCGTGGAGCCCGAGAAGGATTGCTCGGGCTAAAGCACGTCATCGAGACCGGAAGCACAGCCATCTTCACGGCTGACGGCCCACGCGGACCAATTTATGAGACAAAGATGGGCCCCATCAAGCTGGCGCAGACAACAGGCGCGCCAATCGGCGCATTTCACCTGCAGCCGGAGCATGCGTGGGTGATGAACTCCTGGGATCGATTCCTCGTTCCCAAACCGTTCACGCGCATTGTTGTTAGTTGGGCAAACTGGACCCACATTCCAACTGATCTGCCGGTCGAACACTTCGAAACGAAACGGCGGCAGCTCAATGACGCGATTGAACGCGCAAGGATGCGAGCTCTGGCACACTTCGGGCAGGCGCCGCAATGAGCGACTTGCTTGTCACGGACTTCGATTACGAATTACCGGAAGAGCTGATAGCGCAGGTACCGCCTGCCGAGCGCGGCACCAGCCGCATGCTGGTGGTAGATCGTGCAACTGGCACGCTGCGAGACAGCCATTTCAGCGAGTTCCCCTCTCTGCTTCGCGAAGGTGATTTGCTTGTACTCAACGACAGCCGTGTTATACCGGCTCGTCTCTACGCCCGACGAACATTGCGTCGGGAAAAAGAAAAGCCCACAGGCCGAATCGAAGTCATGCTGACCGAACCGGCTGGCGAGAACAAGTGGCACGCGCTCGTTAAACCCGGGCGCAGGGTCGCAATTGGCGAACGGCTTGTCTTTCCCGCACACGACGGCGCCATACTGCTTGAAGCAGAGGTTCTCGAGCGCGGACAATTCGGCGATCGCCTTCTTGAGTTCGCTCCGGTTGAAGATTTCTTCGGGATCCTCGACCGCATCGGACACGTTCCGCTACCGCCCTACATTCATCGTGATGATGCGGATGCCGATCGCGAGCGGTATCAGACGGTTTTCTCCCGGGAACGCGGCTCGGTGGCCGCTCCAACGGCGGGACTGCACTTCACGTCCGAGACGCTGCAGGCAATCGAAGCACGCGGCGTCGAGATTGCACGAGTTACCTTACACGTCGGCCTGGGAACGTTTGCGCCGCTGCGAGTGGACCGCGTAGATGAGGTGCATCTCCATCGCGAACGCTACTCCATCTCGCCCGAGGCTGCAGACGCGCTGAACCGGGCGCGGACGGAACAGCGACGAGTGGTGGCAGTCGGGACCACCGTCGTCCGCACATTAGAATCGGCCGCCTTGAAGGCAGGCGCGGGACCGATCATACCGCACGCAGGAGACACCGAAATCTTCATCTCGCCAGGATTCGAATTCAGAATTGTGAACGCGCTGCTGACAAACTTCCATCTTCCTCAATCGAGTTTGCTGATGCTGGTGAGCGCTTTCGCCGGCCGAGAACGAATTCTCGCCGCCTACAGGTACGCCGTTGAGCAGCGTTACCGCTTTTTTAGCTATGGGGACTGCATGTTTGTGTCCTAAACCGCATCAAAGCCATTGAGGGTTCCCCTCCTGCACCAGAAGTGTGAATTAAAGTTCGAGCGATCAATGCGATAGACTTACGCCGTAAGACACTTAGAGTTCTGCCGGCCAACTGGGCCTGATGATGGTTCGGGTTCTGACCAAATCTAAAGGAAACTACAAGTCAATGAATGCCAAAAAAGACACGATCCTCGTCACAGGTGGCGCGGGATTCATCGGTTCGAATTTCGTGCTGCGCTGGCTGGAGGAAATCGGCACGTCGGTCGTAAATCTCGACCTGCTGACCTACGCCGGCAATCCGGCAAACCTTGCCTCAATCGAGAACGACGCGAGATACCAGCTTGTTCGTGCCGACATCTGCGACGCGGACGCGGTCGCGGCTGCGCTCCAGGAACACCGCCCGCGCGCGGTGGTCCACTTCGCCGCAGAAAGCCATGTTGATCGGTCGATTATTGACCCCGGCGCGTTCATTCGCACCAACGTGCAGGGTACCTACACCCTTCTCGAGCAGGCGCGCCGCTACTGGACTTCCCTCGACGGTGCAGCCAAAGACAATTTCCGGTTTCTGCATGTATCCACCGACGAGGTGTACGGGACCCTCGGTCCAGATGACCCAGCTTTTTCCGAAACCACGCCCTACGCTCCGAACAGCCCCTATGCCGCTTCCAAGGCTGGATCGGATCACCTCGCCCGCGCATACTTCCATACCTTCAAACTCCCGGTCCTCACCACCAATTGCTCGAACAACTACGGCCCGTTCCAGTTCCCCGAAAAGCTCATCCCCTTGATGATCCTGAACGCGCTCGAGGGCAAGCCGCTGCCGGTGTATGGCGACGGGCAGAACGTGCGCGACTGGCTTTTTGTCGACGACCACTGCTCCGCCATCCGCACCGTGCTTGAACGCGGCAAACTCGGCGAGACCTACAACGTCGGCGGAAACAGCGAGCGAAACAATCTCCACGTCGTTGAAACCATTTGCGACCTTGTCGACGAACTCCGGCCCGATGTCTCCATCGGTCCTCGCCGCAAGCTGATCAAATTCGTCACGGATCGCCCCGGTCACGACCGTCGCTACGCAATCGACGCACGCAAGATTGCCCACGAACTGGGCTGGCAGCCATCCGTCAAGTTCGAGCAGGGTCTTCGCAATACCGTTGAGTGGTACCTGCATCACACCGCGTGGGTAGAGAGTGTCCGCAGCGGAGCGTATCTCACCTGGATCAAGCAGAACTACGAGGAGCGGATCGCGCAATGAAAGGAATTATTCTCGCGGGAGGTTCGGGGACGCGCCTCTATCCCGTAACGCATGTCGTTTCCAAGCAACTGCTGCCCGTCTACGACAAGCCAATGATCTATTACCCGCTGAGCACACTGATGCTCGCCGGGCTGCGTGACATTCTGATCATTTCGACACCCGAGGACACACAGCGGTTTGCCGATCTGCTTGGAGACGGCAAGCGCTGGGGTATCAACCTGAGCTATGCAGTTCAGCCCAAGCCCGAGGGACTTGCGCAGGCTTTCACCATTGGCAAGCAGTTCATCGGCTCGGATTCATGCTCGCTGATTCTGGGCGATAACATTTTTTATGGGCAGTCTTTCTCGCGCGATCTGCAACGTGCAGCGAAGCTCACCAACGGGGCCCTTGTCTTCGCGTATCCAGTACACGACCCCGAACGCTACGGCGTCGTCGAGTTCGACGGCACCGGCAAAGCCATCAGCATCGAAGAAAAACCCAAACAGCCCAAATCGCGCTACGCCGTCACGGGCCTCTATTTCTATGACAATGACGTCGTGAAATTGGCAGAGAACCTGAAGCCGTCGGCTCGCGGAGAGCTCGAGATCACCGATCTCAATCGAATCTACCTCCAGTCCGGAAAGCTGAAGGTACAGGTAATGAGCCGTGGCATGGCCTGGCTCGATACCGGCACCCACGATTCGCTCTTCGAAGCAGGGCTGTACATTCAGACCATCGAGCGCCGGCAGGGGCTAATGATCGCATGCCCCGAAGAGATTGCCTTTCATTTCGGTTACATCAACGGCGACCAGCTCGAAGAACTTGCCAAGCCGGTGGCCAAAAGCGGCTATGGTCAATACCTGCTGGCCCTGCGCAAAGAGCGCTATCTGCCCGCAGGACCGGGCGATGAATTATGAACATCGAAGAGACTTCGCTTCCTGGCGTGCTCATCATCACGCCAAAGATCTACAGCGACAATCGTGGCTCATTCTGGGAAACGTGGAACCTAAAAGCATTCGAGGGCTCGGGGCTGCCGTGCACCTGGGTACAGGACAACTTCTCGATATCCAAAAAGAACGTAGTGCGCGGCCTCCATTATCAGATCAGTCAGCCGCAGGGAAAGCTGGTGCGTGCCGCGTTCGGCGCGGTACTCGACGTTGCTGTTGATCTGCGAAGGAACTCACCGCACTTCGGCAAGCACGTTGCGGTCGAACTGAGCCGGGAAAACGGCCGCATGCTCTGGATCCCTGAAGGATTCGGACATGGATTCCTGGTCCTGAGCGAAGAAGCTGGCTTCGCCTACAAAGTCACGGACTACTACAACCCCAAGGGCGAACGCACCGTCGTGTGGAACGATCCGGAACTCGCCATCCAATGGCCGATCAAACCGGAGGAGGCTATCGTCTCAGAAAAAGATGCTCAGGGGGCGACTCTGGCGGCAGCGGAGGTCTTCGCTTGAGCCGTCCTCGAGTTCTGGTCACAGGTGCGGACGGCCAGGTAGGACGCGCACTCCTTTCGGAATTCGCTGGCAGCGCCGAACTCATCGGCTGCAATCGCCAGACGCTCGATCTTTCCAGCCCTGACCAGATTCGCGCCAGATTGCTCGCAGTCAAGCCCGACGTAATCCTCAATGCCGGCGCTTACACGGCAGTTGACCGTGCCGAGAGCGAGCGCGAGATCGCTATGGCGATCAATGGGCGAGCTCCGGGCGTGCTGGCCGAGGAAGCCAGAAAAATCGGAGCCTTGCTGGTCCACTACTCCACTGACTACGTCTTTGATGGTTCAAAGAACGGACCCTGGGTCGAGGAAGACCGCACCAACCCGCTGAGCGTCTATGGCGAGAGCAAGCTGGCAGGCGAGGACGCGATCCGCGCTGTCGGCGGGCCTTACCTCATCTT
>Ga0207654_10000848_pt1 | contig 16866 bp, 11 predicted proteins | sample KBSC64metaG_FD_184355 | JGI IMG/M metagenome (GOLD analysis project Ga0207654, IMG submission 184355) | Corn rhizosphere microbial communities from Kellogg Biological Station, Michigan, USA - KBS C6-4 metaG (SPAdes) (version 2) | ecosystem: Host-associated > Plants > Roots > Rhizosphere > Soil...
GGTAGGTATTTCCGTAGATTACACGGATTCCATCACCCGGGAACTGGAAACAAGAGTATATAGTGTGCTGGGAATGCAACATGACAAAAAGAATCCCATTGTGGAAAGCGTCATTAGCAACGTTGCCGTTGGTGCCAACGACCCCACCAGCGGTGACCGCAGTACCCGCAGCGAGCTGGGACGTATCCAGGTGTCCTTCGTGGAATTCGCCCTACGTCACGGTCAGCATACGGCGCCTATCCTGGACTCGATCCGCCATGTTATGAAAGGTATTCCGGGGGCGGAGATCTCTGTAGACCAGGAGAGCAGCGGCCCTCCCACCGACCCTCCGGTCAATATAGAAATAGCCAGCGAAGACTTTGACGCGCTGATCAAGACCGCCGTATCATTAAAGAACTATCTCGATTCCATCCAGACACCAGGCGTCGAAGAGTTGAAAATGGACATCGACCTCACCAATCCCGAAATTTCGCTAACAGTAGATAGAGCTCGCGCCAACATAGAAGGCGTCACCTCCGGGCAGATAGGACAAGCCCTGCGTACAGCCCTTTTTGGCAGAGAAAGCTCTAAGATCAAGGAAGGAAAGGAGGAATATAAGATCCAGATACGCAACCTGGAAGTACAGCGTAAGAGCCTCACAGACCTGCTGAACATGAATATCACGTTCAGGGATATGGCTAACCAGGGTCGGATCAAGAATGTGCCGATCAGTTCACTGGTGAAGATAGATTACACCAGCACCCTGGGCAGTGTAAAAAGAAAGAATCAAAAAAGAGTGATCACCCTGCGTTCCAACGTCCTGACTACCCAGGGATATACGGCCACCGGCGTAAACGTCGAGCTGACAAAACATATAGCCGACTTCAAGGGCAAGGCCGATGGCGTTACTATCAAGCAGACAGGCGAAGGTGAACAGCAAGCCGAAACAGCGGTGTTCCTGAGAAATGCATTCGTCATTGCCATGCTGTTCATTATATTGACGCTGGTATTGCAATTCAATTCAATCAGCAAGTCTGTGATCATCATTACGGAAATATTGTTTAGCATCATCGGCGTACTCCTTGGCTTTGCCATCACAAAAATGGAAGTATCCGTCCTGATGACAGGGCTTGGCATCGTCGGTCTGGCCGGCATCGTGGTAAAGAATGGTATCCTGGTGATCGAATTTGCGGATGAGTTGCGGGAAAGAGGGATGAAAACACGCGAGGCAGTGATAGAAGCAGGGAAGACCCGTATCATCCCCGTACTGCTCACGGCTATGGCCGCTATCCTGGCCCTGATACCCCTGGCCATCGGGTTCAATATCAATTTCGTTACCCTCTTCGCCGACCTGGACCCTCATATTTTCTTCGGTGGAGATAGCGCCGTGTTCTGGAAGCCTTTGTCCTGGACGATCATCTTCGGCCTGGCCTTCGCCTTCTTCATGACCTTGTTCATGGTACCGAGTATGTACCTCATCGCGGAAAGACTGAAAAGACCTATGCGCCGTCACTGGGGTGGAAAATGGATATCGTTCCTGGGCATTCCTCCGCTGACGGTTCTTTTCCTGATCCTGATGCTCGTCACTGTCGTCCGGCATAGCTTCGAAAAGGCAAAAAGAAGGAGAAAGCTCGGCGGAAAAGTAGGCGAAGCCTGGATAGGCAGCTGGTTTTAAATTATTTGAAAATTTTCATAAGAACGGATTTCCTTCAGAACGGACCTGTTGTATAGCCTGGAAAAACTAAAGAAGCCGTCCATCATTTGATGGGCGGCTTTTTAACTTATTCAAATTAATTTCACAAAAAACAAATACCATGCGTAACAACCATGAAATAGATTATAAGATCTTTGGTGAAGAGCTTCAATTCGTTGAAGTGGAATTAGACCCCGGAGAGACAGTCATCGGCGAGCCCGGCGGTTTTATGATGATGGATGACGGTATCGAGATGCAGACCCTATTCGGTGACGGCTCAGCCCAATCCCAGCAGGGAGGCCTGTTGAGCAAGCTGATGAACGCCGGCAAACGGGTGCTGGTAGGGGAGAACCTCTTTATGACAGCCTTTACCAATATTGGACAAGGTAAAAAAAGAGTGAGCTTTGCATCTCCTTATACAGGCAAGATCATTCCACTGGACCTGCAACAGCTGGGCGGGACCATCATCGCACAAAAAGACGCCTTTCTCTGCGCCGCCAAAGGCGTCAGCATCGGCATCGCCTTCCAGCGCAAGCTGGGCACCGGTATCTTCGGTGGAGAAGGCTTTATCATGGAAAAGCTCGAAGGTGATGGAATGGCCTTTGTACATGCCGGTGGATATATTATTGAAAAGCAGCTGCAGCCGGGTGAGCTGCTAAAGGTGGACACAGGCTGTGTAGTCGCTTTCCAACCCTCCGTCGACTTCGATATCGAGTTTATCCGCGGCATCCGCAACTGGATGTTTGGCGGGGAAGGATTATTCTTCGCCGTCATGCGCGGCCCCGGTAAAGTATGGTTGCAGTCCCTGCCCATCAGCCGCCTGGCCAGCCGTATCATTCAATACAGTCCGCAATTCGGACACCGCCGCGAAGAAGGTAGTATCCTGGGGGGATTGGGGAATTTGTTTGATGGAGATGGATTCTAAGGAATAGACTATCCTGCCCATTGGATCTCTTTACGTGGTTTAAAGAAGCCTTTGATACAGTTAGGGTTCCGGATGCAAATTTGGATGTGGTTTTTTTCGTTAAAACCTGCGCCATCATAGATGGGCTGGCCTTCTACGAAGAGTCCCCTGACTGACTCAAAGGCTTTTTTGTTGTTTATTCTACGCTCTTTATGCAGGTTTTCAATTACAGCACAATCCAGTTCCCGCAATAAAATATCCTTTGACATTCCTACATTTTTATTGACAAGGATGTGTCTTTTAACCATGCCAAAGCTCTCGCTTAAATTTTGAAAAGAATCTTTTACCATATGAATATGTTCCATATTCATTAGATCAAGACAATAACCAAGTTCAATAACAGCACCTAGTACTGCCGGATATTTAATTTGTTTTTTTCCAGGAGGATGAGTGGCAAAATCTAAGGCACGTACGTAATTATCTTCCCAGAAATAAAAACCCGTTCCCAGCCAGTCATATTTGTTTTGACTGGCCTTCAGCATTGTCCTATCAGCGACAATAGCATCTCTGACGGACTCATCACAACCATGGAAGCCGATCAGCAATCCTGGTTTAGAGGAATACATAAAAATCAATAATAAATGGAAAAATACCTGACACCTACTTTTTGCCAGTGGCTCGATGTTTCTTCTTCTTTTCTATGGGGACAAGCAGGTGCCAGATGCCAAGCTCTTTCAATAGCTTCCTGGCTTTTCTCGGAGTCATGTTTTCTCTTTGCTTACGCAAAATTTCCAACATTTCCTTTGTATCCCTGCTATAATGAGACGTGTCCATGATACCTTAAAGTTAATAACTTTATATTCTCATTTTTTGAATATTTTTATTGACACCCGCATTTGCCGCACGTGGATTAACCTATTTATATAAAACAAAATAATATTTCCCCGGAATTTGGATTTATCACGGCAATAAAAAAAGGGGCCGCCAGGCCCCTTTCTATTAATAACTTCTATCGCTTTAATTCCTGTTATTCGCAAACCTGCTCAGCAATTTTAGTATCTCGAGATACAACCAAACCATCGTTACGAGCAACCCAAATGCGCCATACCATTCCATATATTTGGGCGCTCCCATCTGCTCGCCTGTTTCGATCCGATCAAAATCAAGCACCAGGCTCAGCGCAGCGATCGCCACTATAAAAAGATTGATACCAATACCCAGCAGGCTGCTGTCGCCCCATTGCATAAAAGGGATACGTATGCCGAACAATCCCAGAACCATCCATATCAGGTAAAAAATACCGATACCTGCTATAGACGAAAAAATGATCGCCTTGAACTTTTGCGTAGCCCGGATGATCTTGAAATTGTACAGGAGAAATACTGCAAACGCCACACCGAACGTAAGCAATACCGCCGTAGGAACGATATTGGGATATTTTACCTTGAACATGTCATTCACAATAGCGGATAAACCGCCTAAGGCAAAACCTTCCAATATACCATAAGCAGGAGCCAGATATTTAGCCCACTCAGGCTTGAAGCTGATGGCAAACGCTGAAACCAAACCGCCGATCAATCCCACCCAGAAAAGGGTCATCATCGTAGCGCCCGCTCCTTCATAATATAATTTCCAGGTGTAGGCCGCACCTGCCACCACCATCAATAGCAGAAAACCGAATTTTTGGATGGACCCTCTTACGGTCATTTGTCCTTCTGCCGCCTGGCCGAGAGACTTATTAAAGATCTTTTCCGATAGGGTTGGATTTCCGGATTCAAAAAGTGCCATAGTTGTAGAGTTTTAGCCTCTGTAAAGTACAAAGGGTCTATAAAATTAACAAGTTGAGATTATTGTGGTTTTCCCACGGAAAATTTTAACAATTATCACAGTATCTTTCAGCGTTTTATCTGCGCCTGTGACGACCACCGGAAGGCGGCATGTTCTTATTATCCTTCCCGTCCCGGCCGCGTCCGGCCTGTTGGCCTCCGCCACCCTGCTGACCGCCGCCGCTCTGTTGCCCACCACCGCCGCCTTGCTGTCCACCGCCACCACTTTGTACCGGCTGCCCCGGTTTTTGCTGACCGTGCTTGTGAGGGCTGTGTTTCTTTTTCCGGTCGGCCTTTTCCAGCGTCTTCAGGCTGATCTGGCCTACGAGGTCCACAAAACCGCTCTCTGCCTCTTTGGGCTTACCCGTGCTGACCTCTACAGGTTCCAGGCTTTCCGGCACCACATTCTGGAGGTTGAGCTGCCGGATCTTTCTAACCCTTTCGATGGTAAGGGGATATTGTTTATTGCTGTCCGGCAGGACATACCACATGAGATATTTGAAGATATCCTTTTTGATAAGAATAGCTGTTCCTTTTGCTACCTGCAACGTTTCCGCATTATCCGGGAAATTTTGCAAGGCGTCCAGGTAGGTATCCAACTCGTAGTTGAGACAGCACTTCAGCCGGCCGCACTGACCGCTGAGCTTACTTTGGTTGATGGATAGGTTCTGATAACGGGCGGCAGTGGTATTTACAGATTTGAAGTCGCTGAGCCAGGTACTGCAGCACAATTCCCTGCCGCAGCTGCCGATACCTCCCACTTTAGCGGCTTCCTGCCGGGCGCCGATCTGACGCATTTCGACTTTCAGCCGGAATTCTCCCGCATATAACTTGATCAGCTCACGAAAATCCACCCGGTCGTCTGCGATATAAAAAAAGGTGGCTTTTCTTCCGTCCGCCTGGATCTCTACCTCGCTCATCTTCATATCCAGCTTCAGCTGCCGGGCGATGGCCCTGCTACGGGTGAGGGCGTCTCTTTCCCTGGCCTTATTCTGTTGCATGATTTCCAAGTCTTTATCAGTAGCGCGACGCAAGATCTTCTTTATTTCAGGATTGTTCTCCTCTACGTTTTTCTTCTTCATCTGCAGACGGACCAGCTCACCCGTCATGGAAACTTCTCCTACATCGAATCCGCTGACACCTTCTACGCTGATCATGTCGCCTTTTTCAAACAGCTGTGTGGTGGTATTCCGGTAAAAATCCTTGCGGCTGCCTTTATTAAAGCTCACTTCGATGATCCGGCAGCCACTTTCCGGATCGCTAAAGGGTAGGTTGGCCAGCCAGTCGTGTACGTTTAGTCGATTACATCCTCCTGTGCTGCATCCTCCGTTACTTTTACAGCCGGACGGCTTACCCCCCTTGGCTGTATCACAATTGCTACATCCCATATCCAAAATAAATTAACAATTAGGAAATTCGCTTGGCAAAAGAAGGCTGGCAAAGGCGCAGGCAGAAGAATGCTACTATAAATGATATATTCAGGTGTAAGATTTCTCTGTTCCTGCGGTCCCCCTGCACAATCTGTTCACTCGCCAGGTCCGCTTCTTTTACAGGCCCTGTTCCAGGCCATTGCCAAATATACACAAACCCCCATCATCGCCAAAGATTTAGTTCACCGAAGCAACGGTCCGGTCGGCCAGGATATGATACAGTTTGATGGTCAATGCATGAAAAAGCATTTTGGCATGCGCGTTCCGTTCGATGTAATAGGCGGCCCGGTCCAGCTCCTCTATAATGGCCTGCTGTTGGAAAACGTCCGCTATCTTATTCAGCCGTAATGCGATATCTCGTTCATTTTCAGGGATTGGAGGAGCCGCATCCCCCATAAAGCGCAGCCGGACAGCCTGCTCCAATAAGTGATTGAAATACCGGAGGAATTGTTTCTGCCGCTCGCGTCCCGACTTGCTGATCTCGTCGATCCATTTGACCTGGGCTACCGGACCACCCCTCAATATCGCATTCAGCCATTCCCGGAGGACGCCCTGCCAGTCATCTTCCGCATGACGGATCAACTGCAGCGCCTCATGATAGTTCCCCTCGCAAAGGATGGCAATCTGTCTGGCCTGCTCCACGCCGGCGCCCGCCCGCTCGATCAGGGCTTTTTCGATATCCTCCGCTTCCGGCAGGGGTATTTTCACCAGCTGGGTCCTGGACAAGATCGTCTGCAGGATAAGAGATTCATTTTCAGCTACCAGGATAAATAAGGTATTGGCCGGTGGCTCTTCGATGAGCTTTAACAGCTTGTTCCCTTCATTACCCAGGTATTCCGGCATCCATAACACTAAGATCTTATATCCACTCTCGAAGCTCTTGAGGTTCAGCTTATGGATAATATCGTTACATTCATGGGCAGTGATATTCCCCTGCTTGTTCTCCGCCCCGATGAATTGCAGCCAGTCATAAGCATTGCCATAAGGGTATTGCTTGATAAATTCCCTCCATTCGCTGATATAGTCCGTGCTCACCGGCTTATCGCCCGGTTTCCGGGGGATGACGGGATAGGAAAAATGAATATCCGGATGTATCAGCTGTGACGCTTTGACACAGGAGGGACATATACCGCAGGCATCCTTTTCTCCCCCTTTTACTTTCTCACATACCGTATACTGCGCAAATGCCAGGGCAAGGGGCAGGGCGCCGCTGCCTTCATTACCAAGAAAAAGCAGGGCATGACTCAGCCGGTTGAATTGCACCAGCTCTACCAGCTTTTGTCTGATCTCCTCCTGCCCGATGACATTCATAAACATGCCCAAAAATAAAAAACCCCGGCGACAGCCGGGGTTTTTTATTTAGAAGAACCTAATTCAAATATTTCGTGATCTGCTCATCCATAGGCTTTACCTTACTGGGAAATACAGCAACCAACTTTCCTTTTTCATCGATAAGGAACTTGGTGAAATTCCAGCCGATGACAGGATCCGCAACGCCCATCTTCTTCGCCTCTTCCGTCAGATATTTAAAAAGTGGATGTGTATTTTCTCCCACAACGTCGACTTTTTCAGCCATGGGGAAGGTGACGCCATAGTTCTTCTTACAGAACTCGCTGATCTCCGTGTTGGTGCCCGGCTCCTGCTGATGGAAGTTATTGGCCGGGAAACCGACGATCACCAGTTTGTCCTTATACTGCTCATATAATTTTTCCAGATCGGCATATTGCGGGGTAAATCCGCATTTGGACGCGGTATTGACGATCAACAGCTTTTTACCCTTGAATTTGGAAAGATCGATGGTTTTTCCATCCAGCCCCGGTACCTTGAAATCATAAACGCTTGTAACACCGACCCCGGCAACCAGGAATATCGAAAGTAATAGTGCGCGTAGCATAGTAGAATGATTTTTAGTAGTTGAAGGTATTTACAATTCTTACAATTTTACAAAGATCGAACGCTAAAGTTTAAGTTAGCGAATAATTTGAATGATGGGCGGCATCTTCTCCGGATGGCCGGGATAGCCGGGCTGGCGGGAAAAACCTGCTCATCGATGCTCGTAACATCCCGGATCAGGCAAACCCACAGGACGGGTATTACCGTCGAGATCCACCGTCACACCTGTACTCACTCCTTTGTCGAGGAGAGGAGATGAAGCCTTCAGATGCAGATCATAATATCGCCGGACATTATTGACGCTGTCGAACATAGGATCGGTGTTTACCATCATATTGGAAGCAGTGATATCTCCCGGCGCCGTTTTTACCTTCCAGCAACAATTAGAAAAATCTACATGGAAAGCTGTAGACCCTTGTTTGGCCACCTGCACTTCATCATCCACATTACCCCCCATGCCCCAGAAGATACAGTTGACAAAATCGGCAGTCAGATCATTTGTTAAGACCGCGCTCCCCTGCAATACATAATTGCTGATGGATAGCACGGGTTGTGTATGCGAGACAAGATCATTGGAAAAACTGGCAGCCGTGCAATGTATGAATTGATAACTCCCTCCATAACCCAGCACGATATTCTTCCCGCAATTGCTGATCAGACAATTGGACGATTGTATAGAGCCGCCCGCTCCCAATATCCCCGCATCATAGCTGTTGTCGATGATACATTGCTCCATCGTCAGCTGCGGCATGCCGCCGGAGAAGGGACCTTCTACCACGACGGCCTGATAGGCATTCTTAATGACGGCATATTGCAGCGTGCTTCCCGTGCTGGTCTGTCTGAAATAAATACCTGGCCAGCTGCCGGGAAAATATCGGTAAGGGTCATCCAGCCGGTCGCTTTGAAAAATGACCCGGGCGGCGGAATCCTTGCCGCCCGATACCTCCAGGGTGCCATCTACCAGCAAGGGAGCATCGGCATGAGAATAGATCCGGCATCCCGCAGGGATGGTGAGATGTGCTGTGGTATCCACCCGTAATCCGCCTAAAATAACATAAGGTAAAGCGTTATCCCAGGTCTCATGTCCATGTATGACCTCATTGCGCAGAAAATGTGCATTCTGCCCCCATGCCTGCAGTTGTATATATCTGGATACACCGTTAAAGGCTACCTGGATGCTATCTTGTACGACAAAAGGAAGATCGACAGCGCCCGGCTTGATAGTTACGGCCACAAATACATAAATGGAATCCCCCGCCTCCAGCGCCAGCCCCTGTTGCTGAGGTCCCGCCGATCCATCGATATTGATGGAAAAATAAGATTGGCTTCCTCCCATCAGTTTTATATCCGATAAACGTAATTTCTGATCGTTCCCATTGATGATCTTGACGGCCTGCGTTATACTGCCTGTAGATACGAACACAGTGTCAAAGAACAACGTATCTGTGCTGAATCGGACAACAGCATCTGCGCTGGTGATGAAGCTATCCTTCCGGCAGGACAAAAAAGCGAAGGTGATGACCAGGGGTATAAACAGCCAATGCTTGTACATCAGGGTAAAAGTACGTTAAAAAAGATATTGATATACTTCCTCCACTCTTCCTACAGGCATGATCTCGATATTAAATTTCTGGTTGTGCAGCCCCTTTACATTATATCTGCTGACGAAGATCTTTTCAAAACCAAGTTTTTCAGCTTCCGCTATTCGTTGTTCGATGCGGTTGACCGCCCGGATCTCTCCGCTAAGACCTACCTCTCCCGCAAAACAGTAGTGGGGCGACAAAGGGGTGTCTTCATAAGAGCTGAGCAATGCACATAATACAGCCAGATCGATAGATGGGTCCTCCACTTTCAGCCCACCGGCAATATTGAGAAAGACATCCTTTACACCAAAATGAAATCCCCCTCTCTTCTCCAATACAGCCAGCAGTAGCTGCAAACGGCGCAGGTCCATTCCGCTGACTGTCCTTTGCGGCGTACCATACACCGAAGGAGTCACCAATGCCTGTACCTCTATCAGGAGAGGACGCAATCCCTCGATGGTGGAGGCTATGGCGATACCGCTAAGCTGTTCCTCCTTCTGCGTGATCAACAGCTCGCTGGGATTGCTTACCCCACGCATACCATGCTCTGTCATTTCATATATGCCCAGTTCAGCCGTACTGCCAAAACGATTCTTCAATGTGCGCAGGATCCGGTAAGCGTAATGCCTGTCGCCTTCGAATTGCAACACTGTGTCCACCATGTGCTCCAATATTTTTGGTCCCGCGATGGCGCCATCTTTGGTAATATGGCCAATGAGAAATACAGGCGTGTGTGAATCCTTGGCGAAGCGCTGGAATTCCGACGTGCACTCCCTGATCTGAGAAACACTGCCCGCGGAGGATTCGATATAAGGAGATTGCAAGGTCTGTATCGAGTCTACGATTACCACGCCGGGCTTTAGTTTTTTTATCTCCTGGAAAATAGCCTGCGTGGAAGTCTCCGTCAGGAGATAGAATTGATCATTGTGCATCTTCAGACGGTCTGCCCGCATCTTGATCTGTTGTTCACTTTCCTCCCCGCTGATATAAAGAACGACATGATCTTTTAAAAGCAATCCGTTCTGAAGGAACAACGTACTTTTACCTATACCCGGCTCGCCTGCCACCAGCACAATGCTCCCCGTTACAATGCCGCCGCCTAATACTCTGTTCAACTCGCCATCCGCAGTAACGATCCTCTTCTCTTCAGCGCTCACTACTTCACTTAAGGGTATGGTCCGGACATCTTTTTTCACCGGAGATAATTTTTTCCAATCGGATTCCGCCAGTTTGTTGTCTTTTGTGATGACCTCTTCGACGAAAGTATTCCATTGCTCACATGAAGGACACTTACCCGACCACTTGGCGCTCTCATAACCACAATTACTGCAGAAGAAAGCTGTTTTTATTTTACTCATCCTGTAAAGTTACTGGCAAAAATTGCATGCAGGGGGAAGAAAGAAACACAAAAGAGATAAGCAAGGTATAAAAAGTAAAAGGGCCAGCTAAATCGCCGGCCCCTTACTTACTAACCCATTAAATTCTTGCACTAAATTACAAATTAGCGCCACATAACAAAATAAATTTTTGACGGTGTGAATAACTTTAAAGGGGTAAAAAACCTGTTTTCAAAGGCAAAAAAACACTCTATAAAATATTGATAGTCAATGCATTAAACAGCCGTCTCTTATTCCCTCCCCAACCATTCATCCTTTCAAAGGGCCTAATAAAATATTGAAAATTAACACCGGCAGGACCCCTCCAAAATCAAACAAAATTTCCCTGTCTTTTTTGCTCTTCGCCTGCCTTTTTGACAATTGAATGCAAGTCTAAAACATATATATTAAAAAAATATATTTGAATCGAAATTAAAAAATAATTAAAAAATCATAGTTTCACTTTTCTGAGTAAACATTATATTTGCCGAATATATGTTTGAGCCTGGATCCTGCCGTTCATGATCATCTTCTTCACCTCGTCAATTTTTGTGGTTAGCACCACCCGGTTGTCAATGCCAGTTCATTAGAGTTTATTAGAACTTAATCAAAAACTACGCACATGAGAAATCTTCGTCATTTGACGGGATGGCTTTGCATGCTATTTACTGTAGCCGCAGCCGCCCAAACCAAACCCATCTCCGGCAGGATCACCGATATCACCGGCACTCCCATTCCCAATGCTTCCATCAGGACCAAAGGCGCCTCCGCAGGCACCAGCGCAGACATGACAGGCAGCTTCCACCTGAACGTCGGCAAAAATGCGGTGCTCATCGTTTCCGCCATTGGCTATGAAACAAAGGAAGTAAAAGCTGGATCACTGGATATCATTGATATTCAGATGTCTACGGATTCCAAGTCACTTAGTGAAGTGGTTGTCACTGGCACCGGCACCGCTACCAGCAGAAAGAAGCTGGGTATTTCCGTGGAAACAGTTACCGCCGACAAATTACCCGCCGCGCCCACGGCCTCCATCGACCAGGCCCTCATCGGCAAGATCCCTGGAGCCCAGATATCCGCTACCAGTGGCAACCCCGGCGACCCGATCAATATATTATTAAGGGGCATCAATACGGTCCAGGGCGGCACCAAGCCCCTCATCCTCATGGATGGGGTCGAAGTAAAGGCCGCGGACATCAGCTCGTTGGATCTCAGTTCGATCGAACGGGTAGAGACGGTACAAGGGGCTGCCTCGGCTTCCATTTACGGGGCCCAGGGCGCCAACGGGGTGATCCAGCTATTCACCAGGAAAGGCCGGCAGGGAAAAGCCTCCATCAATTTCTCATCCAGCTATGCCGCCAACTCCTATATCAACAGCGGCAATGTACACAAAGCCAGGCTCCACCCCTACCTGACGGACGCCAATAACAATATCATCGACTATGCCTCCGGCCAGCCGCTCACCCTCCTGGACGACGGCACTCTTACCGGGATCTCTTACCAATTTGCGGACAACGTGGCCGGCGACCAGCACGCAGCCAACAGCCGCTATGGCATCCTCAGCCCGGACAATATCAATAATAAGCCTTACAACGCCAATCTGAAATATTACGACCATTTCAAGCAGGTATTTAAGACAGGCTATAGCTTTAACAACAGCCTCAATATCTCGGGGGGTAACGAAAAGACCGACTATTTTGTCGGCGCCTCCAACAGCCACACGATCAGTCCCATATTGAAGAACGGTTACTTTGAAAGAAGCAATCTTACAGCCAATGTCGGCACGGAAGTATTGAAAGGGCTCAAGCTGCGCAGCGTCACCCAGCTGATATATACCCGCAATACCATGGCGCCCGGCCTTGGCGGCGGTGGCGACTATTGGTACGGCAAGGGCCAGCGGTCCGGCAACGTAGGCGCCGTATATGGATTCCTCAACACTTCGCCTTTTTTCGATCTGACCCATCAGGACGCGGACGGGAATTACATATACTACCCCTACGCGGATTTCCTAAGCGTCAACGCGGGCAACCCCTATTATGTAAAACAATACTCCAATGGGCTGGACAATAAGATCGACATTATCCAGAACTTCGACGCCAGCTATAAGGTCAATCATTTTGTCGAGCTGGACGCCAAGTACGGGGTAAACTACCGCACGGAAAATTCGAGATGGACTTATTTCAACCAGTCGGAGAATATCAACTCCAACAGTACCCAAAGCTGGATCTATTATAACAATAACAATGACAACCTGGGCGAGATCACCGATTTCCGGTATTCGAACATGTTCCAGAATATCCTCGGCTCTTTGTTCTTCCGCACGGACTTTCAGAAGGATTTCAAATCACGGCTGCCGATAACGACAAGCACACAGGTGTCCTTCGATTACCGCAAACAGAAATATACCGAGTATATAACATATGGCATGGGCGTTCCCCTGAAGCCGCCTATCAATATGACGACCGTGGGCGATCCTAACCTCACCTCATCGGTGGGCGTCAACCGCGACTACATCGAACCTTTCGTCACCTATGGTTACCTCGTCAATCAAAAGATCGATTTCGGCGATTACGGCGGTGTCACGGGAGGTTTCCGCAGCGACTGGTCCTCTGCCTTCGGCGGCGGTCATACCCCCTTCACCTTCCCCCACGCGGACGCCTATATCCTGCCTTCCTCATTTGACTTTTGGGAAAAGCTGTCGGACTTCCTTCCGACATTCAAGCTGAGAGGCGCCTACGGTAAGGCGGGTATTCAGCCCGGACCGTTCGACCGCTATCCCACGCTGGACCCGGGGATACTGGGCTCTAACCCGATATTCACCAACCCCAACCCCAGCCAGAATCCCAACCTGCAGGTGGAAGTTTCAAGAGAATGGGAAACAGGCGCCGATATCACGCTCAACACGAATAAGAACGGGGCCTGGTTCAATGGCATCAACCTCTCTGCCACCTATTGGAACAGGAAAAGCTCCAACGTGATCTATACGGTTGCCACGGCTCTTTCTACAGGCACCCCCGGCCAGCTGACCAACGCCATCGACATGTCCTCGAAAGGCTTTCAATTCTCCATAGACATGCCCGTATTTAAATCCAGGGATTTCAGCTGGCAGCTGACGACTAATTTCGGCCACCAGACATCCATGGTCGATAAGATCGCCGGGAAAGCCGATATTATCCTTGGCTCAGCGGCCGGCAGCACGTCGCTGGTGCTCAGGGCCGGACAAAAAGTAGGACAGATCTACGGCTACAAGGCCTTCACCAGCCTGGACCAGAGAAAGCTGGACGGCACGCCCTACATCGACAAGGCAGACTATGATAAATACGAAATGGTGAACGGCAAAGTAGTGGAAAAAGATACCCGCGCTATCATGTTCACCAACGAGACCTACGCGCTGGGAGACCCCAACCCCAAGTTCAATATTTCGTTTATCAATTCATTCGATTATAAAGGCATGCTCACCTTGTCGGTACAGTTCGACTGGCTGCACGGCAGCCATCTGTACAACCAGACGAAAGAGTGGATGTACCGCGACGGAATCAGCGGTGATTTCGAAAAACCCGTAACGATAGGCGGCACCAGGGCAGCCTATACAGCCTACTGGGCCAGCGCCTATTACGGCCTGTGGGGCAGCTCCCACGGCCCCGGCAACAATGCCACCAAGGACTTCTTCTATGAGGACGCATCCTTCGTCCGGCTTCGCAACGTTGCCCTGGCCTTCGATCTGACAAAGGCATTCAAAATAAAATATTTCAACAAGCTGCAGCTGGTACTAACGGGAAGGAATATCGCCACTTTCACCAAATACAGCGGATATGACCCGGAAGTTAGCTCGGGCACCGTCAACTCCGCCTGGGATAGGGGTGTGGACCACAGCACGCTGCCCAACCAGAAATCCTACCAGGTGGGGCTAAATGTAGGATTATAATTAACAAACCAAACAACATGTAAATTATGAAAAAGCATATATGGATCTATATAGTTTGCGCGGCCATGCTGGGCGCCTGTAAAAAGGAGCTCAACGTCGGCAACCCCAATTCTCCAAGTATAGCGACCAATGTTACCGACGAATCCGGTATCATCTCCCTGGCCACCGGCGGTATTTATATCAACGGCTTTAACAAAGGCGACGGCTGGCTGGGCAACAGCTATTTTTCCCTGCCCTACGGCTACAGTGAGCTGTTGGGCGACATGGTAGGGAACCTGGGCGCTTCCAACCAGCTCATCAGCCAGGTGAATGTACCCTACTTTTACATTCTCGACGATGGTACAAAGGTCACCAACAGCTCGTTCAACCAAACCACCCTGCGATTGAACAACACCCGTGCGCAAACAGGCGCAGGCTACAATCCCACCTATTACCAGTGGCTGAACATGTATGCAATGATCTATTCATGCAACCAGGTATTGAGCCTGATCCCCACCATCAAGCTCAGCGGCGATTCCACGACCAAGGCCAATACGCTCAAGGCGTGGTGCTATTGGTGGAAAGGTTACGCCTACGCATCCATCGGTACCTTGTATTACTCCGGACTCATTATAAATACCGTTGACGAAAAGTCCAATCATTACGTGATAAAGGATTCCATCCTCGAACAATCGAATAATTATTTCAACCAGGCAGCGGCCATTCTCTCTTCTATCAATGGCGGCAGCGACTATACCTCCGTCCTTGGCGCCCTCATCCCCGCTTTCTGCCAGGTGGGCAACGGCGGTGTCCTCACCCCTCAAATGTGGATCCGTAACATCAATACCATGCTGGCAAGGAATATCCTGTTGAATAAGCTGGCTCCCTTCGTAAACGGCGATCCGGCTGCCACCATCCAGGGCGCCTCCATCTCACCCATGACCGCCGCTGACTGGCAATCCGTCCTTACGCTGGCCGGCAACGGCATCCAGAATGGCGACTACGTTTTCACAGGCAGGGCAAGCTCCGCCAGCGGATTTTTTACGGCTTCCGGCGGTACGGTGTCGGCGCTCGCAACAGGCCCCAACGGATCGACGACCTTTAAAGTGAGCGAACGTTTTATTCAATATTTCAAATCCGGCGACGCACGCAAAGACAATAATTTCAACACCAAGACGAAATACAATGCCGACTTCGTCTCCACCCGTTACAGCATGATCAGCGGCGGGAACGGCGCTTCAGGGGTATACGTATATGGCGACAAGACCCCGGGCAACTACGAATTATTTATCGCGGGCAGCTATGAAGAAAATGCATTGATGCTGGCGGAAGCCAACATCCAGCTGGGGAATACGGATGTTGGCCTCGGTTACGTGGACGCCGTTCGCGCCTACCAGGGCGCCGGCATCGCCGCCGTCGCCGGCACCGGTCTCAATAAATCGGCCGCACTGCAGGAACTGGTCAGCGAAAGAAGGGTCGCCCTGGCTTTCAGAGGCCTTTCTTACTATGATATAAGAAGATGGGGCTGGACCTACGACATCGCCAAAGGCGGCGGCAGCTATCACAACATCACATCCATCGGCTCAACCCTTAACACCAACGTTACTATCAATTACAATTTCATCGACTACTGGGATATCCCGGCAGATGAAACCGATCTCAATCCGCCGGGTACCGGCAGCGCACCTGTCAAGAACCCCAACTTCTAATATAAATGCTTTAAACTCTGTGTGACTCAATGTTGACAGTGAAGAACCGGGCCTGGGTTTCTACCCGGGCCCTCTTTTTGTTTGCGCCCCTTCGGCAGCGGAGCTGTGCTACGCTCTGTTATATAACGTTTACAAATATGTATTACAACAAGAGGCTGGAATTTTAAAATATCATATTTTTATCGCCTGAGTTCACACATTAGTTATTTTTTTCACGTTTGCCCTCCCTTCTGTCATTTGTCGAACCGATTGCTTGTCTATGAACAGCTTCGGTTTTTTTTATGTAACCAAAACTGCTATAACATGAGAAAACATCTTCACTTGACAGAAGGGCTTTTTTACCACTTTTTAAACTGGCCGCAAACGGGAATTTTATTGGTATTTATTTGATATATAAATATAAACATATATAATTTGCATAAATATGTCTCCGGTTGCGCGGACCAACGATATTTTTCGTAAATTAGGTTAGACTGATCTCTTCACTTTTGTCAACATCCTGAGTTCCTCACACTTCCTTCCGCTTATTCCTGCGAAAGCTGCTTGAGTCATTTATTAACTCACCAAAA
>Ga0207654_10000856_pt1 | contig 16820 bp, 13 predicted proteins | sample KBSC64metaG_FD_184355 | JGI IMG/M metagenome (GOLD analysis project Ga0207654, IMG submission 184355) | Corn rhizosphere microbial communities from Kellogg Biological Station, Michigan, USA - KBS C6-4 metaG (SPAdes) (version 2) | ecosystem: Host-associated > Plants > Roots > Rhizosphere > Soil...
AGCGCGAAGCCAGTCAATCCGAGGAACGCCGCCAGCGCGACGCCGGCGGCGAGCAGCGAGCGCGCCTGGATCGACAGCGGCCGGCGCTGCGCCATGTCGTTGGGGTCAGGCCGCGGCAGGCGGCGGCGCCGGCGCAGTGTCCGAACGCGGAATCGCGAAACGGTAGCCGCGCCCGCGCACGGTTTCGATCGGCTTGAGCGTGTTGTCCGGATCGAGCTTGCGGCGTAGGCGGCCGATGAACACTTCGAGCACGTTCGAGTCGCGGTCGAAATCCTGCTGGTAGATGTGTTCGGTCAGATCGGCCTTCGATACCAGCTCGCCGGCATGCAGTATCAAAAATTCCAGCACCTTGTATTCGTAGCTTGTCAGGTCCGCGACCTGGCCGCCGACCTTGACCGACTGCGCCGTGGTATCGAGCACAATCGGTCCGCATTCGAGCACCGGTTTCGTCCAGCCGCTGGCGCGGCGCACCAGCGCATTGATGCGCGCCAGCAGTTCCTCGACGTGGAAGGGTTTGACCAGATAATCGTCCGCGCCCTGTTTCAGGCCCGTGACCTTGTCCTGCCAGCTCGTGCGCGCGGTGAGGATCAAGATCGGGCAGCGCTGTCCGGCGGCGCGCAGGTCGTTGATCAACTCCATGCCGGATCTCTTCGGCAGGCCGAGGTCGATGATCGCGACATCGAATGGCACTTCGCGGCCGAGGTAGAGGCCTTCGTCGCCGTCGGCCGCCATGTCCACGGCATAACCTTCGCGTTTCAGACGCGCGGCCAGCGTCTCGCGCAGCGGCGCTTCGTCTTCGACCAGCAGAATGCGCATGTTCGGTTCCTTGCGTTGGTTTTCCGGGCTAATCCGATTGCTCGGCCGGCACTTCGATCACGCGCACCTGGCCATCGCGGGTCAACACCTTGATGCGGTAGATCGTGTGCTTGCCGTAATGCTTGGTTTCCGCCGACAACACCTTGGCGTGCGTATCGCGTTCGACCTTCTCGATCGCCTGCTGCAAGGTGATCTGCCCCGCCCACGCCGCACCCGCCGCGAACAGGGCGGCAAGGGCGGCAAGGGCGAGTCGACGTGGCATGACCGCATCATAACGCGAGGACCGTGTAATCCCACCTGAATCACCCGGATGCGCTGCCCCGTCGCCGTCACGCCGCCCGCGCCTGTCCGTGCTCGCGCATGCACGCGAGCGCCGCCTCGACGGTGCGGAAATCCGCGCCGGGCACGCGCATGTGTTCGCTCAAGTGACGCCGGAACGCACGCGCACCCGGCTCGCCCAAATACAGGCCCAGCACGTGGCGGACAATGTGGTGCAGCGCTTCGCCGCGACGCAGTTGCGCGGCGATGTAGGGTTCGAGCGCACGCAGCACGTCGTCGCGCGACGGCAGCGGCGTGCCGCAGAGCACGTGTTCGCAACGCGCCAGGACATACGGATCGTGATACGCAGCACGGCCGATCATGACGCCGTCCACATTTTGCAAATGGGATTTTGCCGCATCCGCGTCGACGATGCCGCCGTTGACGACGATGGTGAGTTGCGGAAATTCCTGCTTCAGGCGAACTACGCGCGGATAATTCAGCGGCGGGATTTCGCGATTCTCTTTCGGACTCAAGCCGTGCAGCCATGCCTTGCGCGCATGCACAACCAGCACTTCAAGCCCGGCGCCGACCAGGGTTTCGGCGAAACGGTGCAGATCCTCGTAGTCGTCCTGGTCGTCAACGCCGATGCGGCATTTCACCGTGACCGGCACGCTCACCGCCGCACGCATCGCAGCGACGCAATCGGCTACCAGCGCCGGTTCGCGCATCAGGCAGGCGCCGAAGCGGCCGGACTGCACGCGATCCGACGGACAGCCGACGTTGAGATTGATCTCGTCGTAGCCGAACTCGACGCCCATGCGCGCCGCCGCCGCGAGTTCGACCGGTTCATGGCCGCCAAGTTGAAGCGCGACCGGATGTTCGCTCGCATCGAATCCGAGCAGGCGCACGCGGTCGCCGCGCACCACCGCGTGCGCATGTACCATCTCGGTATACAATCGCGCATGCGGCGCCAGTAGTCGATGGAACACGCGGCAATGCGTGTCTGTCCAGTCCATCATGGGCGCGACACACAGAAGGTGCCCTGTGTCCGACCCGCTGTTTTGCGCAAATTCAATCACTTGCGTTTCCCGGTTCTTCCCGCCTGATCCCTCGAAAACCCTAAAAATCCCGGCATTTTTGTACCCATTACGTACCAATTAGGGTGGTACGCATGATCACGTACCAAAATCGCAGGGGAAAAGTACGCGCTATTGTGCGGCGCACAGGCGTCGGTTCCAAGTCGAAAACATTCCCGACGAAGGGAATGGCCAAAATCTGGGCCGAACGGTTCGAGCGGGAACTGGCCGAGCGCGAAGCGCGCGGTGCAGATTTCTTTGACGACATGACGCTCGCCGAACTGATCGACTGGCACGACCTCGAATCACGCAAGGCAAAATCCACGGTCACGCTCACCCAGCGCGGCAACCTGACTCGCCTTCGTGAAGGTCTGGGCCACATAGCAGTCAGCAAACTTCGTCCCATGGACATCATCGATCACGTAAAACGGCGCGTCTACGGCCAGCACAAGCGCAGCGAAGGGATCCTCATACCACCCTGCACTCCCGCCACGATGCGTGTAGAAATCGGCTACTTGGCCGATCTGCTTGCCCTGGGCCAAGCGTCCGGGAAGGTACGGATGAACCCCAACCCGGTGCCGGATGCACGCATTGTGCTGCGCAAACTCCACCTGCTCGGAGCATCGAAATTGCGTGAACGCCGGCCCACGAACGAGGAACTCGACAAGTTACGCAAGCGATTCGACGCGCAACGCTGGCGGATGAAAATCCCGATGCGCGACATCATGGACTTTGCGATTTTGACGGCACGTCGTGAAGGCGAGATTACGCGACTACGTTGGGTCGATCTTGACGAACAGACCCGTACGATCATCTTGCATGACGTCAAACATCCCCGCCGTAAGATCGGTAACCATCGGCGCTTTCCATTGCTTGGGGATTCACTGGATATCATTCGCCGACAACCGAGAGTCAGCGAGTTCATTTTTCCGTATCAACCGGATTCGATCGGCAATGCCTTCAGGGAAGGCTGCAAGGCTTTGAGTATTGTCGACCTTCACTTTCATGATTTGCGCCACGAAGCAACGAGTCGGTTGTTCGAATCCGGGCTCGCGATCGAACAAGTAGCCCTCGTTACTTTGCACAAAAACTGGGCTGACCTGAAGCGGTATGCCAATTTGGATCCGCGCATGGTGCACCAGCGATTGGCTGGAAACGGCGCGCGTGCAGCCGGATTGCAAAGTGGTGTCGCGGTCAGCCAAATGGGCCTCAGTGTGGCCTTGCAGTTGGCAGCCAATGATGAACGGGCTTGACGTCGATTGCTGCCCAAGCCGACGGTTCTGGTCTTGCTACCCCTCTAACCTACCCTTCAAATGGGCTAGAAGCGGGGGTAAAGGGCCCGTCTAAACGGGTAAGGTAAGCCGCAACCTTGAAACCCATAAGGCAGAGGAGGCGGAGATGCAAACCCTTATGATGCTAATGACGGTTTACCAGTCACAGCTAATTGATTTCGAACAATTTTGTGAAGACTTCCTGGGCGTGTGTGGCAAAACAGGTCGAAATTTGCGCGCACTGAATCGTTTCCCGGTTCCTGTAACTGACCGTGGCAAGGTGGACCTCAGGGACGTTGCGGAGTACGTGGATCGAAGCCGTGCTGCGGCTCGGAGCAGGAAACTGTAATACGATTTGCGCAGGTTCTGCGCGGGGAAGCTCGCCCTAAAACGAGCATTACAACGACTTCTGCCGATGGGCGGTCGTCAAGAAGGCCCGCCGCCCATTGAGGGCGTCGGAAAAAAATGCGGGGAAGGTGCAAGCCACCTTCTGCGTGAAATAAGTTGCTGGGTTTTCAAGGCCCGGCTTCCGTCTGGATCGTACTCCCAGACGAAACGCGGCAATGACTCACGCTGGGGCGTTGCCCGAATCGCGGATTGCCGCGAGATCCGTCCTGTTCTTTTTTCAGTGACGGCGAGAGAGTGACGCCACCAATTGTGGTGCGTCAAACCAAATGGCCGCGTGGAAAAATCATCCTCGCGGACCAGTGACACCATCTGCAGTGTCAGAAAATACCGTCACCGATGAGTGCCGGAAAATTAATCACTTCTTGCATCAGTACCCGCCTCAAACGAGGCCGCCTCTTTAACCGCGACAGCGGTGCGCTTGGTCCAGCCTGGGCCAAAAACGCGAGGCTCGTTACTAACCCTTTTTGGCAACGCCGCACTGAGGGCTGATGCGTAGGCCGGTTTTGACCGGCGCTTGGCCGTCGGTGCGGCACAACCCAAGCTAAGAGGAACTGATCATGAGTCGTGCAACAAAACTAATCGCAGGAATGATGTTCGCGGTGAGCAAGCTCGGTGGAGCATATCTCACGAGGGAGGCGCGGGAGCGCACTGTGCGTGCGTTCGCGCGCATCATGGACGAATTGGGTTTCACCCACCTGATCTCGGTCGCTGACATCCGCGGCAAACACCTGCGTCAGTACATCGCCAGACGCCGCACCGAAGTGAAAGGGGTCCGCACTCTGCATAACGAAATGTCGCACCTGCGAAGGGTGCTTCGAATCGGTGGGCAGAGCGTAGTCGCAAACGCCCAGGAGCTCAGCAACAAGGCGCTGGGATTGGTGGGGGCATCTCGCAGGGGCACCAAGGTGCCTTTGACTGACGAGAACTACGCGCGCGTCCGTCTCCGCGCCCTCGATTCTGGTCGGCCTGGGATGGCAGCGATGATCCGTCTCCAACGCGCGTTCGGGCTGCGGGCAAATGAAGCGATCCATGCACGATCGGACACCCTGGACCGCTGGCGATCAGAACTCCACGAAGGAAACATTTCAGTCATTGCGGGAACCAAGGGTGGGCGCCCGCGCAACGTGCCGATCCTCTCGATCGATGAGGCGCTTGCCGCTATCGATGAGGCTCGCGAGATTACCGCAAGGCAGGGCAGCTTTCTGATTGTTAGCGCAAATGGCAAGCCTTCTGGTGGCCTCAAGCAAGCCCGGTCGATTTTTCATGGCTGGTGCAATCGGGCCGCCATCCAACCGCACGCTGCGCGCTATGCATTCGCACAGGAGTTCCTCACGCAGCTCATCGAGAAAGGTTACAGCGAGCGCGAGGCCTATGTCGCCGTCGCACTTGCGTTAGGTCATGGGGACGGCCGCGGTCGCTACATCCGGCTAGTCTATGGCCGCCGGCCGGTCAAAGTTAAGGGCGACAAATAGGAGGAAGTAGACACTGCAAATGCCATCCCGGTCGCATCTCAGGGTAAGTCTGACATGGGGCGTAATTCTGCTGCACTGGGATGGTAGGTTTCTGATCAGGATTGTTTGAGGTCTTCGGCAATCTGGGCGAACTGCTCCAGCGCGGCTTCGAGGTCGGCAGCAATCTCGGCAGCAATCACATCGGGCGGCGGCAGGTTGGCGGATTCTTCCAGTGCCTCGTCCTTCAGCCAGAAGATGTCGAGGTTGAGCTTGTCGCGCTTGACCAGCTCGTCGTAGTCGAAAGCCTTGAAGCGCTCGCTTTCCTTGCGCTCGGCACGGTTCTTCACGTTGTAACAGGCGACGAAATCGTCGAGGTCACCGCGCTTGAGCGTGTTTTCCTTCAGCGTGAAGTGCAGGTTGGTGCGCAGGTCGTAGATCCACAGCTTGCGCGTGTTGGCCTCGCCCTTCGGATTGGCCGGCTTGCGCTCGAAGAACAGTACGTTCGCCTTCACGCCCTGCGCGTAGAAGATGCCGGTCGGCAGGCGCAACAAGGTGTGCACGTCGGCGTTGCGCAGCAGCTCGCGGCGCACGGTCTCGCCTGCGCCGCCCTCGAACAGCACGTTGTCTGGCACCACCACCGCCGCGCGGCCGTGTTGTTTCAGGATCGTCCAGATGTGCTGCACGAAATTGAGCTGCTTGTTGCTGGTGCTGGCCCAGAAATCGCTGCGGTTTATGGTCAGCGATTCGCGGCTGGTTTCGCCCGCGTCGTTGACGATGGTAACGCTGCTTTTCTTGCCGAATGGCGGATTGGCCAGCACGATGTTGTACTCGCCGTGCTTTTCGCTCAGCGCATCGCGCGTGACCACCGGCAATACTTCATCGGATTCGGAACCGATGCCGTGCAGCAGCAGGTTCATTGCGCACAGGCGGGTGACGCTGTCCACCAGCTCGACGCCGAACAGCGTACCGTTCTTTAGCCTCTTCTTCTGCTCGCGGTCGAGTTTGTAATGCTTGGCGAGGTAATCGTGCGCGGCCAGCAGGAAGCCGCCGGTACCGCAGGCCGGATCGCAGATCGTCTCGCTGGGCCGCGGCGCGATCACATCGACGATCGCCGCGATCAGCGGCCGCGGCGTGAAGTACTGCCCCGCGCCGCCCTTCACGTCCTCGGCGTTTTTCTGCAGCAGGCCCTCGTAGGCGTCGCCCTTCACGTCCGAATCCAGACTCGACCACTGTTCCTTGTCGATCAGGTCTGCGATCAGGCGGCGCAGCTTGGCCGGATCCTGAATCTTGTTCTGCGCCTTGCGGAAGATCGTGCCGAGCATGCCGCCGCGCTTGCCCAGTTCTTCCAGCGTGTGGCGGTAGTGCGTTTCCAGATCGTCGCCGTCCAGCTTCAGCAGCATGGGCCAGCCGAACCCCTTCGGCACCGGCGATGGCTTGTTGTGCGGCGGTGGCAATTTCGTCTGCTCGTCCGCCATCTTCAGGAACAGCAGGAACGTCAACTGCTCGACGTAGTCGCCGTACGACAGCCCGTCGTCGCGCAGGATGTTGCAGTAGTTCCAGAGTTTCTGAACGAGCGTTGCCGAATTCATTGTTGTTCCTGCCTTCGAATTACTTCTCGTCGTTCTGTTGTTGCGACTTGGTGAGCGCATCGATCTGCCTGGAACGAATCTCATCGCTGCGAATCAGGTCTGCAAGTGTATTGCGTGCGTCTTGAAGATCGAAGTAGAGTCGAGGGAGGTAAGCAATGGATAGACTGAGCAACACCGTCAAGGAGGTCAGGGCGGTTATGAGCCCGATGGTTCCGATCAATTCGGAAGCATTAGCTTGCGAGAACGCCGCAAATGACGCGCCGATGAATCCAAGAATTCCTATTGCGATCATCCACAGCAGCCGCCTCGCCGATATACGTTGTACTCGACGAAGTCGCTCAAGACCTAATTCCGACAGCACATTCTTGCTGTCGAGACCTTGAATTTCTCTCAACATCAATGTCACAAAGCCGATAAGCAATGTGAAGGCACCGATGATGCCTTTTGCTAGGTCTGTTGCGAACGCTGGCGATAACTTCGCAGCAACCAAGGTCGCCCCGGCACAGGCAGCCACACCCAAAGAGATAACTCCTAAGTAGGAGAGCAGCGCTCTCATGGATCAACCATCTTCGACTGCAGCAAATCCTGAAGCCAGTTCGCCATTTGTTGATTGAGGTCGTCCTCGCGGATCAGGCCTGAATCTGTCGTTGGGACGTCCATCGCCGTATGGACTTGGAGCTCGTTTCCTTTGATTGTCCCGGCGTGATGTAGCTCGATTTCAACGTCGTCAGGGTTCATATGTCGAGCAGCTTTTGCTACTGATCTTAAAAGCTCGTCGCCGGAAGTGCTGATGTGCTGCTTATGTTTGAACCTGACGGTCACTTCAACTTCGATGTTGTCGTTCTTTATAGCGTCGCTAAAGCTTGCTTTATCGAAAATCGTATTGGTAAAGAGCGCCGCAAGTACGTCGGCGCCCAATCCCTTTGGGGAGACGCGAAGTTTAGTAGAGCGTTCTCGCATCTCAGGAACTGAGATTGACTCATATTCGAGAGGCGTTCCGAAACGTATGGACTTGACTGGGTTATGATTAAGTTTCTCAATGAGTTTTCTTGAAGGCTGGTCCTGGAGTACAACTGCCGTCGGACTGGGCAAGACAGTGCTTGCCTCCCAAAGAATCCAATTCAGATAACGCTCCAGTTCACGTGAGCCTGCGGCCTTCGACTGGCAAAGCAGGACATGATTTTCGTGAATTGCAAAGTATGCGACGCCTTCAAGAAACTCTCTACGTTCGTCGGGCCGTCCCTGGGGTGGAGCTATAGCATCCAAGTCGAAACTAGCTGCGGTTTCGAGCCCATGCAGAAACGGCTGTCGATGCCCCATTTCGAAACTCACAAAGTGACCACACAGCATCGAGTAGCGGCGGCTATGTCCGTTGATTAGTTCGCAGCTGGGATCCGTAGGGCCGCCCGGCCGGCGGAGCCGGTTACCAGTAGCAGGCAGTCTGCCCAAAGCAGTCGTCAGAGCGGCTTGAAGATTTCTGTTTTGAACCGTACCTAGTACTGCACGCTTGTACCAAACAGTTTTACGTTGCATTGATATCTCCGATTTTCCAGACTCTTGAGTTCCGCTTGCTCAATCACAACTAAGTGTCTGAGAAGGCTTGCCTCAGTACGGCCTGCCGCAAGCGCTGGGCACGCTGCAGATTTATAAAGACGGCGGTATCTAGTTCCTCGACGATGCTCAGCCGACTCTCGACCTCGGCGACGATGCGGGTTTGTTCGGTGAGAGGTGGAAGCGGGATTGGAAGTGCTTTCAATTTGGACATGCTGATCGAGGCGAGGTTTGTCGTATGCTTGCCCTCGTCGAAAAAAAACTTCTGACCGAATGTGTTCGCGTACCAAGACACGAACTTCGAATTCGCCGCTTTGCCGAACAGCCGCGCGCGAAACACATGGTTCTGGTGAATGCACTCTGGCAATTCGCCATTCCATAGCCAGCCTCGACCAAGCTTGTCCCTGTCGCCGCCTTCATTGAAAAGCATATCGCCTGATTTCAGCGCGAGTTCGTCAATCTCGGTTTCGGTTGCGACAATGTTCTTCACTTCCGAAAGATCGAGATAACCTCGTTGCACGTTTGCCACGCGCAAATAAGGAACCGAGCGCGCTGGTCCATCGAATTTTCGTTTTTGATCTTTCGCAATTCCGCCTTTGATCGCCGAAATACCATCGAGCGTCGCCCACGCCCAACCCTCCGGGAGCACCGGAAGATTTGTGGCGTCGGGAACGGCGGGTTCCTTGTATTTGCCGCGGCCGTTCCAGTTCTTGCGGCGGTCGGCGAGGATGCGGGCGAGGAGTTGTTCGCCGGTCTCGTAGGTGCGGCCTTCGGCCTTGGCGAGTTCGGCTTCGGTGGGAACGAGGCAACCTTCGCAGGCAGCCTTGAGGACGGCGGCGCGGTAGCGCTTGAGGTTGGCTTGCACGCGGCGCAGCGCGGCCACGCCGGCGTCGAGGCGGGTGAATTGCTTTTCGATTTCGGCGACGATCTCACGCTGCTCTTCAATCGGTGGCAGCGGGAATTCGAGATCGCGAATGATTTCCTGACTGATATTCGGCTGCGCTCCTCCCTTGCCTTTTTCCACCAACTCGCCACGCTTCGATTCGAGGAAGCGATAAGCAAAGCGCGTGTCAATGGATTCCGGAAGAAAGATTCCACAAACAGCCTGATTCGTTGCCGCTTTGATTCCGAGGATGCCAAGTTTCCCTACCGTTGCACCGTACAGCGCAACGCAAAGCGTTCCCTTCGGGAACAGCTTTGCCGATGACTGCTCAAGCGCAACTTTGGAAATCTTCTCCCCCGTCTCGTAAACGACGCGATCACCAAGCTCGCCAGATTTCACCCACGGAATATCGCCATCGTAATAACTGGGTACGGAACGTTTTGGCGTGCCGCCGCTCGACGTTCTTGCCACATCGCCGAGTCGCACAATTGGCCAAGGCACTGCCGTTCGCGTTCTTGCGCTCACGCCGCCAACGCCTCGTTCAATTCATCCAGCAGCCGCGGCAACTGCTCGCCGAACAATTGGTGGACCTTGCCCAGGCCACCGCGCTGGCGGAAGGGTGCGTAGTCGAAGTCTTCCGGTTCGATGCTGAGGCTGGTGGCGATGTGGTCGCGGATGGCTTCCAGCCACGTCGTTTGTCCCGAGGTGAATGCAACGCCGGCATCGGCCTTGGCTTTGAGCCACGCGGCGAAGCGCTCGGCCACGGAATCGGCGAACGGCGCCAGCACCGGCTGCTGTTGCAGCGCGAAGCGCACCAGCGAGACCAGATCGGCGAAGCGGCCGGCCTGGGTGCGGCCTTTCACTTTCGCCGGCGCGGTGACAGCGAAGGCGTCCCACAGGCGGTCTTCCGTCCACGCGGCGTGCTGCGCCTTCAACTTGGCTTCCAGTTCCTTGAGCATGGTTTCGGTGAGCCGCTGCTTGTACGGCAGGCTGTAGAGAACCTGCAGCGCGTCGATCTCCGCCTTGTGCTGGTCGAGGTAATCGCGGAACTGCTGCACGAGGCTCGCGGCCTTGTCCTTCGCCGCCGCGTCGAAACCGGCGCTCAGCACTTCGTCGGGCGTGTAAATGTCCAGCGCCTGTTCGGTTTCGCGCTTCAGCATTTCCAGCGTCTGCCGCAGTGCGGGCTTGTCGAACGGCGCGCAGGCGGCTTCGATGAGTTTTGCTTTCGCGGCGTCGAACTGTGGGGACGGAATGGACTCGGCTTCCGCACCCGGTTGGCCGCTGGCGCGTTCGGCGATGGCGTCGGGATCGTGCGCGCGCAGCAGCGCGCCGGCAAGCGCGGCCAGTGTCTGCCCGTTCGATGCGGCGGCGACCTGCTTGCGCTGGTCGTCGTCGAGTTCGCGATCCAGCCGTGCCAGGCGCGCGGCCAGCGTGGTGAGCGTGTCCTCATCGCGGCCGGCGGGAAACTGCACGCGCTGCAACAGTGCCTTCAGCGGCACCGTGGGCTGACGGTCCAGCGGGCGGGACTCGGTCTTGTCGCTCTCGCACACGCCGACCGCATCGATTATGACGAAGCGCGTCTTGGAGCGCGCGTCCGCGCCGGAAGCCGATTGCAGTTCGGTGGGCGTGAGCACACGCGTGCCGCGTCCCTTCATCTGTTCGAAATACACGCGGCTGCGCACGTCGCGCAGGAAGATCAGCACTTCCAGCGGGCGTACGTCGGTGCCGGTGGCGATCATGTCCACGGTGACCGCGATGCGCAGGCTCGGCGACAGGCAGAACTCTCGAATCAGCTCGCGCGTGTTGGCCGGCCTGCCGGTGACGGGATGACGCGCCTGGTAGGTGATCTTCTTGCAGAAGTCGTCGCCCTTGCCGAACACTTCGCGGCAGATGTGCACGATGTCTTCGGCATGCGAATCATCCTTGGCGAAGATCAGGGTCTTGGGCAGCAGCGTGCGGCCAGGGAAGAGTTCCGTGAACACCGCATCCTTGTAGGCGCGCAGCACGGTGCGGATCTGGTCGGGCACGACCACCGAGCGGTCGAGGTCGGCCGGCGTGTAATCGAGGTCGTCATCGAGCAGCGCCTGGCGCGCGGCGCGCGTGGCCTTGCTGCGATGGTCGATGAGAAGACCCTTCTCGATCCTGCCACCCTGCTCGCCGACGCGCGTCTTGATGCGGAACACGTCGTAGCCGACGTTGACGCCATCGGCAACCGCGCGCTCGTGGTTGTATTCGACCACGCGGTTCTGGTGGAAGTAGGCGATGGTCTGCGCGGACGGCGTGGCGGTGAGGCCGATCAGGAAGGCGTCGAAGTATTCCAGCACCTGCCGCCACAGATTGTAGATGGAGCGGTGGCATTCATCGGTAACGATGAAATCGAATTCCTCGATCGGCACCTTGGCGTTGTAGGCAACATCGCGCGTGCGCGTGCCGCCGAGCGCGGCGGCGAATTCCGCGCCGGACATCTCGTCGGCGTCTTCATCCAGTTCCTCGCCGCGCAGGATGGAGTACAGCCGCTGGATCGTGCAGATGGTGACCTTGCACACCGGATCGATGTTCGATGAGTGCAGATGCTGCACGTTGTACAGCTCGGTGAACTTGCGCTGCGTGTCCGGCGTGCGGAAGTTGTCGAACTCGGTACGGGTCTGGTCGCCGAGGTTGGAGCGATCCACCAGAAACAGGATCCGACGCGCTTTGGCGTACTTGATCAGCCGGTACGCGAAGGCGCAGGCGGTGTAGGTCTTGCCCGCGCCGGTGGCCATGTGGATGAGCGCGCGCGGGCGGTTTTCCGCGAGCGAGACTTCGAGGCCGTTGATGGCCTCGACCTGGCACTCGCGCATGCCGGTGGTCGCCAGCGGGTGTGCGATCGGCATGACCTTGAGTCGCGCGCGCAGGGTATCCGGCTCAGCCATCCATTCGGCCAGCGTTTCCGGGCGGTGGAAGGCAAACACGCGGCGCGAGCGCGAATCGGGATCGCGCTGGTCGCGGAACAGGGTTTCAACGCCGGTGGATTCGTACAGGAACGGCAGCGTGTCAGTACCCGCCGCGAGAAACGTCGGCAGATTCGCGGCGTAGTTCGCGGCCTGTTCGGCGACGCCGGACAGTGTGGTGCCTTCCTTCTTGGCCTCGACGATTCCGACCGCCTTGCGATCGACCAGCAGCAGGTAATCGCAGGGGCCGGTCTTGAGCGGCACCTCGCGCAACGCGATGCCGCGGCCCGCGCCGAAATCCATGTCCGCGTAGTTCTGCACGAACCAACCGCACGCGGCAATCTGCGCGTCGATCTTCTCGCGTGCGAGCTGTTCCGGGGTCAGCGGCATCCCTGCACCCCGGCGTGGTTGTCGATTCCGCGCTCCTGCATGCGGGCAAGGATAGCGGGATTCTCGGGCAATTTAACAATTCGACCCCCTAACCTACCCTCCAAATGGCCTAGAAGCGGGGGGTAAATGCAGCCTTGGCGCGAGTAGGATTTCTGCACCATTCGTCCAGCAGGAGGTTTCCAGATGTCCAATGTGAATCTTGCGCCATGCTTTAGCCTATCGAATCCCTTTGACGCAGAGTTCAAGAACGATATCAAGTCGCTTCGGGGCTGTTCTTACGTCACACATCTAGGCTGTTGGATTATCCCAATTCACCATTATGACGCAGCGGCCAGATTGGCTTTGCAGCACTTCGGGTCGGACGGAACCAATGTTGATCAGGTGCAGCTACACATCGAACTGAAGCCAGGAGCGGTGGTCGAAACTGCATCCAAGCGGCTGGAATTTGACGGCTGGGAAATTCTTCGCATGTACCGTTACGGCCCCGAAAAGTCGCAGTTGGTGACATTCAAGAACGTTGAAATATTTACAAGAAAAGTCGCAGTCGGCGACTGGCGTCTTGGACTGAAAGTGCCCTCAGGCATCTACGGCCATGTTCTCATCACGCCGATCGGAACCAAGCGTGCAGCACGTGCGCAAAAAAACTTTTTCGAAGATCAGCTTGACGAAATTTGGCGGCAGGCGATCAAGTATTTCTCTGTTGAACACTGCGGAGTTGATCCCGATCACACGGAATTCCTCACCTGAAATCTCTACTCTTCGTCTCCAGTTGATCCAGCAGCGGCGAGTAGTCCTGCATGGACCTGGCCACTAGGTGCTGCACGCCATCGTGGCGCTCGATGACGCCGTCGATGGCGAGCAGACGCGATTCGCGGAACACGCGCCAGTAGCGGCGTGCGACATCACGCCAGACGATGGCGTTGAGCGTGCCGGTTTCGTCTTCCAGTGTCATGAAGGTAACGCCACTGGCAGTGGCCGGCTGTTGGCGCAGCAGGACGAGACCCGCATAGCGCATCGGCGAGCCATGTTCGAGATCGCAGGCTTCTCGCGCCGATCGGCAACGCTTGGCGCGAAGCCGGCTTCTGACAAAACTCACTGGATGCGGACCGAGACTCTGGCCGGTGCTCGCATAATCGCTCCACACATCATCCGCCGCCGTCGGTGGTCGCAGCACGATGTCGGATTCTCTTGCCGGATTGCCCTCGAACAGCGGTAAGGTCCGTTCGATGCCGGCCACTTGCCAGCGCGCGCGGTGCCGGTGGCCAGCGAGTCCCTTGAGCGCCCCGGCATCGGCGAGAAGTTTGCGTTCGCGTGCATCGAGGCTCGCGCGTTCGCACAGGTCTTCCACATCGCGAAAGGTCTGCTGCATCCTGGCCTGCTCGATGCGCCTTCCGGCGTACTCGCTCAAACCCCGGATCTCGCGCATGCCCAGACGCAGTATTGGCTGTGTGTGTGCTTCTTCAAGCGTCGAATCCCAGTCGCTGTAACGCACATCGATTGGGTGGACCTTTGTCCCATGACGTTGGAGGTCTTGCACGATCTGGCTAGGTGCATAGAACCCCAGCGGTTGCGCGTTGAGCAGTGCTGCCGCAAAAGCCGCCGGCTCATGGCGCTTGAGCCAGGCGCTGGCATAGGCCAGTAATGCAAAGCTCGCCGAGTGGCTTTCCGGGAAACCGTAGCTAGCAAACCCCTTGATCTGCTCGAACACGCGCTGCGCGAACTCGATGGCATACCCATTTTTCTGGAACCCCGCGATCAAGCGTTCATGGAAGGGTTCCAGCCCACCGCGGCGTTTCCATGCCGCCATGCCGCGACGCAACTGGTCGGCCTCGCCCGGCGTGAAGTCGGCGCCGTGGATCGCGAGTTGCATCACTTGTTCCTGGAACAGCGGCACGCCCAGCGTGCGATCGAGTACGCCGCGCAAGGGACCCGCCATCGGCACATAGGCTTCGCTGCCCTGTCGTCGGCGCAGGTACGGATGCACCATGTCGCCCTGGATGGGTCCGGGTCGCACGATGGCGATCTGGATGACGAGGTCGTAGAAACAAGCCGGCTTCAATCGCGGCAACATCGACATCTGCGCGCGCGATTCGATCTGGAACACGCCGACCGTGTCGGCTTGCTGGAGCATCGCGTAGGTTTGCGGGTCCTCGGCCGGGATCGTGGCGAGGCCGTAATCCCCGCGGCCGTGTTGCCTGAGCAGATTAAGGCACTTTCGCAAGGCTGTGAGCATGCCCAGCGCCAGGCAATCGACCTTGAGCAACCCGAGGGTATCCAGGTCATCCTTGTCCCACTGAATGATGGTGCGATCCGGCATGGCCGCGTTCTCGACCGGCACCAGGTGCGACAAGGGCTTCTCGCTGATCACAAAACCGCCCACGTGCTGGGACAGGTGCCGGGGCATGTCCAGCAGTTCATGCGCGAGGGCGAGAACGCGCCGGATGACCGGCGATGCGGGATCGAAGCCGCGCTCGCGCAGGCGCTCGTCGGGAGATTCGTTGCGACTCCAGCCTGCCAGTGCGCGGCTCAACTGATCGACCTGATCTATGCCAAGCCCGAGTGCCTTGGCGACATCACGCACCGCGCTTTTCATGCGATAGCAGATGACGGTGGCGGCGAGTGCGGCGCGTCCGCGGCCGTACTTCGCATAGATGTATTGAATGACCTCCTCGCGCCGCTCGTGCTCGAAGTCGATGTCGATGTCGGGTGGTTCGTTGCGCTCGCGCGAGATGAATCGCTCGAACAGCAGGTTCGCGCGCGCGGGATCGACTTCCGTGATGCCGAGCGCAAAGCACACAGCCGAGTTCGCCGCCGAGCCGCGACCCTGGCACAGGATTGCGCGTGAACGCGCAAAGCGCACGATGTCCTCGACGGTGAGGAAGTAGGACTCGTAGTTCAGTTCCGCGATAAGCGTGAGTTCCTTGTCGATCTGCGCGATGACGGCCGGCGGCGTGCCCTGCGGCCAGCGCTGAAGCATGCCGCGCTCGGTCAGAGTGCGCAGCCAACCCGACGGCGTATGCCCTTCCGGCACGAGTTCGTGCGGATACACGTAACTGAGCTCGGTCAGTGAAAACTGGCAGCGTTCGGCGATGCGGATCGTCTCGGCCAGAAGCTCGGCTGGATAGATCGCGGCCAATGCGCGACGCGAGCGCAGGTGCCGCTCGCCGTTGGGGAACAGGTGCGCGCCCGCTTGCGCCACCGTGGTGCGATGGCGGATCGCGGTCATGGTGTCTTGCAGGCGAAGTCGCGAGCGAGCGTGCACGTGCACACCGCCTGCGGCAACCGCAGGCAATCCACAGGTATTTGCGAGCGCGAGCAGGTCCTCCAGACGCGCCGCATCGTCGCTGCCGCGATGCAGTTCGATGGCCAGCCATGCGCGGCCCATAAAGGTTCGTGCGACCCAAGCGCCATCTTCACGGCGTGGCGTCTTGCTGGGAATCCACAGCGCCAACACGCCGGCAAGGTTCTCGCAGTCCGCGCGTGTGAGTCGATATTCGCCCTTGTCCGCGCGGCGCCGTCCTTTCGTTATGATCGCGCAAAGCGATTGGTAGCCGATGATTGATTCGGCGAGCAGGACCAAGTGCAATCCATCGACCAGGCGCACCTCGGTGCCGACGATAAGGGGAACACCGGTTTCCTTCGCCGCCTCGTGCGCCCGCACGATCCCCGCGAAACTGCATTCGTCGGTGATGGCGAGCGCCGAGTAGCCTTGCGCCTTGGCACGCTCGAACAGTTCGCGCGCCGTGGAGGCGCCGCGCAGGAACGAGAACGGCGTCAGGCAATGCAACTCGGCGTAATTCATGCAAACCACCCGTGTAGCAGCCACGGGCCATCCTGTGCGCCGGCCGGTCGAAACGCCCAGGCTTTTTGTCCGACGCTCGTCTGGAGCACGTAGTAATCGCGATTGGCTTCGCGGCCATCCCACCAGCCGGACTCGATGCGTTCGGGCCCGGCGAGGATTTTTGGCGCCCGATCGCGCAACGGCATGGGGCGCGGCAGGAGCCACAGTGGGCGTGGACCAGTGAGGATGCGTGACGAGGCGGATTCGCCCGAGGTGTACGCCGCTTCGGGCCGATGGTCGGCGGCGGGCAGATACGTCTTGACCACGCCATCGCCCAGACGTGCTTGCAGCCGAGCGACGAGTTGCGGCCAGGTCAGGCTGGCCGTGGCGGCTGCATCGAACAGGCTGCGCGC
>Ga0207654_10000879_pt1 | contig 16673 bp, 10 predicted proteins | sample KBSC64metaG_FD_184355 | JGI IMG/M metagenome (GOLD analysis project Ga0207654, IMG submission 184355) | Corn rhizosphere microbial communities from Kellogg Biological Station, Michigan, USA - KBS C6-4 metaG (SPAdes) (version 2) | ecosystem: Host-associated > Plants > Roots > Rhizosphere > Soil...
TGATGAGGAGGATCGCGACGCGGCGTCGGCCGTTCGCACGGAGGAGAGGGCCGTTGCAACGGGCGGGCGTGGCGATTCATCGACGGACTCGACCGTTGGCACTGTGGTCGCTGGCGTTCTCGTGGTGCTCTCCGTGGGCGTATCGTTGATGCCGCCGTTGGCATCGGGATCTCCGGTGTTCTCCTCGTTGGTGCCACCGTTCTTCTCGCTGGTGTCGGCGCTTTCATCGTTGATGTCGCTGTTGGCAGCGTTGGTGTCGGCGTTGGCATCGTGGCGATCGCCGTTGGCAGCGGGCGCTCGGCCAATCCCACGCCTGTGCACCACCGCGCATCGGCGCGCACGCCGGTCACCTCACCTTTGCCGCGGTTGACCTCGTCGCGCGCACGGTTCACCAGGGCGCTCGCGCGCTCGGAGACCGGCGTGTCACGACATATCACGCACGACACCGCGCCAACCGCATCCCGCGCACTCGTTGGGACGACGCTCGCACGGCTGACCCCGTCCCTCGCGCCCGCCACCCTGTCCGTGACGACGGCCACCGCACCCCTCGCGGCGAGCACCACGTCGCTCGCGCGGATCGCAGCGTCCCTCGTGTCGTTCCCATCCTCCCTCGCGTGGGTCGCCTCCGCCCTCGCGTCGCTCGCCTCGTCCGTCGCGCGGCTGGCATTGTGCCGCACGCGGTCTACCGTGCGCGTGCGGCGCGACTCCGGTCAGCGCGCCGGCCCGACCACGCCGCTGTGCGGTGGCGACACGTGATGTGCGCCGCCGACCTCGTTACGTGGGTCGCCTTCCCGGTCCCGCGCACACTTTCCCACACGATCCACCGGCAGCGCATCGTGTCTGTACGCCCTCACCATTACTATGGTAGTGGGACGGTCAGGAATACGGGAATCACTGGAGAGAATATTCAGAGAACAGATTTACGAGGAGGGGCTGTTATTACTTCCGAATGCCCAACATCGATCCTGCTGCTGCGACATGGCCCTAGTATAGGGCGAAATGCCACACAATAGTTCTTCTCCGAAGAACTTGGTACGACTGAACGCTACCGCAAAACCGATTACCGCGCATCAAGTTCGTCGATCAGCCGCTGAATTTCAGTTAAGATCTCCTGACACTTGGTCATGTCTGTATAAGTTTGATACCCGAACACGGGAGCCCCTAATGCCAATAAATATGCGTTAACGTTCGCCATGGTCACCTCGGGATGCAAGGTCGACTCATCAATGCCTTCCTCAATGAGCAATTGCCTGCGTTGCTGAACTTTATCGGCACGCCGGCGCGTACGCTTCAATTGTTTGTTGGCGGCCGCGAGACGTCGTTTGAACGACGCGGTACCTTCGTCATCCTTGCGCACCCGGTCCGGTCGTGTCGCACTCGCAAGCGTATCCGTCAGCAAAGTGTCCACCGTTGCAACGAGCGTCTGTATCGTTGTGTCGATATCGCGATACTCAGCCACAACACGTATCATATGGAATTCGTATCGGCTTGTGGCGTCCATTCCCAACAGCACTCGTTCCGTCTGTTTGATGGCGACATCCACCGTGACATGTCCGAGTAAGCAATGGCGTCGAATCTGAGACAAGGTCGTTGAAAACGCCGGTTGTTGGAGTTGTGCAATGATAGTGAACACGAGCACTCCGAACACGATGATCATGACCGCCACTCGAAGCTCTCCTACCACATGTCCCGATGCCAGTGTCGACACTGGCCGAAAATAGCCGGCGGCAACAGTCAGGCAATAGGCAGTGACCAGGAGCATGTATATGGACATGTACATCCACAGCTCGGCCGGCGACAAATCGCTCCGACCCTCGATTTCTTTGTCGGTAAATGATTGCACGAACCATTTGGCACTGGAAATTGCACCAATTGCGAACATCGAAACGGCCATGTAGCGTGCATGGAACGGAACGGCGGGCATGGCGCGAAGAGCCATCCAGCCAAGTAATACGCAATACAGGAAACGAAGAATATACTGTGGTCGCTTGTGCGGCTCGATCTCTCTCAGGATTTTAGATCGCCGTGGCTCGACATCCAGGCGTTTCATACGGAGGAATGCCGCGATGTGCCCCACCGTCACATAGTAGATCGCGACTAGACCAATGACATAGTTGACAATGAAAGATAGGGACAACGTGTTGTGTTCCCACGTATCCGTGGCCGCAATACACACCGCGGCAATGGCGGCGTACAATCCCCAAAGATTCCATCCATTCCGCGCATCCTCAGCACGACAGTCGGCGATTTCCGCATCGAGAAGCGTGAGGAGCATTTCACGCGATGGGGCAGCAGGAGGGGGTACTGGATCAGGAGAGTCAGACATCCTGAAAAGATGCGAATTCGCAGTCTCTACCGGAAGGTAACGAAACACATATTTAGGGACACGCGGATGTACACGCCTCTTGCGCTCCTTCCCCCATGGCCTCCCGCATAGCCTAGATCCCACATCATCAGGATCACGCCTCACTCCGCATCGAGAGTCGAACCGTCACACTCACAAACCTAAAAAAAGCTATTTGGCCGAAATCGGGGCTCGTCAAGCGAGATTTACTGCAATATTATGCCACGGTTGGCCGCGGAGACACCAGCACTTTTCGTTGCATTTGACATTCTCTCGGATGATTATACGAGTGCATTAAACTGCCCCATGCGAGCTCTGGCGCCGACCCACGCAGCTGACGCATCCCCGCAAGATCGAGCCAGGCCCGGTCGACCGCCTCTCGTGTCCGTACGGCGATGAACAAGGTCGGATTCCCGGCACTCAGTCGCTGCGGCGGAACATCGATGAGGTCCGACGGCGCCAATCCAAGCATGGTGGCACATACTGGGGGAGGGGCTATTGTCCAGATCATCGCGGGTTCACGTTTGACGTGACCGCACGGGCGCTGAGGAGTGGGGCTGCGTTCATAACATCCGCCGTTTTGATGCGGCCTTGCGGCCGCGGGCGGCTGATATTCACTCCGCCCCACCCCTCAACGCCCTCCGCAGAAGATCGAGCATTCTCAGGGCACAGTGTCTGGGAGAGGATATGTCACCCGGATGGGATCCGCAGTGTATCGTTCGTAAGTCATTAATTTTCAACAATTTACATACTGCCAACAAGGTCCATTTAGATCCGAGTCGCGGTAAATTGAGGATTGACACCCGCGATTTTGACATCGCCTATTTTCTCTTTCGACACGTCGTCAGTGGTTCTCTTTCGGTCCTCTTCGTATTCAGATGGCATCACACAGTGCAGAGAAGTTGAAATCGTGCACCATGAGTGGTGGGACGATCACTGGATCGAGTGGCCATCGATCGACGGCTTCGCCAAAGTGTCCCCCCCCGTGGGGTGGCATAAATCCAAACGCGACTCGCTGCGGAACTCCGAGCGCCATGACGTTGTTGAGCGATAAGAACGGCGACTGATAGATGCGGAAGTTCGTCACCGGCGTTTTGATCTTCCCATCTTTGATGAAGAAGCAGCCATCGCGTGTCGTCCCGGTCATGGAGCCTGAGGGACCATCGACCACTTCGACCCCGGAAAACCGGTTCACGTAAATCCCCCGGTCGCAGGTGGCGATCATCTCCTCGATACTGGTCGTGCCACCGGACATGCGGATTGCGGTTGGCGCTTTGTACGGGGTCTTCCCACGCCGCATCCCATACTCGACATCGTAGGCGAGCGCGGTGAGTACGCCGTTTTTGATCCACGTATTGTTCCCGCTGGGAAACCCATCATCCGGGAAGAACGGGTAATCCCCCCCATCGGGGTCATTGTGGTCCGTCCACATGGTGATGCGCGGATCGGCGACGCGCTGGCCCAACCGGTTCTCTCGACCATCCGGTGTGCGCGGAATGCCGTATGGACCACTTCCCCCATCGATCCGCACCGCTTCGAACAGCGGGGACATTTGCACGACGAGCGCCCCCACGGCGGCTGGTCCCAGAATCGCCGTGTAGCGCCCCGGCTCGAGGCGGACCGCGCCCCGGTTCCGATTGGCCATCGCGATCGCTTGGCGTGCGACACGCACGCCATCGAGTTTTGTCCAGTCGCGATGCGCTTCGCCGCTCCAGCCTGACGCGGTCCCATCCATCATGCGGGCCGTCGCGGTAATCTCGCTGTCGGTCGATTCACCCCAGGCCGTACGTCCTGCGGTGTACCGGTGAATTTCCGCGCGCGCGCACACGGCCAGCGACGCGGCCCCCAGCAGATTGGCCGTGCGGAATTGCTCGATCATCTGTGCCAAGACGACGCCGCGCTGGTGTTCCATCGCGTCGATGGTCGTATCGTGCCATAGTTCCACGGGAAGATATGTCCGAGGACCCAAAAAAGACTTGACTGGATCATCCGCAGCGGAGAGCGGCGTGTCCTCACTCTGGATGACCGGCGCCACTTGCATCTCCGTGCGTTTGATCACTTGCTGCAACAGTGTCAGATCCCGGATGGAGGTCTCCACGCCAACATAGATGTTACAGCCGAGCCGCGTACCGATGCGCAGCGTGAGGTGATCGGAATCGACGCATTTCAGCCGGTCGTTCCTCACGATGGTCGTCACCGCGACCGCGTGATGCGTAATCGTTGCCCCGAGATTTGGATTTGACGTCATTTGCACGACCGCGTCGGCGAGTGCGGTGGCTTCGGCGCGCGTGAAGACTCGGCGGGACGCACCCGGTGTCTCCGCCCGCTCTGCCCGTTCCCGCAGAAACGCTTCGGCGACCGTTAAGGTGGATCGCGGGTGCGATCGTGGGTGCGATTGCATTGATTGCATGGACTTTCGATGCGTCATGATGCTTATCCTCGATTCGCCAAGATGTCGACCCCTTGCACGTGGACCGCGGGGGCCGCCACGCTTTGCGTCACCATACCCCACGGAACCCCACTGTACGAATCATTCTTGATCGTCCGCATCGTGGTAGGTCCGCCGATCGCGGTCAATTGCTTGAAGAATTTCTTGGTCCCGAACTCCAGTCGGGTGTTGAGAATGCGGCGTGTGATCCTCCCGTTCTTGATCTCGAACAAGATGTCTGGGAAGATCACTCCTCCAGCGCTTTGAAAATCGCCTCGTATATTCGCACCATAGACGTAATAACCATCCTTGACCGATTTGATCATTTCCTCGATCGAGGGTCCCGATGGTGAAGCCGTCATGACCAGTGCGCCCGGAGCCCCTTGCGGCGGATTGTTGGCGTGCTCCGTCCAGGAACCGCCGGGAGAGAGGACAGGACGTTTTTGCTGGCCGTACCACGATGCCAAAGCACCGACGTTTGATGCGGTGCTGATGTAGTTGACAACGGTACCACGCTCGATGAGCGGATAGGATGTCAACGGCACCCCCTCATCATCCCAGTGCGCGGTGCCAAAGTGGGTACCGCCAGTTTCGACGCCGAACGTCAGCTGGGGAGAAAAGAGCAGGTGACCAAGCACCTGCTCAGGGGGCTGCAAGAAGCTGATGCCGCCCGCGTTTTGTTCTTCGCCGAGGACGCTGCTCAACGACAACGCCGGGAGCAATGTCGCTCCGGCAAGATTCGCCATCGCGCCACCGTCGAAGATGACATCTTTTCGGCCAGGCTCAGCGTCGCCGACGGGATAGCCAAAGAGCGATGAGAACTCTTCGAGGGCTCGGTCGACTTGATCATGCCTAGCCGCCCCCAGGACCGCTTCGAAGCCCGCCGTGCTAGGGACAAAAGGCGCCACACCAAACGTCGATAGATAGAGCTCTGGGTCGTACCACTGCTTTGAACGTCCCTTCAAGAACAGAAGAGGGACGGACCGTGCGAGCTGTTGCGTCACCAAGGTACCGGCCGACGATGCGACGACACGGGTTTCGACGAGCCATTGAAAAAACGCGGTGACCAAAACATTGAATCGATTCATGTGCCCATAGCCACAGGTCGCGAACACCTGATCCTCGACACTCATTTCGAAAGGATCGATCTCCATGGGTGTGGTCCATTCGCCCGTCGCCGCCGGACCAGTCACCCATGACGGCGATGTCCCAGCCATCTTCGCGAGCCCTTTCGCCGTGGTGGTGGCAGAGCGTGCGGCACGCGTCACTGCGTCGGGGGTCATGTCGATTCCGCCGACAAACGCGTGCCCCGCGCCGACGCGGACCCGTACGCCGAATCCCGCATTGTAGAAGAGCCGTCCAGTGATCACCGACTCGAAGCCAGCAAACCGCTGATCGTTCACCCGCACATCGGCGTAGTCTGCGCCGGCATCGACCGCGGCGCTGATCGTGGTGCGCGCCAGTGTACGTAACAGTTCCGGGTCAAAGAGGGGCGGTGCAAAGGAACCCACTGACCGTTTCGCCGCGTTGGTCCCGGCGCGTGGAAGCGCCACCGCGGTGGCCGTCGGGCCGGCGAGTAACGCCAGTGACGCGAGTGATGATTGCGCCAAGAATGAACGGCGAGAGACTACTGACATAGGTGATGATATTGATCCAGGCGAGCAACCATCGACATTGAACTGATATTGCTCAAGGGATTATTGAGTCGGCCGCGTTGCGGCAATGGACGCAAGGGACGCGTGGAATACCACGTCGTGCGTGATGTTCGACATTCGTGATCCGACCGCAGATGCGGATCAGTGTTGCGACGTTTTCTCTGATCACTGTTGCGACCGGTCTTTCGACCGCTCCGCAACGAGCTGCGCAATCACTCGCCACAGCACGACGTCGCCCCTGCCGCCACCGCCCATGTAGCGGATTATCCCACGACCGTCGACGACGATCAAACCACTCGTGGCAATACCGAGGTCCTGCAGCGTCGGCGATGGCAAGCTGACGAGACCGCCTTCAACCGTTGGTGCTTTGGGCGCACACCAGACTTCGAACGGGAAAGTGAAGTGTTTACTCGTGAGATAGAATTGCTTCAAATGCTCGGCTTCGATATCGGGGTCGACAGGATCGGCGCCCCAATACCCGGGCGTCCCACCCCAGAGGTAATAATGATATTCCACCCCTTTGGGCAACGCGTGCTGGGCCGTCTCCCAATACTTTTGTTTCGCGATACAGCTGGGACAGCCCATATACCCAAAATCGATCAGGCGAATGACACCGTCGTCGAGTGGTCTCCGTCGAGCGTGCGTCACCGTATCCATGGGTGTCGACGGCGGAGACTGATTAAACCAGTGCGTGGCCAGCAATGGGACCATGGGTTTACCAATTCTGTCGAGCTGAGCAACGTTTCCTTCCAACCACCGTTTGCAATCTTCCGCAAAGCGCGCATCGAGCGGACGACGGAGCACCTCCGGCGGCGGCTTCACCGCCGTTCGGAGCACCGCGATCAGAGAATCGAGGATGAGACGGCCGCGTGGTTGTCCAGCCAACATCATACCGAGACCGACAAGCTCGAAGGAGGCAGCAAGTGCAGCCCGCTCGCTATAACTCGAGACGTTCGGGACGATTGCGTACGCATGCAAGCCCATACGAACGGCGTCCGAGATGTCGCCCGCGCGCTTGGCGGCGTCCGCAATATCCCAGCGTCCGAAAAAGACCGCGGCGTCAACGAGCGAGTCGCGCGGCATGGCTTCGAGCGTGGCTAAATATGACTTCGCGACCGCCAACCGCGCTGGCGACGTCGCAGAATCGCCACGTCCGCGCACGAAGAGCTTGATCGCCACGCCATACGACCACACGATGTCATGGTGCGTCAAATTGGGCGTGGCGAGCCAGGTGCGGATACATTGCTGCGCCGCGCTATCGCGTTGATCGAACAGATACAATGACGCGAGGTCCAAGAGACGAACCCCAGCAACTTGCGCCGGTGCTTTCTCAAACGCGGCGAGCCACCCCTGGATCTGTGGGCGGAGGAATTGATCCACAGAATCGCTATTGGTGATGAAATGCCCGTGCAGCACGGGAAAAAAATGCCCGTGGATCGAATCGGACAGGATGTCGAGCCCGACCGTGAGCGTGGGTGGCGTCATCCGGACCGGATCCATGACAAGCCGCGTCGTCGTGCCGGAAGTCGCGGGCAGTGGAAGGGTGGATGGTGTTTGCGCCGTAGGGAGGGGTGTCACATCCGTGACCGCCGTGCCCAAGTCGCTATGCTGAGCGGCACTGACGTGCGACAGACTCGCACTGCAGAGACAGATACGACTGAGACCGAGCACGATCCGCCCTCGGATGCGTGCCAATGGTCCCGGGGAGGCTCCCCCCCACTTCAATCGAGCAATGCGACAAGACATGTGAACAAGACATGTGAAGAAGTATCGAGAACGTGAAACACGATGTAGGAAACCCATCTCCGGCGGAGATCCGGTTTCTCCGAAGGCAAGGATCGCCTTCACCACCGAAGTCGCAGCCCAAGCGAGACCCGACGCCCGAGACTGGCCAGACCCGCAGCATAGTCGTTCTGATAGGAGTTCCATACGTTGTCTACATGCGCCGTTCCATCGATCCGTGATGTCAAACGCTGCGACACGTTGACGTCTCCTTTGGCATACCCCGGCCACACGTCCCGAAAAATCTTTGGGACCTTGATCCTTGGTGCATTCGCATCGAGTCTTGAGTTATTCCACTTGAAAATCTCGATCCCTAGGCTGTAGGGCTGCAGGAGTTCCCCTTGGCCTTGCACATTGTAGGAGAGTGTCGTGCCCCCACGCGCATACGTGACGTCCATCGCCCACGTGTGCTCCGGTATCGAATTAAACGTAGAACCAGCCACCAAACCCGGGAAATATTTCTTGTATTTGGGTGTAATCCCGATGAGCCGACTTTTTGTGTAGGAGTACACGCCGTGAGTCGTAACGGGACCTGTCGTGACGGTCCCCTGCCATTCCCACCCTTGATTGCGTACACTGCCCAGGTTGAGCCATTCTTGGATATATACGTAATACCCCGATTTCCAGGCCGGAATGCCATACTGGTCGTGTACCCATGGGAGGAAATCGACACTATCGGTGTTCGCATACTGCGCGAGATTGTTGACGGTCTGATTGTATCGGGTTACCTGCATCGATACTCGATTGCCCACATAGACCTCGAGCCCGCCCTCCCAGCCTTTCTGATCGTCCGGGAGTAACTCGGGATTAAAAGACTGAGTGTCGTATGGTCCATAGTATGCAATCCAGGTCGCGTTCGTCTGCCGGATCTTCACATTGGCAGCTCCATTGGGTGGCCTGGTCGAGGTGCCATAGCTCCCTCGCACTTTGGTCGTGATTGCCCCAAATGCTTGCGTCATTGCGATGCCGTACTTGGGTTCCACATTCGGACTGACGTTTTTCCCATAATTGGGATTCCACTGAGCTCGGACTCCATACGTCACGAACACTGCGTCCCAAAGTCCCAACCGTCCTTGCGCGAACGCCCCGCGATCATGACTCACCTGCCGACTTCCATACGGCGAGACCAGTTGCCCGCCATTACCCGAGATCAGATTGGCAGAGACAAATTGCGACCGAGCATTAGATCCGTCGCCGCCAAGCGTGATGATCGCGGTCGCGGACGACATGAGCGGCAACTGCAGTGTCGTATTATAACCCATCGTCAGTTGCGTGCTCGGACGACTATTATATGTCGCGCCGGTATCATCGGGGTTTAGGTAAGACGGTTGGGTCACACTCTCTTGACTGCTCTCATTCGTCCCCACGCGTACGGTCTGGGACCACCAGGACATTGGCGCATAATTCAATGACAGCTGCGCGGTGTTATTCGCAGTCGTGTTTACCTCCGGAAACTTCCGCGCATCTGCCGGATTCAGGTCCAGATCACCATTGGTCTCACGAATCGCGTTGGCCTGCAACGGCAGAGCATCCTGACGATTACGCCCCTGGGATCGAAACAGACTCACATCCCCTGAGACGGGCCCGTGTTGGAACCGAACACCAGCGTATCCACCCAACAGGAGCGAATGTATCGCGGGACTCCACGGCCCGGTGTAGTTCACCGAGCTTCCAATGTTGTAGGAAAACATCCCCTGGACCCCGGAAAGCTGCACGGCATCGCTGTGCTGCGGCGCCAATCCAGAGCTGAATTGGTTCGAAATAAATCCGACCCCTAGATTGACGACGACCTGAGGCCGCGGTGTCGTTCCCCGCTTAGTAAAAATCTGCATGACGCCATTGATCGCATTCGAGCCGTAGATGGTTGCCGCCTGTGGACCGGTCACGATCTCGATGCGTTCAATACTCCTCGGGTCAATCAGCCCAATCAAGTGTGGGTCGGACATCTCGACCCCATCGACGTACGTTTTCATCTTTTCGTCGACACCATACAGTCCCGTTAATCCACGCGAGGCGACGTTCGCTACGTATCCCGGATTCACATATATTGCTTCGCCGCCGTCTCCGGCAAACATTCCAGGCACGGCCCCGTGCAACAGCTGATCGATCCGCGTGATGCCCCGCTGCTCGATCTCCTTCGCTGTAATGATCGTCACCGCATTCGACACCGCTTTGAGCTCTGTGGGAATCACCGTCCCGGTCACCACGACCTGACCCAACATGTTGACACTCGGCTCCAAGGCCACTTCGACGGTCGCCGTTTGCCCGTCTGTTACGGTCACGGCCTTGGTCACCCTACTATACCCCAACACTCGCATCCGAAGCGTATGTTCTCCCGGAGTCACATTGCCCAGATGAAACTCTCCATCGCTCCCAGAAACAACCCCTTTCGTGTTCTTGTCCAGCATCACTGTGACGCCGCCGAGCGGCACCTTTGTTTTACCATCAATCACTTTTCCCGAGATGCCACCCTGTGCGGCCAGTGCCGACGCGGCATCGTCATATTTCAGAATAACCAGACGGCCATCGACCAACGCCTTCACCGCGGTTCCGGCGAAGAGTCGATCAAGTGCCTCGCTGGCTGGAATCTCATGGAGATGCAGCGTGATGCGCTTTGAGACAGGGACGGACTGGTTCGTACCGAAGACCTTCAATCCAGCCTGCCACGCAATCATGCGCAGTACATCTTCGAGCTTGGCGTCGGTCACATCGAGAGTCACGAGAGCGCCCGACGCGGAAGCCACGGTGGGCCGTGTATCGGCTGCCACCGATTGCGCCGATACGGAAACTCCTGCCGACACGGCGAGTCCGATGTACGCCATCGCGTATATCGCGACTGCGCCTCTCAACAATTTATCGCCCATACAATTTCTCCGGTTGAGGAAAACGAGGGGCCTCCCCCCGTACGCTCGGGATATCACTTTTCATGCGTCCTCGGACGAGGACCAACGCATGGCCGGCCCGTTCGACGTGCGCGTCCAACATGTACCCGAGTACATCGAGAACCTTCGAAAGTGACTGTTCACGGATATCCACCTCGGCGAGAATCTCGACACGCGCCAAAGTCGTGTCCTCGACATGAATCTGCGCTCCATACGCGCGACTCAACTCGGCAACGACGTCTCGCACTTGCGTATGATCAAAAATCAGCGTCCCTTGGGTCCAGCCTGTGTATACCCGCGGATCGATCCCGGACGTGACCATCACGCCGGAATCTGTGACGAACGCCATCATGCGCGCCGATATCGTTGTCCGTCCGATATTCCGCCGTGGCGGATTCGCGAGGGATAGCGAAAGTCGGCCATCCTCGACCACAACTCGGCTGGTCGCGTCGTTCGAGTATTGCTGTACCAGGAAGTGTGTTCCAAGAACGTGTACCACCGCATTTCGAGTCTGTACGGTCAACGCGCGAGTGGCGTTTGGCACGACGGAGAAGTAGGCGGCCCCAACAACGGTTACGATTTGAGATGAGACGGTCGCCACAGTGGACGGACCGAGCATCATGATCGATCCATCAGGGAGTCGCACTGTTGAATGCTGACCCACACTAGTCGTATATCGGACGCGCGGCGGCCGCACCGCGGAGGAAGTCCTGCCGAAGTACCACAACCCGACGATCCCAATGAGGCACATCGCCATACCCAGCAGACCTGCGGTCATTCTTCGTGCAACGTTGGTGCGTGGCAAATGCCGCAGGGAGTGTTTTCCTAAGCCGGCGCTCCTCTGCAGGCCCTGCTTTCCAAAAACGCGGCCCCCCTGCAGGAGGTGTACATGCCCTACGTGCGTGATCGGCTTCCCATTTCCGCTAGCATGATCAACTCGCCCCAGTGCAATACGCAGCGACTGCGCGGTCGCCTCTTCAGTACCACGTCGCATCGACGCAAGAACCACACGTAGGTGCCGAACAGTTTTGGGATACCGCGTGACCACGTCCTCCACACTCGGATCGTCGAGCGGAGTGGCCTCATCGACAATCGATCGCTCGAATGCCTCGAACGTCGATTCGTCGATTCGTGGCGGGATCTCGGGGTCCATGCCCAAATAACCCGTATCCTACGGCAGTTGTGACACTCGTTGTGATACTTTTTTTGAAACGAGACCGAAACTGGTCTCTGGCAGCCTACCGGGCGGGATCTTCCCCCACGAGACGCATCGCAATTGGAACGAGGGTCGCGCGGGCTCGCGAGACATGTTTGCGGACGGCGACTTCGGAGAGTTGCATCACGGCGGCGACTTCCTCATAGCTCAGATGATGGACCCACCGGAGGACGAACGCTGTCCGCTGCAACTCGGGGAGGCGACCGAGTGCCGCGGTAATTGCGGTAATGAGATCGGCGCGGGCGATGGCATCGTCGGCCGACTCTGGGCGGGCGGACTGCCCGGGACTCTCCTCGTCCACCACGGCCAGCGCGGCCACACGCCCTACGACGCCTTCATGTCGTACATGCTTGAGTGCACGATTGCGGACAGTGGCATACGCGTACACAACGAAGCTATCGTCGTCCCGCCATACCATCCGCCGTTCCCATACCATGAGTAGCGTGTCTTGCGCCAACTCTTCGGCAATCGCAGCGGATTGCACGTATCCCTGTGCGATGGCGATGAGACGAGGGTGGAAGACACGATAGATCAGCTCGAACGCCGTCTGATCGTGCGTCCGGAGCCGGGCAATCAGTTCCTGTTCGCTGACGCCCCCCAACTCCACGATTGGGCCACTAGGCCGACCGCCGCTGCCAGCGCTCGGCTCCGCGCAGAGAACGGAGAACGCGAGTGTCATAGGGACACATTACATACTCGCGCGGCGATGGGAAAGAGAAATATTTCGAATCGGGACGCTGGACTGAACTATTTCTTCCACACCTTGCAGACAAAAAAAACGGGCGGTCTGCAAGTGCAGCCGCCCGTTTTTCGTTCTTACGTCGTGTGACTTACGATGCCGATGACGCCGCAGCCGCCTTCGACGGCCGCAGATCATCATCTTCGTCCCCAGCCGCCAGGATCTCTTCCATCGTCGGCTCGACGGGCTCTTCCGCAACCACCGGAGGAACTGGTCCGCCTTCGATGTCGACTTCCTGGTACCGGTACATCCCCGTTCCTGCCGGGATGAGGTGCCCGATGATGATGTTTTCCTTGAGTCCCATGAGATCGTCCTTGGCGCCACGGATGGCGGCGTCGGTGAGGACGCGGGTCGTCTCTTGGAAGCTCGCGGCCGAAATGAACGACTGCGTGGTGAGCGAGGCCTTGGTAATACCGAGCAAGAGCGGCTCGGAGACCGCGGTCGCTTCCTTCTTCTTCTTTGCGCGCTCGTTGATTTCGCGGAACGTCTGCTTGTCGACGTGCTCGCCTTCGAGGAACTCGGTTTCGCCCGGATCCATGACGCGGACCTTCTGCAACATCTGCCGGACGATGACACCGATGTGCTTGTCGTTGATCTTCACGCCTTGGAGACGGTAGACCTCCTGCACCTCGTTGAGCAAGTACTCCTGCACCGCACGCGGTCCTTTGATGCGCAAGATGTCGTGCGGGTTGACCGGCCCTTCGCTCAACCGGTCGCCGGCGCGCACGCGATCACCTTCGTGGACGCGCAAGTGCTTACCAGACGCCACTTCGTACACCTGCGATTCGGCGCTCTCATCCGGCACCGTCGCCCCCCCTTCACGCTTGGTGGGAACGACGAAGATCTCGCGCTTGCCGCGCTTGATGTCGCCGAACTTGACGACGCCGTCGATCTCGGAGATGGTCGCCGGATCTTTCGGCCGCCGCGCTTCGAACAGTTCCGCGACACGCGGAAGACCACCGGTGATGTCGCGGGTCTTGTACGCCTCGCGGTTGACCTTCGCGATCACAACACCCGGAGTGATCCGGTCGCCGTCCCTGATGGTCAGCTGAGCGCCGACCGGGACGACGAAGTCGCGAACGCGTTGATCTTTCCCACCCTTCTCCTGCCAAATTTCGATGTGTGGATGCAGCTTCTTCTCGCGATCCTCGATAACGACAGTCTGACGGAGACCGGTGAGCTCGTCGAGCTCTTCGGACACCGACTCGTCTTCGACGAGGTCCACGAACCGCACCACACCGTCGACGTCGGCGATGATCGGGTTGGTATACGGATCCCACGTGAAGATGACCTGGTCCTTCTTCACTTCGGCACCATCCTCGACCATCATCGTGGCGCCCAGTGGAACCTGCAAGCGCGCACCGACGCTGGCGGTCTTGTCGCCGGAGGTCTTGATGGTGAGCTCTCCTTCGTACGAGGTGACGATCTTCGCCCCTTCGACGTTGGTGACGGTGACGAGGCGATCGCTATACTCGATCGTTCCAGCCACCTTGCTCTTCCGCGCCGTCTGCTCGGCGATACGAGCCGCCGTTCCACCGATGTGGAAGGTGCGCAGCGTGAGCTGCGTGCCCGGCTCACCGATCGACTGCGCCGCGATGATACCAACCGCTTCACCCTTATCGACCATGGCCATGGTCGCGAGATTGCGACCGTAGCACATCTGGCAGAGTCCGCGCTTCGCTTCGCAGGTCAGCACCGAACGGATCTTCACCGTTTCGATACCGGACTCTTCGATGATCTGCGCGGTTTCCTCGTCGATGAGCTGACCGGCTTCGATCAACAACGTCGGACGGCCGCTCGCATCGGTTTCCTGCGGATCGACGACGTCTTCCGACGCAACCGTTCCGACGATGCGCTCCGACAACGGCTCTATGATGTCTTCGCCTTCCTTGAGGGCGCCGACTTCGAGACCGCGAATCGTTCCGCAATCTTCTTCCGTGATCGTGACGTCCTGCGCGACGTCGACGAGACGACGGGTGAGATACCCGGCGTCGGCCGTCTTGAGCGCGGTGTCGGCCAATCCTTTCCGGGCGCCGTGGGTCGAGATGAAGTACTCGAGCACCGACAACCCTTCGCGGAAGTTCGATTTGATCGGGTTTTCAATGATTTCACCGATACCACCGGTGAGCTTCTTCTGCGGCTTCGCCATGAGGCCGCGCATCCCCGCCAACTGACGGATCTGGTCGCGGCTACCACGTGAGCCTGAGTCGAACATCATGAACACCGGGTTGAATCCTTCCTTCGACTCACGCATCGCCTTGACCATGGCGTCGGCAATGTCGTTGTTGGCGTGGGTCCAGGTGTCGATGACTTTGTTATAGCGCTCGCCGTTGGTGATGTTTCCGGTCTGGTACGCGCGTTGGAACCGCTCGACGCGCGCTTCCGCTTCACGCAGCAATGTTTCCTTGTCCGCCGGAATGTGCAGATCCTCAATACCGATCGACACACCACCGCGCGTCGCGTTGCGGAACCCGAAGTCCTTGAGGCGATCGAGGAAGCCGACGGTCGTGGCCAAGCCCGCCTTCCGGTACGACTGGAAGACCAACTCGCCCAACGCCTTCTTCTTCATGTCGCGATTTTGGAATCCGAGCTCGCGCGGCACGATCGCATTGAACATCGCGCGGCCGGCGGTCGTCCCGACCCACCGCGCGCCATCCTTGTCGTCGACCCAGAACTTGATGGGCGTGCTGTACACGACGCGTCCCTGCGCCATCGCCATTTCGACTTCGGCGACGTTGCTGTACGCTTTCGCGTTCTTGACCGCCGCTTCGAAATCGTTGGCGGCTTTGGTCGCGAAATAGCAGCCCAGCACGATGTCCTGCGACGGCTCGGCTACCGGACGTCCGTCGGACGGCTTGAGAATGTTGTTCGAGGAGAGCATCAACATGCGCGCCTCGATCTGCGCTTCGAACGACAACGGCACGTGCACGGCCATCTGGTCACCGTCGAAGTCGGCGTTGAACGCCGCGCAGACGAGCGGGTGAATACGAATGGCCTTCCCTTCCACGAGCACCGGCTCGAACGCCTGAATGCCCAAGCGGTGCAACGTCGGCGCGCGGTTGAGCAGCACCGGGTGATCGCGAATGATCTCCTCGAGGATCTCGTACACCTCGGGCGACTCTTTCTCCACGATCTTCTTGGCGCGCTTCACCGTCTCGGCGATGCCCTTCTCGACGAGCTTGTGAATGATGAACGGCTTGAACAATTCGAGCGCCATCGCCTTCGGAAGTCCGCACTGGTGCAGGCGGAGCTCCGGACCGACGACGATGACCGAACGACCGGAATAATCGACGCGCTTGCCGAGGAGGTTCTGACGGAACCGCCCCTGCTTGCCTTTGAGCATGTCGGAGAGCGACTTGAGCGGACGCTTGCCACGTCCGCGAATCGCCTTGGAGCGACGACCGTTGTCGAACAACGCGTCGACCGCTTCCTGCAACATGCGCTTCTCGTTGCGGAGAATGACTTCCGGCGCACGGTGCGCGATGAGCTTCACCAACCGGTTGTTGCGGTTGATGACGCGGCGATACAGATCGTTGAGATCCGACGTCGCGAACCGGCCACCATCGAGCGGAACGAGCGGACGGAGATCCGGCGGAATCACCGGAATCACGTCCATGATCATCCACT
>Ga0207654_10000880_pt1 | contig 16672 bp, 10 predicted proteins | sample KBSC64metaG_FD_184355 | JGI IMG/M metagenome (GOLD analysis project Ga0207654, IMG submission 184355) | Corn rhizosphere microbial communities from Kellogg Biological Station, Michigan, USA - KBS C6-4 metaG (SPAdes) (version 2) | ecosystem: Host-associated > Plants > Roots > Rhizosphere > Soil...
AGCAACAGCGGGCAAAGCGGAAGTAAAAATGGGGAAGGTCTCGGGGGGAATCGGGTTCCTTCGACAGGTCGCAGACCTGGTTCCGGATTCGGCCGCAGCTCACCTGGACCTCGCGCTCGCGCTCTCGACAAGCTACAACTTACCCAACGCTCTGGTTGAAGCCGGCGAGGCGGTCCGACTTGCTCCCCAGTCCGCGGTCGCCCATTTCTATCGCGGGCGGATTCTGTACGACCTGGGTCGCAGCAAGGAAGCACTACCGGAATTTGAGTCCGCAAGTCGGCTCGATGCGAAAATGCCCGAGCCTCGATACTTTCTTGCGCTCATCGAGAAGCAGGATGGCGATTACGCGCGTGCGGCCAATCTATTTGAAGCGACAGTTGAACTGCAGCCCCGAAACGCAATGGCGTGGTACCTGCTGGGTCAGTCTTTTGAGAAGATGTCACAGAATTCGAAGGCGCTGATGGCATGGCGGAAGGCGATTGAAGTCGATCCCAAGTTTGCCCAGGCGCTTATCAGCCTCGCACGGGCGCTGCAATCTACCGATCAGGCTGAATCCGAGAAATTGATGGCGCGCTACCTCGCGGTTCAGAAGGAGCGACGCATTCTTGACAAAGCGGATAGCCTTGCGAACAACGGCATAGAAGCGGCGTCCGCTCACGACTGGCCCGCAGCCATCCAGCAGATGAAGGAAGCAATCACCGCCTGTGGGGAATGCGCGGCGAAGGCAGACCTCTTCAGGAAACTTGGAATCATCGAGTGCCAGGCCGGCGACCTTGATAACGGCGAAAGGGAATTGCTGGCCGCAAAAGCGATCAAACCCGATGACCCCATTACGCTGGCAGCCCTTCAACTTACCGAGCAGGCGCGAAGCAGGCAACCGGCTTCTGCCGGCGCAACAAAGCACTGATCATTGATTCTCGTTGGACGGCACCGAACTCGTCCTAAACAGATCGAGCAGGAGTGAGAGCCAGAGACACTCATTCGGTCAGTCTTTGAATAACCTTGGGGCAAACTCGTTGAGGTCGCGTCGCCATGTCAACCACTCGTGCGCTGTGCCGGGGGAAGAGAAATAGACATATTTCACACCCGCTTTATCGAGCATCGCTCGGAATGAGCCGATGGCCCCCGGGAACGGATTCGGCTCTTCGGTTCCCATTCCAAGCCAGAGCAGCTTTACTTTGTCATTGAACGCGGCTCCGTTTCTGAAGACGCCATTGAATGCCGTTTCCGGATTCAGCGCATCCGTGCTGAGGCCGTTCATTGTTCCGCTGAAGCCAGCCATGTAGGCGAACATGTCGAGGTGTCCGGTGGCGAGATGCAAAGCCTGGTTGGCGCCCATTGAGAGGCCGGCCATAGCACGATGCCCACGATCGGGAATGGTGCGGAAAGTGGAGTCAATCATGGGGATGATGTCTTGCATCATCACGTCGTCAAATGCAGCGAAGTCTGCTATCGGACCCTGGCTTGGCGACGGCCCGAATGGGCGTGCCGGACGCGAGGCGTAGCCGTTGTCCATGACGATGATCATGGGCACAGCTTTTTTCTCGGCGATGAGGTTGTCGAGAATGAGATTGGCGTGGCCCTGGAATATCCATCCGGTTTCGTCCTCGCCCATGCCGTGTTGCAGGTAGAGAACGGGGTAGCGGGCTGTGGGATTGGAGTCGTAATCGGGCGGCGTATAGATGAAGCAGCGACGCCATTGACCGGTAATCTTCGAGTGATAAGAGCGGATGCGGACGTCGCCGTGCGGAACATCTCCGGCAAGGTAGTAATCTGCTGAATCCTCTGGAATCTCAATGCCACTTGCGTCTTTGCCGGTTCCGAAAAACGCGTGACTGCCCGGGTCGTTGACACGGACCTTATCAACGTCAAAAGCATAGTAGTGGAAGCCCTCGACAATGGGAGGAGTGACAACGCTCCAGAGACCCTCCTCGTTGCGCTTCATCGAGAACTTTTTCCCCGTAATGTCAACATCCACTGACTGGGCGTCCGGCGCCTTGAGTTGGAAAGCAACGCTGTGATCGCCGAGGATGCGTGGATACTGCGCGCCCATGACATTGGTGGATGCAGGACGCGCGTCTTCAATTTGAGAAACGCGAGCACCCTCAGGCGAGCGCCGCCATGCGAAGTAAGCGTCAAGTGTTTTCAGCCCTTGCTCGTTCGGCACTGGTCCGGTATGCGGCGTACCTGCGAAATACATGAGTTCCGGTGTTTGGTCGCTGAATGCAGGCCAGCGAGTTTCGGTTTTCCCGTTTGGGTCTCCGTACTTTGCGAAGTTGGTCCAATAAGTGACCATCGCGTCTGAAATGAGATGATCGGCGGCAGTAGGTTGCTCGTGCTGAAGTTCATTGAGGTGTCCGAAGACATAGGGGACTTCGCGTCCGTGCGGGGCGCCTTGTCCAGCCTGGGGCGAATCCGCCGGATAGTCAGGATGCTGATCGAAGTAGTAGTAGAAGACTTTCGATTTGCCGAGTTGCGATTGCAGCCGAGCCCAGATCCAGGTGTGCCAGCCAAACGCGGCGTCGCGGCTGAGGTCACGCGCGGTTTTTGGAACGCTGGTCTCTCCAACGGGGTAGGCCTTCAGCAGGTCACCGGCAAACGAGTCGTAGCGTTTGTGAACTGCATCGACGTATTCGCGAGGGGTGTGTTCGCGTGAGAAGCTGGCGCCTTCGTCGGAGTTGTATCCGACGAGGACGGGGGTGTCACTGAATTTCCTGGCAGCATAGAGCGTGTATTGATCCGAGGGAATGATCCAGCCATCGATGATGGGCCACGCCAAACCCCGTGTGGCGGAGATCAGCTTTTCTGGTGGCACCTTGCGAAGTTCGGTGATCGAGGCGGCACCCGCTGTCCTGGCGAACTCCCGGCCACTGCGCTCCGCGTCGACGAGAGTTCGCATGTTCTCGCCCGGTTGGCCGGAAGGTCGAGGCGGGCCAAACGATCCGCCGCTCTCGGAGATTGCGCCATCGAACAAGCCTTTGGCGAGAGGCGAAGCGCACAGCATGCTCACGGCGATTCCGCCAGCGGACTCACCAAAGATGGTGACTTTGTCGGGATCGCCTCCGAACGCGCCGATATTTTTCCTGATCCACTGAAGGGCCGCAATCATGTCGAGCAAGCCGTAGTTGCCCGAGACGTGATGCGCAGATTCGGCGCTCAGCTCCGGATGAGCGAGGAATCCCAGGATTCCGACTCGATATGCAATGCTGACCAGCACCACGCCCTTGCGCGCGAGCACTTCACCGCTATAAGTGGGGACTGAAGTGGCGCCAGCGTTGAAACCGCCGCCGTAGATCCAAACCAGCACAGGAATGCGCGAAGAGGAAGATTTTGCCGGTGTCCAGACGTTGAGATACAGGCAATCTTCGCTCGTTGCGGGAGGTTTATCATTGCCGCTGCCAAAGCTCTGTTCGCATTGCGGCGCGAACTTGTCCGCAGCTCGAACGCCATTCCATTTCTCAGGAGCTTGTGGCGCACGCCAGCGCAAATCACCAACGGGAGGCGCGGCGAAGGGTACTGCTTTATATACGGTGAGGTCGCCTTCCTGCGTACCTTTCAGCACGCCTTGCTCCACCCTGGCGGTAGTATTTGCGTGGGCGCCCAAGCACGGCATTGCTGCGATGCCAATGGCAAGGATGAATCTTTTCATTTGCTCTTCCTTCTCCCGTAGTCCGTCAACGAGTGTGGGAACGCACACTCGGAAGTGCGCGGCGATGATGCCGCACGGTACAGCGCAAAGATTGTGGTAAACGCTTTCCGCAGCGAAGGCTAGAATACGCAGGAGTACAAGTCAAGTACTCGACCTGTTGAGAACTGCGTTCGAATGCGAGATGCATCTGACGCGACTGCAGAAAATCCCCGGCGAACTAAGCACGCGTGAAAACACTAGGCACGCGTGGAAACAAAGAGCAGTTGGAAATGGATTGCGAGGATCTGGATGACTTCTTCCCGCCGGTACTCAATTCGGAAACTTCTGGTCCTCTGGATGTTCCTGCTGAGTGCGGTCGCATTCCTTGACCGCACGAACATTTCCATCGCCGGAGGGTTCATACGCGATGAATTGGGAATCGACAATGTGCAACTGGGTTGGATTTTCAGTTCTTTTCTGATTGGGTATGCCGCATTTCAGGTTGTGGGTGGATGGCTGGCTTACCGCTTTGGGCCGCGACGAATTCTTGCGATTGGCGTTGTTTGGTGGGGTGTATTCACAGCTCTGACTGCGCTGGCCAGCCCGCGGCTCCATCACGCGCTTTTGATTTTGATCCTGATTCGACTGGCCCTGGGGGCAGGTGAGGCGGTCATGTATCCGGCCACGAATCAGTTTGTTTCTCAGTGGATTCCGGTAGCCGAACGGGGAAGTGCGAATGGCTGGATATTCGCGGGTGTGGGCGCCGGGGCTGGTCTCAGCATTCCCATCCTCACTTGGATCATCAGCAACTATGGGTGGCGAGCTTCCTTCTGGTTCTGCGCAGTGATCGGAATTGCTGTGGGATTCGTTTGGTATGTCATCGCGCGGGACAGGCCCGAAGAGCACAGGCATGTAAGCGCCGCCGAGTTGGAGTTGATTCAGACGAGGAGGTCGACCGGAATAGTACGTCGCGCTACGGGGCCAATCCACTGGCGCGCTGCCTTGCTGAACCGCAATATGGCCGGACTTTCATTGAGCTACTTCAGCTTTGGTTACATCGCGTGGATTTTCTTCAGCTGGTTTTTCATCTACATGGCGCAGGCGCGCGGGGTGAATCTGAAGGCAAATGCGTTGATGTCCATGATCCCGTTCATTGCCATGACCGTCTGCTGCCTCGCAGGGGGATGGATCAGCGATCATCTTTCCCGGAGGTTCGGGCTTCGAAGCGGAAGATGTGGGATCGCAGTCGTGTCGTTTGCACTCACAGCCATATTCCTTGTCATTGGCTCCAGCGTGCAGGGCGCTCAAGCCGCCAGCATCATTCTCGCGGGCGGGGCTGGTGCGCTGTATCTTTCTCAGAGCTCTTTCTGGGCGGTGAGCGCGGATATTGCTGGAGAGATTTCCGGAGTGATATCGGGAGTGATGAACATGTGCTGTCAGATTGGTGGCGCGCTCACTGCCTCCCTGACGCCATACATAGCGAAACAGTATGGGTGGAAATCCGCATTCTTCTGCGGTGCGGCGGTTGCTGTGGTCGGAGCAGTCATGTGGCTTGTTGTAGATCCACGGTCAGCTGATAAAGGATCAATTGGTAAACCGGTGCGCACCTGATGAGGGAAACCGATTTACTCGGCCCCAAATCGCATTAATCTGTTGACATCGTTTGTGCTGATAGCTATAGTTCGCTCCCGTCCCGAACTCTTCCTCCTAAACCGTCGCGAAGTAAATCTGAACGAGTGTGGGGACGGTCGACAGCAAACTACCAACCCAGGAAAGGCTCGGGCGGATATGACTCAAATCTCCAGAAGATCGTTGCTGAAAGGGTGCGCCCTTCAGGTTTTAGGATCAGCTTCTGTCTTTTCTCTACCCGCATTGGCAGCGGCAATCCAGAGCAACAGCACAAGCAATCAGCGTCCCAAACTGAAGATCACCGATGTGCGAACGGCGCAGGTGATGGTGCACGGTCCGCAGACGCACGTGAGAATCTACACGGACCAGGGCATCTACGGACAGGGTGAATGCACGGACGCGGCGGTTGGGGCAGTGTCTTTGATTCGGGGCTGGCGACGGATGCTGATCGGACGCGACCCGTTGAACGTTGAAGCGATCTGGGAGAGGATCCGGACGCTCGGAATCTTCGCGGGGGCACAGGGCGGGCAGTACATCACAGCGCTGTCAGGCGTGGAGATTGCTCTCTGGGATCTTGCAGGCAAGGCGCTGGGACTGCCGGTTTACCAACTTCTGGGCGGGAAATTCCGCGATAAAGTTCGGATTTACTGCGATTCGGATATGGACAATCCGATTGGCGAGGAATCTGATCGCAAACTTCCCTGGATCAAGGCTCAGGGATTTACAGCGATGAAGATCGATCTGGATGATGCGCGGGACCCGGCGAGATTCGATTCAGTCAACTGGACGGCAAGCAATGGCGAAATTGACCGCATGGTGAAGTGGGTTTCGCATGTGCGCGAGTCGATTCCGGCGGAGATGGATCTTGCGTGCGACATGCACGGCCGCTACGACGCACCTACCGGAAAGAAGGTGGCGAAAGCGCTTGAGCCGTTCCGGCTGATGTGGCTGGAGGAGCCGGTTCCGGCGGAAGACATCGATGCGATGGCTGATATTCGCCATTCGACCTCGACGCCGATTGCATGCGGAGAGAACCTCTACATGCGGTGGGGTTACAGGGAACTACTTGAGAAGAGAGCAGTGGACATCATCCAGCCAGACTTTCAGAAGGTCGGCGGGCTTGCGGAGGCGCAGAAGGTTGCGAATATGGCGCAGGCCTACTATGTACCAGTTGCTCCGCACTGCGTTGTGTCGCCGATCGGAGTGATGGCGACGGCGCATGCATGCACGACGTACCCGAACTTCCTGGCATGCGAGTGGCACTGGATCAATCATCCGGACCTTTGGAAGTCGTGGGTGAAAGAAGGCGAGATCATCATTAACGGCTATGTCACTCCGCCGGACCGTCCGGGTATCGGCGTTGAGATGAACGAGGAAGTTGCAAAGAAGGCTCAGATGCCCGGAACAACGTGGTTCGAACCTGAGAAGTGACGTTCAAGATCACCAATCCATCAAGAGGATAGAGCATGCGGAAAATCATTTCAGGTGTACTCGCTGGAGTTGTGTTCCTGATACTCGGTCCGTTCGCTTCAGGCCAGCAAGGATTCTTTACACGTGAAGACGTGATCAAGTACACGCCCGATTGGCATGGGGAGAGGTTCGCGGACGGCAGGCCAAAGGTTTCGGATGACATTCTCGACCGCATGAAAAACGTTACGCTCGAAGAAGCATGGGCGATGTTGCGTTCGGCGGGATTCAATCATCAGTACGAAGACGGATGGTATTGCATTCATCCCGACCAGGTGCTGGTGGGGCGGGCACTGACGGCGATGTGGATGCCGGGGCGGCCCGATGTGCAGAAGGTGATTGAAGAACAGGGCAAGCAGGACAACCGAAAAGGCGCAACGAATGCGTGGCCAGTGGACATGCTGCAACCACGCGATGTGTATGTTGCCGACCATTTCGGACTGAAGCTTGATGGGCCATCCATCGGCGACAACGTGGGGAATGCAATCTATGCGCGATCTGGGAACGGAATTGTCTACGATGGCGCTGTGCGGGACATCAACGGATTGAATGAGCTGCCGAACTTCACGTCGTTTGTACGCAGCTACGATCCTTCTCATCACTTCGGGACACTCTCGAGCGGTCCCAGGCTGAACTCAACCATGGTCGGCATCAATGGTCCTACGCGGATCGGTCATGCGCTGGTTATGCCGGGGGACGTGATCCTGGGGCGTAATGGCGGTGTTCTCTTTATCCCTCCGCAAGTGGCTGAGAAGGTTGTGAAGTATTCGGAGCGCACCCATCTACAAGATATGTTTGGCCACCAGCGATTGAAGGAAAAAAAGTACACTGCCGGGCAGATCGACGCTAAATGGTCAGCGGAAATCGAGCAGGATTTTCACCAGTGGCTTAAGGAGAATGAAGGGCATTTGCCCGTGCCGAAGTCGACTGTGGACGAGATTCTGAACGAGCACCAGCTGCCGGACTAAGGGCCACCCACACGGACGGCCGATCGGGGAGAAATCACCACCATGAATCGACGTGAGTTTTTGGCTGCATCGGTTGCAGGTGCGACGATGCTGAGCGGGCGAAAGTATGCGTTCGCTTCGAGCCAGGAGATTGAAGTCGCGATTGATGCTTCAAAGCACGGAGAGCCGATCACGCCGCTGATCTTCGGTGGCTATATGGAGCCGGCGACCACCCGTGTCTGGGCGGAGATGTTGACGGACCGGAAGTTTGCGAAGGCGATCTCGAATGCAGAGGCACCGCCGGTAAACCCTTTCTTCCGCCGTTTTGCTGGAGAACCATTCAAGCCGATTGGTCCTGCGGATGCGGTCGAGATGGACAGCACGCATCCATTTGTGGGCGAGCACAGTCCGCGGATCAAGCTTAACGGTACCGAGCCGCGCGGGCTTCAGCAGCGAAAGCTGCGGGTGAAGAGCGGGAAGAGCTATGTTGGGCGGATCTACCTTGCCGGTGATCCACGCGCGACAGTCGTGGTCCGGCTTGTGTGGGGAGCGGGAGAGGGTGAATCGCAGGCGGTGACGATCCCGCCGTTGTCGCGGGAATTCCAAAGGCACTCATTCAAGTTCGAGGCAAAGGCTGATTCGGATGATGCACGGCTGGAGATCGCGGGAAAAGGCGCGGGCACGTTCGCCGTTGGAACGGTTTCGCTGATGCCCGCTGACAACGTGCAGGGTTTTCATGCAGACATGATCCGGCTGTACAAGGAAGCCGGATTCAAAATGGCGAAGTGGCCCGGTGGCAACTTTGTTTCCGCGTACGACTGGCGAGATGGTATCGGGGATATTGACAAGCGTCCACCGAGGCTGCAGCCGATGTGGTCTGACAGGGTTGAACCCAACGATGTCGGACTGCACGAGTTCATGGCCTTTTGCCGGCTGCTGGGAGCCGAACCTTATCTGACCATCAACAGCGGATTTGGGGATGCGCAATCGGCTGCAGACGAAGTGGAATACTGCAACAGCTCAACGAGCACGCGACTGGGCAGGATGCGCGCTGAGCACGGGCATCCCGAGCCATTCAAAATTCGCCTGTGGTGCATCGGAAACGAGATGTACGGACCGTGGCAATATGGGCACATGTCACTCGATCAGTACTGGACGAAGCACAACTACATCGTCGAAGCGATGAAGAAAGTGGATTCGAGAATCAAGGTTGCGCTCTCCGGAGCGAGCGTCGCAGAGAAATCGATTGACGGTGCGGAGAAGAAGGGGAATTTCTTCCCGAGCAAGTGGGAGCCTCCGATCACGGAGAAGCTGCCTTTTGAGTTTGGAAGTGTGAATGACTGGGATGGGTGGTTGCTGGAAAAGTGCGCGGATCACGTCGACTATGTTTCTGAACACACCTATGCTTACCCTGACCTTGTCTTCGATGCGGAGAAGCAGGGCTTTGTCGATGTGCACGATGCTTTGCAGTTCAGAACCAGGAGACTGGCGAACCGTGTCGGCGAGGCTTTCGAAGCATGGGAGAGGTACCGCGAGAAAATTCCGGCTTTGAAGGATAAGCACATCAAGTTCATCTTCGACGAATGGGGTGTGCGTTTTCGATCAGCCGATGGGAAGCCGCACTCGCCAACGGGGATGGTGCCGCCGCTCTCCTATGCTCTTTTCCTCCACGAAGTGTTCCGCCACTCCGACATGGTCGGAGCCAGCTGTCCGACCGGCGGTCTCTTCACCGTCCTAGTCGACAAAACTGGCGAAGCTGTGGGGTTTTCAGCCGAAGGATTGGCTTTGAAGTTGATTGCAACGCATTTCGCGAATGCGATTCCAGTGCAGGTGAGCGGAAATTCACCTCAACAACCGATGGCCGGTACTGCGATGGTCGATATCCCTGCTCGCCCAATCGGCAGCGCTACTTATCCGCTCGATGTGGTTGCAGCCGTCTCATCTGATCGGAAGACGTTCTACCTTTCCGTAGTGAACCCTACCGCAGAGGAGCAGGTCTTGTCGCCGCGCATCGGCGGAGTGAAGCTGCACGATGCTGGAAAGCTGTGGCAGATTGCAGCGCCCACTGAAGACGCCGCCAACGAAGCTGACAAAAAGCCAATGGTCGAAATCCTCGAGCATGGCGCGCAGCAGCTTGCCGGACCACTGCGGGTTCCGCCGATCAGCGTGAATCTCTATGAATTCGGCATCGTTTGAGGGGCAGGCGGGAAAAAGACTCACCAGCAATAGGCAGCAACGATTTCGGCGGGACCTGGAACCTGATTCTTCACGCTTGTGTGGAGAACTATCTCAACGTTCTTCTTCTCCCAGTCTTTTGGCAGCGATTTTGCCATCTTCGAGATGGACTGGGGATCCACGATAAAGTCTCCGGCAGCACGCGTTGCCGCGTACCCGACTCCGCCGATCACGACGACCACTTTTCCGTTCCATGCATTCAGAAGTCGCGCCGCAATCGCGTAGGTCTCTGAACGATCAGAGTTCGCCGTCCATTGGTTTTGAGGAGAGAAGCGGTCCACGATTGTGCTATGTCCCTGGAATCCGAAACGGAGATCCTCGGTCATGTTGAGTGTCCAGATGTTGTTGTGTGCACCAATCAGAATCGTGGGATTCTGGCGTAGGTCACCATAGGTGAGATCGTTGACAAATCGAATGTCGAGCTTAATGTGCTGTTGCGCGAGAATGTACTCGATATCCGACAACGCTCCCACATCACCGATCGTGAGATAGGTGTTCGCGGCGGGACGAAGATACTTGCTGTCGATCGACTCACCCGGAGATAAGGGAAGGTAAGAGTGAAGTCCCATCTCCTGGAATCGAGTCTTGGGATGATTCTTGTAGTATTCATCCTCTCCGGCGTTTGATAACTCGTAAATGGGGTTGTTCCCGATCCCAATCAATACCGTGCGGGAGTTCTCCAAAACCGGTGACCAGAATTTATTGAAGGCTTGCTCTTCCGGCGAGCGAGAATAGCGCAGCATTCCCAGCGCCACGATCATCATCAAGGCGACTGGTAACAGCACCCACCACAGGCGCCATCGGAATTTTGCTTTCGATGGCTTCGCGGCTGGCTCCGCAAAGATATTTCTGGCTGAAGGAACGATCGACTCCAGCGAGGGCGGCAAAGGCTCTGGTTCTCGTATCGGATCCGCATGCAATGGAAGAGAATCCTTCCCGGACCACTCGAAGACAGCCCGGAAAGAACCGGAAGGAATATTGATCAGCACGGATTCATCGCGGGCTCCCTGGTAATAGAGAGCGAGGCGCTTCCTGAGTTCGGCAACGCGCAGACGCACGGTGGGGTCGCTGTTGGTGTCGTAATCGGGCCGCTTGTCGAAGAGATGAGCCCCGATATTACGTTCCTTCAGCAAGTCGGAACGCCCAGCAAGTGTCTCCGAAACGATGAATTGAAGCAGCTTCTGCATCTGCTTGGTGGAGCGGAAGGGAGAGCTCTGCAGGATGGCGGTAAGCGCTTTCTGAACCTCTCGCGGATCGGCGCAACGCGACTCTTGGTGCTCGTCAGAAGGGGAAGGGGCTGTATCTGTAGCACGAATCAAGAGGAACCCCGGGGATTGAGGTCTGCCGACGGAATTGATTGGTCGTCCACAGTACTGTACCCCCACCCTAAGGCACTGACAAGCAAAATCTTAGCTTTCCTATATCTGAACCGTACCCGACTGAACCTTGCATTTCATTCCTGTGCAAAGGTTTGCTTGCACCTACACATGGCTTCGCAGGTCGGCGCATTCTGACGGGTTGAATCGTGTCAGCTGGAGCTTTCAGCCGGACTTTCCCGACAGACTACGACAAATCCAGAACCGAAATTCGAACGAACAGTCGCACTCAATTCGGAGGTCAATCGCTGTGAATTTTGCTATTCCCATCGCCAACTCAAGCCGTCGCACGCCGTCCAACTCCTCCGGCAGAGCGAGTGAAAGTTTTTTCGGATCGACCCTCGCTGGTTCCGCGAAGGCTCGACTCCGCCGAATGTCGATGCGCTTCAGCCTGGTGGTTCTGGCTGTCGTGATTGCTTTCGCCGCCCAGTCAAGCGCCCAGACAGCGGGAACTATCTCCGGTCATGTCAGCGATTCGACGGGCGCAGCGGTTTCGGGAGCAACGATCTCGCTCATGAATGTGGAGACTCGGTCGGAGCGGTCCACCGTGACGACGACCTCAGGCGACTATACGTTTACGGAAGTTCCTGTCGGAGTCTATAAGCTGCGGGCGAGCCGAACCGGGTTCAAAACGATTTCCAGCAATGCTGTCCAGGTTCAGGTTCAGCAGTCCATCCGACTTGATTTCCCTTTCGAGGTGGGCGCGGTAACCGAGTCAGTTGAGGTGCAAGCAAGCGGCGCGCTGTTGCAGGCTGAAAACGCAACGCTGGGTACGGTGGTGGAGAACGCTGCCGTGAACGAATTGCCGCTGAATGGCAGGAATTATCTCGGCCTGGTCGCTCTAGCTTCGAATGCCAATACCTTGTCTCCGAACGCCGGGCAGGCTGGGGCTCGCCTGGGCGGCGAGCGCGCAAGTCAATCGATCTCGGTCGGCGGCAATCGCATCATGTTCGACTACTTCACGCTCGACGGCGTGAATAACACGGACCCTGATTTCAATACGTATGTCGGGCTGCCCTCGGTCGATGGTATCGAGGAATTCAAAGTGCAGACCGGCGTATATTCAGCCGAGTTCGGCCATGAAGCTTCGCAAGTCAACGTGGTGAGCAAGGCGGGCACCAACGTCTACCACGGTTCTCTATTCGAGTTTATCCGCAACAATTACGTGGACGCAGACCCCTACTTCTTTCCCTACAACCTCGCGCCTCCCAGAGTGTTTCCATTCAAGTGGAACGACTATGGATTCGAACTGGACGGCCCAATCAGAATTCCCAAGATTCTGGATGCCAGAGACAAGCTGTTTTTCATGGTGGACGACGAATGGAGGCAAGTTCGTTCCATAGGTCAGGGTCAGGCCGTGGTGCCGACTGCTGCGCTGGCGTCGGGCGATTTTTCCGGGTACACCTATCAGAACTCCACCGGAGTGCACCCGGTCACGATTTACGACCCGGCGACCGGAGATGCGAATGGGCTCGGGAAACAGCCGTTTCCCGGTAACAAGATTCCCGCTGCAAGGATAAGCCCGGTGTCGACGGCTCTCCTGAAGTACCTTGGAACGGCTCCGGCGGCGCCAACCTATACATGTTCCGGAAGCAGTTGTTCCATCAACAACAACTACTCCTACTCCACATCTTCTCCGCAGGACAGGCAAAGCCTCACCGTGCGTGGGGATTTTACGCAATCTCAGAAGTTGCAATATGCGTTTCGATATAGCTCCGGAGATGAATCGCTCTTATCGACGGGGCTGCTCGGTGCAGGCAGCAAAATCATCACCAACTACTACCAGTACATGGGATCGAACACGTGGACTGCGACGCCCCACATCGTCAATGAGGCGCGGTTTGGCTACACGCATTTCTATAACTCACTCGGCCTGCTGTCGGCCTTCACGCACAACGTGGTCGACGAGGTTAAAATTCCCGGCCTCAGTGGTGGCACTCCGTCGACCTGGGGTATTCCGGACGTATCTTTCGGGAACGCGACCGGCAACTCACTGAAGCAGATCTGGAGTGGGTTCGGAGATCGCGGAGGTGACGGTCCGTATGTAGTGACAGATCCCTCCTGGCAGATTGTCGACAACGTGTCATGGGTGAAGGGCAAACATTCTCTCAGGCTGGGGTACGAATTCAACAGGCAGACATTCAACCAGCTCGGCAACCAGTTCTCGCGCGGGCAATTCAGCTCACAGCCTATCGCCACCGCGTTCAACTCCGGAACCGGGAGCAGCCCGCTCTCAGGCGGCGACGCGCTGGCGGATTTCCTGCTCGGAAACCTCTATCAATCGACGGCCGCGGTGGCAGTTGCGAATGCGAACTACGTGCGAAACGTTCAGACCGCATTTGTAGACGACACCTACAAGATTCTGCCGAAGCTGTCGATCGACGCCGGACTCAGGTATGAGCTTACTCCGCCCTGGAACGATACCTTTGGAAACAACTTCACCGTGGGCCTTCCGGTGCTGCCCGAGCATTACGCAATCAGCACGACATATCCTCAGACTCAATGGCCCTACTATGTACGGCAGGGCAATTGCACCCCGGACCATGTCTACGATGGGCTGGCCATCCGTTGGACGGCAAGTACGTTAGGGAACGGTGCACCTCCGGTTTGCAGCAACGGGAAACTTCCTAATGGTCCTCTCATGAATACGCAGTACAACAACTTCGCGCCGCGGTTAGGTATTTCGTTCTCACCAAATGCGACGACAGTGATTCGTCTTGGGTATGGCATCTTTTACAGCCAGGACATCGGAAACGCGTACTTCGACATGGCCCGTAATATTGCGGGGCGCGTGACATATACAAACGCGAATGGTGTCGCGCCCTATGGCGCCTCAACGCTTACGTGGGACAATGCAACGCCCGGAGCGGGTGGAGGCGCGATCGCCAATCTTCCCGCAAGCACTGTAGCCTTTGTTTTGGCTGCGAGTCACAAGACCACCTACGCTGAGCAGTATCTGCTGAATATCCAGAAACAATTCGGGCAAAACTGGTCCTTCGAAGCTGGATATCAGGGAGCACAGAGCCGCCACCTGTATGGCTTCAGGAATATCAACATTGCGACACCGGCCGGATATGTTCCAAACGGAACGGGTACTTCGGTAAAGTTCCGGACTCCTTTCGCCAACATGGGTGGGATTCAATACGTGCATGACGAAGGCACGGGCAACTACAACGGATTTAGCGTGAAGGCAACGCGGCGCTTCAGCAGGGGTTTCAATCTGATCAGTTCGTACACGTTTGCCAAATCGCTGGATGATACGAGCGGCGTGCGCGTTCAGGGCAATGACATTTTGTTCCCACAGGACAACCGCTGTTTGCCATGCGACTACGGACCGTCCGCCTTTGATGTGAAACATCGAGTTGTTGTTTCGACGCTCTACGAACTTCCGATCGGTCCCGGCAGGCTTGTACCCGTGCATAACAGAGCCCTCGTTGCTCTGGTTGGGGGATGGCAACTGGGCGGCATCTTTACGCACCAGACGGGAGCGATCGCTACTCCTCAGGATGGTACCGATCGGTCAGGCATCCAGGGCGCGGGCGGCAATTACGACCGGCCTGACGTAACGGGGAAGAGCCCTTACCTTCATGGCGATGCAAGGACGCTCAACGACTGGGTGAATCCCGCGGCATATCAACTCGCTCCGGTGGGCTTCTTCGGGAACGCAAGCCGCGGCAGTTTCACAGGCCCGGGCTTTACAAACCTCGATGCAGCACTGCACAAGGTTCTTCAAATGCCTTACAACGAAAAGCACCAACTCTCTATTCGTTTCGAGGCATTCAATGCGTTGAACCACCCCAACTGGAATACGCCGAATATGACGATCACTTCAACTACGTTCGGCCGGATTAGCGGAACTGGAGCGATGCGGCAGTTGCAACTTGCGGCGAAGTACCAGTTCTAGAGGGGGATGTGAGCCGGAGACTGCCGCGTCCTGAATTTTCGAGACGCGGCAGCACCGACTGCGCCAGGATGCATTTCACCAAGCCTGCTAATCTCACGCTGCGAGCCGCAGCGGCAGTCTGCATGCTCGAGTTCAGCGTGGAATGAGATAGCACAACATGAGCGCGTGCGCCAAAACGAAATTGGCGCCAGGCGGCGCCAAAGGAAGGAACTAAGTTGGTGGACCTGATCGGGATCGAACCGATGACCTCTTCCATGCCATGGAACGAAGATATAGGCGTTCTGTTGACGGTAAAGGGTTTATGGGCCGGTAAAGTCGGCCAAAATGGCCTAATCGTCGCTAAATGCTACCAATTTGCTACCAAAAATCCGACCGAGCAGGGAGGGGCTGACCGTGGGGGAGCAGCCCCAAAAACTCAGCCGTTTCGAAGTTGAGAGTTCGTGGCCTCCGTGGTTGTTTGGAAGAGACGGGGAGGTCGGGATGGGCAAGCGAGGACATACGGAAGAGGAGATTCTGCGGGTGCTGCGGGAGGCCGAAGCAGGGGTCGACAGTGGTCGAGTTGTGCCGCAGCACGGCATCAGCCAGCAGAGCTTCTATCTCTGGGAAGAAGAAGTATGCGGGTCTCGGACTGAACGAGCTCCGGGAACTGCGCCAGTGGCGCGAAGAGAACAACAAGCTAAAGCGGCTGGTGGCCGACCTCAGCCAACGATCGGCACATCCTGCAGGAGATCGTCGCAAAAAAGCTCTGAAGCCTCTCATGCGTCGCGAGCTGGCGAAGTGGGCTCAACAAGCTCACGATCTGAGCCAGCGGCGCGCGGCGGGGCTGATTCCTGTAGACCGTGCGACTCTCCGCTAGGAACATCATCGCGATCCGCAGGATGCATTGCGAGTGGGATTGCGGGAGTTGAACGGCAGCCGGGTGCGATACGGATACCGCAGATTAACCGTGATGCTGAAACGGGAAGGTTGGAACGTGAACGCCAAGTGCATTTACCACCTCTGCATCGAGGAAGGAATGATCATGCGCACTCGCACACGAAAGCAGAGAGCGCAGCGGCTCCGAGTCGCCCTGGGCCAGGCCAGCGCCATCAACCAGAGATGGAGCATGGATTTCGTGGCACAACTGCTGGCTGAAGGCCGCTGGATTCGAGTGCTGACCGCGGTCGACCAATACACCCGCGAGTGCCTGGCGCTCTGCCCGCGCATCATTGAGGTCCAACTGTCGTAGAAGTCGATCCCATTCTGCGATGTCGGGCAAATCAAATCGAAAGAAACCGTCGTTCCGGTCTACCCATCCCGTTAACTGCGAATGGTTCGCGTTCCGTCGATCCATTTTCATCCTCGCAGGTGATTGTTTGCTTGGCCGCCCGCCTGAATCTGATTTGAAACACAAGGGCGCTCATTCCCGGTTACTTACCTGTTGCTGATCTGGTCCCTCGGAGCCTCCCTGAGATGAGGCTCGACCAAGGTATCTCAAGTTTTTCGT
>Ga0207654_10000881_pt1 | contig 16661 bp, 20 predicted proteins | sample KBSC64metaG_FD_184355 | JGI IMG/M metagenome (GOLD analysis project Ga0207654, IMG submission 184355) | Corn rhizosphere microbial communities from Kellogg Biological Station, Michigan, USA - KBS C6-4 metaG (SPAdes) (version 2) | ecosystem: Host-associated > Plants > Roots > Rhizosphere > Soil...
TTGATCGCCCTGTTCTCTGCGGTTGATGGTGTAGAGCCTCAGTCCGAAACGGTATGGCGCCAGGCCAACCGCTACAAGGTACCCCGTATCGGGTTTGTGAACAAGATGGACCGCAGCGGTGCTGACTTTTTGATGGTCGTCAGCCAGGTGAAAGAAATGCTGGGCGCCAATGCCGTGCCCCTGCAGCTGCCCATCGGCGCTGAAGATGACTTCAAGGGCGTTGTGGACCTGATCAAGATGAAAGGTATCATCTGGCATATGGAAACGGAAGGCATGACCTTCGACGAGATCCCTGTGCCGGAAGACATGATCGAAGAAGCGCAGGAATGGAGAGGCAAGCTGGTAGAAGCTGTTGCCGAATACGACGAAAAGCTGCTGGAGAAATTCTTTGAAGATCCCAACAGCATCACTGAAGACGAAATGCATGAAGCGATCCGTAAGGCTACGATCGACCTGAGCATTGTCCCCATGATGTGCGGCTCTTCCTTTAAGAACAAGGGTGTGCAGACTGCGCTGGATGCCGTTTGCCGCTATCTCCCTTCTCCTGTAGACATCGAAGATACTGTAGGTACGGATCCCAACACGGGAGAGCAGATCACCCGTAAGGCAAATGCAAAGGAGCCTTTCTCCGCGCTGGCCTTTAAGATCATGACGGACCCCTTCGTAGGTCGTCTGGCCTTCTTCCGCTGTTATAGCGGCCACCTCGATGCCGGCTCCTATGTACTGAATGTACGCAGCGGCAAGAAAGAGCGTATCAGCCGTATCATGAAAATGTTTGCCAACAAGCAGAACCCCATCGACTTTATCGAAGCCGGTGATATCGGGGCTGCTGTAGGTTTTAAGGAAATCAAGACGGGTGATACCCTTTGTGATGAAGATCATCCTATCACCCTGGAGAATATGTTCATCCCCGAGCCTGTGATCGCCATTGCCGTCGAGCCGAAGACACAGGTAGACGTGGACAAGATGGGTATGGCCATTGCCAAGCTGGTGGAAGAAGATCCCACCCTGCGTGTCAATACGGATGAAGACACGGGTCAGACCATCCTTCGTGGTATGGGTGAGCTGCACCTGGAGATCATCGTCGACCGTATGCGTCGCGAGTTCAAGGTAGAAGTTAACCAGGGCGCTCCCCAGGTGGCTTATAAAGAGGCTTTCAATGCGACTATTGAGCACCGTGAGGTCCTGAAGAAACAGACGGGCGGCCGTGGTAAGTTCGCCGACATCCAGTTTGCTATCGGACCTGCTGATGAAGAATGGCTGAAGGAGAACGAAGGCAAGAGCTACCAGTTCGTCAACGATATCTTCGGGGGTAGCATTCCCAAGGAGTTTATCAAGCCTATCGAAGATGGGTTTAGAACATCCATGACCACGGGTGTACTGGCCGGATATCCTGTGCAGAACATGAAGGTCCGGGTATTCGACGGTAGCTACCATGATGTGGATTCCGATGGTATGAGCTTTGAGCTTTGCGCCAAGTCCGGTTTCCGTGAAGCCGGCAAAAAGGCCAAGCCCATCCTGCTGGAGCCTATCATGAAGGTGGAAGTGCTGACGCCTGATCAATATATGGGTGATGTAACGGGTGACCTCAACCGTCGTCGTGGTATCCTCGAAGGTATGGACAGCAGGAACAACCTGCAGGTGATCAAGGCGAAGGTGCCGCTGAGCGAAATGTTCGGGTATGTGACCCAGCTTCGTTCGATGAGTTCCGGTCGCGCTACCTCAACCATGGAATTCTCTCACTATGCTCCGGCTCCGAATAACATCGCCGAGGAAGTGATTGCCAAGGTGAAGGGCAAGAAGGTGAATGCATAAGCATAAGGTGTATTCTTAATATGACGCCGCCCGACAGGGCGGCGTCTTTGTTTATATGGAAATCTGTCTTAGTTTAGATGCACAATTATCCCTCTATGCAAACAAGATTGTTTGTACCTACGCTTCTTGCAGCCCTATTCATATCTTACTCAACCTTTGGTCAGCAGGCGGCCCCTTCTATTATATGGCAAAAATGCCTTGGAGGAAGTAAAAACGACCAGGCAAAGGCGATGACCAGGACCTTAGACAATGGTTTCCTTATTGTGGGTTCCTCTTATTCCAACGACGGAGATGTTGCCGGACACCATGGGGCTACGGATAAAAGTGACGGCTGGGTTGTGAAGCTTTCTTCCAGCGGAACGGTGGAATGGCAACTCAGCCTGGGCGGCAGTGATAATGACGAGCTGGATGCTGTGACGCGTACAAGTGATGGCGGGTATGTTTGTCTGGGTACTACTTATTCCAGCGATGGGGATATCGCAGGGTTTCATGGGGTTGGTGGCTACAGAGACCTGTGGGTCGTAAAGATCAGCCGGTGGGGCCAGTTGTTATGGAGCAGGGTCTATGGGGGATCGAATGATGAAATGGCTGGCAATATCAGGGAGAACAGGGATGGCAGCTATTATGTCATCGGTTCTACGATGTCGGGAGATGGAGATGTTTCGGGGTTTCATGGTCCTATTCCCGGATATTTTCCCACGTATGATATCTGGGTCCTTAAGTTAAATTCTGCAGGAAGTATTTTATGGCAGTCCTGCATCGGTGGCAACACCGGGGCTGATAAGGGTTATGATATTTGCGAGGATGCAGCCGGCACCAGTTTTATAATGACGGTGGCACTGGGTTCCGATAATGGGGATATTCCCGATCCGAAGGCCGACATGTATGCACCTAATGGCCTGGTCGTAAAAATGGATTCCACGAAGTCTTTAAAATGGATGGTGCATACGTCTAATAAAACACCCTGGCAGGTGACCCCCGGTGCGGGAGGAATGTACTACGTCAATGCAAATGGAGGGTATTGTTACCCCGCCAACAGCCAATCGAGCTATCAATATGGCATCCTGGATGATCCATTGTCGCCTCCAACGGATAATTCCCAGATGGGGTTAGGAGGGATATTTTTTTGCCCGAATGCTCTTTCCTATTTTGCCGGTTATATTGACTTTGGCCCGCATGGGCTGGCTCCTTTGACGGCCTCCAACCTGATCGTCAGCTGCGGATCAGACGACACGGTAAGCAATGCGGGGCGCGGCTGGCATGGCGGCGCTGAAGATGGGTTTGTGTACAGCCTGACGCCCGTCGGCATTATCAACTGGAAAAAGTTCTATGGAGGATCGGGCATCGATGCGCTTAACAATATTTTTCCCATCAGCGAGACAGAATATATAGCATGCGGGTTTACCAACTCCAACGACGGGGATGTGTCCGGCAATCATGGGGGATCGGATTTTTGGGTGATCAAGCTGGGCATGGTCAATCATATAAAGGGGACTGTATTCGAGGATTACAATTCGAATGGGGCCCGGGATGCCGGCGAACCGCTGGTCAGCAATATCCAGGTGCAAAGCGCCAGGGGGAGCGAGCTGTCTTCCAGCCTGACCTATAACGGGGAATTCCTGAATTCGGTGGATACGGGAACCTTTACGACGACCGTGCTGACGGGATTGCCCTATTATACTTCTTATCCGGCCTCCTATAGCAATTCTTTCAGCACCTTCAATAATACCGATAGTGTGTCGTTTGCCTTGCAGCCTATTCCGGGAAAAAGGGACTATTCGGTGCATATATATGCGCTGACCCCTGCCCGGCCGGGTTTCCAGGCGGCTTATGAAATAGATTATCTGAACGAGGGGACCGACACATTGACCAACCGGCCAGTGAAGTTTATAAAGGACAGCCGGCTGCAGTTCCTATCCGCCACGCCAGCCCAGACCAGTGTGTCGGGAGATACAATAACGTGGAACATAGCCTCGCTGCCTCCACGGGCGGAAGGGACCATTACTATACAGCTGCAGGTGCCGGCTCCTCCCGCGGTGACCATAACGGGATCACTATTGTCCCTGGCCGTCATTGACAGTACGGGCGACCTGAACCCGTTCAATAACCTGGCGAAATTGTACAATACGGTTACCGGAAGCTTTGATCCCAACGGAAAAGAGGAGGCAAATGGCGGGAAGATATCTATAGATGATCTGCAAAAGGGTAAGGAACTGCTGTATACGATCCATTTCCAGAACACGGGGACGGATACGGCCTTTACGGTGATCGTGCGTGATACACTCAGCGATAAGCTGGATCCTTCCACCCTGCAAATGACGGGCGCCAGCCATCCTTATCAATTGAGCATCCTGAATGGAAATGAGCTTACATGGACTTTTTCGAATATCCTTTTACCAGACAGTACGAAAAATCTGCAGGGAAGCCAGGGATTTGCCTCTTTCCGTGTGAAGCCGAAGTCTTCTGTGACGGCGGGGGATAGCGTGCTCAACACGGCTGCTATCTATTTCGATTACAATTTGCCGGTGGCCACCAATACGCAAAAGACGATGGTCGACAATGCTGTGACGCTTCCAAATCCTCCGGCCCCGGCGATCAGCGGTCTGCAGACGAGCTATTGTCCCAAGGAGGGGGTGCAAACCATAAAGATCATCAATATCCCGGCGCCGTCCTACCAGGCTACGGTGACTGTGAAGGTGGACGGCAATGCCGTGACGGTGGCAAGCGACAGCAGCTTTACGCTGCGCCCCGACACATTGGCGGGGGGGGCTCATACACTGACGGTCGTCTTCAGCAATGCGACGGGGGCGGATACTGCTGCCTGGCCTTTCCGGGTGGGTGTCATGGTCACGCCGGTGGTGAATCTCGGCAGCAACATTACCAATGTCGTTAACCTAAGCCAGCAGGTGGTGGTCACTGCGACGAATACGGCCGGCGGCGGCATTTCGCCGTTGTATACGTTTGCAAAGGATCGCGGCTTTACGAGTATCCTGCAGGCGGAAGGTAGTTTGAACATATTGACGCTTGATCCTGCCACGTTGCAGGTGGGGGACAACAAGCTGTTCGTTCGTATGCGGACGAGCGACACCTGTTATGTCACGCCAACGGGGGTGGATAGCATTATCATTGTGCGGAGCCCGGTGACGGGACTCGTGGATATCGATTATCCCGGGCAGGTGATCAACATCAATCCCAATCCTTTCAGTTCGCGGGTATATATCACCGGGTTGCAGCCGGCGAAGGCTTATTCCATCAGCCTGTTGAACAGCAATGGGCAGACGATCGCCAGGAAGAGGGTTGTGAGTCAGCAGGAGACTGTGCTGGATGCCGGTGTGCTGGCAAAGGGTATTTACCTGTTGAGGGTTTATGACCAGAAAAAGAACCGGCTGATCGGCTCGGCCAAGTTATTGTCTGCCGGTTATTAAATGGTTAAGGACACCGGGATTTTAAACTTTTGGCACCCTGGTATTTCCAATATATATAACCATTTAAAATCAACGTATGAAAAGGAATCTTTTGAAGCTAGCAATTGTCGCGATCATGGCTGTAGGGGCCTCTTTTGCGACATCTACTGCATCGGCGCAGGTGTATGTTACGGTCCGGCCGACTTATGCGCCTGTGGTACGTCCTGCCGCCCCCAGTCCTGCGCATGTCTGGATCGAAGAGGATTGGGCTTACAGGGGTGGGCGTTATGTGGCAGTGGGCGGGCATTGGGTAGCCCCTCCTCATCCCGGCTGGGTCTGGATCCCCGGTCGTTGGGTGCAGAGTCGCAGGGGTTGGCGTTGGATACCTGGTCATTGGAGAAGGCGTTAGATTGGAATAGTTAATATTATATACCGGTCGTCATTGATTTATAATGGCGACCGCGGACAAACCGGAGGTTTGTCGGCCCGAAGGGCCAGATGTTAGATGTTTGCCACAATTGGGCTAATTTTCTGAAAGTCCAATTGTGGCAATTTTTTTGTGTAATTTCCGCGCTCAAAAAAATACAGCGTATGGCTTTTTCTGTAAGGATATTTATGGTGATGGCGGTGTTGTCGTTATGGGCGGGAGCCGAGGCTCAGCCGGGTTCTACCCAATTGAAATGGGCGAAAGAGGGAAATGCTTTCTACGCTGAAAAAGAGGGAAGTATCGTTCGCATAGAGCTGCCTGGTAATAAGGAAACGGTGATCATCCCGCGAGCCGGGCTGGTGATGCCGGGGGAGGGAAAGTTTATCCAGGTGAGGAATTTCAGCTTTTCAGAAGATGGAGGGAAGGTGCTGATCTATACCAATACAAAAAGAGTATGGCGTTATAATACCCGTGGCGATTACTGGGTATACGACATCGGCAGCAAATCGTTGAAGCAGCTGGGAAAAGGGCGACCTGCCTCTTCCCTTATGTTTGCCAAATTCTCTCCTGACGGCACTAAGGTCGCGTATACGAGTGAGCACAATGTATATGTGGAGGATCTGGCTTCGGGGGGGATCAAATGTCTTACCAGCACGGATGGCAGCCGCAAGCTGATAAATGGGACTTTTGACTGGGTGTATGAAGAGGAGCTGGATTGCCGGGATGGGTTTCGCTGGAGTCCTGATGGCCGTCATATTGCATACTGGCAGATCGATGCGAATAAGATCCGGGATTATCTCATGCTGAATACGACGGACTCTATCTATCCTTTTGTGATCCCGGTGGAGTATCCGAAGGTGGGCGAGCCACCTTCATCTTATAAAATAGGGGTGGTGGATATTGCGGGGGGCGAGACGAACTGGATGAATATTCCGGGTGATCCCCGGCAGACCTATCTGCCCAGGATGGAATGGGCGGCTAATTCTTCCGAGCTGATACTTCAGCAATTGAACCGTAAACAGAATGACAGCAGGATCTTTTTAAGCAATATCGCCAACGGCGAAACTTCCCTATTGTATGAAGAGCGGGACAGTGCGTGGATCGATTGTAAAGGAGCCTGGCAGGATGGGGTAGTTGCAGGCTGGGACTGGCTGAATGGAGGAAAGGAATTCGTCTGGGTGTCCGAAAAGGATGGCTGGCGTCATATCTATCGCATCAGCCGGGATGGGAAAAAGGAGACGCTGATCACGAAGGGTAATTATGATATCATCAAGATCGACAGGATAGATGAAAAGGGCAATTATGTTTATTTCATGGCTTCCCCGAACAATGCTACGCAGCAATATCTTTATCGTACTAAACTGGATGGGAGGGGTAAGCTGGAGAGGGTGACGCCTGCAGATCAGCCCGGCAGTCATGAATATGATATTTCTCCCGGGGCCCTTTTTGCGTTGCACAATTTTGGGAATGCCAATATAGAAGATATACAGGAATGGATCAGTCTTCCGGGGCATCAATCCATTGCGGGGACGGCCGGCAGCGGGGTAAATATCGCGGCCCTGGTGAAGGAGGGGGAGAGTAAGAAGCGGGTGGAGTTCTTTCATGTGAAGACTGTGGATGGGGTGGATATGGACGGATGGATGGTGAAGCCCGATCATTTCGACAGCACGAAGAAGTACCCTGTCCTTTTCTATGTTTATGGCGAGCCGGCTGCGCAGACGGTAAAAGATGAGAGTGGGGCGGGCATGAATTTCCTTTATGGGGGCAGTTTGGCTGACGACGGATATATCTATATCAGTGTGGAGAACCGTGGTGCGCCGGCTCCCAAGGGCCGCGCCTGGCGGAAGGCTATTTACCGGAATATCGGGCGGCTGAATATCAGGGACCAGGCTATGGCTGCGAGGGAGATCCTGAAATGGCCGTACGTGGACACGAGCCGTGTTGCGGTATGGGGTTGGAGCGGCGGGGGATCCAGCACACTGAACCTGCTTTTCCAGTATCCTGATATCTATAAGACGGGAATTGCCATTGCGGCGGTGGACAACCAGCTGTGCTATGACAATATCTACCAGGAGCGGTATATGGGTATTCCCCAGGAAAACAGGGAGGATTTTGTGAACGGATCCCCGATCACTTATGCTAAGAGCTTGAAAGGCAATCTATTGTATATCCATGGAACGGGGGATGACAATGTTCATTACCAGAATGCGGAGATGTTGCTGAATGTTTTGATAAAGGAGAATAAGATCTTCCAGTTCATGCCGTATCCTAACCGGAGCCATGGGATATTTGAAGGGGAGGGAACGCGGAAGCATCTTTCCACATTGTATACCAATTATCTGAGGGAGCATTGTCCGGCTGGTCCGCGCTAGGCGCGGACAGATTATGGGCCCCGTGAGGCGCCTTCGGCGCCGGTGCGTAAGGTGCGGGGGCTTAAAGAGCAGGCAATTTAAAAAAAAACTCTATTTCTTTGGAGCGAGTCAAACTAATACATACCTTTGCATCCCATTCGAAAAAATGGGATTTGGCTTATGTCTCAACGAATCAGAATCAAATTACAGTCTTACGATCACAATCTGGTGGATAAATCCGCTGAAAAGATCGTAAAAACCGTCCGTAGTACGGGCGCTGTGGTAACGGGACCTATTCCCCTGCCTACCCGCAAAAAGATCTTTACCGTACTGCGTTCGCCACACGTGAACAAGAAGGCTCGTGAGCAATTCCAGCTGCATACGCACAAGCGTTTGCTGGACATCTATACGTCCTCTTCCAGGACGGTGGATGCGCTGTCCAAGCTGGACCTGCCTTCCGGTGTGGATGTTGAGATCAAGGCCTGACCTGGGGAGTGCCCCGGGGAGGAATGAACTTTTAAGCTCTTTATATATCCATCTGCCAACCCTGGTATTACCGGGATAAAGCAGCGCTGGATCAAATTTAGTAAACTCTCTGATCACTGCGTGAGCAGTATCAGGGTACATATGAACAAGCCGTTCAGGGTTTGTTTACTGCCGGTACTTCTGTCACTCCGGATCCGTACAAGACGGACGAAGAGTGACGCAAAGAAAAGGTCGGCTGCAAACGAGGGGATTGAAGTTATCAGACCGATGCTGTAATGCCAGGGTATGCCAGGAGACCGAAAGGTCGGGCGGCCCGGCCTAAGGCCAAACAGTATGTCTGAAGCTGTCCTCATACCCGATGGCATAAATTTTTAAAAGAAATGAAAGGCATTATTGGAAAAAAAATCGGGATGACCAGCATCTTCAGCCCTGACGGCAAGCAGACAGCTTGTACGATCATTGAAGCGGGTCCCTGTGTGGTGACGCAGGTGAAAACCCAGGACACGGATGGTTACACTTCCCTTCAATTAGCATTTGGCGACAAGAAAGAAAAGCACACTACTGCAGCAGAAAAAAATCACTTCGCCAAGTCCAACACTTCTCCGAAACAGTTTGTAAAAGAATTCCGCAATTATTCCATAGAAAAGAACCTTGGTGATTCCATCACCGTGGACATCTTTGCCGAAGGCGATAAAGTCGAGGTAGTAGGTACTTCGAAAGGTAAAGGTTTTCAGGGTGTCGTTAAGCGTCATGGGTTCCATGGTGTAGGTGAGCAGTCTCACGGTCAGCATGACCGTCAGCGTGCTCCGGGTTCGTTGGGTAACTCTTCTGATGCCAGCCGCGTTATGAAGGGTGTTCGCATGGCCGGCCGTATGGGCGGTGACCGTGTGAAGGTGAAGAGCCTGAAAGTTGTGAAGATATTCCCTGAAAAGAATTATATCCTGGTAAGCGGGTCTGTGCCCGGCCATAACGGATCCATCGTATACATTCAGAAGTAAAAAAGTAACTACCATGCAAGCAGATGTTTTAAATATACAAGGAAAGAAGACCGGCAGAACGGTGGAGTTACCGGAAGAGATCTTCGGGATCGAGCCGAATGATCATGTGATCTACCTGGCCGTGAAACAGTACCTGGCTGCTCAACGTCAGGGTACGCATAAAGTAAAGACCCGTCTTGAGGTGCAGGGGTCCAGCAAGAAGCTGCATCGTCAGAAGGGTACTGGTGGCAGCCGTAAGGGTAACCTTCGTAACCCCCTGTACAAGGGTGGTGGTACCATCTTCGGCCCTAAGCCCCGCGATTATGATTTCAAGCTGAACCGTAAGGTAAAGGACCTGGCCAAGATGTCCGCTCTTGCTCACAAGGCGAAGGGTAATGCCATCGTCGTTGTGGAAGATATCAAGCTGGATGCTCCCAAGACCAAGCAGTTCACGGATGCCCTGAAGAGTTTGAATGTGGCTGGTAAGAAGGTGCTGTTCGTATTGCCTGATGAGAACGACAATCTTTATCTGAGCCTGCGCAATGTGCCGACTGTAGAAGGTGTGTTGCTGGCAGATGTCAATACGTACGACATTGTGAATGCGGAAGTGCTGGTGTTGTCGGAAACGGCAGCTAAAGTGTTTGCCGATGAAACGGTTGAAGAAGTAAAATAATTGATCATTCGAAAAATTGAGATATGAAACTCTCTGAAGTTTTAGTAAAACCGATACTGACCGAAAAGGCAAACTCACAGCAGGATAAGCTGAGAAGGTATGCTTTCCGTGTCAATCGCAAGGCCAACAAGCTGGAGATCAAGAAGGCCGTGGAAGATTTCTATGGAGTAACGGTGCTCGATGTCAACACATCTGTAGTACCTGGAAAGAACAAGACCCGCTTTACCAAGGCTGGTTATGTTCAGGGTCGTAAGCCGGCTTATAAGAAGGCGCTGGTGACCGTTGCGGAAGGGGAGTCGATCGATCTGTACGCTAGTATTTAAACTGATTATATAACTAATAGTTTTGCGACGCTGATAAGTTCGCTAGTAAAAGATAAGACATGGCACTGAAAAAATACAAACCGATGACCGCCGGCACCCGCTGGAGAATCGGGAATGCTTATGCCGAGATAACGACCGACACTCCGGAAAAGTCGTTGCTGGAAAAGGTAAAGTCTACTGCGGGAAGGAACGTTCAGGGCAGGAGAGCAATGCGGTATATGGGTGGTGGTCACAAAAAGATGTACCGTATCATCGACTTCAAGAGAAGCAAGAAGGATATCCCCGGTACAGTAGCCTCTATCGAATATGATCCGTACCGTACGGCCTTTATCGCCCTGGTGAATTATGCAGATGGTGAAAAGAGATATATCCTTGCTCCCCAGGGTCTGCAGGTAGGAGCAACCGTACTGTCCGGTAACAACGTGGCTCCTGAAGTCGGCAATGCGCTTCAGCTGAAGAACATGCCGTTGGGTACCAACGTTCACAATATCGAGATGCAGCCTGGTCAGGGTGGCAAGCTGGTGCGTAGCGCCGGTACTTCCGCTCAATTGACCAATAAGGAAGAGAAATATGCTGTGCTGAAAATGCCCAGTGGTGAGTTGAGGAAGGTATTGATCAACTGTTATGCTACTGTAGGCGTTGTGTCGAACAGCGATCACAGTTTGCAGAGCATGGGTAAGGCCGGCAGGAACAGGTGGAGAGGCATCAAGCCGAGGAACCGTGGTGTGGCTATGAACCCTGTAGATCACCCGATGGGTGGTGGTGAGGGTAAGGCCTCCGGTGGTCAGCCTCGCAGCAGGAATGGTCAATACTCACGCGGCCTGAAGACCCGTACGAAAGGGAAGGGCAGCGACAAGATGATCATCCAACGCAAGAACGGTAAAAAATTAGCGAAATAATTTAAATACTGATTATGGGTCGTTCAATTAAAAAAGGTCCTTACGTAGACGCGAATCTGGAAGACAAGATCCTGGCCATCAATGAGGGCACGGCTAAGAAAGGGGTTATCAAGACCTGGAGCCGTCGTAGCACGATCACTCCCGATTTTGTAGGCCATACGCTGGCTGTACACAACGGTAACAAGTTCATTCCCGTGTACGTAACGGAGTTCATGGTAGGTCACAAGCTTGGTGAGTTTGCGCCCACCCGCAACTTCAAAGGACATTCATCTAAAAAGATCGCATAAAATAGTTTGCGGTATCTAGCCGCAGACCATAAATAGAAAATATGGAAGCAGTAGCTAAATTGAGAAATCACCCGACGTCGCCCCGTAAAATGCGTTTACTGGCCGATGAGATCCGCGGTCTGAATGTTGAGAAGGCGCTGGCTTTACTCGAGCATCACCCTCAGCATTCTTCCACTCCGCTGCATAAGCTGTTGTGGTCTGCCGTAAAGAACTGGGAGCAGAAGAATGAAGGGCAGAGCGCAGCCGACGCCAGCCTGATCGTAAAGACAGTGTTTGTCGACGGTGGCAGGACGTTGAAGCGTATGCGTCCGGCTCCTCAGGGTCGTGGTTACCGTGTGCGCAAGCGCAGCAATCACGTAACGATCATCGTGGATTCAAAAACAAATTGATAAAACTTATTAAAGTATAATATGGGTCAGAAAACAAATCCTATCGGGGCCAGGTTAGGGATCATTCGTGGTTGGGAATCCAACTGGTATGGCAGCAAGAAAGATTATGCCACCAAGCTGATCGAGGACAACAAGATCAGAACCTACCTGAACGCCCGTATCAATAAGGGTGGGATTGCGAAGATCGTTATCGAGCGTACGCTGAATAAGCTGATCGTGACGATACACACTTCCAAGCCCGGTATCATCATCGGTAAAGGCGGTGGTGAGGTAGACCGTATCAAGGAAGAGCTGAAGAAGCTGACCGGCAAGGATGATGTCCAGATCAACATCCTGGAGATCCGTCGTCCCGAGCTGGATGCGAATATCGTGGGGGACACTATTGCCCGTCAGATAGAGAACCGTATCAACTACAAGCGTGCCATCAAGATGGCTATTGCTTCCGCCCTTCGCATGGGTGCTGAAGGTATCAAGATAAAGGTGGCTGGCCGTCTGGGCGGCGCTGAGATCGCCCGTACCGAGGAGATCAAGCAGGGCAGGACCCCGTTGCATACGCTGCGTATGGACATCGACTATGCCAATGTATTTGCTCTGACCGTATATGGTAAGATCGGTATCAAGGTATGGATCTGTAAGGGTGAAGTGTTGGCGAAGAGGGACCTGAACCCCAACTTTGTCGGTGGCAAGGAAGGCGGATTGAGCGACCGCAGGGACAGAAGGGAAGGTGATCATGGTCATCATGGCCGTGACGACCGCAGAGGTGGTGGAGACCGTGACCGCAGGGGCGGCGGTGGTGGTGGAGATAGAAGAGGCGGCGGCGGTGGAGACAGAAGAGGCGGCAGGCATTAATCAGCCCCAGGCAACAACAGTAAAAAGAAGAATAAGTAAGATATAATCTCGAAAATAATTCAAGATGTTACAACCCAAAAGAACAAAGCACAGGAAAGCACAGAAAGGTCGCATTCGTGAGACTGCCAAGAGAGGTGATACCATTTCCTTTGGTTCCTATGCTTTGAAATCACTGGAAGCGATCTGGTTGACGAATCGCCAACTGGAAGCCGCCCGTCAGGCCCTGACCCGTGCGATGAAGCGTGAAGGGAATGTGTGGATCCGTGTTTTCCCGGACAAGCCTATTACCAAGAAGCCTCTTGAAGTGCGTATGGGTAAAGGTAAGGGTAACCCTGAATACTGGGCTGCTGTAGTCGAGCCGGGTCGTATCCTTTTCGAAGCGGACGGTGTACCCCTGGCCGTAGCGAAGGAAGCCCTGGAGCTGGCTGCGCAGAAGCTGCCTATCAAGACGAAGTTCATTGTACGTCGTGATGTGGTCGCTTAAAGACCTGATGGTCTGCAATAAAAAGTAAGAACAGTAAAAAGTTATAAAATGTCAAAGAGAATCGATTTCGTAAATAGCCTGAAAGACCTGAATGAAAATGATCTGAAGGCCCGTATCCAGGAAGATGAGCAGCGCCTGAAGAAGCTGGAGTTTGCGCATGCTATTTCTCCGCTGGAAAATCCGATGAGCATTCGCTCTTTGAGAAAGGATGTTGCCCGACTGAAGACTGCCCTGGCCCAGAAAACCGTCAAGGCGAATTAATATCTGTCCTTCGGACAATGCACTGAAGGTTCATTTTGATAAACAAGTCCCGTCCCTATGGGCCGCGGGAACGTCAAAAAAGCATAAAAAGCAAAACAATGGTTGAAAGAAATTTGCGCAAAACGAGGATCGGGGTGGTGAAGAGCAATAAGATGGATAAGACCATCACTGTGGCTGTCGAAAGGAAGGTGAAGCACCCTATCTATGGTAAGTTCGTAAAGAAGACTACCAGCTTCCACGCTCATGATGAGAAGAATGAGTGCACCATCGGGGATATCGTAAAGATCATGGAGTCCCGTCCGATGAGCAAGACAAAGCGGTGGCGCCTGGTGGAAGTCGTTGAGAAAGCCAAGTAAGGATATTACAGTATTAATTATAAAGTTCATACGTCCTTGTGACGGGTGGATATAAAAGCCAATAAAATGATTCAGCAAGAAAGCAGATTAAATGTAGCTGATAACAGTGGTGCCAAGGAGGTGTTGTGCATCCGGGTACTGGGCAATAGCGGACAGGACTATGCCGGCATCGGCGACAAGATCGTTGTCACTGTAAAGGATGCATTGCCTTCAGGTGGAATTAAGAAGGGCACTGTCGCCAAAGCGGTGATCGTCCGTACCAAGAAAAAATTACGTCGCAAGGACGGCAGCTATATCAGCTTCGATGATAATGCAGTTGTATTGTTGAACCAATCCGACGAGCCTCGCGGCACGCGTATCTTCGGACCTGTAGCAAGGGAACTGCGTGACAAGGGATATATGAAGATCATCTCCCTGGCCCCCGAAGTATTATAGTTTATAATTCTCTGCGCAGGCAGGAAAAAATATATAAAAAATGAGCAACAGATTCAAACCCAAGTTTAATATCAAGAAAGGTGACAGCGTAGTCGTTATCACCGGAGACGATAAGGACCCCAAGAAGGCCCGTAAGGTCCTGGAAGTTTTCCCGGACGAAGCCAAGGTCCTGGTCGAAGGGGTGAACATTGTTACCAAGCATACCAAGCCTTCTGCGCAGAACACCAAGGGTGGCATTGTAAAGAAGGAAGCTCCGATCCACATCTCCAATATACTGTTGTGGGATGCCAAGAATGGGGGAGCTACCAAGGTCAAGCGTTCCAGGGAGAATGGAAAATTAGTTCGCATTTCTAAAAAATCAGGGGAGGTTATCAAATGAGTACTCCAAAATATACTCCGCGTCTGGCAGACAAGTACAAGAAAGATGTTGTACCTGCTCTTATGAAGAAGTTCAGCTATGAGACTGTCATGCAGGCTCCTAAGCTTGAAAAGATATGTATCAACCGTGGCGTCAATGGCGCTGTAACGGATAAGAAGCTGGTGGAAGTGGCTGTGGACGAGCTGACGCTGATTACCGGTCAGAAAGCCGTCACCACCCAATCCAAGAAGGATATCTCCAACTTCAAGCTGCGTAAGAACATGCCCATCGGTGCGCGTGTGACCCTCCGCGGTGAGAAGATGTATGAGTTCCTGGATCGCCTGGTCTCTACCGCCCTGCCCCGTGTAAGGGATTTCAAGGGTGTGAATGAGAAGTCGTTTGACGGTCGTGGCAACTACACACTGGGTATCACTGAGCAGATCATCTTTCCTGAGATCGACATCGACAAGGTGAATAAGATCACGGGTATGGATATCACTTTCGTGACCACTGCCGGCACGAACGAAGAAGCATATGAGCTGTTGAAGGAGCTGGGTATGCCTTTCCGTAACATCAAGCCCGGCAGCAACCAATAATTCATCGCATTCAAACTTAAAAAGAATAAAACATGGCTAAAGAGTCAGTAAAGGCCAGACAAAGAAAAAGGGAAGCGTTGGCAGCTAAGTATGCTGAGAAGCGCGCAGCCCTGAAAGCCGCCGGAGATTACAAGGCGCTGGACCTCCTGCCGAGGAATGCTTCCCCGGTGAGGTTGAAGAACCGTTGCCAATTGACGGGTCGTCCCAGGGGTTATATCCGTTATTTCGGTATCTCCAGGGTGATCTTCCGCGACATGGCTCTTCAGGGGAAAATTCCCGGTGTGAAGAAAGCAAGCTGGTAAAAAGCGGCGACGCACAATCCGGCTGATGGAGATATCATTGGATATCGCATTGTAAAAAAAATTGAATAACGTATAATTAAGTATAAACAATGGTTACTGATCCAATAGCAGATTTTCTGACAAGAATCCGTAATGCGCAGATGGCGAACCACCGTATCGTGGAGATACCTGCTTCCAACCTGAAGAAACGCATGACTGAGATCCTGTATGATAAGGGCTATATCCTGAAATACAAATTCGAGGATGACAGCAAGCAAGGCGTGATCAAGATCGCTTTGAAGTATGATCCTTCCACGAAAGAGCCGGCGATAAAATCCCTTGAAAGGATCAGCCGTCCGGGTCTGCGTACTTATGCCAGCCCTGCTGAGTTCAAGCGTGTAAAGAACGGTCTGGGTGTAGCGATCATCTCCACTTCCAAAGGGGTGATGACGGACAAGGAGGCAAAGGTGCAGAATGTAGGCGGTGAAGTTCTTTGCTACGTATATTAGTCGATGATCCTGTCCGGTACATTAAGCTGCTAGTCCTATACAGGCTGACCGGCCGGCGGGGGTAAAAATGAATATAAACAATTACAAAAGAAAGAAACTATGTCTCGTATAGGTAAACAACCGGTGGCGCTTCCCAAAGGAGTGACCGTAACAGTAAACGAACACAATCTTCTGACGGTGAAAGGCCCCAAAGGGGAACTTAAGCAGTCCATCGACCGCGATATCAAAGTGGAAGTAAAGGAAGATCATATTGAATTCGCCCGTCCTACCGATCAGATACGTCACCGTGCTCTCCACGGCCTTTATCGCGCCCTGGTAGCAAATATGGTAAAAGGCGTTACCGGCGGTTATAAAAGACAACTGGAATTGATAGGCGTAGGTTTCAAGGCTTCCAACCAGGGTAATATCCTGGACCTGGCCCTTGGCTTCTCTCACAATATCATTTTTGAGATCCCCAAGGAGCTCAAGCTGGCAACTTCCCAGGAGAAAGGGCAAAACCCT
>Ga0207654_10000882_pt1 | contig 16650 bp, 15 predicted proteins | sample KBSC64metaG_FD_184355 | JGI IMG/M metagenome (GOLD analysis project Ga0207654, IMG submission 184355) | Corn rhizosphere microbial communities from Kellogg Biological Station, Michigan, USA - KBS C6-4 metaG (SPAdes) (version 2) | ecosystem: Host-associated > Plants > Roots > Rhizosphere > Soil...
CGTTTGCTGGCCGCCACCTCGGCGTCCATGTCGGCCAGGCGGTAGCCGGCACTGTGGATGGTGTGCAACAGCGGACGTTGAAACGGCTTGTCTATAATTTTGCGCAAATTATACAAATGGCTGCGCAGCGTATCCGAATCGGGCAGCAGGTCGCCCCAGACCTCGCGCTCGATGTCGGCGCGGCTGACCACGCGCGGCGATTCACGCATCAGGATCGACAGCAGCTTGAGGCCGATCGGGGATACCTGCAAGTCGAGTCCCGCGCGCACGACGCGCATACTGGCGGTGTCGAACACGAGATCGGCGACGTGCAGGGTTTCGGCGCTGACCTGGCGGCGGTCGCGCCGGATCAATGCCCGGACTCTGGCTTCCAGTTCGCGGATCTCGAAAGGTTTCACCAGGTAATCGTCGGCGCCGGCATCCAGTCCGGTGAGCTTGTCTTCGAGCGTGTCGCGCGCGGTGAGCATCAGCACCGGCGTCGAACGCTTGGCCTCGCGGCGCAGCTTGCGGCAAAGCTCCAGACCATCCATGCCCGGCAGCATCAGGTCGAGTACGATCACGTCGTAACTGTTGGCGATGGCCAGATGCAGGCCGGTGACGCCATCGGATGCGTAATCGAGGCTGTAACCGCGGCGTTCGAGGAATTCGCCGACCATCTCGGCGATGCCGCGGTTGTCCTCGATCAGCAGGATCAGTCCGGCCTGTTCTTCGCGCTGCTTCATGCCGCCTCCGCCACCTTCACTTTCGTGAAGGATGCGTGGCGGCGGGTGAGCATGGCGTGAAGAATCCTATTCGGTTCGGCGGCGGCGCCAGCCGAACAGAGCGAGCAGGCCTGCCAGCAATCCCAGCGCCCATGTCGACAGGGTCGGTGCCGGAATCTTTGGAGCGGGAGCTGCCACCGTTCCCTGGAAAGCGCCGATGTCGGTCAGCCCGCCGACCGTGCGCGGGAAACCGGTTCCGCGCTGATCGCTCGTGTACGCGTTCGGATTGCTGCCCGTGCCCGACGCGGGGCTGCCGGCATACAAACCCATCGTCAGCGTCGGCCCGCCGTTGTTGGCCAACGGAGCAAGCATGGGGTCGGCGCTGAGCGTGCCGCCCGGCAGGGTGATATTGGACGTCGCTGCCATCACCAGATCGTTCGAACCGGCGATGGTCAGAGTATATGTACCTCTCAAATAGATATCGTCGGGTGTACCAGCGGTCGTGTTTTTCGCGACGATGCTGCTGACCAAGGTGATCGGGGCTGGAGCCGTCGAGCCGCCAGACGGTGTGGTCGGGAAATCGTAAATGCCCGCACCGATGTACGTTGCCGTATTCGCCGCAATCGTGCTGTTGTAGATCGTCGCACCTTGACCGGCGGCAAGATATTTCTGCGTCACGCCGCCGCCGCTCATCGCCGAATTTCCCGAGATCGTGCTTTGCGTCAGATTCAGGGCATATTTGGACAGAACACCGCCGCCGATAAGGTCGGCATGGTTGCCCGAGATGGTCGAGTAGGCAACCGACAGCGTGGCCAAGCCGCGACTCGGGCCGTAACCGTTCACGATGCCGCCGGCAAGACAAAAGGTGTTGGGATTCGTACTCGTCGTGGCGCAGGTAACGCGATTGCCGCTGATCGTGCTGGCGAACAGGTTGGCGCCGTACTTTGCCGAAAGTCCACCACCGACCGCAATATACGGACCGCTGCCAGTACCCGCGCTCATCCGCACCGAATTGCCGGCTATCGTGCTGTAGTACACGGTCACTGGTGACAAGGTGAACAATCCACCGGCATCGGCGATTTGTCCGCCGCCGGAGACAGTGACGGAGTTGCCATCAATATGGCTGGAGGAATACAGATACGCCGAACCCTGCACAATCGCCCCGCCGCCGACCGCACCATACTTGTTCGTACCGCTCCCGGTTTTCGCCGAACTGGCCACGTTGTTCGAGATCGTGCTGGCGTACATGTACAAGCCGCCGTAGGCCAGGATGCCGCCGCCTTCGGCGACGCCATTGGAATTGACGGCCTGACAACCCGTCACAGTCGAGTTGTACAGGGCGATGCCATCCTTCATCGACAGGATGCAACCACCAGCAGCAGCGGTGTACCCCGGACCAATCGGGATCAGCGGTGCCTTGCCATTCTGGACGGTGAGATAGCTCAACCCCAGGGCGTTGTATGTTCCCGTTCCTGGACCTGAGAGATAGAACACTCGATCGGCAGCATTGCCGTCGATGGTAACGTGGTTTCCCGATCCGGCCGTAATGTTCAGGTCGTCGATCGCAACCGGCAGCGCGCCCTGAGTCAGCGTGATCGTGCTGCCGTTGCAGGCGGAAAGATCAATCGCGTCGCCATTGGCGGCATTGATCACGGCGTAACGCAGCGTTCCGGCGGTCGTCGCGCTGCTCGCGTTATCGACGCAACTGGTGACAGCAACCGTCGCCGCAGGAGCGGCGATATTCTGCTTGTGGCGCTTTGCGAACTTTACCGTTTGCAGCGGCGCTTTCTTGAAAAACTTGAACTGTTGCGGATGCTGCGCGTAGTCCTGCCTGGCCTGCGCCGCGGCATTTTTGAATGCCTGCATTTGCGCGGCGAACGTAGCATTGGATGAGGTTCCGGCGCTGGCGCCCGTACCCACGGCACCCAAGGCAATGGCCAGTGCCGCGGCCAGCGGTTTGACGGAAATTCCACGACCAGCTTGCATGATCCAACCCCTGTTTGTGACCTATCCCACAAAAATAGCCGAAGCCCTGCACCGACGCAAGGTTTGCCATGCGCTGGCACCCACGAGAGCCGCCAGCAATGCGGCGAGCCATCGCGACAATGCCGGCACCGGCAGCAGCGGGCCCGGCGCGAGCGTGCCCTCAAACGCACCGATGTCCGGTGCCGCTCCGAGCACGCGCGCAAATCCCGCACCGCGCTGATCGCTGGCGAGATTCAGCGGATTGCCGCCCGCATCCACGGCGGGGCTGCCGACTTGCAGCGCCATGGTCTGCGTCGGCCCGCCGTTGTCGGCCAGCGGCCACAGTCGCGGATCGGATTGCAGCGTGCCGCCAGGCAAGGTCACGTTGGCCGCGACGGTGGCGACCAGGTTATTCGAGCCGCCTATCGTGAAAGTACCCATCGTGGCGATGTCGTCGGCCGCGCCAGCCGCGGAATTTTTCGCGACGATACTGCTTTGCAGGGTCAGCGCATCGGCGACGCCGACGAAATAGATGCCGGCACCCGGTCGGCCGGACGAATTCGCGGCAATCGTGCTGTTGGCGATCTGCATCGGATAGAACGCGCGCGCGAAAACACCACCGCCACTCTTGAAGCGTGCGGTGTTGTCCGCCAGCGTGCTGTCGACGATGTCGAACGGCCCGTGCGTGGCCAGTCCGCCGCCAGTGCCGAAGGAATAATTGCCGCTCAGCGTGGAGCGGTAGGCGTAGCCGCCGAGGTCGGAAAAAATCCCGCCGCCGGTGCAGTAGCTGCCGTGCGTGTCGCTGAGCGTGTGCGTGGCGCGATTGCCGGTGATCGTGCTGGCATAAAGATAGGCCTGCCCGCGATACGCCATCGCACCGCCGCCGTAGGCCGCCGTGAACGTGTTCGGATGCGAGCCGAGCGCCGTATTGCCGGACAGCGTACTCGTATACATCGCGATGCCGCGCGCGGTGACGCCGCCGCCGTAGGCGCCCTCGCCCGCCGCGAGGCAACCGCTCACCTTGGCATGATCCAGCCTGACGTAGCCGTTGGATATGACGCAGGCGCCGCCGGTAACGTGATAGCCGGTCACGACGGCCGAACCATTGCGCACAGCGAGATCTTGCAGATCGAGCGTGCCATAGCCGTAATGCACGAAGACGCGATCCGTGCCGGCGCCGTCGACTGCGAGCGTCTTCATGCCGGATCCGGCAACGGTCAAGTCGTCCTGATAAACCACAATCGCCCCCTGCGTCAGCACGATCGCGCCGCAAGTCAGCGTGGACGCATCCACGATGTCGCCCTCGCCCGCTCCCGTGACCACGGACCGCAACGTGCCCGCGCTGCCGTCGTCGGCGCAACTCGTCACGCTCACCGTCGCCGCGACATGCGCGGGCCGCGCAGGGCGCGTGCGCGAACGCGCATCCAGCGCCGTGAACAATGCCGCCACGCCGCGGCCATCGCCCGGCTTCCACGCCGATGGCACCGGGGCGCTGAGCGGCTCGGCCCGCGCAAGGCCCGCAAACGTCAGCGCAGCCGCCAACGGCAGCAGACGCAGCGTGCGTCCGTTCACGTTCATCGTGCACCCCATGCGTTAGCCTTGATCCCCGTCCGAATTTACCACGCGCTTGCGCGTCGCGGTGCCGGGCGACTATCGTAAACACGACTATCGAAGCCAGTCGCGCGCACAGGGGAGTCCCGCATGTCCTACGCCGAAAAACGCCGCCACCCGCGCCTGGCCATTTACTCTGCTGCGCTCGCAGTGTGCAACGGCGAAGGCTTCCTTTCCGACGTCAAGGACCTGTCGCAGGGCGGCGCCTGCATCGGCCGGCCGAAGAACTGGCCCGCGGACGCGCCCGCGCAGTGTCGCGTGTTTTTCATCTTCGACCAGGAAACCGTGATCGGCCTGGATGCGCGCATCGTGCGCAACGGCGCCGAGGACATCGGCCTTGAATTCGCACCCGGGCAGGAGCAGCGCGTCGAGAGCCTGCTCTACGAGTCGCGCTTCCTCGACAAGGACACGATCTGACATGAATCCGCGTCTGCTCGATTACCTCGCGCCGGTCGCGCTCTTGATCGGCTCCAACGTGTTCATGACCTTCGCCTGGTACGGACACCTGAAATTCACCAACCGGCCGCTGTGGCTGGTGATCGCGGCGAGCTGGGGCATCGCGTTCTTCGAATACTGCCTGCAAGTGCCAGGCAACCGCATCGGCTACCGCGTCTACAATCCGGCGCAGCTCAAGACGATCCAGGAAATCATCACCCTGAGCGTGTTCGCGGTGTTCTCGGTGTACTACCTCGGCGCATCCTTGCGCTGGAACCACCTGATCGGATTCGCGCTGATCGTTCTCGCCGCGTTCTTCATCTTTTACGAATGAGGAATCAGCGCCCACGCCACACCCGCTACGCCGGCGATTAGCAGCACCGCCACCGGCACGATGCTGAGCAGAAAGCCGTTGTGACGCGCTGCCGGCGCACTCACGTAGCCGCGAAAATACACGATGCGGCCGATCAGGTAGACCGCGCCGATCGCGGCCATCCATAGCGGGTTCCAATACTGCGCGGCGATCCACAGGCACGGCACGAACAGGATCAGCAGCTCCAGCGTGTTCTGCTGCACGCGGAAATAACGCTCGAACACCTCATGTCCCGATGTCGCCGGCGCCTTGACGCCGTAGCGCACGCGCGCCTTGCCCACGAGAGCGGAGAAAACGAAGTACTCGACCAGTGCGCACAACGTGACCAGATTGATCCAGACCATGACATTCTCCTCGTGTTATTGCTGGTTGCTTCGGGATTTTTCCTCGGCCTTGGCGCGATCCCAATACGCGTCCTGCTCGGCCAGCGTCATGCCGTCGAGTTTTGTGCCGTCCGCGGCGGCGAGGGTTTCCATGCGCCGGAAGCGGCGTTCGAACTTCGCGTTCGCGCCGCGCAGCGCGGCGGACCAGTCCACGTTTGCCAGGCGCGCGAGATTCACGCCGACGAACAGCACATCGCCGATCTCGTCGGTCAGTCGTGCCATGTCGGCGCCGTGATCGAGTTCGTGGCGCACCTCGCCGATTTCCTCGGCGAGCTTGTCCAGCACCGGGCGCGGATCGCTCCAGTCGAAGCCGACACGCGAGGCGCGCTTCTGCAATTTCAGCGCGCGCTGCCATTCGGGCAGGCCGCGCGGAATCCCAGCAAGCGCGCTCGTATCCGCGTCACCGGACTGCTCGCGCTCGCGGCGCTTGTGCTCGTCCCACTCGCGCAACTGCGCATCGGCGTTCTCCACCGTGGCGCCGGCGAAAACGTGCGGATGGCGCCGCACCATCTTGTCGCAGATCGCCGCGACCACAGAGGAAAAATCGAACGCACCCTGTTCTTGCGCCATGCGCGCGTGGAACACCACTTGCAGCAGCAGATCGCCGAGTTCGTCGCGCAGATCGGTGATGTCGCCGCGGTCGATCGCATCGGCGACTTCGTAGGCTTCCTCGATCGTGTACGGCGCGATCGTGGCGAAGGTCTGCTGCACGTCCCACGGGCAGCCGCGCTGCGGATCGCGCAAGGACGCCATGATGCGCAGGAGGTCCTCGATGCGATATTCGCGCGTGTCCGTCATCGCAACAATCCGGCCCAATCCACCGATGCATCGCCGCAGGCGAGGAAATCCGGATTGAGCAGCGAATCCTTGGTGTTGTACGTGAGCACGCTGCCATCCATGCGCCGCACCGCGCCGCCGGCCTGCTCCAGCACGCACTGGCCGGCCGCGGTGTCCCACTCGCTGGTCGGGCCGTAGCGGATGTACAAATCCGCCGCGCCGCGCGCCGTGCGGCAGAACTTCAACGACGAACCTAGCGCCAGCAACTCGTGGGACCCGAGCTTGTCCAGGGCCGCGGCCATGCGCGGATCGCCATGCGAGCGGCTGCCGGCGACGACCAGCGGCGTCGCCCGTGCGCGCGTGCGCAAATTTCCACTTTGCGACTTTGTGGTAAAATGCGCATTGCCGCCATCCCATGCCCAGTACAGCTCGTCCAGCGCCGGCGCGTAGACCACGCCGAGCACCGGCGAATGCCCGTCGATCAGGGCGATGTTGACGGTGAATTCGCCGTTGCGCTTGACGAACTCGCGCGTGCCGTCGAGTGGGTCGACGAGAAAATATATTGGCCAGGTCCGCCGCACCGACCAGTCGGCCTGCTCGGCGGATTCCTCGGACAACACCGGAATCCGCGGCGCCAGCGTCCGCAATCCGGCAAGGATGGTTCGATGCGCGGCCAGGTCGGCCGCGGTCAATGGTGAATCGTCGTCCTTGCGCTGCACCGCGAAATCGCCGGCGTAGATGCGCATGATCGCCTCCCCGGCCTCGCGCGCGAGCGCGCAGCATGCGCGCGCGAGATTTTCCAGGTCGGGTCCGCTCATGTCCGCGGCACGAAGCGGCCGGCCAAGTATTCCCGCGCGATGAACAGCGCCGCGATCGAACGCCCCTCGGTCACTTCCGGATGCGACAGCAGATGGTGCAGTTGCGACAGCTTCCACTCCACCACTTCGAGTTCTTCCGGCTCGTCGCCGGTCAGGCGTTCGGGATACAGATCGCGCGCCAGCACCACGTGGGTCATGCTGGTCATGTAGGCCGGCGACAGCGACAGGTTGGTGAGGATGTGCAGCTCGCGCGCGCCGAAGCCGATCTCTTCCTTCAATTCGCGATTCGCGCCCTGCTCCACGGTTTCGTCCTGGTCGAGCCGCCCTTTCGGCAAGCCGAGTTCGTAGCGGTCGATGCCCGCGCCGTATTCGCGCACCAGCAGCACGGTGTCGTCGTCGCGCATCGGCACGATGATGACCGCGCCCAGTCCCGAGCCTTTCAGGCGCTCGTAGGTGCGCCGCTCGCCGTTGGAGAACTCCAGGTCGAGCAGTTCGACGTGCAGGAAATTACTGGCCTCGGCGCGACGCGTGTCGTGGATGATGGGTGGCTTGCGCATCACGTTATTGTAGCGCGCCAAACAAAAAGCCGGACGGTTGCCCGCCCGGCTTTCGAATCGAACTAGCGAGCGTCGTCAGTGGACGGGATTGCCGTCCGCGTCGATGACGTGCACGTCGCCGAGGTTCAGCGCGCGCACCGGCTTCTCGATCTTGGACAGATCGCCAACGATCACCCAGGTGAGCTTGTCCGGGTGGACGATTTCCTTGGCAGCGGCCTCGATGTCAGCATCCTTCTGCGCTTCGATGCGCGACTTCAGGGTCTGCACGTAGTCGTCCGGACGATCGTACTTGACGATGCCTTCCATCGCGCCAAGCACCGCGCGCGCGGTTTCGTACTGGCCCGGCATCTTGCGCACGTCATTGTCCTTGATCTTCTGGATTTCCTTGTCGGTGAGCGGCTTGTCGCCGATCACGGCGCGCGCTTCCTTCAGGATTTCTTCGGCCGACGGCGCGGTCTTGTCGGTCTGCACCGGCGCATACATCAGGTACGGGCGCTGCCCGATAGCATTCGGGCTGAACGCGAAGGCGCCGTAGGCCCAGTGCTTGTCCTCGCGCAGGTTCATGTTCAGGCGCGAAGTGAAGGTGCCGCCGAACGCACCGTTCATGGTGCCGATTTCGAGGTTGTTGGCTGCCTTGGTGGACGGCGAAACCAATCCCGCGATGATCACCGACTGCTGCGCGCCGGGGCGATCGACCAGATACACGCGCCCCTTCGCCGGATAATCGACCTTGGCGAGGTTCTTGGCCGGAACCTTGGTCGCCGGCGCTTTCCAGTCGCCGAACACTTTTTCCAGTTCCGGAACGATCGCATCCAGCGTCGTGTCGCCGGCAATAAGGATTTTCATGTTGTCCGGGCGGATGTAGTCGCGCACGAAGCCGCGCATGTCGTCGGCGGTCAGCGACTTGATCGAGGCTTCCGTTCCGGAACCGGTGAACGGGATCGCGTAGGCATTGCCGCGGCCGTACAGGATCGGCGGCAGCAGGCGCAGCGCGATGCTGGTGGGCTCGCTCTTTTCCTGCGCGATGCCGGCCAGCCATTGTCCGCGCAGGCGCGCGAAGTCGGCGTCGCGGAACGCGGGATTGCGCACGATATCGGCGTAGAGCGCGAGCGAGTCGCCGAGCTTGTCGCCCAGCGCGTTCAACGAGACATTGCACATGTCCAGGTCGCAACCGCTCATGACGTTGGCGCCGAGGCGCTGCTTGCGCTTGGCGATCTCCACCGAATCCAGGCTCTTGGTGCCCTCGTCCAGCATGCTCATGGTGAAACTCGAGGTGCCGAGCTTGCGGCCCTGGTCGGCGGCGTAGCCCGCATCGAACAACGCTTCGACCTGCACCACCGGAACCGCGTGGCGCTCGGCCAGCACGACCTCGATGCCGTTCTTGAGCTTGCCGTGCTGCAATTTCGGGAAGGTCAGGTCGGGGAACTGCGCCACCGCCGGTATGCCCTTGCTGCGGTCGACGTCGCTCTTGGTGATCTTGTAGTCGCCCGCGGGCGAAAGCACGTCGGCGGGACGGCCCGCGATCGCGGCGCGGCCGGCGGTCTCGGCGGCATCCTGCGCTTCGACCTTGCCCGGCACCACGGTGAGCGTGTAGTCGCCCTTCGACAGCCACTTGTCCGCGGCGGCTTTCACTGCGCCCGGCGTCGCCGCCATGGTGATGTCGTAATCCTTCTTCCACGCGCCGGCATCGCCGCGATAGACCTGACCCTCGGCCAGCGTCACCGCCTTGCCGGAGAAGCCGCCGATCTGTTCCAACCCGCGGATCTTGGACGCCTGATACGTGGTCTGCGCGCGCTGCAGTTCATCGGCGGTGGGACCATCCTTGAGGAACTTCGCCCACTCGTCGGCGACCGCCGCATCGATCTTCTTCGTGTCGACACCCTTTTTCACGTCGACTTGCAGCAAGGTCATGCTGGCGAGGACGAAGGTCATGTTCTCGACCGAGACGTCGTCCGCGAGTTTGTCCTGATAGACCAGGCGCTGATACAGGCGCGAGGTCTTGCCGCCGCCGAGCACGCGCGCGGCCAGATCCAGCATCAGGCGGTCGTTGCCCGACGCGCCGAGGCCCGGCGTGTTCCATTCGCGATACACGCGCGTCTGCGCGACGTTGTCGGTCATGCTGCCGCTGGTGGATTTGTCGCGTTGCGCGACCCACGGCTGCGGCCGCGGCACGCGCGGACCGGCGCCGATGTCGCCGAAGTATTGCAGCGCTTTTGCGCGCGCCTGTTCGGGCGTGATGTCGCCGACCATCACGAGCACGGTGTTGGCCGAACCGTAGTAATCGCGGAACCACTGCTTGACGGTATCCAGTGATGCGGCATTCAAGTCTGCCATCGAGCCGATGGTGTCGTGGTGATACGGATGGTTGGCCGGAAACGCGTTTGCCTGGATGTCCTCGAACACGCGCCCATAGGGCTGGTTCTCGTCCTGGCGCTTCTCGTTCTGCACCACGCCGCGCTGGGTGTCGAGCTCCTTCTGTCCGATCGCGCCGAGCAGATGGCCCATGCGATCCGATTCCATCCACAGCGCCATGTCCAGCGCGGTGGTCGGCACGGTCTCGAAATAATTGGTGCGGTCCAGCCACGTGGTGCCGTTCATGCCGGTGGCGCCGGCCAGTTCGAACGGCTTGAAATAGCTGCCCTTGTTGTTCTCCGAGCCCGAAAACATCAGGTGCTCGAACAGGTGCGCGAAGCCGGTCTTGCCTTCGGGCTCGTAACCGGAGCCGACGTGGTACCACACGCTCACGGCAACGATCGGCGCCTTGTGATCTTCGCTGACCACAACGGTGAGACCATTCGGCAGGGTGAAGCGCGTGTAGGGAATGTCCGGCGTGGCGGACGCGGCCGCATTACCGGCAAGGCCCGCGCCGATCACGAAAACGCCGGCGGCAAGCAGTGACAGGGGACGAGACATGGGGCTCTCCGTTTTGGGGAACAGCGAGGGTAGCCGCGACGGCCACTCCCGGCAACCCGCCGAAGGTCATGCGCGCGCGGACTGAAACAACGCCAGTGCCTGCGCGTGCAATGCCGGCGTTCCCGCGAGCACGCTGGTCGTGTCCAGCGTCAACTCGTGCCCGTCGAGGTCGGTGAAGACTCCACCGGATTCGCGCACGATCACCGCGAGCGCGGCGATGTCCAGGATGTTGACGTCCGACTCGATCACGAGGTCGATACGGCCGCTCGCGAGCAGGTGGTAATGCAGGAAGTCGCCATAGCCACGGATGCGGCCGCTGCACTGGATCAGCTCGCCGAGCGTGTTCCAGCGCGCGTCGCGGGTGAGCGTCTTGACGTTGCCGATGGAGATCGCGGTGCCCGCGTCGAATTCGCGCGCAGCCGAAACACGAACCGGTTCGCCGTCGAGGAAGGCTCCGCCGCCACGCCGCGCCCAAGCCGTCTCGCCCGCTGCGCCGCCATAGACCGGCGCGCCGGAAACGCCCAGCACCAGCTCGCCGCGATGCATCAGCGCAATCTGCGTCGAGAACATCGGATAGCCGCGCACGAAGGCTTTCGTGCCGTCGATGGGATCGATCAGCCAGAGAAAATCGCCGGTGCCTTCGCGACCATATTCTTCGCCATAAAAAGCGTGATCGGGAAATGCGGCGCGCAGCACGTTCTTGATCGCGATTTCGGCTTCGCGGTCGGCAATGGTGACCGGTGTCTTGTCGGACTTTGTTTCAACATCCACGCCACGCGCGTAGTGATGACGAATCACCTGCGCCGCCGCGTCTGCGGCCATGCGCGCGACGCCCAGCGCGCGATCGAGAAATGTGGAAAATGCGGCATCCATCAGAAGACCGGGAAGAATTTTCCGTGAATCAGCAGCAATGTCGTGCCATCGCCCTGCGGTTGGCCGAGGAAACGCAGCGCGTCGAGCACCTGCGCATTGCCATCGCGCGCGGCGAGCTTCGCCCGCACGTCGTAGCCGCCAGTGGCGATGGTGAACGTACCGTCGAGCTGCAACGGACCGCCGAGGTCGTGCGCGGTGCCGGCGATGCTGCCGTCGGCCGCGGTTGCGAACTGCGCTTGCAAGTCGCCGAGCGACGCCTGCGCCGCGCCTGCCACCGCCGCATTGTGCCAGCGGATTTCGCCCTGCGCCGCCGTTGGCCACGCACCCTGCACGCGCAATTGCGCGATGTCGATGTCGAGCTGGCCGAGCAGTTGCAGCATCGGGATATCCAGCGCCGGAGCGGCAAGGCTCGCGGGCAGATGGATCGTCGCGCCGGTCACCTGTAGCGAGCCATCGGATTCGCGCGCGACCGCGCCGTTGCCGGTCACTGCACCGCCGTGAATGTCCAGTTGCGCCGCGATCGCGCCGCGCAACAGCGGCAGCGGTGACAACCGCCAGTCGAGCGCGCCGAGTTCGGTGCCGAACACGCTCGCGCTGCCGGCGTGTCCGTTCCAGACCGTGCCGCTCAAGCCATCCAGCTTGAGCGCGCCGGCGTTGCCGGCAACCCAGCGCCAGGCGAACGATGCCGGGCACGTCGCGATAGCGATCGCGGCGACGGCCAGCAGCACGATGAGACAAAGTATAAAACGTCGCAAATGCTTCATTGTTTCGCGTCTTGCAGCGTCACCCGCGCATTGACCAGACCAAGTCCTTCGGCCTTGTCGGCGGAAAAATCCGTGACCGACACGCCATAGTCGCGCGCCAAAGCATCCATCCAGTTGGACAGCGTGTCGAAATCGGCGATCTCGAAGCTCACGCGCACGCTGACGGGGCCGGTCGGCTCCACGCGCTTGAGCGCATCGCCAAGTCCATCCGCACGCGCGGTGGCATCGGCCAGCGCGAGCAGCGATTTGCCCTGGCGTGCGACATTGCCGCGCGCACCCTGCGCACCGAGCGTGCGCGCCTGCGCAAGCGCCTGCCGCATCCAGGCCAGGTCCGCGCGCTGTTGGGTGACGTTCGCGGCGAGACTCGCGCGCGTGCGCGCCAGCGGAATCCAGACCAGCGCCCAGACCAGCAACACGGCGACGACGCTGCCGCCGATGCCGAGCACGCGCCGGTCGCGGGCGGATTGTGCATTCCACCAGGTGCGGATCACGGCGCGGCTCCGGCGATGCGCAGGCGACCATCGACGCCGTCCGTGCCGGAGTTGGCGGCGGTGACTTCCACCTTCAGCCCGGGCAAGCCGGCGAGGCGTTCGCGCATCAGGTCCAGCGTCTGCACGTCCGGCGCGCGCAACGCGAGTTCCAGCGTCGCGTTGTGGTATTCGATGCCGGCGAGCGTGGTGCGCGTGGTGCTGGCCAGGATCGGCGCGATGCGCGCGAGCAGGCGCATCAGGCCGGAGTCGCCGGCGCCGCCCTGCAGGCCGCGCATGGCGCTATCCATGAGCTGGCGCGGATCGCCGGCGACCTTGTCCATGCCGGGAAACGCTTCGTGCAGCACGCTGCGCGCCTGCGCGTCGAGCCGCGCGGACTGGCGCGACAGGCGCCAGCAATCCGCGCCGAAGTATACAAATAGCAAAAGCAGCGCCGCCGCGGCAAGCGCGGCCGCGTTTCGCCACAGCCGCTGCGCCGGCGCTTGCCGGTGCACGGGCGCGAATTCGCCCTGCAGCAGGTTCACGGCAGGTTCGTGCCGCAACTGCGCGGCGAGGAACGCCAGCACGTCGCGCTGACCGGCGTGATAATCCGTGTCAGGCAATGGCAACGGCGGCGCGTCGCGGAAGTCGAACACCGACCGCTTCGGCGGCACCGCATTCGCGGCATCGAGCACCGCGATCCAATTCGATAAATACGGAATGTCGCAGGCGCCGGCCGAACCGGCCGCATCGCGCCACAGCGCGCGATCGCCATCGAGCACGATGCTGGCATCGGGCAGAATCTGGCATTCGGCATAGACCGCATCGGCGCGGATGCCGTCCCGCGCGAGACGATCCAGCCAGCCGCGCAATGCCGCGCGCGCGACGACGGCGACGGGAATGCGCTCGCCATCGAGCCGGTCCGGCGCGGCGAAATGCTGATCCTCGACGCTGCCCGCGAGGCGGTCTTCGAGCGCGAAGGGCAAAGCCTTGAGCGCTTGCGCGCGCGCGCCCGGCAAGCCGGGCGTTTCCAGCTGCAACACCTGTTCGGAAGGCACCAGCACGACGACGCGGCGTGCGTGTTCGAACGCCTGTGCCGGCGGCGCGCCTGCGTTCGCGCCGGACAGCACGTGGCCGTCGGCGTCCTGGGCCAGCCAGGTCAGCCCGTCATCGGCAAGCAGACGTATCAGCAAACGTTCGGACATGGTCTTTGCGGCTGGCGATATGGCCGCATTGTAACAGCGCGCCCGCGTTCAGCGGCCCGCGGCAATGCCCGCCTCGAAGTCGCGCAGTTCGCCTTCCAGGCGCCATTGCAGGCGCGCCTTTTCGCTGCCAGCGAGAAAGGCGGCGCAGGCCGGCGCAGGTTGCGCGGCGCCGGGCACATCGTGTGCACAGTCGCGCACCGGCGTGAACGCATCCAACGTTTTCCACACGCTGGCGCCGGCAACGAAGGCGTATTCCACACTGTTGCGCGCCATCGTTTTCAATGTCGGATACGACAAATTCCAGGAACTCGCGGCGATCGCGAATTCGCGCGTCAGGTCGCTGCGCGACACGCCTTCGTCGTCGGTCGCGATCGCCAATGGCACGTGCGCGGCGAGGTAGATCGGCAGCGGATGATCGGCGCCGGCGATGCCGAGGATGCTGCGGTTGCTGGTCGGGCAGATTTCCACGAGCACGCGGCGGCTGGCCATCTCGCGCAGCAGTTCCTGCGGGCGATCTTCATGCATGACGTCAACGCCATGACCGATGCGTTGCGCATGGCCCTGCTCGATCGAGGCGCGGATGTGGAAGCGCAATCCGTCCGGCGGCACCATCGTCGGCGACAGTTCGCCGGCGTGCAGGCTGATGTGCACCTGCGGGAACTGCGTGTGCAGGTAATCGAGCATCGCCATCTGCTCACGGAAATCGCGCATCGACAGGTAGCCGTCTTCGGGCATGACCATGTTGATGCCGACTACGCGCGCGTCGCTGGCGGCCAGTTCGAAGCCGGTGAGCATCTGCGCGAACACGCGCGGTGCCGGGAAACCGCGCAGCACCTGGTACAGAAAACGCACCTCGACGCCGCAGCCGGGATCGGCCTGCGTGCTGTCGCAATGCAGTTCTTCGCGCATCCGCCGCAGCGATGAATCCAGCTCATCTTTCGCTTGCGCGAGCACGCCCGGCATGCCGGGCTGCAAGGCCGCGTGGGCGTGCGCGAAGTCGCCGTCCCAGTGCGTGCGCGCGACCAGGCCGCGGATTTCGGGGTCGGCCAGCGTATCCATCAATTCCAGGTAGATCGCGCGGTCGTGCGCGGCCTGGTGCACCGCCCGCGCGAGCATGTCGCCGCGATGCGTTCTGGTGACCCGATTGAATTTGCCAAAGGTATCGAAGAAATGATCGTGACCGGACTCGCCGCTCGCGGCGACGAAATCGCGCATCGACCAGGCGTCGATGATCTGGCGGTACAGCGCATCGTCGCTCAGTGCAACAGCGGCCGGCGGCCGGCCTTGCGCGGCGTCGCACGGCGGCGCGATCGCAGCGGCCGTCGTGCGCTCGATGCAATCGCCATCCTGCGCGGCCCAGTTCAGCAGGTCCTCGGCGTAGATCGCGCCCGACAGGTGGTTGTGCAAATCCGCGCCCTTGGGCATGGCGCGCAAGAACGCTTCCAACAGCGGCGGCGAGTTTCGGATCGCGTCGAAACGATTCGCGGTGGCTTGAGCGGCATCAATGGATGCCGGCGTGGACGGCTGCGTCGATACCTGTGCGCAACCGGTGAGACAGACGAGCAGGAAAAATACGGGCTTCTTCATCTATGAAGGATACGGCATTGGGCCCGGTTTGCGTCAATCGCCGCCGCGGCTGCGCTGCAACACATGGACGCCGCCGTTGGCACCGCCGATCCGGCGTTCGATCAGGCTGTCGAACTCGAACGGCAGGCCGTCGAGCGTAATTAGCCCGCGCGCAAGAAAATAGCTGCTTTGCACGCCGTAGCAATCCGGATATTCGATGGCACCGAGCGGCGGTTTTCCGGATTGCAGGTCCGCCAGCTGGTAATGCGCGCCGCCCTGCTGCCAGATCGCCTGCGCCATCTCGCGCGTCATGCTGCTCGACGACAGCGTCATCAGCACCGGTACGCTGGCGGTGTTGACGTTGATCGGCGTGCCTTGCGGCAACGCAGTCACATAGGGCGCGAGCGCCGCATAGACATCGCCATCAACGCCTGCCACGAGGCGCAGCTCCGAGACGTGTGTGAATAGGCGACCCGCGCGCCGGTACGGCACCGGCTGGGCGAGATAGAACTGGTCGTCGGCGCTAACCGGCGTGTTTGCGTCCATCCATGTTGCGACATGGCCGGCGATGGCCGGATCGAGCTTGAGCGCGGTCAGCAGCAGGACGAACTTGCCGCGCCAGACTTGCGCGGTGTCGTAAGCCGGATCGAGATTGTTGAGGTTGAAACGGCCGTTGAGATCCGACATCTGCGCCGCGATCATGCCGCCGGGCACCGGCGTCGGCGGCAGCGGAATTGCCCAGACGCTGTCCGCGGCATCGTAGCCGGGGTTCTGGTCCTGCGCGCGCACGAGCACTTCGGCGGCATAATTTTCCAGCCCGCGCGCATACGCCTGCGCCTGCTGCGAGCGCAGCGCGTTGCGCGTGCGCGCAGCGACGAGACCGCCGCGATCGAGCAGGCCGGCGATCAGCACCGCAGCCAGAGCGACCACGAGCAACGCAACCAACAGCGCAACACCACGTTGCATTTTGCCGCATTGTGGAAATGTGGATGACATCAGCGCGATCCGCCCGGTGGTGGCGGCAGCGGTGGCAAGGGCGTGCCTATGGAACCCTGCGAAGTGGGCATCACCATGCCGGCTGCCTTGTCCGGCCAGGCGGACACGAGTTCGACCGTGCCGTCGATTTCGCCGTATGACTTTGTGCGCAGGCGCCATTGCACCGCGCGCGGCAGGATTTCAGGCTTGGACTGCGGCGGCGGCCAGGCATCCAGCCATTGGCCGGACGCGGCATCGAGATAACGC
>Ga0207654_10000885_pt1 | contig 16601 bp, 9 predicted proteins | sample KBSC64metaG_FD_184355 | JGI IMG/M metagenome (GOLD analysis project Ga0207654, IMG submission 184355) | Corn rhizosphere microbial communities from Kellogg Biological Station, Michigan, USA - KBS C6-4 metaG (SPAdes) (version 2) | ecosystem: Host-associated > Plants > Roots > Rhizosphere > Soil...
TCCGGGGGAAACCCTCCGAAGGCTTCCGACCAGAGGGCCTTGTGTCCTGCACTGCAAACACCCCGCCTGATCTGATCCGCGGCCGAACCACCCGTTAACACAAAGGGTATCCAGTCGCAATGCTCCACCCAGCCATGGCAGGCTTTGCGCACGGCCTCGTCGTCACGCAGCACATGCAATAGTTTTGCCCAGTACCATTCAGAAGAATAAATACCACCGACAAATTGTAAATAGTCCGTGGAAAAATTTTTTGCGTGACGGTTTATTTGCGCAGCCTCCTTCACTGCTGTATGGTCCTTCCATAAAACAAACATGGCATTCGGGTTCTCTGCAAATCCGGGAAGCAGGGCCAGCGGGGTGCCGGATTTATCCACAGCCACCGGAGAAGAGCCAGTGGTATCCACGCCAATGGCTCTCACCAGGCCCGCCACTTCCGGGCCGGCTTTGGTCAGGCAGTCGCGGACCGTGTATTCGAGTCCTTCCAGATAATCTTTGGGATGCTGACGGAACTGGTTGCGTGGAGGATCGCAGTATTGGCCGGCTTTCCAGCGGGGATAATAAAAAAGGGAGGAAGCGGCCTCTTCGCCTGTCGCGGCATTGATAATGATGGTACGGACGGAATCAGTCCCGAAATCTACCCCGATAACAAAGTTTTTTTCTTTCATATGAACAGCCTCCAGGTGAATTCATGTCAAATTAACACTTAATTTGTCAGCCGGCAAAAAAAATCGGGCAATAAAGCCGGAGGGCCGACCCCTATAAAACGAACTTATCCGGATTGGGAATAAAGTTCATAAATGCCCGGAAACTGGCTTTGTATTTCTTCTTGTTGAGCTTATAGTAGAAAGCGCCTTTTTTGGAATTGGATTTGTCTTTTTCCTTTAGCTTGACCAGCAGTTCGGTCGACAAAACCTTGCGGCTGAAGTTCCGGTTATCGAGTTTGGTTTCATAAACTCCTTCGTAAAGATGCTGCAATTGGGGAATGGTGAATTTTTCCGGCAGCAGTTCAAACAGGATGGGGTGGGAGGCGGCCTGGTAACGAAGTTCCTTTTGGGCCATCTTCAGCATATCGTCATGATCAAAGATCAGCGGAGGCCGTTTAGGGATCAGGAACCACTCGGCATGATATTCCTTGCTGATCTGTTTTTCATATTGGTGAATATCAATCAGTGCAGTGAATGCCGTGGAAATAGTTCGTTCCACCGGGTCCCGCCCGGGATAACTGAATGTTCGCAGCTGACCCAGATACAATCCTTCGATACCCGTAAATTTCTTTAAAATGCGGGCCGCGGCCTGTTCCAGGCTTTCTGATCTGGTAAGAAAACCCCCGATCAGGCTCCACTTGTTTTTTTCCGGCTCGATTACCCGTTTAAATAAAAGGACTTTGAGATCCTCGCCGTCAAATCCGAAAATGATACAGTCTACTGCGGCAAGAACATGTGTTTGTCCGGCATATTTACTCATATACGAAAGCAGTAATTCGTGGGTGAATATAGGGGGAAAAGTAAAAAGTAAAAAGTAAAAATGAGGCAACCTGTGTTTTTGAATCTCCTCATTGCAGCCTTTAGCGCGGATGGAATTTTCCGGCAAGCGGGGATTTGGCGCTCCCGGTAAGCCTTCCCCGTTTGCCGTTTCGCATTATATTTGCAGCCATCATGACGACCAAACCATTCCTGACAAATGAAACCGGTATCGGTGGCCAGTATAAAAGCTGGTTCCTGGATTATGCCTCTTATGTTATTCTGGAAAGAGCTGTGCCGGCCGTGCAGGACGGGTTAAAGCCCGTTCAGCGGCGCATTCTGCATGCCATGAAGGAAATGGATGACGGCCGTTTTAATAAGGTGGCCAATATCATCGGTCAGTCCATGCAATACCATCCGCATGGCGATGCATCCATTGGAGAAGCCATTGTCAATCTGGGGCAGAAGGATTTACTGATTGAAACCCAGGGCAACTGGGGTGATGTGCGTACTGGTGATGATGCTGCGGCTGCGCGTTATATTGAGGCCCGGCTCAGCAAATTTGCATTGGAAGTTGCTTTTAATCCCAAGACTACTGACTGGCAACTCAGCTATGATGGCAGGAAGAACGAACCGATTACGCTGCCTATGAAATTTCCACTGCTGCTGGCGCAGGGTGCTGAAGGGATTGCCGTAGGGCTGGCTACGAAAATCCTTCCGCATAATTTCTGCGAAATCTGCCAGGCAGCCGTTAAATATTTACGGGGGAAAAAATTCGAGCTGATGCCGGATTTCCAGACCGGCGGAATGATTGATATTGCCAACTACAATGAAGGAAAAAGAGGCGGCAAACTCCGCGTGCGCACCCATATTGAAGAACTGGATAAAAAAACGCTGGTTATTAAAGATGTTCCCTATGGCGTTACCACCAGCCAGCTGATTGATTCCATCATCAGGGCAAATGACCAGGGAAAGATCAAAATCCGCAAAGTGACCGATAATACCGCTGCGGAAGTGGAGATTCAGGTGGACCTGGCCCAGGGCATCTCACCGGATATAACCATTGATGCTTTGTATGCTTTCACGGATTGTGAGATCAGCATATCACCCAATGCCTGCGTGATCAATAAGCAAAGACCGGAATTCCCAACTGTTCAGGAACTGCTGAAATCCTCCGTGGATGATACCAAGGAATTGCTCCGGCGGGAACTCGAGATCAGGCTGGCCGAACTGCAGGACAAATGGCACTATACTTCGCTGGAAAAAATATTTTTTGAAGAAAAGATCTATAAGGAACTCGAAAAGAAACACGAGAACTGGGAAAAAGTACTGACTGCCATCGCCAGGGCATTCGAGCCTTACCGGAAACAGTTGAAACGGAATATTACCCGGGAGGATGTGGTGAAGCTAACGGAGAAGCCCGTACGAAGAATTTATAAACTGGATATTGATGAATTGAATGCACAGATCAAATCCCTGGAAGCAGAAATCAAACAGGTGAAGTTTGACCTGGGTAACCTCGTGGATTTTGCTGTAAACTATTATGAAAACCTGTTGAAGAAATACGGGAAGGGACGTGAACGCAAAACGGAGATCCGGCCATTTGAGGCCATTGAGGCAAAGCAGGTAGCCATGGCAAACGCCAAAATTTATGTGAACCGGGCGGAGGGATTTATCGGGACCGGTTTGAAGAAGGATGAGTTTGTGACCGAATGCTCTGATCTGGATGATATCATTGCCTTTACCCGGAGCGGTAAGATGAAGATCGTGCGCGTAGCGGAAAAATCTTTTATCGGGAAGGATATTCTGTATGTTGGTATTTTCCGGAAAAACGATGAGCGCAGCACTTACAATATGATCTATGCGGATGGAAAAACCGGCATCAGTTATGCCAAGCGTTTTTTCGTGACCGGGGTAACCCGGGAAAAAGAATACGAACTGGCGAAAGGGGAGAAAACCAAAGTGCATTATTTTTCTGCCAATCCCAATGGAGAGGCGGAAGTGGTGCGCGTACTGCTTAGCCCGAATTGTTCGGCAAGGCACAAGGAATTTGATTTTCAGTTTGAAACCCTGGAAGTAAAATCCAGGAATTCGCTGGGTAATCAGGTGACCAAATACCCCATCAAGTCCGTAAAATTCAAGCAGGCGGGAAAAGCAACCCTGAATGCCCGCAAACTCTGGTTCGACGATACCTTTGGAAGGCTGAGTACGGAAGAGAAAGGAATAATGCTGGGGAAGTTTGAGGCGGAGGACAGAATCCTGGTCATTTATTCAGATGGAAATTATGAAGTCACTGACCAGGAACTTACGCAGCGTTTTGATGCTGATAAGATTCTGCTGATCGAAAAATTTGATCCGGAAAAAATTATTACCGCGGTTTATCTCGATAATGAAAAAGAACAGTATAGCATCAAGCGGTTTAAAATTGAAACCAATTCGCTGAGCACTAAATTCTTCTTTATCCGGGAGGGAGAGGGCAACCGCCTGGAAATGGTGAGTACAGACGAGGAACCGGTGTTAATCGTTCAGACCGGCAGGGGATCACAGGTGCGGAAAGCCAAATTCAAAACGGTTAAGGTGGTGGATGTGATGGGATGGAAAGCCGTTGGCGCTAAACTGGCGAATTACAGCAAGAGCCTCACCATGGACTGGGAGATAAAAAAGAAACCGGATCAGCCGGAGTTGTTTGATTGAACATTGCCGGAAGATTCCGCTTCGTTACCGGGTTTGCGGACAACGCTGTTTCTTTAGAATCCATTCGGTGAAATCGAAATATTTGAGCAATCGCTTTTCATATTTATCCTGCCGGATTCCGGCGATGTCGTGGAGTATTTGCCCGGTCAGCGGGATTCTTTTTGTTTTCTGTATGGATAATTGCTGGATGATCTTTAAAACCAATTTCTCGGTTCTCAGACTGTTCTTCTCCTGCCGCGAAAAGCGTTTATAGGACCGCACTTCATATTCCAGGTAGCCCACATCCTTTTTTTCCAGGTAAATGATAATATCGAGCAGCCGGATGGCCTTGCAGATCTCCAGCCGTGGACAGGGTTTGCTTTCCCGCATGATATCACGTATATACATATGCGCTTTTTTGAGATCCTGCACTCCGAAATAAGCGAGGCTGCAATAGAAATAGAGTTCCCATTGTCTTTCTTCATCCAGCATTTGATAAGCTTTCAGAAAGCCGGGTTCGAAAGACTGGATATAGCTGATGGCTTCCCGGAACTTCCCGGTTGCCGTTAGAGTGGCCAATTGATAGAGGGCTACTGTTTTGCGGACCTGGAAACGGAAATATTCGGGATAAGAAGGCTGATCCAGCCAGCGGACTTTTTCTGAAAACGGCTGAATGCTGTCAAACCTGCCGATGGTATGGAGACTGTCCAGTGTGCCGTTCAGGCTGGAGAGATAGTCCATGGGCGGATGATCGAGCAGGCGGAGGTTCTGCTCAAAAAGACTGTTCAGGTTATAAAAGGATTTCAAAGCCGAATCATAATCGCCGGTATTCATCAGAAAGAAGGATTGGAACAGCAGATGCAGCTTTTGCGTGGTAAAACTGTTCATTCCTTTATTTGCAACCAGCGCCATCTCGCTCAGGATCAGATCATTCAACTTCTTTTTATTTTCTTCGGAGGAAATGTGGCCCGAGCGGATGATCCGGTATTTTAACAATTCAAACAGAGAATAATGATCCTGCAGCTGATTGAGATTTCTTAAGGATTTCTTTGCCTGCATTTGCATGTTTACCAGCAGGTGGTCGGAGAGATCCAGGAAATTTAATTCCGAAAGATAATTTAATTCGTAGCGATAAGTAAAATATTCAATCAGATGTTGCTGCGAATGGATTGCATCCTGCCGTAACTTTTTCAACTGCCTGTAGCTTTCCTCCGGCAATGCGCGTTCCTGCAGGATCCTGATACGCATCAGTCCCTGCAGGGATTGAAAAAACAGATCCCTTTCAATTTTAGCGCGGATCAGGCAATCCGTCAGCACTTTGATCAGATAACGGGCACTATTATCAATGGATGTGTTCGGATGAAGCTTTTTAAATTTCTCATTTAATACGGTAACATCGGCGGTCTTTGTGGAGTCGATGATATTGAACAGGTTCAGATAGTCCTTGTTGCCTGCCTGTTTCTTTATTTGCAATTTGAAGTGTCTTTTTTCAGATCCGGACAAAGACCTCACCAACCGGAGCGCAGCAATTTGTGACATGGTAGCAATCGGATTAAGAGATTCAAGATAGTGCAAAATTTTAAATTGGAGATCCTGCTGGCGTTCAGCGGAATACAGAAACCTCACCGGCGGCTGAGCTCTTTCATGAATCAGTGTTCCGGATAATTTTGGTCAGCAGCCTTTAACCGGCAATATTATATTTGGAGCGGAACTAAAAAACGAAGCCAATGAATAGCCGGACACTGCGTGCTTATCTGCTGTTAATTTTCGTCAGCTCCGGAAGTGGCTTGCTGAACAGGGCGGCTGCACAGACAGCGGATACCAGGTATAATGTACTGTTTATAGCCGTGGATGATTTGAATACAGACCTGAGCAGCTACGGTCATCCCCTGGTCAAAACGCCCAATTTTGAACGGCTTGCAAAAAGATCCGTTCAGTTTAACCGGGCTTACTGCCAGTATCCCCTTTGTAATCCGAGCAGGGCATCTTTGCTCACAGGCCTCTATCCGGATGTGGAAGGGGTTTATGATTTAAAAACATTCTTCCGTAGCCATATTCCTGATGCAACCACGCTTCCGCAGCTCTTTAAGAACCATGGTTATTATACGGCAAGGGTAGGAAAGATATTTCACTACGGTGTGCCTGGTCAGATCGGAACCAACGGAATGGATGATTCGCTGTCCTGGAACCGGGTGATCAATCCAAAAGGCCGTGACGTACGCGAAAAATCGAAAATCATACGGCTCCTGCCAATAGACCTTTCCGTATCCCTTTGTTATCTGGCTGCGGATGGGAGGGATGAAGAGCAGACCGATGGCATCGGCGCCAGCGAAACAATAAAATTGCTGGAAGAGCAGAAGAATAGCAAAAGGCCGTTTTTTATCGCCATCGGCTTTTACCGGCCGCATACGCCCTATGTTGCTCCTAAAAAATATTTTGACCTGTACCCGGTCGATCGGATCCGTTTGCCGGAGCAGCCTCCGGGCGGACAGAAAGATATACCTGATGCTGCCTTGTGGACGAAGCCAGCCAACTGGGGTCTTTCAAAAGAAAAACAAAAAGAGGCAATCCGCGGTTACTATGCCGCCACTTCCTTTATAGATGCACAGATAGGCCGTGTGCTGGACGCCCTGGACAATTTAAGATTAAGTAGCCATACCATTATAGTGCTTTGGAGCGACCACGGATATAACCTCGGAGAACATGGTCAATGGGAAAAACGTAGTCTGTTTGATAAATGTAATCGCGTTCCGTTGTTGATTTCTGTGCCGGGCGGAATAAAGGGAAGGACTTCGGACCGCATAGTGGAACTTGTTGATCTCTATCCTACTCTCGCGGGCCTCTGTAAGCTGGACGCGCCGGAAAATCTTTCGGGCCTGAGCCTGGAACCTGTATTGAAGAATCCTGACGCCCGCTGGGACCGTGCCGCTTACAGCCAGGTATTGATCGCAGATCCCAGGGGCAGGGAGATTACGAATTCCCTCGGCTTTAAAGTGCCGGACAACGAAGGAGCATATTCACAGGATGATAAGAGAATGGGCAGGAGTATCCGTACCAGCCGCTGGAGATATACGGAATGGGACAGAGGAAAGCTCGGTGTGGAACTATATGATGAGCTCAATGACCCGGAAGAGTTCAATAACCTGGCGAACAAAAAGGAATTCAGAAAACAGGCCGCCGAACTTTCGGCAATGCTGAAGAAACATTTCAAAGAACCCTATTCCAAAAATTGAACGCCAACACTGCTGGCGATGGCTCCGTGATTACCGGGAAGCGTGAAAAGTATTGCTGATAGATGATAGATATTCAATTCAATAGAAGCTGCTGAAATAAAAATTGCCCGTTTCACGAATCCGGTTTCTTATAAATAAATGTAAATGACTCGTTATTTGGACAACTATTTTTGGTTATTAAAATCTTCAACGACGATTGCTGTATGAAGTCTGGTAAAATTGTAGTTATAGGCAGTTCCAATATGGATATGGTGGTAAAAACCGATCATATTCCTGCACCCGGTGAAACCGTTTTATGTGGATCGTTTTTGATGAACCCCGGCGGAAAGGGAGCAAACCAGGCTGTTGCTGTTGCGCGTCTGGGAGGGGATTCTCTTTTTATCTGCAAAGTTGGCGATGATGTTTTCGGAAGGCAATTCACCTATTTATTTAATGATGAACAGATCGATACTTCTTTTGTGATCCCGGATGAAAGCCTTCCTTCGGGGGTTGCCCTCATTACTGTAGACGAGAGTGGAGAGAATAGCATCGTAGTGGCATCGGGGGCCAATGCAAATTTATTTGTGCAGGATATAGAGCCTGCGCTGAAGGAAATTGCGCAGGCTTCCATTCTGCTGCTGCAACTCGAAATACCCATGGAAACCGTGCATTATGCGATCCGGTATGCTTCTTCGCAGGGGGTAAAAGTAATTCTGAATCCTGCACCGGCCAGGGCGCTGCCCGCCGGATTATTGGCACAGGTGGATATTCTAACTCCCAATAAAACGGAGGCGGCAATGATCTCCGGCGTGCAGGTAAGTGATATCGAATCCGCCATAAATGCAGGAAAGATCATCCGGGAAATGGGTGTGAAGAATGTTGTAATCACCATGGGCAGCCAGGGAGCCGTTGTTTGCCAGCAAAGCGGATGCCGGGTGTTGCCGGCGCCGGAAATGAAAGCGATCGACACCACAGCTGCCGGTGACACATTTAACGGAGCGCTGGCAGTAGCCCTTTCGGAAAACAAACCGCTGGAAGCGGCGGTGGCTTTTGCCTGTGAAGCGGCTGCGATTTCCGTAACCCGTTTTGGTGCGCAATCTTCCATTCCGCACCGGAATGAAATCATAACGAGGAAACTGGACCTGGCCGATTAGTTGCCGGTGCACGCGGAAGCGGCAGGGATTCCTCTGAACAATCAATGTTATTCATACTAAGCGGTGGTTTGCAAAAACCGCCGGAAGGCCTTTTCATTTTTAATATTTAACACCATGAAATCAAAACTAAATTGGAAGTTCCTGCTTGGCACCGGCTGTTTGCTGCTGATCAGCTCGCTGGGATCCTTTGTTTTCGCCGGCGGCATTAATCCGTCCGGAAACCATCCGGAGACCGGCATATATGCCGGATATCAAAAACTAGCCGGCAATGTATCGGGTCAGGTAACGGATGATCAGAAAAATCCGGTGGCCGGGGTGAGTGTGTTCGTTAAGGGATCTTCTGCCGGAACCATCACGGATGATCAGGGAAAATATTCTATTCCGGCCAATGCAGGGGATGTACTTGTTTTTTCCTCAATCGGTTTTGAAACGAGCGAAATAAAATACAAGGGTCAGAAAACCTTAAACATCATGCTCGTTAATACTTCATCCAGCCTCGATCAGGTGGTGGCCATCGGATACGGAACCACCACGCGTAAAGAGGTGACCGGTTCCGTTACCACATTGAAGGCCGCAGATTTCAATAAAGGAACGGTGGTGAACCCGATCGGGCTGATCCAGGGCAAGGTTCCGGGACTGAGCATCACCAGATCAAACGGAAGCGATCCCAATGGCGGGTATCAGATCCTGCTTCGGGGATTAAACACGCTCTCGGGAGGCAAGCAACCGCTGATCATAGTGGATGGAATCATTGGCACCAACACGCTCGCCATGCTCGATCCCAACGAGATTGAATCGGTGGATGTACTGAAGGACGGCTCTGCCGGAAGTATTTACGGAACGCGCGCAACAAACGGCGTTATCCTGATCACAACAAAAAAAGCAAAGCAGGGTGCGGTTCGTTATGAACTAACTACCAATTTGTCCACCGACGTCCCTGCAGAACACCGGCGGTTTTTTAATGCAGACGAGTACCGGAAAGTAGTTCAGGATTACTATCCGGATCTCCTGCAAAGTCTGGATAAAGGCGCCAGCACGAACTGGATGAAGGAAATAACACGGTCGCCCGTAAGCCAGCAATACAGCTTCGCGGCAACCGGCGGAACGGATAAGATAAATTTCCGGGCTGATCTGTACTATAAAGACAATCAGGGTATCGTGAAACGTTCCAGCGCCAAGACGCTGACGCCAAGCATCATAGTAAGCAGCACCGGCCTGAATGGGCGGCTAAAGATCGACGCACGCCTGATGTATTCTTTCATCAAAAGGGAAGGAGGAAATAATAATGCGATATTCCAGGCAACGGTCCGCAATCCCACCTGGCCTGTCTATGATTCGACGGACGCGGGTCACGGAGGATATTATACCGTAACCTCGGCCTCGTTGCAGCCCAACCCGGTGGCTATGATTAATGAGCATGTACGCAATACCGAAGAGCAACTCTTTTCCGGCGATCTGATGGCTTCCTATAAATTATTTGATGCGCTGAAACTGAATCTGCATTATTCTTACAACAGCGACCAGGATTATACCGGCGATTATATGACCCGCTATTACCCCGACCTGGGTACGAACGGAGAGGCCAATGTATCCACCAATTTTACGCATGATATTCTGTTCGAACCGGGCGTCGAATACAAGAAATCCTTTGGTAGTCACAATCTGCAGGCTGTTGGCGGTTATTCTTATTTCGAAAACCAGTACGAATTTCTGGGAGCAGACAATCACGATTTTCCGCTGGATGATTTTTCTTATTATAATATTGGAGCGGGTTCTGCGCTGGGCCAGGGCCTGGCAGCCATGAGCTCATCCAAATCATCCAACAAGCTGATATCTTTTTTTGGGCGTGTGATGTATAATTACAAACAGAAATATTTGTTTTCCGCATCGGCCCGCTATGAAGGATCCTCGCGCTTTGGGATAAACAACAAATGGGGGATGTTTCCTTCCGTAAGCGTGGGCTGGCGGATAACAGAGGAAGAATTTGCGCGGAATATCCCCGTACTCTCTACGCTGAAACTGAGAGCCGGCTATGGCGTTACCGGCAACCAGGACATTCCGAATTACCAGTCCATTTCCCGGGTTGGTACCACCAGCCGGCTGTTTTATAATAATGGGGAGTGGCTTAATTCCTATGCCCCGTCCGGAAATCCCAATCCTGATCTGAGATGGGAAAAGAAAGGTGAATTTGACGCAGGCATCGACTTCGGTCTCTGGAATAACCGCATCACCGGTACCTTCGATTATTATACGCGCAGGGTATCGGACCTGTTATGGAATTACAGTGTTCCCGTTCCGCCCAATGTTTTTCCGACCACTTATGCCAATGTGGGGATTATGCAGAACCGTGGCATCGAGCTTTCGCTGACCGCTGATGTGGTGCGGGCCGGCCGTTTTAACTGGGCAACCACCATACTCTATTCCCGCAACCGCAACAAGCTGGTATCCTTTTCCAATGCAGCGCGCGGATACAAGCTTGATTTCCTCAAGGTCAATCCGGTCAATGGCACCTGGTCGCAACTTGTGCTGGAGGGCCAGCCGGTAGGCAATTTCGTGGCGCCCATTTACCTCGGTGTCAAAGATAATGGAGAGGCCATTTATAAAGACGTAAACAACGATGGAAAGATAGATGTGGCGTCTACTGATGACCGTGAAATTGTCGGGAACGCCTATCCGAAATTCGAATTGGGCTGGACGAACCAGATCCGGTACGGGCGGTTCGACCTGTCCTTTTTCTTCCGCGGTGTTTTTGGCCACAGCCTGGTGAATTACGAAAGGGCGCTGTACGAAAACTGGAAACCCCTGCTGAGCGGGACGAATCTCGTGAAATCCATACTCGATTACCCCGACTATACGGGCGTTACCACTTATGATTCCCGTTATGTGGAGAAAGCCTCCTATATAAAATTTGAAAACCTGGCACTGGGATATACGATCCGGATGCCCAATGTAGGTTCGCTGCGGGTATATGCATCCTGCCAGAATTTATTCACTGTCACCGACTACAAAGGCGTGGATCCCGAAGTGCCGATTTCCAATTTTGACCTGCGGCCAGCGGTGAACGGTGTGGAGAACCTGAACTACTATCCCTATACGAAAACTTTTTTGATCGGCGCAAACCTGAATTTTTAAATTTCAACACCATGAAACAGATAAATTATTTTCTGCTCACTGCAAGCTTTTTTTTAGCTGCATCCTGTACAAAGCTGAATGAGGACCTGTATTCAACACTGGATGCCGGTAATTTTTACAAGAATGAACAGGAATGTGTGCTGGCCGTGGGGGATGCCTATACCCAGCTCGCCTACCAGGGTGGTAACCTCTGGGGAATATATGGTACCCAAACAGTCACCACCGATGGAGCGGTCATTCCATACCGGAAACAGGGACCCTTCCTGAGCAATAACGGGATCTGGGTAGACCTCCATCAGCATCATTTCCTGGCGAACAACAATCCCATCCTGTCTTCCTGGCAATATAGTTTTAAAACGGCGGCCGCCTGCAACCAGGTCATCTTCCAGATTGAGAATTCCCCGACCACGTTCGACGGAAAGCCAAAGATGATCGCCGAATTAAAAGTGCTGAGGGCCTATGCCTATTTTACTGCGATGGACATGTTCGGTAATATTCCCATTTCTTTGGATTTCAGGGACACGACGCTGCCCAAACAATATAGCCGGGCAGATGCTTTTAATATTATTGAAAAGGAATTGAAGGATAATATTGACCTCGTGGATGCAGAGCCCACGCCCGCCAACTATGGCCGCTGCACGCGGGGACTTGGATTCACGGTACTGGCCAAGATGTATCTGAATGCCGAAGCCTGGCTGGGAACTCCGCGCTGGCAGGATGCGGCTGACATGTGCGATTCGGTGATCCAGTCGGGATATTATCAGCTGGAAGGAAATTACTTCACCAATTTTATGATCGCCAATGAAGCGTCTAAGGAAAATATTTTTGTTATTCCCTACGACAGAAAGCTTGCGTTCGGATGGGAAATGCATGAATACACGCTTCATCCTTCCTTCGGCCCCGTGTTTGATATTACGGCGCCGCTCTGGAACGGAATGTCTGCCACCGAAAGTTTGTATGATGCGTACGACCCTGCCGATTCCCGGATAAATTCCTGGATGATTGGCGAGCAATATAACCAAAGCGGCCAGCCCCTGCTAAACAGCACAGGCACTCCTTTGGTCTTTACCAAGCAGATCGCAGGTTTGAAAACAGCCGGGGAAGGGGATGGGGTGCGTTGCAAGAAATGGGAATTTCCGCGCGGTTTGCAAACAAAGAATGAGAGCATGGACAATGACCTCGTCATCTATCGTTATGCCGATGTATTACTGATGAAAGCGGAAGCCATCATGCATTTGCATGGCGGTGTTCCTGATCAGGATGCTGTTGACCTGGTAAACAAGGTCAGGGAAAGAGCGTTTGGTAATACCGATCATGACTATACCATCGCCACGCTGAGCCTGGATGAACTGCTCCAGGAAAGAGCCCGCGAACTGGCCTGGGAAGGGCTCCGGCGTCAGGATCTTATCCGGTTCGGTAAATGGGAAGATGCCTGGTTTGGAAAAGACGCGGAGGGAGATAAGCACTCCGAAATATTTCCGATTCCGTCGGACATTTTGCCGACCAATCCAAACCTCGTACAAAATCCCGGATACTGATGAATGATTATATGATAAATAATTTCTTTTCAGCCTGCCTGGCGCTGACGGTTGTTTTTTCCGGCTGCTCGAAAACGGGTTCCGGTAAATCGACAAACAAACCCGTTTCTGCCGTTACTTACTATGTGGATTCACAAAATGGTAATGACAGCAAGACCGGCTGCAGTGAAGGAGAGGCATGGCAGTCGCTCTCCAGACTACAGCAGACCAGTCTGCATCCGGGTGATTCGATTCGTTTCCGGCGCGGCTCCTCATTTACAGGACCGCTTCGGATTTCAGCGTCCGGAACTGCCGATCACCTGATCGTGCTTACCGATTATGGAAATGCTGCGGATCCTGCGCCGGCATTCACCAATCCGGTATTCAAACGGGATAATTTCGGAAATGCGATCAGAATATCGGGAAGTTATGTTTGCGTTGAGAATCTTTACTGCTACACTACTGCAGCGTATGTAGCCGGCACCTACCAGACGGACGGATGGCCGGTTTGGGAAATGGGGGCCATCCATATCGCCAGGGGTGCGAAATACTGCGTTGTACGGAACAATGAAATCTACGATTGCGTGGCCGGCATCAAAAGCAACGGAGAACATACGCGCATCAGCAATAACTACATACACGATTGCAACCGGGTGCTGAAGGAATGGGACTGGGGACCGATCGGGATCTGGTTTGGCTCCGATTACCAGGAGGCGGATCACAACCGGATCTTCAACTACCGGGCGGAAGATCCCAGGATCCGCTGGAAGAGTGGTATCGGCGGCGGCGCAGATGGTGGCGCTTTTGAAATCGATGATGCCAGAAATGCCAAGTCGCATATTTCAATCCACGATAACTACACACGCGACTGCCAGGGCTTTCTTGAAGTCACCTGGTCGGATGTGGTCTCAAATGCGCAGTATACGGGCCTGAAGATTTATCAGAATGTCAGTGACGATTATCAGCAATTCCTTGCACTCTGGGCAGGTAAGGATTGTGAGATTGATAATAATACCATCGTCCGGCGTAAGGTAAATGTCAATGACTGGGGCGTTTTCAATATCGCCCAAAACGATAGTCGGAATAAGATCCGGAATAACCTGATCATTACGGAAAAGAATATTCCCATCTATAACACCGGCCTGAACGCCAACCATTTTCCCAAAGACATTATCCGGCATAATTTGTATTATGCAGCTTCCGGGTCATTAGTAATGGGTAAGGAAGGCCCTGGAGAGTCGCCGGTTTACGGGAATCCGCAGCTGGTCAATTATGAGAATGCCCGGCAGGCAGAAGATTTTGCGATCACGGCGGGCAGCCCGGCCGTAGATCAGGGAGAAGATCTGGGGTTCTCTTCCGATTTCATGCAAACACCCATTCCACAGGGAGCGGGACCGGATATTGGCGCTTATGAATTCAAATAAACAGAAAATCACTCGTTATGAAAAAACACATCCTTTTTATTTTTTCCTGTCTTTGTTTTTCGACCCTTATGGCCGCATCCTCATTCGGCGACAGTACCCGGCAAAAGGCAAACGGTCAGGTAATTCTGTCTGCTGAAAAGCTGCAGGATAAGATCAAGGGCGGCTGGGCAGGTCAAACCATCGGGGTCACTTTCGGAGGCCCGTATGAATTCAAATTCAACGGAACATTTATCCAGCCCTACCAGCCCCTGTTATGGTATGATGGATATGTCCGGGAGGTGATGACCAATACCCCGGGTCTCTACGACGATATTTATATGGACCTCACGTTTGTGGATGTGTTTGAAAGGTTTGGTTTCAATGCGCCGGTGGACTCCTTTGCCACAGCCTTCGCGCACGCAGGTTATAAACTGTGGCATGCCAACCAGGCCGCGCGGTACAATATTCTGCACGGGGTTCATCCGCCGGAATCCGGTCACTGGACTATGAATCCACATTCCGACGATATTGACTTCCAGATTGAATCTGATTTTTCCGGCCTCATGAGTCCGGGCATGCCCAATACGGCAGCGGCCATCGGAGATAAGATCGGGCATATCATGAATTATGGCGACGGCTGGTATGGCGGCGTATATGTCGGTGCCATGTATTCCCTGTCGTTTCTCTCCGATGATATCCATCAAATCGTGGAGGATGCCTTGAAAATGATCCCCGGGCAAAGCGAATTCCATCAATGCATTGCCGACGTGATCAAATGGCAGAAACAATATCCTGGCGACTGGCATCAGACCTGGTTCAACCTGCAGAAAAAATGGTCGTCTGAAATCGGATGCCCGGAAGGAGTTTATAAAGCATTCGATATCGACGCCAAGATCAACGCGGCATATGTGACCATGGGCCTGTTGTATGGTAATGGTGATTTCGGTAAATCGCTGGATGTTGCCACACGCGCAGGTCAGGATGCGGACTGCAATCCTTCTACCGTGGGCGGCATCCTCGGCACCATTCTCGGTTATAACAAAATCCCGGCCTATTGGAAAAAGGGCCTGAATGGGGCAGAAGATATAGATTTCAAATACACAACGATGTCGCTGAATAAAGTGTATCAGACCAGCTACCGCCATGCGCTCGAAACGATCAAACGAAACGGCGGATCGGTGCATGGGGATAAGATATCCATTGCCGTGCAAACACCCAAAACCGTCCGGTTTGAAAAAAGTTTTGCAGGCATTTACCTGGCAGGCGGAGAACGCCTGGCCGGAACGATTAAAGATTCGGTCAGTTTTTCCTTTAAGGGAACCGGATTTGTATTGCTCGGCAATGCGATCAAGACCCGGAATCAATCCGTGCCCTATTCTTTTAAAGCCGAATTGTATATAGATGGAAAGAAGGTGGAAACGGCCGACCTGCCCACCGATTTTACATCCCGGCGCCTGGAATTATTCTGGAACTATCATTTGCCAAACCGAGAGCACACTGTAAAGATCGTGCTGGATAATCCGACAGAGGAAGCGGAGATCAGGACGAGTGACTATATTATTTACTCAGACAAACCGGTAACACCGGAAAAAATTCAGGGATGATGCAGAGACTAATCATACTGGGCGTGTTGTTCTTTGGCTTTTTTACAGGCAATGCGCAAAAGTCAGTCAAAAGACCGAATGTGATTATCGTATTGTCCGACGACCAGGGATATGCCGATTACTCCTGCCACGGAAATCCGGTATTGATGACACCTGTTATCGACCGCATCAGCAGGGAGAATATCAGCTTCAGCAATTTTCATGTGGCGCCCTACTGTACGCCGAGCCGGGGCCAGCTCATGTCGGGCCTGGATGCATTGCACAATAAAGCTGCCACCGTTGGCACCGGCCGCGATATGATGCGCCGGGACATTGTGACGATGCCGGAAATTTTCAAACAGAATGGCTATCATACCGGCATTTTTGGTAAGTGGCATTTGGGAGATAATTATCCTGACCGCCCGATGGACCGCGGATTTGAAAAATGTATCTGGTTCAAAGGATGG
>Ga0207654_10000895_pt1 | contig 16506 bp, 17 predicted proteins | sample KBSC64metaG_FD_184355 | JGI IMG/M metagenome (GOLD analysis project Ga0207654, IMG submission 184355) | Corn rhizosphere microbial communities from Kellogg Biological Station, Michigan, USA - KBS C6-4 metaG (SPAdes) (version 2) | ecosystem: Host-associated > Plants > Roots > Rhizosphere > Soil...
GCACAAGTACGTGCGGAGCCGGTTGATTGCGAAGTACGGAAAGGCGGCGGAGCGTGCGGATGGAAGGATTCCGGCGCAGCTGCTGGGCAACATGTGGGCTCAGGAGTGGGGAAACATCTACGACATTGTTGCGCCAACCGATCCGAAGCTGGCGCAATTCAAGCCTGTGGATCTGGAAGCAGCGTTGAAGAAGCAGATTGCGGAAAAAGACCCGGCAGCGGCGCCGGCGTTCAAAGAGGGGATGGATCTGACGTCGGATGCGGGACATGCGGCGAGCCTGGCGGCGGGTCGCGACATGGTGCATTACGGCGAAGATTTCTTCAAGTCGCTGGGATTTGCGCCGCTGCCAGCGACGTTCTGGGAGCGCTCGCTGTTTGTGCATCCGCGGGATCGGGAGGTCGTGTGTCATGCGTCGGCATGGGATCTAGACGGGGAGAATGATCTGCGCGTGAAGATGTGCATTGAGGTGAATGCGGATTACTTTACGACGGTGCATCACGAACTGGGGCACAACTTCTACCAAAGGGCTTACAACAAGCAGCCGTACCTGTTTCGGAATGGCGCGAACGATGGGTTCCATGAGGCGATCGGGGATGCAATCGCGCTGTCGATTACGCCGGCTTATCTGAAGACACTGGGGCTGACGGATACGGAGCCGCCGGCGGAGGCAGATATTCCACTGCAGTTGCGGACCGCGCTGGACAAGGTTGCGTTTCTACCGTTTGGGCTGGCGCTGGATAAGTGGCGGTGGGAGGTATTTTCAGGCGAGATCAAGCCGGGCGATTACAACAAAGCGTGGTGGACGCTCCGGGAGAAGTACCAGGGCGTGGCGCCGCCGGTGGAGCGGACGGAAGCGGATTTTGATGCTGGCGCGAAGAATCATGTTCCGACGAATGTGCCGTATGCGCGGTATTTCCTGGCGCGAATTTACCAGTTCCAGTTCTACAAGGCGATGTGCGATGCGAGCGGGTATAAAGGGCCGCTGAACCGGTGCAGTTTCTATGGATCGAAAGCCGCGGGTGAAAAGCTCGCGAGAATGCTGGAAACGGGGCAATCGAAGCCGTGGCAGGAGACGCTGAAGGAGATGACAGGAACGGATCATCTGGATGCGCAGCCGATGCTGGACTACTTTGCGCCGCTGTATCAGTGGCTGAAGGAGCAGAACGGGAAAGAAGCTCGGTGATGGCTGCGAGATGATTGTCCCGCCCTAACAGAGTTAGGACGGGGCACCCAGCGAGCCCGCTCATCGCGAAAGAATCTCGCGATGAGCGGGATATCAGTCGACTAGATCTGTTAGAGATTGGCTGATCGGTTGCCGGTGATGAGGCGCAGGATTACGGTCAGGATGACTGCTCCGATAACCGCGATGACGATGCTGATGATGAGCCCGTGTTCGCCCACGCCGCCGAAGCCGAGATGGCTGGAGATGAATCCTCCGACGAGCGCGCCGACAAGGCCGACGATCATGTCCATGAAGAATCCGAAGCCGGATCCTTTCATGAGCTTTCCAGTGAGCCAGCCAGCGATAAGTCCGATGATGATCCAGGCAATCAATCCATGACCCATGTTTTTGTTCCTCCTTATTGAAATGGAACTGCGAAGCCGATTGGACGCGAAACTGTTTGGGGGACGGGTTTGAAGCGGATCCTTCTGCAGCAAGGGAGAATACACCGCAAGACCAGCTAACGACTACAAGTTTTCCCGGCATCGATACAGCTGGAAATAGGATGCGGCATTGCGGGTTGGGCGTAGGGGTTGATCTTGAGCCGAACATGTTCTCCTTGACGCTCTAGGAGAATACTTGTAGGCTTCTCTCCTAGATCGTCGAGGAGAGAAGTGTATGGTCGCCAAGTCAGAGGACAAGCAAACGGAGTTGATGCAGGGGACGCTAGACCTGCTGATATTGAAGGCGGTGTCCCTGGGGCCGTTGCACGGGTATGGGGTGCTGTTGCGAATCCAGCAGATCTCGGGTGAGGAACTGGTGATTCAGCAGGGGTCGTTATATCCGGCGCTTTACAGGCTGGAGCACCAGGGGGTGATCGCGAGCGAGTGGGGCGACAGCGAGAACAATCGGCGCGCGAAGTACTACCGGCTGACGACGGCCGGTCGGAAGCGCCTGGAAGCGGAAATGGAGAAGTGGAACCGGATGGCAGGAATTATTGCGGGGATTCTTCGTACGACGCCGGAGAGCTTATGAGCGGGCAGAGCTGGCTGGGGCGTAAGGGCGCGGAGTTGCGGTCGTGGATGCGCGCTGTGAGGTACCGCAGTCGAGTGGAACGGGAGATGGATTCGGAGCTCGAGTTTCATCTGGAGGCGCTGACGGCGGATCTGATTCGCGCGGGACAGACGCCGCAAGAGGCCGCACGAAAAGCACGGGTCGCGCTGGGAGCTTCTTTGACGCACAAAGAGGAGATGCGGGCGTCGCTGGGATTGCGCTGGGTGGATGAGCTTGGTGCGGATTTGCGGTATGCGGTGCGGATTTTGCGGAAGAGCCCGGGGTTCACGGCGATCGCAGCGGGGTCCCTGGCGCTGGCGATCGGGGCGAACACTGCCATCTTTTCGGTTGCGAAAGTGCTTCTCTACGACCACCTGCAGATTCCGCATCCCGACGAGTTGAAGATGCTGCGCTGGATAGGAGATGACAAGGTAGTTGCGCACAATTCGTGGGGAGATTTCGACAACCTTGCCGATGGTACCCAGACGAGCAGCGTGTTTGCGTATCCGGTCTACCACGAGATGAGCTTGCATCCTGCGGGAATGGAGAGCCTTGCAGGTTTCAAGGAAGATGGCATGAACGCCACGGTGCGGGGAGCAGCGCGCAGGGTGACGGTGGCGGAGGTGACGGGGAATTACTACGAGACGCTGGGAGTTCGTCCGCAAATCGGACGAGCTGTTCAGCCATCAGACGATGCGACACAAGGTTCCGGCAACGTGGCGGTGATCAGCGATGCGCTGTGGAGCAAGGAGTTTGGACGGTCGCCTGATGCGCTGGGACAGACGATCACTTTGAACCAGGCGAAGCTCACGATCGTGGGTGTAAATCCGCCGCGCTTCACGGGTGCGAAGAATGTGCTGGAGTCACCTGATCTGTTTGTGCCGATCAGCCTGGAGCCTCTGCTGACAGTGCAGAGGGAGAAGGGATCGGACCTGGTCAATCCTGATTTCTGGTGGCTGAACGTAGTTGGCCGGGTGAAGCCCGGAGTGCCCGAGAGCGAAGCGCTGCAAGGCCTGCGTGTGCAGTTCGAGGCAGCCGTGCGAGCGCTGTCTACGGTGAAGAGCGGCGATACGATTCCCCGGCTGCAGCTGGCGGATGGAAGTCGAGGCCTGCACTGGGCGGACCGGATGTTCAAAAAGCCGATGTTCGTTCTGCTCGGGCTGACGGGGCTTGTGTTGCTTCTGGCGTGCGCGAATATCGCGAATCTACTGCTGGCACGCGGAGCGCAGAGGCAGCGCGAGATGAGCGTGCGGATGGCCCTGGGAGCAGGGCGCGTGCGCGTGGTGCGGCAGTTGCTGACGGAGAGCCTGCTGCTCGCGACGCTGGGCGGTTGCGGAGGTTTGCTACTGGGATATTTTTGCCGCAACGCCCTGCCAAGCCTGCTGACGAACGCGTGGGATGATGCGAGCCTCCGAGTCTCATTTGACTGGACTGTCTTTGCCTGCACCACGGTGATCATTTTGACGACGGGAGTTCTGTTTGGATTGGCGCCGGCATGGTTTGCCGCGAGGACCGAGGTCTCAAGCAGTTTGAAAGAGGCGGCGCAGACGACGACGCGGCGCCGGAGGGGAATGAGCGGGAAAGCGCTCGTGGGATTGCAGGTAGCGCTTTCGACGATGCTGGTGGTGGGTGCGGGACTTTTCCTGCGGACGCTCACGGCGCTGAATTCGCAGGATGTGGGATTCAATACGGAGCACCTGGTGCTGTTCGACATTAATCCGCCTGCAGCGCGGTATCCAAGGGGCAAGGACGTTGCTCTGCACGCGGAACTTGAGAAGAGGATCGGATCGCTGCCGGGCGTGCAGCATGCGACGCCGGCGGCGACGGCTTATCTTGGGGACTCGATGAGCAATTCAGATTTTCTGCCGGATGGGGAGAAATTCGTGGAAGGAAAACATACGGCAGAGGACATCAATGTTGTTGGCAACGATTTCTTCCCGACACTGGGAATCAGGATGCTGAGTGGCCGAGGGTTCAATTCGCAGGATACGGCGACCTCGCCCAAGGTTGCGGTGATTAACGAAGCGCTGGCGAAGAAGCGATTCCCAGGTGTGAATCCAATCGGACGGATGTTCCGCGATGACCGCGACGAGAAGGCCGATCTGATACGGATTGTCGGCATCTGCGCGGATACCTACTACTACACGCTCCGCGAGGGTCCGCCTGCCCAGTTCTTTCTGCCCTATGTGCAACAGAAGGAGGTGCACGGGATGACGTATGAATTGCGGACAGCGATGAGCACGGCTTCGCTGGTTCCCGTATTGCGAAGTACGGTTCAAGGGATCGATCGTGATTTGCCGGTGACGAATCTCAGGACGCAGCGTGAGCAGATCGATGCAACGCTGCAAATCGAGAGGGCTCTGGCAGCGCTTACGTCGGGGTTTGGTGTGTTGGCGCTGGCGTTGGCCTGTGTGGGGATTTACGGGATCATGGCGTATTCGGTTGCGCAGAGGACGAACGAGATCGGCATCAGATTGGCTTTGGGTGCGCAGCCGGGGCAGGTACGAAAGATGATCCTGCGCGAGAGCACGTGGTTGACGCTGGCGGGGATTGCTGTGGGAGTCGGGGGAGCGCTGGCATGTACGCGGCTGGTGCAGTCGATGCTGTACGGCGTGAAACCAAATGATCCGACGACGATTGTGGCTGGCATAGCCGTGCTGATGACGGTGGCATTGGCGGCGACGTGGATACCGGCGCGGAGAGCGGCGGCGGTGCAGCCGATGGATGCGTTGAGGCACGAGTGAGGCAGGGAAAAAAAGGGCAGGGAGCAAGGGGACAAGGATTAGGGATTAGATAAAGGATCCCTCGTTGAATGCTGATCGGATCATCACGAAGACACATTCCGGAGAGAACCATGCGCATGCAGCCTGTCATTCCCCTTGCATTTGGGGTAGTTATATCGGCGCTATATACCCTTGCCCAGACCTCGGCTTCTGCAACGCTCAAGGACACGTTCGAAGACGCGTTCTATGTTGGCGTGGCGGTCAATTCGAGCCAGATCACAGGAGCAGATGCAGATGGCGACGCACTGATCGTCGAGCAATTCAACTCCATCACGCCCGAGAACGTGATGAAGTGGGAGGTTATTCACCCACGAACTGACGCTTACAATTTCTCCGTCGCTGACAAATACGTTGAATTCGGCCAGAAGCACCGCATGTTCATCGTCGGCCATAACCTGTGCTGGCACTCGCAGACGCCGGCTTGGGTGTTCAAAGACGACAAAGGCAATCCGCTTACTCGTGATGCCTTGCTACAGCGCCTGCACGACCATATCCAGACGGTGGTGGGGCGCTACAAGGGCAAAGTTCAAAGCTGGGATGTGGTGAACGAGGCTTTGAATGAAGACGGCACGATGCGGCAATCACAGTGGCAGAAGATCATTGGCGACGATTACGTCGTCAAGGCTTTCCAGTATGCGCACGAGGCTGACCCTGCCGCGCAACTGAACTACAACGACTACAACCTTGAGAATTCGGCCAAGCGCAAAGGCGCCATCGAGTTGGTGAAGAAGCTCAAGGCAGCGGGAGTTCCCATTGCGGTAGTTGGCAGCCAGGCGCACCTGCATCTTTCAACCGGCACCGCCGCCGACGAAGAGGCCGCGATTGAGGAGTTGTCGGCTGCCGGAGTGAAAGTGGCGATCACGGAACTCGACATCGATGTGCTGCCTGCCGCGTCGGGCCAGACGGCCGATGTCGGCGTGAAGATTCAAGAGAACGCAAAGCTGAATCCATATTCGAAAGGATTGCCGCGTGAAGTTCAGCAACAACTGACCAAGCGTTACGCCGATCTGTTCGCTGTGTTCTGGAAACACCGCGACGTGCTGAACCGCGTCACGTTCTGGGGCACCACAGACAAGACGTCGTGGCTGAACAACTGGCCGGTTCGCGGCAGGACATCGTATCCGCTGCTGTTTGATCGCCAGGGCAAGCCGAAGCCCGCGTTCTATGCCGTGCTGAAGGTGGCGCGGAAGTAGCTGCTCAGCCGGTGGCTTCGATGCCGACGGGGAGGGCGGGGAGGCCGCCGAGCTGCTTACCTTCGGCGACTATGCTGTCGAGGTGGGCAAGGGTTTCGTCGAGGGAGACGGTGTACATCTCGCGAGCCGCATCGTAACCTTCTTCAATCAACTGCTTGAGGTGTCGGCCGGCAATCTGAACGGCGATACGATCGGTGATGACTTTCCCCGAGCGCTTCTTTTGTTCGACCCAGGCTGTGCAGGGAAGGGCAATCGACATCGGGCGACCATTGACGTCGAAGCGGATATCGACGGCGTCGGCGTGGCGGGTGGCGATGGCTACAATGTTTGCCCTCCACTGGCAATGGAGGTCTTCGCCGGTCCAGCGGTCGGTCACGTGGAAGTCTTCGTACATGTGATTAGCCTATCGCCTGGGTGGTTTGAGGGCAAGGACGGGCGGCACGTCTGGTGGACTGCGTTCTTCGGCCACTGTTAGACTAGTAGGGTTGCAATGGCAGTGCCCCGCCTGTACGGACCCGCCTGCAAGTTGATCGTAGAGAAGGACAAAGAAACAAGTGGATACACAGACACGTCATGCCTTAAAGGGCGACAAATTTGCCCAGGCCACAAAAACCAGCGTTACCTGGCTCAGCGGACATCGCACCAATGTGGTTCGGTGGGCAATCGGTGCCGGAGTGGTCCTGGTTGTGGGAATTGGGTTTTTGGTTTTCTGGAACATGCAGGAGAGCGCGGCGGAGCAGGCCCTTGGGCAGGCACTGGATATTTACACGGCACCGCTTGCATTGCCGAACGTCCCCGCTGAATCTGGAACTTACGCGACCGTGTCCGATCGTGCGAAGGCGGCGAATCAACAGTTCAAGGCGGTTGCGGATAAGTACGGGTGGCTGACAGAGGGTTCGAAGGCTCGGTACTTCCAGGGTGTGACCGAGCAGGAACTGGGTCAGACGGCAGCGGCAGAGGGCGACCTGAAGAAGGTGGCCGGCTCTTGGAATCGGAACCTCGCGAACCTGGCAAAGGTGGCGCTGGCATCGATCTATCACCAGACCGGACGCGATCAACAGGCCATCGATCTCTACAACGAGATTATTGCGAAGCCATCTGAAACCGTGACGGCCGGGGTGGCGCAGCTGGACCTGGCAGATCTGTATGACGCGACGGGCAAACAGGCCCAGGCGAAGGCGTTGTGGGCGAAGCTGAAGGATTCGGACAAAGATGGGGCGGCCGGATCGATTGCAGCGCAGAAGCTGTCGGGGAACAAGTAAAACGCGCAGAATGAGAGCCCAAAGCTGAATAGGCCGGGCTTGGTCGAAGACGGCCCGGATGGGCTGGGCTGCCGGTTTGCGGATTTTGAGCATTTTCTTGTTTGACTGCGTCTGGTGTCTGTATGAGCGCCAGCCAGATACTAGTTCCAGGTTGGATGGAGATCGTCGAGAGCGCTGTGCATGACGAGGCCCGCCAGCACGCGGAGGAAGCAGCACTGGCGGCGCTGGTCGACCAGTACGCGAGCACTCTGTATCGCGTAGCCTTCTCTGTTTTACGCAACCAGCAGGATGCGGAAGATGCCGTGCAGGAGGCGTTTCTGCGCGTGCTGCGGCATCGCGAGACGCTGGGTGAGATTCGCGATCATCGTGTGTGGCTGGTCCGCATTGTTTGGAATATCGTGCTGGACCGGAAACGGCGCGCGAAGACACGTCCTGAAACAGATGACATTGCCGACCTGGCGCGGGTTCTGCCCGCAATGGGACTGAGCGCGGAGCAGAGAGCGTCCGCATTGCAACATCATGCGCGGGTGCTGGGGTGTGTCGAGAAGCTGCCGGCACGTGAGCGCGAGGTGATGCTGCTGTCGGCGTTCGAAGAGCTTTCAAGTGTGGAGATCGCGGCTGTTCTCGGAGTGACCGAGTCTAGCGTGCGGTCCCGGCTTTTTCGGGCGAGGAATTTACTGGCTGAGCTGCTCCAGCACAAGAGGAGTGCAACATGAACCCATCAACAGAAGATCGATTTGACCGGAATGCCGGCGCGCTCGCGGCGGAAGAGACTTTGCGGATGATAGCGACGCTGCCTGCGCGAGCCGGATTGGAAGATCGCGTGAAGGCTGGGCTGCGTTCCTCGGCACGACGCGGGATGGTCATTTCCTGGCCGTTTGCATCAGCGGATGGGTGGATGCACAGCACCGGGATGCGCACGGCCGCGGCTGCAGCGATCGTGCTGGCGGTCGCTGGCGGAGGCTGGGGAGTCTACTCACATATCCGGGTTGCGCCAGTGCCATCTGCGTTGGTTGAACCGCAGTTGCCGAATGGGGCGGGTCGGTTCAGCGCAGCGGGTGCCATGCATGTTCCCCAGACGGTGGAAGGGCCGGTAGTGACTGCTCCTTTGACAGAGAAGCAAAAGCAACGGGCAAGTAAGGTTCCTCAGAGTCCGAAGCATGCAGCGACGAGCGGAAAGGGACACGAAAACGCCCCGGGCTCCGAGAAGCAGCGGAACGTCATAGAGTGAATCGGTCTCTCGTTATCAGATCTGTTGGGGATCCTGTCCTGCGACAGAGGGTTCATCTAACTCGCTCATCGAATATGAGGCAGGGATGAACGGGGACAGACTCAGCAAAACGTCAACACAACTTGCGATTCACCGACACGGTTTAAGAGGCAGGAGCTATTCGTCCTTCATGATGGAGCGGATAAGCATGCCTAAAACTGCGAGAACAACCGCGGCCCAGAAAGCCGGGACCCATCCGTAGACATTGAGTCCACTCACCATCTTTGAAGCAAGCAGGATCATTGATGCGTTGATCACGATCAGAAACAGGCCGAAGGTGAGGACGGCGAAGGGGAAAGTGACGACCTTCATTATGGCGCCAATGGTCGCATTGAGTGCGCCAATCACAACTGCAGCGAGCATCGCGGAACGAACGTCGTTGACGTAGAATCCAGGGACTAACTGAGCTGTAACGACGACTGCGATGGAGCTCAGGACCCAATGGATAAGCGCCCGAAACATGCTGGGTTCATCTCCTGATGCGCCGGTTTGCGCGCGTGGCTTCTACTCTTACTGGTAAGCAATCATAACGCGAGGGGCAATCGCTGAGCGCGTTTTTGTGCGACCATTCTAGTAAGTAACAGCAGGGTACCTTCTTTAGTACGTGTGACTTCGAAACGTCTGTCACCAAGGGCCAATCTCCTCCATGCACGGTTGTAATCATCTTTTTCGATTCGTCGCCGGGATTGTTTGCGTGATGTCGGTGCAGGGCGCGGTCTGTCAGCAGACAGCCGGGCAGGCGCCGTTGCCGGACATTCGCGAACTGATGCGCGAGGTGCAGGAGCATCAGAAGAAGCTCGACCAGGTTCGCGAGAACTATACGTACACGTCATACCAGGTGGTGCAGGATGTGGATGCGAACGGGCAGGTGAAGAAGACGGAGAGCACGGAGTACGAAGACTTCTTTGTGAATGGGCACGTGATCGAGAGAAAAGTGAAACAGAATGACCAGCCGCTGGATGAGAAGGCGCAGCGGAAGGAGACGGAACGGGTTACGAAGCTGGTGGAGAAGGCGGAGAAGACCGCGCGGGACAAGCCGCTCGAGGGGCCGAGCATCAGTGTCAGCCGGTTGCTGGAGATCATGGACGTCCGCAACGAGCGGCGGGAGCTATACCGCGGCGATCCGACGATTGTGTTTGATTTTGTTGGCCGGAAAGATGCGAAGACGCATGGGTTCGCGGAGGATGCGTCGAAGAAGCTGCAAGGAACAATCTGGATTAACGAGGCGGACCGGCAGGTGGCACACGTGGAAGTGAGCTTCATCGAGAATTTCAGGATGGTGGGCGGGATCCTGGCGACGGTGCAGAAGGGATCGAATTTCCGGTTCGATCAGGCGAAGGTGAATGGGGAGATCTGGCTTCCGACGGGAGCCGAGGGAACGATGCAGGCGCGGGTGCTGTTGCTGAAGAGCCTGCGGCAGCGATTCAGGGAACGCGACTACGACTACAAGCGATTCAGAGTCGATGCGCGGGAGGAGAAAGAAGCGAAGGTTGGAGCGGGGAAGAAGTAATGTTTGCGAGAAAGCTGGCCATTCTGCGGATCGATTTGGAAGGGGTGGTTCACCCTTGTCCACAGAAGTGGATCGACAACTTCGCTATGCGAAATTTCACGAATGATGCAATTTTCGACGACACGCTTCCCCTCGCTGACGGACTGATGGAGGCTGGGAAGAGGGTTCCGCTGGATCGGCTGCAGCCGGCCATGGAGGACTGGTTCCGGCGCAAGGGATACATTGGCGTGGGAGAAAGCATTCGGGTCCGCGAGGAAGCAGGCTCTGAGTAGCCCCCCTCCCCCCGGTAGTTTTTTGCACGTAATACATGCGAAACGACTTGTGAGCAGGTTTGGAAGGCTTTTCGGACCGGAACTGTGTACTCCCCCGTCTATTTCCCCCGGTTTTCTGTACTTAATAGATTCTAAATGAGTTATCTGTACGTAATAGAAAACATGATACTTAACTCACCCGGCCGCCCCACCAGAATGGCAGGGAATTATTTTCTCGTTTCTTGCAGTTAATATCATAGGACTTAGCCGTACCTAATAGAAAATGAAGTACTTAGTCTGACACGGGTTCGCGGACTGTTGGTGAGAATCAGATCCTTCGCTTACCACCCCCAGACTCTGCCCCAAAGAGCGACGGCGCCTCTTTGGGGACCCCTCGAAGAAAACGTCTGGGGCCCCGTGCGCTCAGGATGACAGCATGTGGGAGAGGTGGAGTTGATGACAGCCGCAGAGGTGACGCTGCGGCACGACTAAAGAGCTTGCTGAAGAAAGCTGTTAAGGGCGAAAGTTCGCGAAACCATCCCTCAGCGGCTAAAGCCGCGCTCATTGCGCCACTTGGCGGCACGGATAAATCCGTGCCCTTTCAAAACCGCGATGAACTGGGAGTTTTTCAGCAAGCTGGAAGTCCTGCCCGAAGAACGAGCCGCATGCGAGATCGAATCAGGCGGCTTGGGTTTTGGGTGGGGTGGGGGACCAGAGGCGGAACTCGGATTCGCGGCGGAGTTTGAGGGCGGGGAGTTCGCGGGAGCCGGCGTGATCCCAGGCGAGGAGTTGCCATGCGGCGTCGTCGTACTTGCCGGCGTTGAGATAGCGCAGCAGGGTGGAAGATGCGAGGCGTCCGGAACCCAGATTGAAGGTGAAGTCGACGAGGGCGTCGAACTGGCCCTGGTTGAGGGGGACGCGGACGAGGCGCGTGATGGCGGCTTCGGCGATGGCGATGTCGGCGGTGAGGATCGACTCGGCCTCGGCGAGGGTTATGCCGTTTGGGTAAGACTCCGCCGGGTTGAGACGGTGACCATAGCCGATGGTGCGGAAGCCAGCGACGTCAGAGTAGACGCGGTTGCGGAAGCCTTCAGATTTCTTGAGCAGTTCAAGCCCAGCGGAGCTCATGCGCATGATCTTCCTCCAAAACAGAAAGGCCGCTCGGCTGCCTTTCCGGTTGGAAAGGTCAGACGAACGGCTTATAGTTCGAAGCTAGCAGGTTCGTCGAATCAACCTGCAAATCCCGGATTAATTTTTTGAGGGCGTGGCGGATGCTGGGGACTTGTCCGCAAGTTGCTGGAAATCAAGCAGAAGCGCAGAAAGAGCCTGATCAAAATTGCGGTCGTGGGTCTTCTGGAGGTTGGCAACTCCTATTGACTCGGTCAACGTCCAAAGAATGTAGTGGGATTTTCTGTCGTAGATGGTAAGGCGGAACTCCGGAAGTGGATCTGAAGCCCCCTTTTGTTTGTTGGCATTGGTCGGGCCCGCCGGAGCAATGAGTTGGAGTTCAAGTACGAGATCCGCATCAGACGGATCGGTTACCAAGTGGTGGTGGCCAGCGGCTTTCAAGCCAGAAACGAATTGGGTGTAAGCCCGATCGGGAGTGCCGCTGAACGGCCTGGGAAACAGTCCCCTTTCCGCTCCTGCGTTGGAAATAAAGACGTTGTTCGCCGAACGGATGGCTGGAGGAACTCCAGCTGCATCATCCTGTGCCTTGGCGATGTTCTCGAACAGGGGTACCAGGCAAAGCGACGCCAGGAGGACGAAAGCCGTGGATTTCAACGAGATACCTCCCTTCCCCATTCACTGCACTGAGATGACGGTGCGTACGGGAGAAAAGTTCCTTTCCGAACTGGAGTTTGGCGTGGTAGTCTTTGCGGCTACGGGGATCTCCGCGCGTTCCCGCAGAGTTGCCAAGGCGCGGTTGACGTTCGCGGTTGAGTGGTCAAACAAAGGCAAAAAGACGATTCTGCACCAGGATTGTTGCAACCCTAAATTGCGTTATTGAGGGGCTTGGACTTAGGTACCGTACTTCGATCCGTCCTGCCTCATTTTGCCTAGATCTCATTGACTTCAATGGAGGATACCGTCCGTTGGCGACTGCCGGGAGCCCCGGTTTTTGCCAGGCGGGCTGGTAAACTTAGAAGATGCTCAAACGACCAGAAGCAACCAACATGAACCCCAAAAGATCGCTGCCGTGGTGGCTTCTTGCGGGGACTTCCTGCGTGGCATTGGCCGGGATGTTTTGTACGCTGCCTCCCCGGACGGTGCAAGCGGATGCTGGAGTGCCGCGGCCAGCAGCAACAGCTTCGCCGACGGTAGTGGTGAATGCGACTCCGCAGATGGCGCCAGCTCAGAAGCCGAAGTCGAAACTGCTGAGAGGAATTGCCTCCTGGTATGGCGATCAGTTCGATGGTCGGAAGACAGCGAGCGGTGAGACGTTCAACATGGACGAGATGACGGCCTGCCATCCTTCGCTGCCGTTTGGGACTGAAGTGAGAGTCGTGAACCTGCGGAATCACAAATCGGTGGTGGTGCGGATCACCGACCGGGCCGAGCTGGTGAAGGGACGGGTTATCGATCTGTCCCATGCAGCGGCGGAGAAGCTGAACATGACGGAGACGGGGGTGGCACGGGTGTCGATCGAGGTGCTTTCGCTGGGGCATCCGGGCGTCTAGGAAGCCAAAACTCACGAATAGAATAGGGCCGGCCCGGTGCCGGCCCTTGGTGTTTTTGTGCGAAACCCGGTGGATGCCGCCGGCCAGAATTTCGTCCGGAACGCTCGCTAGCGGCGGACTTTTCATTGAGTGAAGCTGGTTACAATGAAATGCCGCAAGCCCGGTGCTATCAACCGGAATCAACTGGTTGTTTACTGAGTAGTAATTTCCGAGTGGACCACAACACGCCAACTATCATGGAAAATTGAGTTCACAAAGCAGAAAGAGGGCTCCCATGATCAGCCTTGAAGACGCTCGCTGGTCGAATATGACCGGAGGCTACAAGATGCCGTTCGACCCGCGTCCGCTGCTCAAGAGACTCGAAACTGAGCACGACGCTGCAAGGGTCTGGCAGGAACTCTGGGAGGAACTCCATCACCAAGGAGACGTTGGGGAAGCCTCATTCGCAGCTGTTCCTTTTCTCGTCAGAAGTTATCAAGAACGAGGCGTGATCGACTGGAACACCTATGCGATCGTCGCAATCATCGAATTGGCTCGCACAGATGGTAAGAATCCGGATGTTCCGGAATGGATCGCGGAAGACTATTTTCAGGCGATTCGGAAGCTAGCCGAGATCGGTACGAAAGAAGTAATGCAGGCCGAAGCCGCCGACGATGTGTGCGCCATACTTAGCGTCGTTGCCATCGAGAAGGGCCTTCGAACCCACGGGAAATTTCTCGTGAAATATTCTGAGGCGGAGATGGTCGACATCGAGTCCCGGGTTTGAGATTTGCACGACCGTGTTCAGCGTTATGCGATTCCGCCTGAGTCACCGCGAATGCAGAAGTTTGGGCAGCCGGACCGGTCCGAGTGAGTTGGCTCACTTTGAAACCTCCCCATCGGCCACAACCCGACCTTGACGTTCAATCGATGGCTCATTGAGTAGGACAGATGTGTAATTCCGAAATGTCTAAGGTTCAGAGACTGTCGGCGTCGAGAGGTTGTCGTTAAACCCCAACACTGTTGTATTCCTCGAAATCACATTTTTAGCGGTTGATTCAATGAAGTAGCTGTCATCCTTCAGCGCCAACTCGCCACAAGTGACCTCTACACGTATTTCCTTTCCGTTCTTGGGAAGCGAATTCTTGACCCAACGCGCTTCGACCCGCAACAGAACCCGAAAGGATTGCAGCGACTCAAGGCGCACAAGTGAATGAGGCACTGCATGCGAACCAACAGTTACCCCAACAACATTCGGCAGCCTGCTTTCTGTAGCCGTTGGACGAACGGTGAAGAAAAGTTCCCGACGGAAGCTTCCCGATTTGCGCTCAACATCCGAAGCCTTGCGTGAGACGGGAAGCTCGATTGCGGTTTGGCCTATGTTCTGAATCTCCACTTGAAGGATAAAGTCGCCCGACTTGTCGACTGAAGATCGAACAATTTCAACGCGGAGCGACATTTCATATTTGTGATCATCCACTGGCTGTCCCTCGATTCCACCGACACTGAACCCGGGGACGCCAAGGCCGTCTTGGCCTCGACTCTGCGGAGTGGTCAGGTCAACCAGCAACCCAGATTTCTGCGCTTCCATGGGAATCGAGAAGAGCAACGTAGCGACCAGGAGCAGCGATCCACGAGTGGCAGGTATCCGTAGAGATAATAGGTGGTCAATTCTAGTTCGCACATTGAGCATTGTAGGACCCTTAGATTTGTGACGTTTTCGTTCTGAATGTGTCACCGTCGATGCGGAAGTTACCTTTCGGTAAACGTTCCGCACGCCGCCGGGTGGATGATGCAGCTTTTTAGCAAAATCATTCAGTGGCGGGATTCCGTTGTACTGGGTGGAGGCATGACTTTGGATTGACTGGCGGCACATCAGTGTGTCGGGTGGCGGGATTGATTGTATCCAGCAAGTGAAGCTGGGTGGAAACGCTGGGGCGTGTTTAGGATTGCTTACGGGGGCGAACCCAGCGATGAAAGTTCCGTATGCGAAGAAATGGCAGAAGGAAACCGACAAGCTGCGCAAGATTGCAATCGACTGTGACCTTACTGAAGAACTCAAGTGGGGAAAACCTTGTTTCACTTTTCTGAAGAAGAATGTGGCTATTGTCATTCCGTTGAAGGAATCCTGCACTTTCTCGTTCTTCAAAGGCGCTCTGCTGAAGGATCCCCGCGGCGTCCTGGAAAAGATTGGAGAACATACGCAGGCGGGGCGATGGATCAAGTTCACATCGGTGAAGGAAATCACGGCCGCGCGTGGGACGCTCAGAGACTATCTGTACGAAGCCATCGCACTTGAGGAATCGGGAAAGAAAGTCGTACTCAAGACGCCTTCGGAATACGCAGTCCCCGCGGAGCTGCAGGCCCGGTTGAATCATGATGCGATGCTAAGGGCGGCGTTCGAAGCTCTTACTCCAGGCCGGAGGAAGTCGTACATCTTCCATATTTCAAGCGCAAAGCAGGCGGCGACCCGAGAGGCGCGGGTGGTGAAGTGTGCGCCGATGATTCTGAGTGGGCGGGGATTCAATGAGCTGCCGAAGTGAGAGTTGAGAGGGCTCCATGTTCGTAGGTCGACGCAAATTCCTCAATCTGGTTGCAGGGAATGCAATCGCGACGTCTATTTCTCCGCTCGATGCGAAGCAACGTGGACGGCATTCATCAACGAAGAATGGGACGACGTTCGCCTTTCAGCAGGTTGATGTCTTTTCCTCCAAACCCTTGCTTGGCAATCCGCTGGCTGTGGTGGTTGGCGCGGACGCGATGAGCACTGAGCAGATGTCGGCTCTGGCAAACTGGACGAATCTGAGTGAAACCACCTTTCTTCTGGAGCCGAGTTCGGCTGCCGCCGACTATCGCGTTCGCATATTTAATGCCGACCGGGAAGTGCCCTTCGCCGGCCACCCGACCTTAGGCAGCTGCCACGTCTGGCTGGCGTCGGGCGGGAAGCCGAGAGGAAGCGAGATCGTCCAGGAGTGCGGAATTGGGCTGATCTCCATTCGCCGCGATGCTGAGCGGCTCTCATTTGCGGCGCCGAAACTGGTGCGGAGCGGACCCGTTGAACCCGAGATTCTGACGCGGGTGGCCCGCGGTCTGGATCTATTGCCCCAGGCGATATCGGCTTCAAACTGGGTAGACAACGGGTCGGGCTGGCTGGCGATTATGCTGCGGTCACGAAAGGAAGTTCTGGCGCTCCGCCCCAACTACTCGATTCTGGCAGGGCTGAAGGTCGGGGTGTTTGCGGCCTTCGATCCAGTGAAAGACGGAACTTCGGCTCAATTCGAAGTGCGCGCATTCAGTGCGGAAGGGGCCGTTGGACATGAGGATCCCACGACTGGAAGTTTGAATGCAGGTCTGGCAAGCTGGCT
>Ga0207654_10000909_pt1 | contig 16367 bp, 12 predicted proteins | sample KBSC64metaG_FD_184355 | JGI IMG/M metagenome (GOLD analysis project Ga0207654, IMG submission 184355) | Corn rhizosphere microbial communities from Kellogg Biological Station, Michigan, USA - KBS C6-4 metaG (SPAdes) (version 2) | ecosystem: Host-associated > Plants > Roots > Rhizosphere > Soil...
ATCGGGATGATCAGCCCGGTTTCCTCCGCCAGCGGAATGAACTGATTGGGCGCCAGAAGACCCAGATCGGGATGCTGCCAGCGCAACAGCGCCTCCACCCCGGTGATACTGCCGTCGCGCAGATCGCGCTTGGGTTGGTAGTGGATGACGAATTCCTGGCGCTCAATGGCGCGCTGAAGGCTGACTTCCAGCATCAGCCGTTCGGTGGAGGGCGCCTTCATCTGCCGGCTGTAGAAGCGGACATCGTTCTTGCCCTCGTTCTTGGCAAGATACATCGCCATGTCGGCATTCTTGGTCAGGGTCTGCTCGTCCTCGCCATCGGCGGGGAACGTCGCCACGCCGATGCTGGCGGTGACCCGGCAATCATGGCCGCGAAGATTGACCGGTTTGATGGCAGCCGACAGCAGCTTTCGCGCCACCGCTGCCACCTGCTTGTCGTCATCGACCTCGTGCAGCAGAACGACAAACTCATCGCCGCCAAGCCTTGCGACGACGTCGCTCTCACGCACCGTCTCCTTGAAGCGCCGGCTCATCTCCACCAGCAGCGTATCGCCATCGGCATGGCCGAGCGTATCGTTGATGATCTTGAAGCGGTCGAGGTCGAGATAAAGCAAAGCGAATTTGCGATCATGCCGGCGCGAGGTCGCAATCGACGACTGCAACAACTGGTTGAACATCCCCCGGTTCGGCAGCCCGGTCAGGCCGTCATGGGTGGCCAGATAATTGATGCGCTCCTCGGCGCGTTTCTTCTCGTCGGCGCGCTCGAAATTCTCCAGCGCAAATGACAGATTATCGGCCATCCGCTTCAGCAGCGGGATCAGTTCAGGCGTGAACACCCCCTTGGTGAATGAATGCCACATCAGCATTCCTACGATCTCACCCCGGGCAAAAAGCGGATAGATCGCAGCCGCCATGGAGTTACGGACGAGTTGCTGGGTGATCTCGGACCGCGGATCGTTCGGCAGGTCGTTGCTGATGATGGGCTCCCTGGACTTCAGGGCAATCTCGCTCAGCGAATGATTAATCGGGGACGAAAAATCGATCGGAATGACAAGCTTCAATGCAGTCTCGCGGTAGGGCCCGGCACCGGCAACCCCGCGCAGCGTGCGGCAATCGGGATCGAGCAAAGCGATCGCCGTTCCTTCAAACGTACCGCCGAGAATGGCGGCATTGCACACCCGCACGCACAGCTCTTCGCGCGTGTGCGCACGCATGATCGCTTCGTTGGTTTCGCTCAGCGCCTCGAACATCCGTGTCAGCCGTTCGTTATTTTGTTCGGCCGAACGGCGCTCCGCATCGCGTTCAAAATTATCAAGCACGAAGGCGAGATTGGCCGCCATGCGGCTGAGCAATTCAATGGAGCCCTGGTCAAATCCGTCCGGGTGACCGACAGCGAACAGCAGCACGCCCACACATGCGCCCCGTTTGTGAAGCGGGACCGCGGCCGCCGAGCGGATGGCACCTGTTTGGGGAAAACCATCGAGGCGCACAAAACGCGGATCGCTCGCATAATCATTGCTGACAACGAATTGGTCAGTACGCGCGGCGAGCGCGGAGAGCCCCTCGCCTTTCCCGGCGTAGTCATCCGCTAGTTTAACCGGCCGGGCGCTTTCGAGATCCACGCCCGCCGCGGCGGCAAAGTGCAGGGTATTTCCGTCCTCCAGACGGAGCGCTGCGACGAACAGGAATTCGCCAGACGCGACCGCTGCGTCACAAACCCGTTGAAGCAGCTCCGACTCGGCGGTCGTGCGCAGGATCGCCTCGCTTGCGGCGCTCAAGGCGGCAAACATCCGCGAATGGATCTCCGTATCCGGCATACAGGCCTCCGATTTCGGCAGACCCTATGCCCAATTCCGCTACACCCGGGTTACAAAAGAAGCTCAACCTGAGGTTAAGCGGAACGCTAAGCCTGTCGCGGTAGATGCCAAGCAAGCATCACCCGTGCTGTCATGAGACAGAAGCCGGTAGTTTTCCGGAAAAGAATTACGATCGCGAAAGGCGTTTCTTTACCACGCCGGCAAGTTACCACGCCGGCAAGTTATCAGACCGGCAAGTCGTTACCTTAGCTGGTCACTGCCCTTGCAAGCCATCACCCTTGCAAGTCGCGTTGGCTGCGTGTGACTTGCGTCAGGGCGCAGCGATCCGCTCAGAGATTTGCGACGCCAGCAAAAAGGCCGTCAACACGGCCGGCACGCTGATGAACCTCAAGAATTGATCCAGCGAAAGCATCCTGTCCCCCGTCGAATTGCATTCACACGCTGCAACGCAACAAACTCTTGAAAGACCGGCTGGCGAGCGATTCAGTTGGCCGCATGCGTCGGCTGCGAACTCGTCAGCACCGCGTCCGTGTAGGCCGCGCCCGAGATCGTCAGCAATGCGAGAATCGAAATGACCGCCAGTGCTTTCATGCGTGGATGGTCGATCCGGATTGTGGCCAAAAATGTCAAAGTTTCGTGCGTTTTCGGGTCACGCTGAGGAACAAAAATGGCGGGCATCGAGCCGGCCCCCCGCGTTGGCGAGGGAGCAGGTGTTATTAAGGGATCATCCAACCTCTTTTGGGTAAATCACCCCTGGACACTCCTTAGAGTGGACCAGCGGAGAGTTGCCCATGACGATTTCTCAGCATGACGACGCACGCCGCCTGGAAGTGCTGGCGGAGCTGGACATTCTCGACACGCCACGCGAGCTCGCTTTCGACCGCCTTACCGGATTGTGCCGGAAGATTTTCGACGTTCCGATGTCCACGCTGACCTTCATTGACGGCCACCGGCAATGGTTCAAGGCAGCGGAAGGCATGGAGGATTGCGAAACCGACCGTCGCCCCGCATTCTGCAATTACGCGATTGGAGAAATCCATCCGCTCATCGTTAGGGACACGCAACTCGATCCGCGTTTTGCCGATAACGTTTTCGTCCTCGGAAAGCCGTTCCTCCGCTTCTATGCCGGCGCCCAGTTGAAAGTTTCCGGCGTGAACGTCGGAACGCTTTGCGTGATGGACACCAAACCCCGCGCGTTCGACGAACGCGACGTCGACATGCTGCGGGATATCGCGGCGATCGCCGTGGACGAACTCATGCTGCGCAATCTCAGCATGCGCGACAGCCTTACCGGCGCGCTGTCTCGCCGCGCCTTCCGCGGCGAAGGAGAGCGACTGAGAATGCTGGCCGATCGGCACGGCCACAAGCTGACCTGCGCACTGTTGGACATCGACCACTTCAAGTCGGTGAACGACAATTTTGCCACGGCGTCGGCGATCTCTTGCTGGCAAAAGTGACCGAGACCTGCCAATCAATCCTGCGGACCTCCGACATTATCGGCAGGCTTGGTGGCGAGGAATTCGGTATCTTGCTGCCGCACACCCGTCTCTCGGACGGCATGGCGGTGCTGGAGAAAATGCGTCAGGCGATTGCCGGGCTCGTGATCGAAAGTCCGTGCGGTCCGGTCAGCGTGACCGCCAGCTTCGGCGCGGTGGATTTCTCCCGCGGACTGCCTTTCGACACCATGCTCGAGCGCGCCGATCTGGCGATGTATTCGGCCAAGGACAACGGTCGTAACCAGGTGCTGGCATGGATCGAGACGGCGCCGGCGATTGCGCCGCTTCCGCGGCGTGTGTTCAAGGCCGGGCAAATCACCTTCAACGCCGGGCGCTCGACCTTCGATTGCACGGTGCGTGCGCTGTCCGAAACCGCTGCGGTACTCGACGTGGTCTCGATGGCCGACATGCCTGAGCAATTCAAGCTGTCGATTGCGAGCGACGGCTTTTCGCGGGCGTGCCGCATGACCACGCGATCCGACAAGCGGATCGAGGTGGCTTTTACCTAAGGCCATTTTGAACGCGGACCTCGAACCCTTGCCTATGCCAGCGCGCGGAACGGGCATGCGGGAAAAAAGCTTGAGTTTCCCCTGCGATTTCACATGATGCCGGACATCGGCCGAAAACAGCCGCCATCTGGCCCAAGCGGCCCAAAAAAGCGGGCCAACAGGAAACGATCATGGATTTCAACCTGCCCGCTGAAGACGATCCCCGCCGCGTCAAGGTTCGCCGATGGTTCGAGGCCAATCCGAAGCCGACCTACGCGGCGATGGCCAAGCAGGGCTATGTCACCCCGAACTGGCCGCCGCCCTGGGGGCTGTCCGCCGATCCGGAACTGCAGCTCGTCATCGATCAGGAGATCGAGCGGGCCGGCATCCTGCATCCGCTCCGCGTCAATGCGGTGGCGCTGAACCAGTGCGGCCAGTCGCTGTTGACCCACGGCACCGAACAGCAGCGTCAGGAGCTTTTACCGCGCGCGCTCGCGCTTGAAGACAAATGGTGCATGCTGTTCAGCGAGCCCTCCGGCGGTTCGGATCTGGGCTCGCTGCGCACCACCGCCCGCCGCGAGGGCGACCACTACATAATCAACGGCCAGAAGATCTGGAATTCGCTCGCCGACCGGGCGCAGATCGGCGTGGTCATCGTCCGCACCGACGCCTCCGTGCCGAAGCACAAGGGGCTGTCGATCTTCCTGCTCGACATGAAAACACCCGGCGTGGATGTTCGTCCGATCATGGACATGACCGGCAACGAACCGGAATATAACGAGGTGTTCCTCACCGACGTGAAAGTGCCGGCGAGCCGCCTGCTCGGCAAGGAAGGCGACGGCTGGAAGATCGTGATGGAGCAGTTGCAGACCGAGCGCATGGGCATGACCAAGCCGGGCGCGGTCTGGGGCGGCGGTCCGACCGCACGCGAACTGGTGCTGGGCCTCATCGAGAGCGACAAGATCAGGGATCCGGTGGTTCGCGATGAAGCCGCCAAGCTTTATATCGAAGGCGAATTGCTGCGGCTCCTGACCTATCGCAACCTCTCCAACCGCATCAACGGCAAGCCGCCGGGCCTTGAGGCCAATCTCGGCAAGATGGTCGCTTCCCCGCATGGCCAGCGCATGTCGGATCTCGCCAAGCGCGTCCAGGGGCCGGCCGGCCTGGTCGTTGGTGAGGACACGCTGCCGCTGGTGAAAAAGAACTATGGCCGCTTCAGCAGCTGGGACTATTCTTACTGGTTCGGTCCGGCGGCCACGCTCGGCGTCGGCACCCAGGAAATCCTGAAGAACAGCATCGCCGAACGCGTGCTCGGCCTGCCGCGCGACACCGACCCGACCGTCAAGACACCATTCAACCAGATCACCCGCGCGCCGCTGAAGGCGGTGGGCTGATCGCCGTTCACCGAAGCTGGAACTGCGGCACGGATCCGATCAAACCGCAGACGGAAACACAAAGGCCCGGCGCTTCAACGCCGGGCCTTTCTTCCTCCGCCAACGGCTGGCTAGCGTCTTCCCTCGCCCTTGCCATTGCATCATCACCCGATCTGTGGATTGTCCGCCCCTGAGATGGACGGGAAAAACCCGTCGAGCGCGGCACGGAGCGAGCATGATCGAGGCAGTGATCTGGGACTTCGGCGGGGTCATCACCTCCTCGCCGTTCGAAGCGTTCAGCCGTTTCGAGAACGAACGCGGGCTGCCCGTCGATATCATCCGGCGCACCAATGCGGCCAACCACCTGGAAAACGCCTGGGCGAAATTCGAGCGCGCCGAGATCGACGCAGAGACCTTCGACCGGCTGTTCGCGGCGGAAACGCTGGCACTTGGCGCGGAGGTGCGCGGAAGCGACGTGCTGCCTCTGCTGGGTGGCGAAATCCGCCCCGAGATGGTGGAGGCGCTGCGGCGCATCAAGGCGCGCTGCAAGACCGGCTGCATCACCAACAATCTGCCGAAGAACGCCATCCGCGGACGCGACGGCCGGTCGCTTTACATTGCCGAGGTGATGGCGCTGTTCGACCATGTGATCGAGTCCGCCAAGATCGGATTGCGCAAGCCCGACCCGCGTATCTATCGCATGATGGTCGAGGCGCTCGGCGTCGACCCGAAGGATTGCGTCTATCTGGACGACCTCGGGGTCAATTTGAAGCCCGCCCGCGAGATGGGCATGACCACGATCAAGGTGACCAGCGCCGCCCAGGCGCTCACTGAGCTGGAAGCCGCTACCGGCCTTTCCCTGCGGATGGGGTGACCGCCCAATACCAGAACTTCCCGTGAATGCAGGATTTCCCCAAAATCGACGGTTTTTGGGCGGAACCGGGCAACCTTTCCTGGATTTAATCCGTCAACGGCCCGCGATTGCCTCGGTTCTTCCGCGATCCGACCCCATCTATGGAAACAAAAGCAACTGGTGCGAGGGACGGGATAAACGCCATGAAAAGGGCAATTGCCATTTTTGCCTGCCTCTGCGCGATTGCCGGCGCCTTCTATTTCTCGGTCAGCAAATGGGGCATCCGGCACGAGACGCTGGAATTGTTCGACACCGCCCGGCAGCGGCCGGTCTCGGTCGACCTGGCCGTTCGCTATGATTACGAGATGAAGGCGAACGCCGGGCTGACCACCTTGCCGGTGGCGATCATCAGCAATGGCAACACGGTGAAGAACACCGAGTATTCATTCCTCGCCAACGTCTTTGCCGCCCGAGGCTATCTGGTGGCGAGCATCCAGCAGGACTTGCCGACCGACCCGCCGCTGGTGACCAAGGTCGGCCTGCCCTATGTCGGCCGCCTCGCCGTATATGAAAAGGGCGAGGCCAACATTCTGTTCGTGGTCAAGGAGCTGACGCAGCGCCAGCCGCATGCCGATTACCATCATCTGACATTGGTCGGCCATTCCAATGGCGGCGACATCTCGATGTGGTGCGCCAAGCAGCATCCGGAAATGGTGGCCAAAGTGGTCACGCTGGACAATCTGCGAGTCCCCTTTGTGTTGAGCGGCCGCACCAAGATCCTCTCGTTCCGCTCCAAGGACCCGAATTTCCAGACTGATCCAGGCGTGCTGCCGACGGATTTGCAGGCCAAGACCGATGGCATCGACATCATTCACACCGAGGCCCAGCACACCGACATGAGCGACCGTGGCCCGGCAGCGCTCAAGCAGAGGATCCAGACCGCGCTTGAACAGTTTTTGAACGCCGGCGGCAGCAGCGATCTAACGCCTGCCCGCACCGATCGCCCCGCCATCAGCAATCCCGACCAACTCGCGCCGTAAGCGCGGATGCTGGTACCCCAGTTGTGACCGCCTACTTTTCTTTCCAGTTTTCCCAAACGCTTGGGAGGTTTTGCGGATTCGCGGCAAGGGCCATTTTCGGGCTCCGAGCCTTGGGCCTGCACTGGACACCATAAAATACGCCTGCCCGAGGGTCGGGCCATAACGCGATCCGACCCGCTAAGTCTTATCTAAAACTTTACCTAGATCTTATCTCCTTTCAAACCGTTCGTCCGACCAGCGGTTATCGGACGACGGTTTGAGGAGGGATCGAAATGCGTATCATTGTTCGATGCTTTCGACGATTCTATCGCGCGCGTCCTGAAGTTCTGGACATTACCGGCCTGGAGGACCGATCCAGCATGGCGGATTTCGTTCGCATCCTGCTGCGGGAAGACCGGGCCTATCCGAGATGAATTCGGCCGCTATCAGGCCGCCGTCGCATTTTCGGCGATCTCGCGTTCCGTGATCGTGCGATTGCGACCCAGCCGCTTGGCCTGATAGAGCGCGCGGTCGCACCGCTCCACCAGGGCGTCGGCGGATTCGGCGAGGCGAAATTGCGCCACCCCGATCGAAACGGTGACGCTCGCGATTGGCTGTCCGGTGGTGCGTCGGGTGAGCCGCGCCTCGGCAATCCGGCAACGGATGCGCTCGGCCGCCGTCGCGCAGAGTTCGAGATCGGCGCCGGGCAACACAGCGATCAATTCCTCGCCGCCATAGCGGGCGGCCAGGTCGACGCCGCGCAGGCTCTCCCGCAGCACCTTTCCCACCAGCCGCAGCACCTGATCGCCGACCTGATGGCCATAGCTATCGTTGAATTTCTTGAAATGATCGATGTCGATCAGGAGAACGCTGAGGGGGTCACCCTTCTCCATCGCAGCAATCTGCGCGGTGCGCAGGAATTCGTCGAGCGAGCGGCGATTGGCGAGGCCAGTCAGCGCGTCCGTATTCGAGCGTTCCTCGGCTTCTTTCAGCGAATGCCGGATGGTGTCGAGCTCCTTGGAAGTGCTCGCCAGATTGCCCTCGAGCGTGGTGGCGCGGGACGCAGCCCTGGAAAGCTCGCTGACCAGCTTCTCGATGATGGAGCGGGGATCGCCATTGCTCGTCACCTGCGAGGTAACCTCGTCAAGCGCTTCGATATGGTCGCGGTTGTCGGCGATCGCTGTATCGAGGAATTGCCGCGCGCTTGAGATCACCTCGCGCAACTGCTCCGGCAATTCGCCGTCCGACGGACGGGGATCGATATAGGTCTGGTAAAGATCCCGGTTGGTGGCCGGATCGAACTTACGCTTGTTGCTGACCAGAATATCGATGGTCTGGCGCAGCGAGGGCGACGCTCCAAGCACGTAACTGAACCAGACGGCGAAATTCCGCGGCGTCATCGGCACGCCATGTTGGGACATCGCGCCGATCGCCCGATCAGCGATCGAGGCCGCATATTCCGCGTCCATGCCTTCCGCGTTCATGCCTTCTATGTCCAAGCCTTCCACGTCCAAGCCTTACACGTCCATGCCTTGGAATGAGCCGTCAGCCATTATTCAGCCGGCATCGCTTGCCGGTTGATCGGAGTTCGATGTGAAGCGTGGCGTATTGCTTTTCTCCGGACAGGGGCTGTCCAGACCACCAGCGTTCGCCTAGCGCTGGTGCTCTGCTGGTTTTGCATGATCCCGTTAAACTTGGCTTAAGGTTGTGTGGGGATGGAGATTTCGGGGGCTGGAATCCTCCAGCGAAATCCAGGGCAGCCGGACTCTCCGCGCTTAAGTGAAAAGCCGGAGGTCATAATCTGCGCAAGCGGTACGTAATTCGATCATTGGCGCAGCGTACTTGTGCGCCTCGCGCCGCGTCCGCGAGACTATCCGAATCCGGGAGAGTGATCGCTGCCACCTAGGATCACCCACGAACAAAGGGAAGCCTTACCTAAATGGAAGGGGAGTTGTTTGACGGGAGGGAGTGCCAGGAAGACAGCGCTTTTGGTGCATCGAGCTATTTTGGGCCGTCGAGCTTAATTCGTGCCGGCCTCGCCAACTGAGGACCTATATCGCAAATTGCGTGTAGATCATCGTGCCGGGAAGACACAGCATCCAGTTCAGCGAGGCGAGAAGGATCCAGTCCATTATGGTCCTGGCGAGGCGTAACATCAGCTAGGCGACCTCAGGCCAGGCGAATTTATCCATTCGGTCAGGTGTGATGCCGTCTCGGCCTGCCGCAACTTCCGCAAAACTTCGTCACGTACAGGACCCGGTGGAAGCAGTTTGGCTTCGCCGCGCAGCCGCTCCGCTTCAACGGCAAGACGGTCTAAAAGAGATGACGTTTGTTTATAGTGGCGACGCTTTTTCATGTTGGCACCTCCGAGATTGCTCGCGGGTCCTAACCGCGTGTCTGGTACTGTCGAAATTTTAAAATCAGCCTCGGCAAGCCGTCTGTCCATCGCCCGACACACCGGCCCGTTTTATGGCTATCGCAACGCAGCGCAGCAGATTACTTCGCGTAGCGAGGTCCTTCGGCCTATTGCGGCGATCTACCGTATGGGATGTACAGCGAGCCTTCGGGCTTCCAGTTGCTGGATCAGCTTGATCCCGTCCGAGGTCTGCTGATCCGCGACCCGACGGCCAAGGCCACGATAGCGGCTGATGCGATCATCAATGGATCTCCACTTTTCACAGATCGGCGCACGTTTGCGGGAGCTCCACCTCTCTTGGTCGCCGTTGGTTGCCATGGGCTGGACGGCGATGCCGACGTGGTTATCCTTATGTCGGGTTTCCGACAGACGAAAGAACGACAGATCGGCTGCCATTAAGTCTGCTAGAAAGCAGACCACGCGCTTCAAACGTGATCTAGTGCCGAGATTGCCGGCTACAATCCCGGGCGTCGGCGACTGAGAGTTTCGTGCTCCCGCCCTTTCGGCAACAGAGCACAGCTCCTTGACACATCAGAATTTGCTGCTCGGCTCCCTTTCGGCGGCCGACTTGACAGCGCTTACGCCACATCTGCGTCGAGTCACACTCGACCACAAACGAATCCTTTACGATACCGGCGAACGGGTCGACCGCGTCCATTTTCCGATGACGTCGGTAGTCTCGCTGGTGGTGGGTTTGTCGACCGGCGAGCAGGTGGAAGCTGCGATGGTGGGCAGAGACGGGGTGGTGGGCGCCGGTCAGGCTCTCGATGGCAAGATATCCCTGAACCGCGCCATTGTGCAGCTCGCGGGCGATGCGATGGAGTGCGATGTCGATGCATTGTCGGATGCCGCCTATCGAAGCCGCAGTCTGATGTCGGCCCTGATCCGCAACGAGCAGATTGTTTACGCGCAGGCGCAGCAGTCGGTAGCCTGCATGGCAGCGCATGATACCCAGGCCCGGCTTTGCCGCTGGCTGCTTCGTGCCCGCGACCTGTCGGGAAGCGACAGCCTGCATTTCACGCAGGAGTTCCTCGCGGAGATGCTGGGGGTACAAAGAACAAGCGTAAGCCCCGTGGCGCACACGCTGCAGCAGGCAGGCATGATCAAGTACGCGAGGGGGCGCATCGATATCATCAACATCGAGGCGCTGAAGGACACCGCCTGCGAGTGCTATGAAAGCATCAAACTCCACTACGACAGGTCTCGTTAGTGGCCCCTACGTCTGGTCGGGTCATTTTCGACGGATTGAGCGAGGATGTCGGCAGGACAAGACCAGGGAGCGTTGCGTTTGAGCGCGCCCCTGGCGCTTGGCGATCAAGCCGCGAACGTCCGTTGTCTGAATGGCCGCTTTGGCTGCGATGGCGGAACGGACCGGCCTCGTGGCGCAGGAAGTGGTCGATCTTGCGGAAATCAGAGGCGAGACTTCGTGGCGAAGCTTGCAGCGCTCCTCGCCCGATCCTAGGCTAATCCCAGACGCAATGGTTCAATCTCTGGGAAGGGAGCCTTCAGAAATGTCCGACATCCAATCAATTCCGGTCAAGACGATCGACGGACGGGACAGCAGCCTCGGCGACTACGCCGGAAAGGTGCTGCTCGTGGTCAACACCGCCTCGAAATGCGGCCTGACGCCGCAATATGAGGGGCTGCAAGGCCTCTATGCCCGTTTCAAGAATGACGGCTTTGCGGTGCTGGGTTTCCCGGCCAACGATTTCCGGGGCCAGGAGCCCGGCAGCAACGAGGAAATCCAAAGCTTTTGCTCGGTGAATTATTCCGTCGATTTTCCCATGTTTTCCAAGATCACGGTGGCGGGCGAAAACAAGCACCCGCTCTACGCGGCGCTGACGGGGGCCGAGCCCAAGGCGCAGGGCACCGAGGTGTTTCGCGAAAAGCTGCAGGGCTTCGGGATAACGCCCAATGGGGAGCCAGAGGTATTGTGGAATTTCGAGAAATTCCTCATCGACCGGAGCGGTGCGGTCGTTGGCCGATTCTCTCCCGATATGGCGCCGTCGGACGAGCGCATTGTAACGGCGATCGAACGCGAACTGCACGCCGCCGGCTAACCCACGAAATCCGGGTGGGTTCTCGCGCCGCTCTTCAGAGCAATTGAACGGACGGCAGAGAGGGGGACGGGCTTTACGGTCGTCCCCCCGCGTCTTTGTTCCCTCGGGTGCCCTCAAGACCCATTTCCTCGGCCTGTTCAGGCCAACCGGTATCTCGCTCTGTTACGTCCGATCGGGGGCGCCGGCGGCATTCCAGGGGGCCGCTCTTCTTGGGAGCCGCCCCCAGAGAGCGCTCACCGACCATTTGTTTGCGAAATTGTAATCTATCTACGATACAACCACGGGATACCTTTCCAAACGAACTTTGGACAGCGACGATGCTCAATTTTTTTCAAGGTGACGTTTCGCGCCGGATGCGGGCCCAGGCCGATGCCGCTGATCGCTGCCATGAGATCATCGAATTCTCCGTCGATGGCAAAGTTCTAAAAGCCAACGACAATTTGTTGAAGAAAACGGGCTATTCGCTGGAAGAGATCAGGGGAGAGTCCCACGACATCTTCGTTAGTCCGGCTGCGCGCGAGAGCGCGAGCTATCGCGATCTCTGGGCTGGCTTGAAGCGTGGAGAATTTCAGTCCACCCAATACAAGCGGGTTGGAAAGCCCGGGCACGGGACGACCTGGGTCCACGCCACTTATGCGCCAATTCACGGCGACAACGATGACATCACGGGCTTCATCGAATTCGCCACCGACATCACGGCACAGAAAATCACGGCCATGGAGGACGCCGGCAGGATCGCCGCGATCAACCGCGCGCAGGCCGTGATCGAATTCAACATGGATGGCACCATCGTCAATGCCAATGAAAACTTTCTGACCGCGATGGGTTATTCGCTCGATGAGATCAAGGGCAACCATCACAGCATGTTCGTCACCCCGGAAGATCGCGCAAGCGCGGCCTATGCGGCGTTCTGGGCCAAACTGAACCAGGGCGAGTTCGAGGCGGCCGAATTCAAACGGCTTGGCAAGGGCAACAAGGAAATCTGGATCCTCGCGAGCTACAACCCGGTCCTCGACGAGGCCGGTAAGCCCTTCAAGGTGGTGAAATTCGCGACCGATGTTACCGCGCAGAAGATGAAAGCCGCGGACACCGATAGCGAGCTCGCCGCCATCCAGAAGTCGCAGGCCGTGATCGAATTCAATATGGATGGAACGATCCGGACCGCCAACGACAATTTCCTGCGGGCGATCGGCTATACGCTCGCCGAGATCAAGGGCCAGCATCACTCGATGTTCGTCGAGCCCGGCGAACGCAATTCCGCCGCCTATGGCGAATTCTGGGAGACGCTGAGGCGCGGCGAATATCAGGCCGCCGAATACAAACGGATCGCCAAGGGCAATCGGGAGATCTGGATACAGGCTTCCTACAATCCGATTTTCGACCTCAACGGCAAGCCGTACAAGGTCGTGAAATATGCCACCGACATCACCGCCCAGGCGATCGGGCGCAAGAAGGCCGAGAACGCGCGGGGCTTGATCGAATCTGTCGCGGCCGGCAGCGAAGAGATGACCGGGTCGATCCGCGAGATTTCCGAGACCATGGCAAGGTCGCGCGAGAACTCCAAGGTTGCGACCAGCCGCGTCGAAGCCGCGGACGGTCAGGCGCAGCGGCTGAACGCGGCGGCGCAGGCCATGAGCGGCATCGTCGAGATGATCGCCGGCATCACAGGCCAGATCAACCTGCTCGCCCTCAACGCCACCATCGAATCGGCGCGCGCGGGCGAAGCCGGCCGGGGTTTCGCCGTGGTTGCCTCGGAGGTGAAGAACCTCGCAAACCAGGCCAAGAAAGCGACCGACAAGATCACCTCGGAAATCGAGGCGATGAAGGGCATCGCCGGTGACGTCGCGAAATCTCTCACCGAGATCAAGGCCGCCATTGAAGGGGTGAATGAGTTCATCACCAGCACCGCTGCCGCGGTCGAGGAGCAGAGCATCGTGACGATGGACATGTCCTCCAACATGCAGCGGGCATCGGCGGAACTGGCTTGATACTCGCCCGGCGCGGGCATTCGTGGCTCAAGCGACTTTATCATGATCGCGTCGGCCTTTGTCCCCTTCCCCGAATTTGTTCGACGGCGGCACCCGACATCTTCACCCCCGGACGCCGCGCAACCCGTAAGCGCGTTCACGCGCGTCTTCGACGCGCCATGGTGATGGGCAGCTCAGCCGGGGACCCGAGAACACGCACATCTTCCGGGCCCGCAACCGCCCTGCTCCCGCCAGAGCTTCGGTTTCTGATTGAAACAGAACCGAAGCTTCTTTTGTTGTTGTGATGCGTTTTCCTCAGGCGAACGCGAAAACGCTATCGACTAAAGCCGTGAGTCGATCGCGCCCTTCTGCGGATATTTCGGGTCGGGCATTGCTCCGCCCCAGGAGTCGATATTCTCAGGGATGGGCGCCATTCGCCTTGGCGAACGCGGATCGAATTCCGGGAATTCCTCCATACCGTAAGAATATTCTACCCACATCCCGTCCGGATCGATGAAATAGAAATAGATCGAACCAGATTGCGGATGGCGACCCGGTCCCCACACCACCGGCACATTGTTCTTTTGCATGCGGCCTATCGCCTTGCCGATATCGTCGATCTCGGTGACCATGAAGTTGAAGTGATTGAGCTTGGCGACGGGCGCCTTGCCGAGCCCCCACGTGTGGTGCCATTTGTTTGGAAAGCAACGCATATGCGTGCCCATGCCATCAATGCGGTCCGAGACGCGGAAATTCAGGTCCTCAATATAGAATTTTTCGGCCGCGGCCAGATCGGGCACGGCGAGCAGCGCGTGCCCGAGCCGCTGGATCTTGGCGACCGTCGGCTTGTAAGCCTCCTCCTCGCCCTCCATCTCGGAGAAGAATTCGAGCACGCCGCCCGATGTCGGATCGATGATGCGGAAGGCATCTTCGGAAATGCCGAGTTCCTGGGCTTCCGACCGGCTGACGGCCTTCGGAGTGACCCCGATTTCACTGAGGTGGGCGAACGCCGCGTCGCGCGCTGCCGGGCTCTCCATCTCCCAGGCCATGCGCTTGAAGCCGGGATTGCTCGATTGGGACAGCAGGAGATCGTGGTGCTTGTCGCTACAGCGGAATAGTGCGCTGCCATCGACGGTGCGACCCGCCGGCTGCAACCCAACAATGTGTTCATAGAACCAGGCGGATTTTTCCAGGTTCGAGACATTGAGGGCCAGATAGCCCGGGCCCTTGTAGCGGATCGCGCTCGCCTTCGTGATGCCGGCCTTCGTCGTCGCCTTCGTCGTCATGGTCGCTTCTCCCTGGGTTCTAAAATCACTTTGCTTGCGATGATTGTTCTGGCCGTTACGACGCCGAAAATTGCGTGCATCGCGCGGCTGCACATTGCTGAATGTTTATTTCGCAGTCGTGGAACGGCGTATTTGATCCAGATCAAAAACAGTCTATTCATACGGTTTGTTCGGAATTGGCCGAGCCTGACACGCGATGGTCTCGCGTCACGCCCGTTACGGCTGGCCTTGGTCGCCACATGCGGCGGACTTCAAGCGCCGTAAAGGGACGCCGGTCATCGACTTCGCATTTGCATCGACCGCATGAACCCATCTACGCTCGCGGCCCAATCAGCGGAGGACGCCCCATGAAAAATCGCGCCTGGATCGTGAACGCAACGCCGCAAGGCGCGATCCGCACCGATCATTTCCGCCTTGAGGAGAGGCCGATGCCGGTGGCCGGCCCCGGCCAGCTTCTGCTCCGCAACCGGATGCTGTCGATCGCGCCGGCGCAGGTCGCCTGGCTCAAGGCAGCGAGCTATCGCCCGCAGGTCAAGCCCGGCGAGATCATGCCCAGCGGCGGCCTCGGCGAGGTCATCCAGTCCGAGCATCCGGATTTCGCCATCGGCGACATCGTCGAGGGGCCGGTGGAATGGCAGGATTATGCCGTGGTCGGCGCCGCCAACGTGCGCAAGCGCGACAAGGCTCGCCCGCTAGATCTGCTGGTGGCGCTGACCGGCAACAGCGGGCTCACCGCCTATTACGGCATGCTTGAAGTGGGCCGCATCCGCGCCGGCGAAACCGTGCTGGTCTCGGCTGCGGCGGGCTCCGTCGGCAATATCGCCGTCCAGATCGGCAAGCTCGCCGGCTGTCGCGTCATCGGCATTGCCGGGGGCCCGGAGAAATGCCGCTGGCTGCTGGATGAATACAAGCTCGACGCGGCGGTGGATTACAAGGCTCCGGATTTTGCCGGCGCGCTGGCCAAGGCCTGTCCCGAAGGGGTCGATTTCTTCTTCGACAATGTGGGCGGCACCGTGCTCGAAACCGCGCTCGCGGTGATGAAGACGGGCGGCCGCGTCGGACTCTGCGGTATCGTCGGCCAGCTCGACGGTGAACCGGATCGAAGCCTGCGCGGGGTACCCTATCAGCTCATCATCCGCCGCATATCGTTGATCGGCTTTCTGCTCTCCGACTTCACCATGCAACAAAGGCTGGCAGCCGGCGCCGTCATGCGCGGCTGGGTGGCCGATGGCAGGCTTCGCGTGCCGGTGCATGAATACAAAGGGCTGGAAAATGCGCCCGCCGCGCTGGTCGCGCTGATGGCCGGCGAAAATCGCGGCAAGATGCTGGTGCGGCTGTAGCGGCGCCGACCGCCCCTGGAGGCACGGATACAACCGGTGGCCGTCTCAATTCCGAGGCCCCGAAAAGCCTCTCGGTCGCCACGAAAAAATCCGATCGGCTCAGGTGCTCCCGGTCAAATCCCGCAACGTGGAGACGAGCTCCGCCCCACTATAGGGTTTCGGGAGGAACACGCTACCCGTTGGTAGATCATCGGCCCCAGCCGGTACATGACCGGACGTCGCGACTATCTTAATTGGAGGCCAACGGTTCCG
>Ga0207654_10000913_pt1 | contig 16325 bp, 8 predicted proteins | sample KBSC64metaG_FD_184355 | JGI IMG/M metagenome (GOLD analysis project Ga0207654, IMG submission 184355) | Corn rhizosphere microbial communities from Kellogg Biological Station, Michigan, USA - KBS C6-4 metaG (SPAdes) (version 2) | ecosystem: Host-associated > Plants > Roots > Rhizosphere > Soil...
GCGGACGTCTCTGCAATCACCATGAGCCCGTTCCGACCATCCGGAACAATGGCGTACCCTTCGTCGTGCATCGCCGGTTCGAAGATTAACCCGTTCACGACGAGCAGGTGCTTCTGGAGGAGAGCGGGAGCGAAACAGACTCCCACTTCTTTTTCAGAACCGGGTTTGAATCCCCGCTCCTTCAGCCATAGATCGAGATCCTCCCCCGCCGACCGAACGTCGCGCATCCCTCGCTCACCCGACTCCATCCTCACCGCGAGCCGCCTAGGTCCGTCGTTTGCCCCAATGTGAACTACCTTCACCGCCTTGCAATCCCGCGGCGCCGGCACCAGCTTCAAATCCGCGCAACTCGGCGCACTCTGCGCCGATGCTCCCGCCACCGCAAACGCAAAAAGACAAGAAGCCGCCACCAAACCGAAACGCATCAGAGCCCCCGATAAAAACGTTTGAACCCAGCCCCGCCAGACTAAATCCTGACCGCCACTCGCACAACCAGAAAGCACGATGAGGCGTTCTCAACGATTCCGAAGATAGACGGATCCCGAACGAATCGATACGAGTGAACTGAAACGGAGGGAGCAGGAGCCTTTCAGGCCCATGAAATGCGATCGGATATGAGAGCGTCTTTAGGCCCGCATCTTACATGAGAACCTGTGCCCCTTTCGTTCGCGCGATGGGTGGCACTCAAATCCGAATAAAAATCTTCTTCTTATACATCCAGTACAGCATTACCCAGTACGCAGCCATCGTCAGAACGCCCAGGAAGAACGGCTCCAGCCCCGTCCCGAATATATTCAAGAACCTCATCCCCAGGTGAATTCTGAAGCTGCTCAGAATGAACTCCTCCCATAGATGCGCCATCAGATAGGCCGCAATCGAATTCATTCCGACAACCACCAGCGGAAACGCGATCTTTCTGTTTCCACGCACGTCAATCACCCACGAGAACGCCGCCAGAAACGCAAAGCACACGCCCCCGCTCCATAGCGTCCACGCCGGCGTCCAGATCCGTTTCACAATCGGGCAAATCCCGGTGAAGTGCAGCAGCAACCCCGCCACCATCAGCGCAACAGCCGCAATGGTGAACTTCTTCAGCGGAATCTTCGGCGCGTTCTCATGGAACCACCGTCCAGCAATCAGCCCCAAGAGCATCGTCCCCAGCGTCGGAATAAAGCTGAGCGTCAGATACCCACCGCCGTTATATGCAAACCGGCTCGTCCGAGGAAACAGATTGAGAAACCAGACATCGAACCCATTGCCTAGATTGCTGTTCTTGTTCCAATGCGCAGCGAAGCCATGGTAGAGATACTTCTGCACAAAGTCGGGCGAAACACCTACCGCTGCCCAGTTGTAGTTCGCCCCCGGCGCTGGATAGAGCGCCCACGCAAGCCAGTAGCCGAACAGAATCACACCCAGCCAGATCCATTGCCAGCGCGGCTTCAAGAACGCAATCAGAAACGCGAACGTATACCCCAGCCCGATCTGGCTCAGCGTGTCTTCAAACGTGTAGTACGTAATCGGGCTGTCTGTCGAGCGAAGGAAAACCCCTAGCGCAACCAGCAACACGCTCCGCCAGATCGTGTGCAACAGCATGTGCGGGAAGCTCTCGCCTTTCCGCTGCCTGCTCCGGATCGAGTAAGGCAGGGCCACGCCAGCCAGAAACGTGAACCCGGGCTGAATCGTGTCGTGCAGGCTCATGCCCGCCCACTCCACGTGTGTCTGGTTGTATGCAAGGACTCGCCAGAAGGTGCTTCCCGGAAACGCTTTCGCCGTATCCGCCCAGCGCATCACCTCGCCCATCATCAGCACCATGACGAGCCCACGATAGGCATCCACAGCAATATTGCGCTGCGGCGGCGCAGCAATGGTGCTTGCATCCTTAACTCGCGTGGCGGCCTCTCCCGGCGCAATCGCCTGGCTAGTAGCAGCGGACATTGTGAGCTCCCTACCATCCGCATGAGAACCCACAAGGCGCCCTCGTCGGATGCTCAATCATACAAGCCGATCAAAACGAATGGAATCTCCCGGCAGGAAGACCCGAGAATAGCCCCGAGTGAAACCCTAGAGCTGGCCCAGATCCGAAACCCAGCACCCGGATCGCAGCCTCGCTACATCCGCGCGCGCTCGTCTGAATCAGTGTGAACGCCATAATCGAAACGGGAATCCTCCTCGGGGACTAGAATGAAGCGGTTGTTCGAAGCTGCGATGCGCTGGTTCAGAGTAGCGAAGATCGCTATGCATCTCGATTGGCTGAAATCTCAAGTGAAGCAACTTTCACTCGTCCTGCTCACTGCATGTTTGCTAGCTCAAATAGCATTTCGCGCAGAAGGTCAGACGCAAGACATCACCTGCCAGGCGGGGCGCGGCGAATACACCTTTCAATTTTCGAGCGGAACAACTGTTTCCGTAGGACCGGTGCGAAACGGCGGGTTCGCCGAACGTGCCTGTGCTGCGAGCTTGACATGGAAGGGGAATGAACTTCCAATCGCCACGGATGTTGATCAGGTAGGCATCGATGTCCTGGGTGCTGATCTTGGTTTTGGAAAGCCTGTAGTCGCTATCCAGGTCGATCAGTCGGGGGCAGGTTCTAACCGCGCATATCAGATTTACTCGTTGTTGAAACCGCCATACCTGCTCTATACGATCAAAGGTGCGCATTCCTATCGTGCCGCGGACACTGATCTTGATGGGCACGTCGAGATCTGGGCTGACGATGCAGCCGCTGTGGACGGATTCGAGCGACTCCCGGTAGCCGACCTCGATTCCCCGCCGACAGTCGTGTTTCGTTTTGAGAAAGGCCGTTTGTTCGATGTCAGTTCCCAGTTCCTCGCTTTCTACGACGCACAGATCACCCGACTTCGATCGCAGTTCACTGCGGATGACCTTTCGAGATTCAAGCGAAGCGACGGCAAGCTATCGGTGGATATACATCAGTCCGCCGAAGAGCTGCACCGGCTGATTCGAACCAAGATCAGCATTCTAGAGATCATCTGGGCCTACCTCTACAGCGGTCGCGAGCAGCAGGCATGGGCAAGCCTCAATGAACTTTGGCCTGCTAAGGATGTTGAACGGATTCGCGCGGCAATTTCCGCCACTCATCAGCGCGGCATCTTGAGCGGGGTCGATCAAACCCGCCATCCTGCGCCGCGTAAGCATTTCATGAAAATCTACGACGCCGTTGATACAGCCGTCATAGTCAGCTCTTACAATCCTGCAGGAGGTGCCCCAGATAGTTCCCAGGCGGAGCCGCCGGTGATCCAACCGAAGTCGATCCTCCTTCGCCGTCCACCTCCATCGCCTGATGGGCCGGGTCCGCCGACCAACGAAATGGTGGAACTGGTCGTGGACGTTGCGGGCAAAGTGCACTCGGCAAAAATCATCAATGGTTCTGACAAGCCGCTGATCGAAGCCACTGCAGGATGGCACTTCATTCCGGCATTTCGGGACGGCCGCCCTGTTGCATGCCGCTTTCGAATCAGCGTCGGAGCGTACAAATAAGTCTCAGAGAAACGCGGAGTCCTGAGCGGTTGCAGCTCGAATTTCCTCACGCACACACAAGCTGCCCTGTGAATCTAGGGCACGATTGTGAGTTCGCCGGGGCGGACGAAAACAGGATCTTTCGCGCCAATATCGAACCCGGCGCTGAGTTTGTATTTACCCGGCCTAAGGTTCAGTTTCTCGAGATCGAGTAGGCCTGAGGCGATGAATCCCCGTACATTATCTTCGGTGATTGTGAGCGGAAAGGGCGGACCGTTTCCAACGCTTACATATGCTTTCCAGCTTGTCAGGATTGTGGAGGTAACTGTCTTCTCGCGTGGGTAAAAGCGCACCAAGACTTTGAGCTGATCATCACGTGAGAAGCTTCCCGACGCGCTGGGGGCCAGCAGACATCCATCGAGCGTTAAGGGATCAAGCAGGTTCACCCTACCTTCACGCTCATCATCAGCAAGACACCGATCGGCAACGATTGGATGGCTGAACCGGATAATGCCGGTTCCATCCGGAGGATCGACGGTAAATGGAAATGTGCGAGTGACTACTCTCTTCGATGCTGGATCGAGAGCGAAGACTCGCAGGCTGTAGGTGCCCGGATAGAGTGGTGCTTCACGCTGCCAGTGAATGCTTGGGGCGCCGTCATCTGAAGTATTCCAGTCACGCTCGGTGAGCCATGATCCGACCGCGCGGTCACCGGTCTCGTCGAAAATCTGTGCGAAGATCTGAACCTTTGATTGCGGGACCACAGATTCATCCACTGACGGCCACGCGAAGTCGGCAGCCATCACACCGGTCGAGAGTCCATCCTTGTCGGGAAATATCCAGACGTGCGCCGCCGCATCCAGCCCCGGAGTATGCGCGTGCGCATCCAGAGCAGCGAGGATTGCGTCGGGAATCTTCTGTCGGTTCTCGGTAAGTGGAGCGGCATAGTAGCTGGCGTATTTGCCATGCAGCCGCGGTGATCGTACCTCCGTGGAAACAAGATGCCAGCCCCCATCTGCTTCGCGCGGATTCGGACGAAAGGTGATTTGGTAGAAACCTTCGGCATCTTCGGCGATCTTTTCGAATGCGTCTCGCACAGTGCGTGCGGGACGACCACCTGTCTGGTACGCGGACCAGACAAAATCACTGAAGACTTCTCCGAGTGCGACGGACTGGGAATTGGTACGATCGACGACTTCCTGCCCCTCCAAAGAAGTCCATCTCTGGGTCTTCCACCCCACAGTTGCCTGAGAGCTTCCAAAGGGTATGACCGTTCCTGGACCTGACGCCTGCACTGCGTACATAGGTGTTTGAGCCCGAACCGCCGCATCGACCAGTTCGGAGGGCAGGACACGCAGACGCCGCGCATCATGCAACGAAGAGTCCGACGCAAGATCAGAAGCAAAGATGATTGCGCGACGGCCAGGCCTGCTGCCAATTTCTGCAATCGCGCGGGATGCTAGAGACATCCACGGTCCGCCGACTAGTTGCGGCGGGCTGACATGCCGCTCAAGGTTATCTATTCGTGACCGAATCGCTTCCACGTTGTTGCTGAACGGAAGGAACTGTCCTGCATCATCGAACAGCGCAAGAGACCAACCAGAGAGATGATGCTGGTTGAGCCACTGCTGCAATCCGGCGATGGATTCAGCCCTGCCTGCTGCAGACATCGGTGCGAGAATGATCAAAATCCAAGTGGTTGGGAGACTGCTTTTCGTCTCTGCTTACGGAGTCGCAAGCCGATGGGGAATGGTCACAGGCGGGGCGGTTGCTCCCGGCTTATCGAGGTTTCGCACTGAGATCACGGTGTCAGCCTTACCGCCTTCGGAGAGAACGAAGTTGGAGGCTCAAGACCGGAAACTGGGTGTCCATTACTATCACGGACCTGAAGTTGAATGGTCGCAGACCAGCCTGGTTCCGGTTCGTCTGAGGGCGCCGCAGTCTGGCAATTAATGGGCGTGATCAATACAGCAAGCGAGCAGGTCGCCAAAGCCCTGAGCAGAGATTGACACATTTGCGAAATGCGCCTCTGCCAAAAGAGTACACCTGCTCATGGTGAGCTTCGGCGCATGTCCTACCTTGGCCAACAGAGATACGTTGCAATCGCAGCGACCAAAAAACGCAGGTGACAAACGTTGCCGATGTTGCTTCCTAGAACGATCTATACCGCCCTATCGCAGACTCCGCAACGCCGGATACAACTTCCTCCACTGCGCATAAGCCGCCTCGTACTCAGCCTTGTCCGCCGGATCCGGCGCAATCCGCTGTGCCACCTGGATCGCCTCCCCACAAGCGGCGTCCAGATTTGCCCAGTGCCCCGTGCCTACGCCTGCCATCAGCGCGCACCCAAACGCACCGCCTTCTTCGGCGACAAGACACTCCACCGTCATCCCATACACGCCCGCCTGGATCTTTCTCCACAGCGGACCGCGTGCCCCACCGCCTCCGAGCCGCACATCGCTCAGCGGAATTCCGAGTTCCGTAAACAGCGTGAACGAGTCCTTCAGCGAATACGCCACACCTTCCAGCACCGCCCGTGTAAAGTGCGGTGCCGTATGGATTGTTGAGATCCCCGCAAACGCCGCACGCACGTACGGATCCAGATGCGGAGTTCGCTCGCCCATCTGGTAAGGAGCCCACATCAATCCTTCGCTCCCCGCCGGGACCTTCTCCGCTGCCGCCGTCATTGCGTCATAGTTCTGTCCTGCAAAAAACGTGTTCTTCAGCCAGTTCAGGCTCAACCCAGCGCCCTGCGTCACGCCCATCACGTGCCACACACCCGGCACTGCATGGCAGAACGTATGCATCCGCCCCTTCGGATCCTTCGTCGGTTGCGCCGTCGCCGCAAACACCACGCCTGAAGTCCCAATCGTCGCCGATACGGAACCCGGTTGCAGAATGCCCATTCCCACAGCGCCTGCGCCCTGGTCGCCTGCGCCGGCCACCACCGGAGTTCCAGCCTTCAATCCAGTCAGCCCCGCAGCCTTCTCGCTGATTCGCGCGCAAACTTCAGGCGATTCATACACCTTCGGCAGCCAGCTCTCAGGAATCCCCGCTGCCTCGGCCACTTCCTTCGACCAACGCCGGTGCGTCACGTCCAGCAGCAGTGTGCCGCTCGCCTCCTGCACATCAATTGCAAACTCGCCGGTCAGCCTGTAGCGCACGTAATCCTTAGGACACATGATGTGCCGGATCTTCGCAAACGTCTCCGGCTCATGCCTCTTCACCCACAGCAGCTTAGTCAGCGTGAAATTCGGTAGCGCCGGATTGCACGTCAACTCGATCAGCTTCTCGTAGCCAATCTTTTCCGTCAGCCAATCGCACTCCGGCTGCGTCCGCACATCGCACCAGATCAGCGCGGGTCGCAGAACTGCGCCATTCTCATCCAGCATTACTGCGCCGTGCATTTGCCCTGTCAGTCCGATTCCTGCAATGGGCTCATGCGGTTCCGGAGCAGCCTTGATCGCTCCCTTGATCGCCTCCTGCGCCGCTCTCCACCAGTCCTCCGGATCCTGCTCTGCCCAGCCTGGATGCGGCGTACGAAACGGCGCGTGCTCACTTGAAGCACCACTGATCAGCTTTCCATTCGCATCAACAACCACTGCCCGCGTACCGCCCGTACCCACATCCATGCCCAGAAACCACATCGGCTTGCACCCCTCTTGTAAATCGCTTTTCTCTGCGCTGGCAGCATACCAGCTTTGTTCCCACTCCGGGAAGCCAAGCCATCTGCTTGCACTAAATCGTTCTCCGCCTAACTTCTCCTCATATAAACTCATATCGCTTCACAGCCCAACGCAAGCGGGTCCCCGCAGAACCCAGTTTCTCAAGCGGGTGCGCTATTTCCCTGCCGTCTGCACTTCTCCCCGGAAGGGCACCCACAGGGCCACATCACTTACGAATAAAAGGTAAAAATGACCACCCCTGCAGTCACACCTGAGATCGCTACTCCCGCCCTCACACCTGATCACATCCTGCAAACCGGCCTTGCATTCTGGGCGTCGAAAACGCTCCTAAGCGCCGTTGAAATGGAAGTCTTCACCGAACTCGCCAAAGGGCCTGAAAGCCTACAGACCCTAACCGGTCGCCTCGGCCTCCATCCCCGTTCTGCTCGCGACTTCCTCGACGCACTTGTCGCGCTCGGCTTCCTTCTGCGTGAAAACGGAACTTACCGAAACGCGCCCTCTACCGACGTCTTCCTCGATAAGCACAAGCCATCTTACGTCGGCGGCATTCTCGAAATGGCCAATCGCCGACTCTTCGGCCACTGGAACAATCTCACTACCGGCCTCCGAACCGGCAAGCCGCAGAACGAAGCCGCGCATGGCGAGCCAGACATGTTCAGCGTTCTCTATGCTGATCCAGACCGGCTCAAAGTCTTCCTCCGTGGCATGACTGGCGTAAGCCGCGCTGCCAACATGGCCATTGCCGCAAAGTTTCCGTGGGACAAATACAAAACCGCTGCTGACTGCGGAACAGCGCAGGGTGACCTTATCGTTCAGATTGCACTCAAGAACACCCACATCACCGGCATCGGATTCGATCTCCCCGAAGTCGCTCCCATCTTTGAAGAGAACGTCGAGACGCACGGTCTCTCATCGCGCCTCACCTTTCAGTCCGGCAGCTTCTTCAGCGATCCTCTGCCGCGCGTCGACGTCATCACGATGGGCCACATCCTCCACGACTGGAATCTCGAAGAGAAGAAGATGCTCGTCCGCAAAGCGTATGAAGCACTCCCCGAAGGCGGCGCCTTCATCGCTTACGACAGCATCATCGACGACGACCGTTCGAAAAACGCATTCGGCCTGCTGATGAGTCTCAACATGCTCATTGAAACTCACGGCGGCTTCGACTATACCGGCGCCGACTGCATGGGCTGGATGAAAGAAGCAGGCTTCCGCGAAACCCGGGTCGAACACCTGGTCGGCCCCGACTCCATGGTCGTCGGCATCAAGTAGATGGTTCGTCAATCGGCGGCAGATGAGTCGCAAGCTCATTTGCCGCCCGATTACTACCCTATCTGTAACTTAATTTCGGATACCAGTCCGTGCCCCTGCCTTCAGGTGTAATGTCCAGCATCAGCCACAATGGATCGAGATCTGGAGCGCCGCGAGGATCCTGCCCTGGATCCGCCATTGCGCCACTCATCTCTCCGCTGTAGAAATGGCGAATTGTTCCATCTCGCCGCGTGAAGACGCTAAAACCCGGCACATCTGCATCGTCCGCATTCACGTAGGTACGCGTGTATTCGCCGCTGACATCGAACCGCGCTGCCGTTTGTATTCGATCAGTCGCTCGATTGGTGAACGGGCAGTCACCACAAGGGCGACACGCTCCCGCAGGTTGGTCGCAGTCCCATTCCAGGACGTAAGAAAAGACGTACAACTGGGACACGGAGCCTTGCGCTGCGGTCCAAACATCATGCTGTAAACCATTAGCGTGTCTTTAGCGCCAAACAGGTCTGGCAGTGTCGCCGGGCCGCTCTCCGATACAAACTCGTACGCTTTCGGAATCTCTCCGCCGGCGGGCAAAGCACGCCGCAGCGCGGCGACGCGTTCGATGTGCCGGCGCAACTCAATCTCTTCCGCCAGCAGCGCGTTCCGGGCCGCGCGGTACTCAGTGCTCTCATTTGGAAAGTGGGCTGTGTTCGTCGCTACTAGTTGATCTGTTGAAACAAGTGTTTGCGAAGTGGGCATGGCACCTCCCCAACAGGGTTTTGATGCATACCTCCAAAGCTCATTCACCCATTCGTCACATAAAGAAGCGCCCCCACCAACCGCCCGTGAGGACGATTGGTGGGGGCGCATACACACAGCTCAGAATTCGTAGCGAAGGCTGAACTGCATCTGTCGATCGGATGCGTACGTTGCGCCTTTACCGGTGACCTTGCCAAACGTGCTGGCGGTTGGGTTGGTGTTCGGATTGTCCAGGTTCGGATGGTTGATGAAGTTAAACGCCTCCGCTTTGAACAACAGGCGGCTCGACTCGGGGCCGATCGGAAACGCCTTCTGCATCGCAATGTTCCAGCTCTGGAATCCCGGACCATACACCTGGTTGCGCATTCCCTCCGGAGCAAACGTGCCTGCTGCCGGCTTCTGGAACACGCCGGTGTTGAACCAGTATGCGTTCTTCGTATTGTTTGGCGAGTCCTGTTTCAGCAGCGTCACCGGTCCGGTACGATTCCACAGCTGATTGCCCGAACCCGGGCCAACGCCAGCAAAGTCGTCACCAGTAGAGACGTTCAATGGAGCGCCGCTTTGGAATTGTGACGTTCCCGACAGTTGCCATCTGCCGATCACATTCCTTGCCGCCCAGTTCGAGGCATGATCGGCAAACGTCATGTCCCATACGTAGTTGACCACCAGCATATGCCGTGTGTCATAGTCGCTCGGGCCATAGAACTCATGCGGATCATAGTGGTTAGGAATGTTCGTGCCTGAGTCTGAACCCGTGTCCAGGCTCTTCGACCATGTGTAGGCAATGCCGAAAGTCATTCCGCGGTTCACGCGGTGCTTAAGGTTCGCCTGCAGTCCGTGGTACGTTGACCTGCCCATGTTCGTTTCCTGCTGAATGACAGAGAAACCCTGGTATGGCCGCAACGCATCCGGTTTTGCAACGGTGGGGTTCGCTTGCCGTGTCCCGGGCTGTAGCTGGTTGATGTTCTCAAGGTGCTGCGTATGGAGCCCGCGCCGTCCCACATATCCCAGTGTGGCAACGCCGACCTTCGGAAATTCATGCTCCGTTGTCAGAGTCCACGACCACGCTTCTGGTGAGGGGAAGTCGTAAGCGTAAGAGGTCATGTTGATGGGATAGTTGTTCGAGCCTGTTCCTCCGGGAGTATCAACGCCGCCGTAGCTCACGGTCGCTGACGGCTGGAATGGCGGGTTGCCACCCAGGTGCACATTGTCGCTAACGCCCAGACGATCGAAATAGCGTCCCGCTCCGGCTCGAATCACTGTTTTTGGATCCACTGCCAGGGTGATGCCAAGACGCGGTTGAATATTCGTCCATACAGTTGGGTTGTAGCCCTTGTCGAATCCATGGAACAGGCCGTTGTACTGTCCGTTGAGGATGTCATCCGGAACATGCCCTTGCGCGCTGCTTGGGAAATGCGTCCCCGGAATCACAATTCCGTCCGTCAGATTGGTTCCAGTGACGAAGCCGGTCGTCGGATCGACGGTGGGCGCTGTCGTTGAATCATAAGTCGCGGGAGAGAAGACCGACAGGTTTCCCCACTTCGCGTAGTAGGGCTCCATGATGCTATGCCGGATTCCGTACTCGATCACCAAGTTCGGTTTTGCGTGCCATGTGTCCTGAATAAAGTACTCGTACATATTGCTCAGGAAGATGGTGTACGAGCGAACACCGATTTCACCGTAGGTGTCGAACAATCCCAAAGCAGTATTCGCGATCGCCGCTCCCGTGGTCGGATTCTTGCCGCGCGTATCCGTGAAAGTGAAGAAACCGTTCTGGTTGTTCGTCGCTCCCGGTGTGGTCGAGCTGACGTTGATCTGATCGAAGTCGTTCTGGCTCTCACGTTCGAACAGAACGCCTGCCTTTAACGTGTGATTGCCTACGATCTTCGTGATGCTGTCCGCGAAGTCCCACACCACACCACCCGAGTGCGAAGGGTAAGGACCGCCGTCGAGCGTATCGAAGTTGGCGATTTGGATCGTCGGAATCTTGTTGGGGATTTCCTTGTCGCTCTGCGCGAAAAGGAACGGATAGTTGATACCGTACTTTGTTCGATCGAAGAGACCGCTGCTGGTGTCGATCCCGATCCGCACGTGGTCTGCGCTGGCCGAAACGTAGGCTTCGTTCACCAGCGTCGGACTGATCGTCCACGTGTAGTGAACCACTCCCACCTGATTGGGCCGATGCCATACCTGCGGTGTACGGTTGAAGTTTCCGTAATGCGGCGAAACACTGTCGTAGTTGTAGTTCAACAGAGAGAATCGAATGTGATGATTGTCTGACGCTACATAGTCCACAACCAGCGTATCTTTCCTCTGGTTCTCAGGATAGATAGCCGCATCAATCCAGTCATATGTCGGGTTAGCTGCATTCGGAGCAGGATACGCACTCAGCAGCCCCAATCCATTTGCGCTTAATTCCGCAGCCGGAATGATGTTGCCCGCATAAGGCAGTCCGGTCGTCGGACTGGATATCTGCACCGCCTTGCCGTAGTAGTTGTAGATATTGCCCGGATCGAGCAGCTCGCTGAAATCTCCAGTCCGCATAAGCGCGGATGGAACTTTCCTTTGAGCCGTATCGACGTGCCGATAGCGGATGTACTCCTGACCTGCCAGGAAGAATAGTCTTCTGCGGCTCGAATTAAACCCGGTACCCGGAATCCAGACCGGGCCATTCAAATTCCAGCCGAACTGGTTGAAGCGAAACGCCGGCGGGTGCCCAAAGATATTTGGATCCGTCGTCGATTTGCGCGCCCACGTATTCGCATTGAAGAACGAGTTTCTCAGATACTCGAATACCGCGCCATGGAAGTTGCTGCTGCCGCTCTTCGGAACGATGCGGATGATTCCACCCGAAGCGCGACCATATTCGGCGGGGTACGCCGCTGTCAGCACCTGCATCTCCGACGTTGAGTCAGTATCAGCGACGCCGATGCTTGTTCCGTTACCGCGGCTGCGCACCATCGGCGCGCCATCAAAGGTCATTCCGTTTTCACGATTGCTGGACCCGTTGATGTTGATCCCGTTATCAAGACCGAAGTTGAAATTCGAAATCGACGACCCCCTACGGACGCCCGGCTCCAATTGGGCGAGGTACATAGGATTGCGCCCATTGAGCTGGATGTTCTTCACCTGTTCCTGCGTGACCAGCTGACCCACGGAAGCCGTTTGTGTCTGAATCACATTGGCATCTGCGACCACGTTGACTGTTGTCGCCGACGCTCCCACTTGCAGCGCGGCATCGACTCGGAGCGGAATGCTCGGCTCAAGATGATTGTGGGTCTGCGTGAAGCTTTGGAAACCTTGCGCCGTGGCGTTTACGGTATAGTTTCCCGGCGCCAGGTTGGTCACGGCATAGAAACCCGTGTCGTTGGAATTGACTGTTCGCGCTTGTCCGGTGGCTTCGTTCGTAATCGTCACTGTCGCATGCGGCACGACGGCTCCGGTCGAATCGGCTACCGTTCCTGTGATTGATGCGTTGTCTGACTGGGCGTAAAGCAGAGAGGCTTGTGCTACAAGGCCTACCAAAAACACGAACAGCAGCCTACGTAGGGTCAACATATCCCTTTTCTCCTCACGGATAGGTCTTACTTGGTTAAATTTTCGTGATTCGGGCGAACGCGGCAAAATCGTTGGCTGGGAACGATACCAACAGCCGCCGAACCATAGTGATTTTTCCTGAGGCTAAAGTCAATAGGAGATTAGGAGGAGAACCCTTCAAATCATGGTCATTTCATATTCGTTTTTTCCGTGTAATTCCATCCATTCCAGCGATAAATCGATAAACCTTGCGGCCATACCTCATCGGATCCCCGAACTCCGTTGCACCATTCGTCACTTTTTGCGAACTCAATGCGTCATCCTTGCGTAGTTCTGGTCAAGGCCAGATTTGTACTCACACGGCCGGCGTCGATTGACAGCGCCATTCTGAAGATCAGGACATCGCCATGACGTTCTTCAAAGATCAGCTCAAGCAGGTCTTCCGCCGCCTTCTCCGCGCTCCCCTCTTCACCTCCATCATCCTGATCACGCTATCGATCGGCATCGGTGCGAATGCCGTCGTCTTCGGAGTGGTCGACGGTGTCCTGCTCAAACCGCTCAGCTATCCCCACCCCGAACAGCTCATCGGCATCTGGCATAGCGCCACGGGCATCGGCTTCGACGAACTCAACATGGCGCCCTTTCTCTACTTCATCGACCGCGAACAAAGCAAAACTCTTCAGGCTGTCGGTATGTACAACGGCGACTCCTTGTCCATTACCGGTGTCGGCCAGCCCGAGCACATCAGCGGCCTCGACGTTACAGAGGACGTATTCCCGATGCTCGGCGTACAACCCGCGATCGGCCGTGTCTTCACCCGTCAAGACGACTCACCCAGCGCACCAAAGACGATCATCCTCTCTCATGCCTACTGGCAGCGAAAATTCGGCAGCGATCCTTCCGTTGTGGGACGCACTCTCACCGTCGATGGAACCGCCCGCGAGATCATCGGCGTACTTCCCCGCAACTTCACGTTTCTTGATGACTACGACTCAGCCGTCTTTCTGCCCATGCAGCTCGATCGCAGCAAGGTGAAACTCGGCAACTTCAGCTTCCGCGGCATCGCGCGAATGAAGCCCGGCGTAACCCTCAAGCAAGCCAACGCCGACATCGACCGCCTTCTCCCCATCGCCATTCACAGCTTTCCCGCGCCGGATGGCTTCCCTCCCGGCATCTTCGAAAGCGCCAAAGTCCGCGCCAATCTCCACACCCTCAAGCACGACGTCATCGGAGACGTAGGAAATGTCCTCTGGGTCCTGATGGGATCCATCATCGTTGTCCTTCTGGTCGCTTGCGCCAATGTCGCCAATCTGCTTCTCGTCCGTGTGGAAGGCCGCCGCCAGGAACTTTCCGTGCGATCAGCTCTCGGCGCAGGCCGCGCCAACATCACTGCCGGCCTCCTTATAGAAAGCCTCGTGCTCGGCGTCTCCGGCGGCATCATCGGCCTTGGTCTAGCCTTCGGCGCACTCCGCCTGCTGGTCTCACTGGCGCCCACCGGATTGCCGCGCCTCCACGAAATCGGGATCAATCTCAGCGTGTTTCTCTTCACTCTGATCGCCACACTCTTCGTCAGCATCGTCATCGGAATGCTTCCGGTTCTCAAGTATTCCGGCATCAGCATGTACACCGGACTTCGCGAAGGTGGGCGCTCAGGCACACAGACCCGCGAACGTCAGCGCGCACGCAAGACGCTTGTCGTCATTCAGGTGGCTCTGGCCCTGGTCCTGCTCATCTGCTCAGGGCTGATGATCCGTACCTTCCGTGCTCTCGCCAACGTCTCACCGGGATTCACCGATCCCCCATCGCTCGAAAAATTCCGCATCTACATCCCCGAGACCGCCATCCCCGACACTGACAAGGAACGCATCCTTCGCACCGAGCAGGCCATCTCCGATAAACTCGCCGCCATTCCCAATGTCTCCTCCGTCGCCTTCTCCACTGAGATCCCGATGGACGGCCACGATTCCAACGACCCCATCTTCGCGCAAGATCGCACCTATCGCGAGGGCGAGCTTCCACCGATTCGCCGCTTCATCTTCGTCTCTCCCGGATACTTCTCCACCGTCGGCACTCCCCTTGTCGCAGGACGCGACCTCACCTGGGCCGAGACTTACCAGAAGCGCCCAGTCGCTCTCATCTCTGAAAACCTCGCCCACGAATACTGGGGCTCTCCTGAAAACGCCATCGGAAAAAAGATTCGCATTGGCACCACCGACGACTGGCGGGAAATCATCGGCGTCTCCCGCGACGTCTACTACGACGGAGTCAGCAAAAAAGCTCCATCCGTCGTCTACTGGCCACTGTGGCGCGACCGCTTCGAAGGACAAAAAGAAGACATCCGCCGCGGCCTCACCTATGTCATCCGTTCTCCACGCGCCGGCTCAGCCGCCTTCCTCACGCAGGTTCAGCAGGCCGTCTGGTCCATCAACGGCGAACTGCCCCTCGCTGAAACCGGAACCGTCGGCGAGCTCTACACAAAATCAATGGCTCGCACTTCTTTCACGCTCATCATGCTCTGCGTCGCGGGAGGCATGGCTCTTCTTCTCGGCATCGTCGGCATCTACGGCGTCATCTCCTACGCCGTCTCCCAGCGTACCCGCGAAATCGGAATCCGTATGGCCCTCGGCGCGCAGCGCGACCACCTCACCGGCATGTTCGTACGACAGGGACTTCTCCTCGCCGGAATCGGGGCGGTATTTGGAGTCGCCGCAGCTTTCGGCACCATGCGCTTCATGAGCTCCATACTTTTCAAAGTCAGCCCCATGGACCCGCTCACATACTGCCTCTCCACAGTCGCAGTGTTGGGAATAGCGCTTCTGGCGTGCTACCTCCCCTCGCGGCGCGCCTCGCAAGTCAACCCTGTTAAAGCGTTGAGAGCGGAGTAAGAAAGTCTGAAGCGTGTCAATCCAATCGCTTGAAGCGAAGTGGAGGTATCTGAATCGCCTCCGCTGTGAATCGGCGAATGAGAACACCATCGACGCAGTCTCCACCCGGCGATTCAAATCGCTGTCCATCGCGATCGTTGGCTGCACAAAGAACTGCTAATTCTCGGAAGGCATAGCTGCGTTATCGATCACGATGCAATCGATTGGTCGTTTCTCAGGTTTGATATCCAAACCCGAGTTCTTCCCGAAGCGCCGCTGGCAGCGCAGGCCATGTCGTATCAACTGGTTTACGCCCGGGCCTGCCAAACCCTGGCATCGCAGCGTCATCAGGCGTCCAATGAAGAGCAAGATCGAACTTGCCTGGAATTCTTGTGCTGTCTACAACCGGCTTATGCAGAACAGTCGCGAGCAACTGAGCGAACCCCGACACCGTTATATCTTCCACCTCAAGGAAACCGTGACTGATGCGTTTCACAAATCCGTCATACCCCTCGATGTCATTCTTTCCGAGTGTTTCTTCGGAGGCAGTTGGCTTCAACTTCACACCCTTCGGCGCCGCATATAGCGCGTAGACCGATAATTCACGATTCTCGTGATGAACGGCGAGTCTGAAGCGTTCCGCAAGGAGCCGCTGTAACGCAGTGCGTCGCTGCGCGAGGCTGAGTTTTCTAAGGTCTCCAACGGCATCGGAATCCATCTTCGCTTCGATATCGAAGCGATCCGACCCTAG
>Ga0207654_10000915_pt1 | contig 16310 bp, 17 predicted proteins | sample KBSC64metaG_FD_184355 | JGI IMG/M metagenome (GOLD analysis project Ga0207654, IMG submission 184355) | Corn rhizosphere microbial communities from Kellogg Biological Station, Michigan, USA - KBS C6-4 metaG (SPAdes) (version 2) | ecosystem: Host-associated > Plants > Roots > Rhizosphere > Soil...
AAATTCGCTGTCCGGGAGCAGATCACCACGGACGACTTCGCGCTGGCTGGCCGGCATCCTAATCCTCTTGCGCTACAGCCCGTAGGCCCGGGCCATGATCTCGATCGGATGCGCCTGGCGCGGTCCGCCGCCTTCGATCTCGGCTGAGACGAGTTGGCCGATATGCTTGCAGGCGAGCGGGCAATCCGAACACAGCGCCTCATTGCCCTTCTGTACCACCTGGCGCGCGGTCGGCTTGCCGACTTTTACGGCGACGTTATGGGTTTCCTTCATCACGCCGAAGGTGCCGCCATGGCCCGAGCACCGCTCGATCACATCGAGTTTCACCTCGGGAATCAGCCTCAGCATCTGCGCCGACTTGGTGCCCATATTCTGCGCGCGCGCGTGGCAGGCATGCTGAAGCGTGATGCCGCCATCGACGGACGAGAGTCCTTCGGCGAGACCATAGTCGCGCGACAGCTCCAACACATATTCGCTGATATCGCGCGTGGCAGCCGAGAGGCGCTTCACATCCTCGTTTTCCGGCAGGATCAGCGGCCATTCGAACTTGAGCATCAAACCGCAGCTTGCGGTGAGCGCGACGATGTCATGGCCTTGATCGACCAGCGGCAACAGCGCCTTCGTCACCTGCTCCGCGCGCTGCGCCACTTCAGCGATATCGCCGGCCTCAAGTTGCGGCATGCCGCAGCAGACGGGATAGGCGAAGCGCGTCTCTACGCCCTGTCTCGCCAGCACCGAAGCTGCGGCGACAGCCGTATCAGGATGATTATAATCGACGAAACAGGTGGCATAGAGCGCCACCTTGCGCTTGCCATAGGCCGGTCCAGCCGGATCAGGCTGGGGCGGGGGAGTAAGACGCGCCGCCGCCGTCTTCGCATAATATTTCGGTAGCTCAGCGTTGCGATCGATGCCCGCGACGCCTTCCAGCATGGCGCGCATCGGCTTGTTCTCAAGCTTCGTCGCCCAGTTGGCGAGCCCGGCAACCGGGCGCGCCAGCTTGCCGTTGCGATCGGTTTCTCCAAGCTGTTCGCGCACGAATTGGCCGCCCTTTGCCTTCCGCTGGGCCGCGCGATGGCGCAGGATCAAGTGCGGGAAGTCGACATTCCATTCGTGGGGCGGCACATAAGGGCATTTGGTCATGAAGCACATGTCGCACAGCGTGCAGGCCTCATCGACTTTGGCGTAATCGGCCTTGGCGACCCCGTCGATCTCTCCCGTCGGCCCTTCGTCGACGAGATCGAACAAGCGGGGAAAGCTGTCGCAGAGATTGAAGCAGCGCCGACATCCATGACAGATGTCGAACACCCGCTCCATCTCCGCCTCGACCTTCTCAAGGTCGTAAAAGTCCAGATCGCGCCATGCGATGGGGTGACGGAAAGGCGCCTCAAGGCTGCCCTCCCGTGCGCCCTCCTTCGGGGGCGTGCTGCTCATCTATCCGGCGAACGGATCAGAGCTGATCGAGCGCACGCTGGAAACGGCCGGCATGACTGCGCTCGGCCTTAGCGAGCGTTTCAAACCAGTCCGCAATCTCCTCATGGCCTTCCTCACGCGCGGTCCGCGCCATGCCGGGGTACATGTCGGTATATTCGTGCGTTTCGCCGGCGATCGCGGCTTTTAGATTGGCCGAAGTCTCTCCGATCGGAAGGCCGGTCGCAGGATCGCCGACCGATTCCATGAATTCGAGATGGCCATGAGCATGGCCGGTTTCACCCTCGGCGGTCGAACGGAACACGGCGGCCACATCATTATAGCCCTCGATGTCGGCCTTTTGTGCGAAATAGAGGTAACGGCGGTTCGCCTGGCTTTCTCCAGCGAACGCAGCTTTCAGATTTTCAAGTGTCTTGCTGTTGGCGAGCGACATGACATCCTCCTAAGACAGAGCCTTCCTCGTGAATGGCCTTTTTAGACCATTTCAAGGCAAGAATTAGCTGTCCCCAATTGCCCAGTCTAATCGATTAATTTCATGCCATTGATCGACAAGGGCGCAAGAACGATGTTGGCTCGTTCAATTGCGCAGCGCTCTGCGCCAGCGCGACCTCGTCGGCGGATCGACGGGAGGCGCGTCGAGCGCGTAACCCAATGGAGCGAGCGGCACGCCGATGCGGCGCTCCAGTTGCCGGTTGCCGCGCCGCCCGCGACATGGCTCTTGCCGACCGGCGCCGCTGTCTGTGCCGCTGGCTGCTGCTCGTCCGCCAAGGGGGGCTGATCTTCGTCTTTCATATCGGTGCTGACACGTAACGAAACAGGAGGATTGAGGCTCCCAAGTTGGGAAATGGCGCGTTAACCCTTTCCTAAGCGAATATACCTAGAGGCATAGGCTTATAATCAGGGAAGCAGTTCATGATCATTTGCCACATCTTGCGCGACGCAAAGGGTGCCACCGCCATCGAATATGGTCTCATCGCGGCACTCATCGCGGTTGCTGCCATCAGCGCCATGACGACGCTCGGCGGCAAGGTCGGGACGACGTTCAACAGCGTCTCATCCAAGCTGAAATGAGCGGCAGCTGCCCGCCAGGTCATTGACCGAAGGTGGCGGACAGGGTGTCTGCCAATTCTGGTGATTCGGGCCATGGTTTCTGCGGTCGCGTGCACAAACGATGGTCCGTTCCCCACATCTTCCCCCACATGTTGATAGAGGTCGCAATCGGGCCCTATCGATGGCCGGCCTGGACATCAATGATGGGACCGAGCTGCTTCTCCTTCAACCTGGCCAGCTCTGACAAGGAAACCGGCTCCTTTGGGCGTGGTTCCGTGATAATACACATCCGCGGTGCGCTGGCGTCGGCTTGGGCGGGGGGCAGGGCACACTCAGGAGCGGGGGCAGGGCCATCTATAATTTCACTGTCGCCCGCAGGATCTGGCAGCCGCCCACAAACATCCGAGGCGTCATCGTACAGAGAATAGCTTAGGACCGTGGGCCCATCACGGTAACCCATCGACGCTTGTACCTCGTACCGGGGCGCGCTGTAGCGATCATAGAGCAGCCAGTCGAAAAACGAGACCGGCAGTTCCTTCACGGAGCAACAGGACGGATTTTGAATGAGGTAAGCGGCCGGCGTGATCCGGATGTGATTTCTCTGGATCATGTGACTGAGCGCGCTCAGCTTGAGAGATCGTTCAATCGCCGCGTCTGATCCAGGGATGTCGCATTTGCCGCGACTGATCTGACAGCCGATCAGCAGCGACGAAAACACGGCGGCTGAAAGGACTGCTCGCAAAGTCTCGTTAGCTATCACCAGCATTTGGCTAGCGTGTTCTTCGGTCGTCTGGTACAAGATTTATCATCGCTGCATGTTCGACAGCGGAACTCCCCCCAAGCAGAACTTACTCAGCGGGCCTACACCGTGCCCGCGCTGAACACGTTCCCGGTCGTCCTCTCGATCAAGGAAGACGGATCGATCGACAGCGCGCTTAGCGATTTCGAAGCGAACATCAAAAACACAGGAAATCGTGCCGCCGCCTATTTTGAGAACGCCGGGAAGCGAGCCTCGGCCGCCTTCCGGTTCGATCCGGCCGGAGCGCAACAGGCGGCAACGGCCGCCCGAACTGCGGCCAACGCTCAAGCACAGGTTGCGGCAGCTGCGGAACGTGTAGCCGCATCAGAAGCTGGCGCTTCGGGCGCAACTCGCAATTTCGCCGCCGCTCAGCGTGAAGCTGCCAAGGCCGCAGAAGCCACCGCAGTCCAGCTTGAGGAGCAGGCTGCGATCCAGAACAAGGTCGCCGCCGCCGCTGCCGAAGCCGGCAAGCGCCTGGCTACGTCATCGGAGCTCGTCGGCCGCTCGATGCGTGGGCAGTCGCAATCAACCCTCCTGGCGGGCGCGCAGCTCCAGGATTTCTTTATCCAGATCCAGGGCGGACAAAACCCCTTGGTCGCCTTCTCACAGCAGATCAGCCAGCTCGGTTTCGTCATGCAGGGCTCGACGGGCCTGGCCGGAAAATTCGCGACCTTCATGGCAAGTGGATGGGGAACCGCCATTCTTGCCGGCGTGTCGATCCTCAGCATTCTGACCGAGAGCCTGTTCAAGAACGCGGAAGCAGCCGAGGCAGCGAAAGCCGGTAACAGTGGGCTGTCCGACGCTCAGGGATCACTCGGCGACATTTTCGACCTCACGAGCGGGAAGATCGAGCATCAGAACTCGCTGTTGATCGCCAACGCTCGGCTGACGGCGCTAAACCTCCAATCGGAAGCCCAGCGGCAACTTCAGTCCGCGCGGGATGCCCGCATCGCCACCGACAATACAGCGGTTGGAACCCTGACCGCATTTTTCACGCGAACAGCCCAGAACCCATTCGATCGCGTGCGGCAACTCGATGCCAAAGGCGCCGAAGCGCAGGGTTATCTCGACTCAATCTTCAACGCCCCGGACGATAAGTCGGAGCAGGCGGCGATCACGAAGGCGCTCAAATACAGCAAGGATGCAGATTTCAGCGGCCTCGGCATCACGCGTGAGAAGTTCCAGCAGGCCGTTGTCGACTATGCGTCATCGCAGGCGAAGGACAAGATCGCCAAGCTCATCAATGAATCGCTCGATAGCGGCCGGCTCGCGCCGGAGCTAAGAAAGCCGGGCCATGACAATTCCAGCAAAGTTGCCTCACTAGAAGAATTCGGCCGCGATGCCGCCGACCGTGTCGCCAATCTGCGCGCACCGTTCGAAGAGCAGCCCAAGCTGGTTCAGCAAACAGCCAAGGCGATGCGCGAGCTCGCCGATATCACCGATGACGTCACGCGCAAGAACGCCGAGCTGATCAAGCTGACCGGCCACGGCCTTCCCGGCTATGCCAAGCTGCTCGAGGATATAAAAACCGCCGCGACCGCGATCGCCAACGCGCCCGTCGCGAAGATCGATCTGCAGACGCGCGAGCTCGCCGATCAGCAGAGGATACAGCAGCTCATCGCAGCCGGGCGGCCGGCGGAAGCTCAGGCACTTGAAGCGAAGCTCCAGATCCTTCGCGCGATCGGCGTCGAGCTCGGGCAGGAACCTGCCGACATCGCAAAGGCGCTGGCCGCGTATGAGCAGCAGCGGCAAGCGCTCATCCAAATGCGGGCGGCGGCGGAAGCGGCGAACACGACGCGGGGGCTCGCCCAGCAGAATGCAATCCTCCAGGCCCAGATTGACGGCAGCGACGACCTCGCGGAGCTGCTCAACGAGCAGTTTCGTATCGAGCAGGGCATCGCTCAGCTAAGCGACGAACAGCTCGCCAAGATCAAGCTGCAACTTGACGCCCGGCACGAGCTTACTCGTGCGCTGGAGGAACAGCGTCGCCTGATCGATATCCAGGTGCAAGCGGCCAGCCAGCTGCAGGACGCATTCACCAACCTGTTCGCCGGCGGGAAACCGAAGGACCTGCTCAACTCCATTGTGGGCATCGAGCGGCAGAAATTTGCTCAGGAGCTGTCGGTTAAGATCTTCGGCAATCTCGGCTCCAAGACCGAAGATGCGCTGACCAGGGGTGCGGGCAAGCTGAGCGAGGCCGCTCAAGACAGCAGCACCGCGATCACTGAGGCGGCCTCGCAGTCGCGCGCGGACCTCGGCACTGCGGCGACGCAGCTGACCGATTCCGCTGCCGCTCTCAAATCAGCCGGTCAGTCGATGGCTGAAGCAGTTGCTTCCGCGGCGCAGTCGGCATCGTCCTCGGGCCCCAGTCTCGGCCAGCTCGCAACCACGCCGACGGCATTCGGTATCGATGATACAGCGTACCTTGCCCGCAAGGCGGCGGTGCGGGCCTTGCCGCGCGACCCCCTCGGCATCTCCGGCATCGGCCCGATCGACCAGTTCGCCCAGGACCAGACCGCGCGCACGCAGGTTTCGCTGCTGAAAGATCAGCTCAACGTCCAGCTCCAGCAATTCTCGCTGGCGAAGAAGAGCCCGCTTGGGTCGGCGGAGGGCCTGAACACCATCGTCGGAATCGCCAGCGGCTTTGTCGGCGGCAAGGCTGGTAACGCGCTGGGTGCCTTCCTCACGCGAAACGTCTTCAACAGCCTCGCACCGACAGTGGCGGGCAGCGTAACCAAGCTGTTGGGCGGAGGTTTCAACGCCGCCGGTATCGGTCAGATCGCGGGCAAGGCCTTCGCGGGCATAGGCCAGGGGCTGTTCGCCGACAGCCTCGTCAAGCTGCTCGGGATTAAGGGCTCTGCCACCGGCGGCGCGATCGGCGGCGCGTTGGGATCGGTCATCGGGGGTCCCCTCGGCGGTCTTATCGGCGGCGCGCTCGGCTCCATCGTCGGCGGCCTGTTCAAGAAGAAGCCCAAGGGACGATCGGTTCTGTCGGTCGACGACACAACCGGCGAGCTCGGCTACACGACCACCGGCAACAAGGCCAGCGCGCGGAGCGCATCTTCCAGCGCGGCCGATGCTGTCATTCAGGGCCTGCAGCAGGTGGCGGACCAGCTTGGCGGCATCATCGGAGGCCAGCTTTCCACCACCATCGGTGTGTACAAGGGCAATTACCGCGTCAATACGACCGGAAGCGACGTCATCGGCGGCTTGCCCGGTTCTGAGGCTCAGAACGAAAAGGCGGGTCTGTACAATTTCGGCAAGGACGGGGCTGAGGCCGCGGTCCAGTTCGCCATTCAGGACGCGATCAATGATGGGGTCATCAAAGGCATTCGTGACTCCACCAAGCGGCTGCTGAGCGCAGGCAAGGATTTCAACGCCCAGCTCCAGAAGGCGGTTACGTTCGAGAATGTATTCAAGGAGCTGAAACAGTATCAAGACCCCGTCGGTGCCGCGGTCGATGAGCTCAACACCCAGTTCGACAAGCTCCGCCAGATCTTCAAGGAAGCCGGCGCCTCGACCGAGGAATATTCCCAGCTCGAGCAGCTCTACGCCTACAAGCGCGCGGACGCGATCAAGTCGGCGACGCAGGATGTGAGCTCGAGCCTCAAGGATCTGCTCGATAGCCTGCGTTATAAGGACGATACCGGCCTTTCGCTGCGCACCCGCCAGGCCAACGCGCTCGCCGCGTTCAATCCGCTCGCCGCAACGGTCCGCGCCGGTGGCGTCGTCGACCAGGACCAGTTCGCCGAGGCCGCGCGGGCGGTGATCGATATCAGCCGGCAGCTTTATGGCTCTACAGCCAAATATTTCGACCAGCTCAACGACATCACAAACCTCACCGCGAAGGCGATCGCCAACACCGGAACGCCGGTGACGCCGATCACGGCCGCGCTCGCGCAGCAGGCGACCACGCCATCGGGGGCGTACGCTACCCCCGCTTCGGTTGCCGCGCAGGCGGTCGGAACCCCTGCCGCTGTGAATGACAATGCAGCGCTGGCGGCGTCGCTGGCCCAATCACTCGCCCAGCAGACCGATGCACTCAAGATCCCAGACGATCGCGTCGCGAAGATGACGGCCGCGGATTACGCCCATGCCGTCCAGCTAGCGTTCACGGGCATGCAGGCTCACAGCGATGCGAACGGCACCACCACGTTCAGCCAGATCGAGGTGGTGAAAAGCATCGATCAGCAAACCAAGGCGCTGGGCCAGCATCTGGGGCAGGTAGTGCTCGCTATCCAGAATATGCCGAAGCCGTCGATCGGTACGCTGACGGCGCCAACCGGACGGGCATTATCAGGTGGTGGAGTGCTCTCACTCGCTGCGCTTCGGAACGGCTGAGTCCCTCCTTCGCATATTTTGCACGCAAAGCCCTTTGCCCGTTTATAAACGGGGCTTGATCACCGGGCGGCCTCGGGATCAGTGAATTCCTGCAGAAAGGCCCACCAAGGGAGCACTTCGTCCATCCTGTCAATGAAGGGATACGGACGTGGCGTAGCTTTCGGTAAGTCCACGTCTTGGTGGATGGAACTGAACATCCAACCTCGGCGATGCTCCTGAGATGCCAAGTCGACTGCGGCCAAGAACGACTGAGGCGTCGCCGTACTCAGCACGCGTTCGAGCTCGGAAATGGAAGCAAAACTGATCGGCCTGCGATCCTCTGGTAAAATCCCATCGTCCATATTGTCTGCGATCACCTCCGCCCGCTGCAGAACTTGCTGCATCACGGAACCACGGAGCATGAACCAGTCATCTAGAACAACGAGCAATCCCTTGGCATCGGGTAACGCCACACGACCGGTTAGCCCTTGTCGGCAATGTGAGAAAAAGCGCCAAATCTGGGCAATTCCCTTGGCCATGTCTCCATATCCGCGCGCGTTCGACGGGTCCTCTCCGAATTTTGCAGCGATGCTCATCTTGGCAGCCTTACACTCAATGACGACTTCGATTGCGCCCGGCCGATCAATTCCAACCACATCTGGCGAAAAGGTACTTCGACCCCGGGAGCCGTATGACCACTCTCCCAAGAAACCCATTTCCGGCAATGCGGAGGTGCACAGTTGGAAGGTATAGCTCTCAAACCGTCGCCCATAATCGTCTCGAACCTCACCACCGCCGCCGACAACGTCGTAGAACAGTCCGGACGTGACTCTGCTGGCGATCAAGTCCGGTAAAGGTGCGCGCATGCGCTTCTGCCGTGGCCCAACCAGGACGCATGGAAAACGCCTGAGAATGCTTGGCTTATATGCTACTTGCTCCGCATCCTGCCGGAGCTCCGTGGCGGCTCGGGCTACTTCGGCCAGCGGTTTGGCCAATAATGAGAGCGCCACCGTCAATTTGGCTGGCGAAATGCCCAGCTCCGATACGACGCGCAAGTCGTGTGTAGGGAGCAACGCTGGGCGCGTATAGAACGAGGCCATCAGCACAAAGCCGACTAGCGTCATCTCCGAAATGGTGATTCCGTGAGTTTCATTGAAATAAGCGGCACAGGCACCTTTGCCGTAGATTAGCGCGCTGCGGTAAAGCTCAGCGACATTGGCAAATCCGCGCTGCCATTCAAATTGGCGGGCACTGACGCGGCCCAGCTCATTCCAGATATTCCGATCATCCCGGCCCGTGTGACTTTCTTCGTCTTCTATCTCTCTTAGCAGGTTGACGAGATGGGCGATGGAAGGCCAGCCCCTGCAATCGAAGACCCGGTACACCGGTGACTTGGGCGCTGTGAATAGCTCATTGGCCAGCGTCTCTAGTTCCCAAGGATAGATTGCAAATGGACTGTGTATTCCCTTCGTGGCCGCACTCTCAGGCAGCACACGGAAGAAATCCCGTGCGTATTCCGCTCGACCGGTTTGGAGGGCGTTGAGAGCCCACAACATTTCGATGAAACTCTCATCGGCTGCGAAGGACAGTTCCCTCATCATAGCGGCGCGCAACCGGGACAGTTTATTTTCACTGGGAGAAGCCGCCATGCTGCATGCATATAGGCACGCAGGCTAGGTTGCACTTTTATGATGCTCCCAGTGCCGGACGACCAGCATCCGGAGGTCGTTGAATTTGCCATCAGCGTGACGACGGCCGGACGATGATGGGCACAGCCCGGCTCTCTTGCAGAATCGCCCCAGCGCTGGTCCTCTGCCGCGATGTGCAACAATTACCAATTCTACCTTGAATACGAAGCCTATTGCCGGCTGATGCAGGAGATCGAGCTCGGCATTCCCACCCAGCAGAGCGCGCTGGACATGCCGCCGGCCGAAGACGTGCGCATCAACGATGTCGCGCCGGTGATGCGCACCAAGGGCAATGTGGTCGAGCTGGTGCCGATGCGGTGGAGTTTCCCGGCCTCCCGGCCCGGCGCGCGGCCAGTGTTCAATTTCCGTGGCGAGGGCCGCAAGTTCCAGAAGGACGATCGCGTCATCATCCCGGCTTCGGGTTTCTACGAGTTCACCGGCACGAAGAGCCCCAAGAACAAATGGCTGTTCACCCTCAACGATGCGCCGATGATGGGCATTGCAGGCATATGGCGCTCGATCGGGGACAAAGAGATGTTCACGATGCTCACCGTTGATCCAGGCCCCGATCTCGCAGGCTTCCACGATCGCCAAGTAGTTGTCCTGCCTCCGCGCGACTGGGCTACGTGGCTGTATGCCGATGCGCCAGAGAAGGATCTCATCAAGCCCCTCCCGGCAGGCACGCTCAGCGCCAAACTCTACCGGCGCGGCAAGGATGAGCCGGAACCCAAATTGCTGGCGCGTGCCGAATCCGCTTGACCGACTCGATCCGTTTGTTCTCCAATTGTTCTCATTGGAGTTCAGGAGTTGTGTCATGGGTATCGCGGAGATGTTCAAGCTGGAAATGCAGGCCGACAGCATCGGGTTCGACGAGTGGACAGATGACTATATCGTTGCCTGGATGCACGACTCTCTGGATCTCGCGGGCTGCAACGACCCGACCTTCGAGGCCGTACGCGCTGAGATGAAGCGGCGCGGCTTGAAGCTTTACTGAGGCCGGCATGCACCGCGTAAGCCGCGACCGGCTATTCCACCGCATCATTGCCGACATCAAATTCGATCGTCGAATGCCGAGCAGTCTTCGCAACGATCAGATCTACCAAATCGCGGAGCGTTTCACGGAGTTGGTTTGCACGGGCTCGGTCATGGTCGTTGAGGCCAGCATCCCTCACTTCGGTGCGGGCGCGGCTGGCAAGTTCGGCAAGGATGAGCCCTGGCCCGAATGGGTGAGCCGTGAGGATTTGGTGATGGAGGGCTTGATCGAGGCGGGAAGCCCCGATGCGACCTCCCGACCCGTAGGCTGACGGTACACGACGGGCCAGCCCGTCCAACCTTTTGCTCCGGCATTTTTTCTGCGCGGCGACCGAGCATGGTTAAACGGGGCGCCACTGCGCCATTTGGGCAGCGCCTCAGTTTCAATTTTTTCCGTAAAAAAGCCGGACAATGTGATTGGCCGTGGCCATCACGGCAGTCCCCACGATTAAGAAAAAAATCGCAGCGGCCGCGGTTTCCGATTGGGGTACGTTGGACGAGGTGGGGAGACCGAGTGACACAATAGCCATATGGCCCAAATCGATGACCCCCGTGAGGAAAAACCCTAGTCCAATAGCTCTAACCAATACCCCAAAAGCATCTCTAGGTTGCATCGTCGTATCCCCGCTATTGGATTGCCGAACTCTTCTAAGGGGGCCGCGCGGTTCGATGAAGCCGTTAGCGTTTCCGGTGGCACGCTTTGTATGTGATCCAAACCGCGAGCGCGACGGAAACCCAAATGGCTGTTGCTGCCATACGTCCGATAACCACCGACGGCGGCTCTTGATGGTTGCTATCAACTACCTTGAGAAGGCCAACGACCAAGGCTACTGAGAGTCCACCTGATACTGAAACAAGCGCGATCCGTATTGCCCTCACTCCGGGTTCCTCTGCGGCTTGTTCTTCACCAACGTCTTGACCCTGTCGTCAAAGCGCTTCTGGCATCCCATGGTCCTCAGATCGTCGAAGGTGATCGAGCCGCCATGCAATGGCCTTCCACGTAGCAACACCAGCCTGGTCCCCCGCGACGGCTAAGGCGCCCATGCGCTCGGCTACAAAACGGGGCGCATCGTCGCCATGCTGACGTTCAACCTGAAGGGCACAGGCCCAAAGCTCGCGATCATCCGGCATGGTGGTCGGCGAACCGTAGATGGCTCGATCCGCCAATCCAACACGATCAGTTCAGGGGCACTTCGTAAACTGGCCCTTCTTCGGACCCGAAGCGATATGACACTTGCCCTTCGCGTCCTTCGTGATGTTGGCGGCCGTCGCCGTGCTTTTGGCTGCCGCAGGCGGGCACTTCGTGAACTTGCCCTTTGCATCCTTGCAGGGCGCGGCGTTGGCAGCGCCGCCGATCAGCAGCGATGCGACGGCGATCAATGCAAGAGATTTCATGGCACGTCTCCTATTGGCGACTCGGCGCAGGTTCCGCATACACTAGCGTTACGGACATGGGGGGCACAGTATGGTTCGCGCGGCGGCTTTGATATTACTCCTCGCGCTCCGGCCATCCAGCGCAGGCGCCACAAACCTAATGGAGACAGGGGCGGATTTACATCAAGCCTGTGGCGCGGATTCTGCCGCGCAAGACCAGCTCATATGCTTAAGTTACTTGAAAGGCTTCATCCAGGGCATCTCGATAATCGAGATAGTAGCAAACAAGCGGTTTTTATGCCTGCCGGAGAGTGGAGGAACGCTCGGTCAAGACAAAGCTGTAGTGCAGAAGTATCTGGATGATCACCCTGACGAATGGCACAAGCCATCCTCTCTATTGGTTTATTTTGCCTTGGCTAAGGCTTTTCCCTGCCCGTAAGGGCCATTCAAATAATCTGTCCTATGCCAGTTGAAATTGTTCCGTGATGAACTCGCCGCCCCAATCAGCAGTAAAGCCTCGTTCGTGACCTTGGCGGAAATCAGCACCATGGATCGCGATGGCCGATCCAAGTGCGGGCAAGACCTTCGCTGACAAGCTGGTCCCCAAGCGAGTCCCCATTTCGCGTCACGATGCGTAACTTGCGACCGTATCGATCCTCGTCCCGATCCGGCAGCGACTGCAGCGAGAACGGACCCTGGTTCAGCAAATCGTGCAGCCTAGTGGTGGCGCGATCGCCCAAGTTAGCTTCATAGGGACAGCGCGATGGATGCGTTTCGGGTGCATCGATGTCTGCTACCCTGATCTTCACGCCTTCCATCCAGAACGTGTCGCCATCGACCACACAGTTCCAGCCGCCACCTGTATAGCAATAGCCAAATTGCCGGGAAACGTTAGCCGCAATTGCTGCGGAGGGCTTGAGCCTCGCGAGGATTTCGGCCGCCTGTTCAGACGTTGAGTTCCAGCTCATCGCCACCAGACCAACCGAGAACGTGACCACGAAGAGGATCAATGCCGCGCCCCAGGGCAACTGGCGTTGGCCAGCACGTCTGCGAGGTCTCGCATCCGGCCAGAGTTCGTAGATGTTCGCGCTTTTGCGCCGCCATTTCATGCCCACCTTATAGGCCGCCGGTTTCCTAAAGCCATCGTGTTGGTGGGCTCCAGGCGAAGCCTTGTCGCGCAAATCCATGCCCCTTGAAGAAGTATATAAACTGGCGTAACGTCCGTAAGACCATTTTATAGAGGTACGAAAACAGATGAAAGCGGTGGCTTACTATCGGGTCTCAACCGCAAAACAGGGAACATCGGGGCTTGGCCTGGAAGCGCAGCGCACAGCGGTGGAAGATCTCTGCAAGTCGCGCGGATGGGAGATCATCGCGCCGCCGTTTGTCGAGATCGAGAGCGGCAAGCGTGCTGATCGGCCGGAACTGCAGAAGGCGCTGCATCGTGCGAAGGTGACGGGCGCAATCCTGGTAGTGGCAAAGCTCGATCGGCTGAGCCGCAACGTGGCGTTCCTGGCAACGCTTCAGGACAGCGGCGTCAAGTTCATCGCCGCCGACATGCCGGAAGCCAACGAGCTGACCGTTCATATCATGGCGGCCGTCGCCCAGGCCGAGCGCAAGGCTATTTCCAAGCGCACGAAGGAAGCCTTGGCAGCGGCGAAGGCGCGCGGCCGGAAGCTGGGCAATCCAAACGGGGCGGCAGCGCTGAGACGGGCAGGGCACGGGAATAGCGCCAGCATCGCCTCCATCACCGCAGCGGCGTCATCCCGTGCCGAAGCCCTGCGTCCTGTTGTTGACGAGCTGCGAACGAATGGCATCACCTCGCTGGGTAAACTCGCATCAGCTCTGAACGAGGGCGGCTTTGTGACGGCGCGGGGCGGGACATGGCATCCTACCAGCGTGCGCAATTTGCTGGCCCGGTTAGATAGCCTCGCGCGCTGACATTAATCTCCCTCGACTCTTCTAACGCCGGTTCGATCTCTTCGAAGACTAGTGCCAGATGTAGATGGTCACCGGCCTCGCTGCGGCGGGGTATAGCTTGACCACATGATGCGGCTCCATTCCTAGCAACTCGCAGCGCATCGACCCATCCTGCTCGAATCCGAGAATACGAACCGAAACCCCTTCGATCTTGGCGGTTATTGGCGTACCTCTGAAGACCACCTCAATGGGCTGAGAGGACACCCCGGTATGGTTAAGCCCCTCGGTGGTATCGAGCCAAAACGAAATGGTTACGGGAGCACCAGCCCTCATTGCATTGAAATTTGAAGACCAGGCCAGGTGCAAATTGGCGGTTTGGCCCTCGGTGTACGAAACAGGCGTGTATCCCACCGGAGACGCCAGGGGATGGAAGTGCCGCACCAGACCTGTCGTGAATTTTGATTTCGAGGTGAGTAGAACAACCTGACTTGCGCCGCCATTGCGGCTGGCCAGGGCGATCCTATCAAAAACTCCGTCTTGGTCGTCGTCAAACAAGCAGGGCGCGGTGGCGCCAAGGCCTTTCACGCTCATAAGAGCGCAATATGTGCCCGGCCACCCTTCCGAGCCCAACAATATTTGACCTGCCGTCAGAGGATATGACTGATCGAACTTCATGTCTGCCAAATCTTCAAGGCGGACGGCACCATCGAGCGTGACAGCTTGCGACGCTCGGCTGGTCAGAGTCACTAATTCATGGTGCTTCTGTGCCCGAAATATCCCAGGGGAGACAGGTCCTTGTGGATCAACGATGAAGGTAGTGCCGTAAGTCTGAGCGCAAGCCGCACCACTAGAGGCAAGGAACACCCCCGCAACCCAGTACCTCAACCCGCACGACTTCACTCCTCGTCGCCTCGACACAGCCCGGTTCGGTTGGCGGTCACTGTCCCCGAGAGGGCGAGCTGGTTGCCACTGCTTTCGCCGCGAGCATCGATTTTGAGCGACATCCGCTCGCTGGTATAGGTACCGCTTCCGCTCATATCAAAACTAACACCGTCCTCATCGGTCGGACAGATTGCGGTGAAGCTAATGACGCCGTTGGCAGCGTGCGCCTGATACGCGTGACAACCTTGGTCCAAGGCATTGCTAGATACGAATTTGGCAGGGCCACTGACCGCCTCCGACACGCAGCTGTTAAAACCTTCGGCGTCTCCAACCGGCACATTCAGTCTCTTGCCATTCGCAGCATCGGCCTTGAGGTCAACGACGACATGCCAGCGCCCAGGAAGAAGCCCATCTTTCGTGGAGGACGGGGCGGCGCCGGCCAGTACGCTCAAACATACCAGCGGAATAACGATGCGTGATCGCGAACTTGGTCGGCGCCACCACATCACGGTGCCTTCAACTCCGATTCACCGCACCGCATTTGCGCGCTCCGCCTTTCGCTCCTCCCTCGGAGGGATGGTTCGAATCGTCGCCGCATATTCGGCAAACAGGATAAGAGCCCAGATCTCTACGCCCAGCCAATCGCCCGATGCCACGCCATGGAACACGTCAAGCGCGAGCAACACCATAGCGATGATCCTGAAGCCTCGCATGCTGTAGGCTGGCATATCGGCTCTCAGCGATGCAGAGAGCATCATGAGAATGCTGAAGATACCAGCGACAATCTGCCCCGTCAGAGTTTCGGCAATGCGTAGCTGGTCCAGCGCCACGATAAACCAGAACAGCCGGCAAATGGCGAACTGGCTCTGTCCGCTCACCTGACAGAGCTTGATGATCGGCGGGATGAAAAGCGTCTGTCCCACCCATTTGTCGATTGCGGACAAGCTCATTGCCGCTTCAGTCCGCTTTCCGACGTTTACGTGGACTCGCGGCCGTCACCGGATGCGGGATGACCGTAGACGGCTGAGCGCCCGTCACGCCTACCAAGATGCGCCGCACTGCCTCAGGGCGAGTGGGTTTCGGATCAGGCTGCTGCTCGATCCAATGATCTAGTGCAGCGCGCTGATCGGGCCGGAGACGCAGGTGAATTGACTCGCCCTTGCCAGTCGGAACCGGGCCGCGTTTCTTTGGAACCACAGTTTCTTGCATCGCCATAAAAAACGTGGTACCACATTTGCGAGCCGAGGGGAAGTTGGCGCTTCCCCACCGGCTCTAACCCTAACCGTTCGACGAAGGAACGATCATGGCTAACTCTACCGTACAGCCGGGCGCTGCCCCGGCCAATACCGCCGCGCGTGAAGACGCTGCCTCCATCCGCAAAATAGCAATCGACATCCAGACGCATGGATACCAGCTCCAGGCGGTCAACGGGGCCATCGACGAGTGCCTCAATGTTTCGCCGCAAAATCCTGAACGCGAGGATGCCTTGGACCGCGCTATGTCCCTCATCGTGGTCGCTGGCGGGCTATTGCAAGCGATGATGGATCGCGCTTGCGAGATCGAAGGCATGGCATGCCTCTCCAGCGGGGAGGCGTGACATGGCTGACGCTCAATCGCATCGCCCCGAACAATTGCCCCGAGCGCTGGCAAGGGCTTGGCGTAGGGGAAATCTCAGTGTGCGCCGTGGCGTGGAGCGCGAGATCACCGCGCGCCAGCTTTGGCAGCATTTCCGCATGTGCGATCTATACACCGACGGAAGCCCTGTGCTGATCTCGATCGATTCTGCCGAGGACCGGGCAGCCCGCCTGGGAGCATCC
>Ga0207654_10000918_pt1 | contig 16285 bp, 5 predicted proteins | sample KBSC64metaG_FD_184355 | JGI IMG/M metagenome (GOLD analysis project Ga0207654, IMG submission 184355) | Corn rhizosphere microbial communities from Kellogg Biological Station, Michigan, USA - KBS C6-4 metaG (SPAdes) (version 2) | ecosystem: Host-associated > Plants > Roots > Rhizosphere > Soil...
CCTGGTGGAACGCGGGCTCGGTAGCGAGCAGCTGGCGGCCCATTCCCCACCACTGGGGACCCTGGCCGGAGAACACGAACGCGAGCCGGGGCCGCTTGCGCACGAGCTCACCCGTAGCGGCCCCGGTGACGGTCTCGCCGGCAAGGACACGCTGGAGCCGCTCGCGGAGCTCGGCCGCGGAGCGTCCCACCAGCGCGATCCGGTGCGGGTGGTGGGTCCGGCGAACGCTCGCGGTGGAGCACGCCGCCGCCAGATCACGCACGCCGCTCGCCAGGAAGGCATCCCATTCGCGCGCGAGGGACTCGAGGGACGATCGACTCTTCGCAGAAAGCAGGAGCACCTGGGCCCGATCCGGCAAGGCGGGGTCAGTCGGCTCCGCCGCGACCGGCGCCGCTTCGAGGACCACGTGCGCGTTGGTCCCGCCGAATCCGAACGAGCTGACTCCGGCGAGCGGCCGCCCCCCGACCTCGGGCCATGGCGAGAGGGCACGGGCCACGCGGAGCGGGATCCGATCGAAGGGAATGTGCGGATTCGGGCTCTCGAAGTGCAGGCTCGGCGGGATCTCCCGGTGCTCCAGGCTGAGCGCGACCTTGATCAGCCCGGCCACCCCGGCCGCGGCCTCGAGGTGCCCGACGTTGGTCTTGACCGAGCCGATCGCGCAGATCCGGTCTGCGGGACGCCCGGCGGACAGTACCGCGCTCAGCGCGTTGACCTCGATGGGGTCACCTAGCGCGGTGCCGGTCCCGTGGGCTTCCACGTACTGGATGTCCGCGGGGGCCACTCCCGCGCTCTCGAGCGCGCGGCGGACGAGCGCCTCCTGGGCGGTGCCGTTCGGCACCGTGAGGCCGCTGCTGAACCCGTCCTGGTTGATCGCGCTCCCACGGATCACGGCGTAGATCCGGTCCCCGTCGGCCTGGGCTCGCGACAGAGGCTTGAGAACCACGAGCCCGGCGCCCTCGCCCCGGACGTACCCATTCGCTCGCGCGTCGAAGGCCTTGCAGCGTCCATCCGGCGAGAGGAAGCGGGCGACTCCGATACTGTTCGCCGGCGACAGCATCACGTTCACCCCGCCCGCGATGGCCAGCGTGCTCTCCCCCGTCCGCAGGCTCTGGCAGGCCATGTGAATCGCGACCAGTGACGAAGAGCACGCGGTGTCGATGGCCATGCTGGGGCCGCGCAGGTCCAGGAGATACGAGAGGCGGTTCGCGGTGATGCAGAGCGCGTTGCCCGAAATCGAGTAGGTGTCGATGCGACGTGGATCCTGCTCTTGCTCCGTTACCTGCAGGCGGCCGTAGTCGTTGAGCCCGATTCCGACGAACACCCCGGTCGGCGTCCCCGCCAACTGACCGGGTACCGCGCCCGCGTCCTCGAGCGCCTCCCAGGCGACCTCCAGCACGAGCCGCTGCTGAGGGTCCATCGCGAGCGCCTCGCGCGGGGTGATCCCGAAGAAGTGGGGGTCGAAGGAGCGAACGTCTCCGAGAAAGCCTCCGCAGGGAGCCGGGATCATCCCGCCCGCCTCGGGATCGGAGCCGGAAAACCGCTCGGCGCTCCAGCGATCGGCCGGAACGGGCGTGATCGCGTCGGTTCCGCTCCGCAACAGCTGCCAGAACCGCTCCGGATCGGAGGCCCCGCCGGGGAAGCGACAGCCGATGCCTACGATGGCGATCGGCTCGGGCTTGGCTCGCTCGAGCGCGTCGATGCGCGCACGCATCGTACGCAGGGCCAGCAGGGCCTCGGCGAGCTGATCCGCGTCGCCCTGGCTCATCGCGCGTCTCCGAGTCCCTTGAGCTGCTTGAGCTCGTCCGCCAGCAGAGCCTCGATCTCGTGACGAGGCAGGCGGCGAATCTCCTCGCCGTCAACGATGACCTCGCGCGGCACCCGGATGGCGTCGACCGGGCCGCCGGGAGGCGAGCCCAGGACCTCACGCTCCAGGAACTGCACGAGCAGGGCGATCGACGGCCGATCGAACACCACCGTGGACGGCAGCGGAAGCCCCAGCGTGCCTTGCAGCCGGTTCTTCAGCTCGACCGCCATCAACGAATCCATGCCGAGGGTGAAAAAGCCCCGCGCCTCGTCGAGAGCCTCCGGGTCGTCGAGCCGGAGCACCGCGGCGACCTGCGCTTGCACGTGCTCGAGCAGGAGCGCGCCCCGCGTCGCCGCCGGCACGCGGCGCAGGGTGTCGAGTAGGACGGACCCCCCGGATTCGACATCGCCCGCATCCGGCGCGACGGTCCGGGCCGGAAGGACCGGCAGCGCGCGGCCCGGCAAGCTCCGTCGGTACGCCTCGGGATCGAAGGCCATGATCGCTAGCTGGGAGGCCGTCCCGGCCATGGCGTGCCCCAGCGCGTCCAGCGCCGTACTCGGCGTCATCGCCCCGAAGCCGAGCGCGGTCATGTTGCGTGCCCGCTCGCCTTCCGCCGCCAGGCCCACCTCGCCCCAGCGGCCCCAGTCGACGACGAGAGCGGGTAGCCCGGCGGCGCGCCGATGGTGGGCGAGCCCGTCGAGGAAGGCGTTCCCGCTCGCGTACGCGGCCTGTCCCGGCGTACCGAGAATGGCCGCCGCCGAGGAGAACATGACGAAGCACTCGAGCCCGAGCTCGCGCGTCAGCTCGTGCAGGTTCCACGCGCCCGCCACTTTCGGGGCCATCACCGCGGCGAAGCGTGCGGCGTCCTGTCGACCGATGATCCCGTCATCGAGGACACCGGCTGCGTGAAGGATGCCGCCGACCGGCGCCAGGGTTCGCGGGATCCGATCGAGCAGGGCCGCGAGGTCGTCACCGTTGGCGACGTCGGCCCGATCCACCATGACCCGCGCCCCCGCTGCCTCGAGTGCCTCGACGAGATCGGCGGCCGTGTCAGCGGAGGCATGGCGGCCGAGCAGGACGAGATGTCGCGCGCCTCGAGCGACCAGCCATTGCGCGAGCCGCCTCCCGATCCCTCCCAGGCCGCCCGTGACCACGTAGGCCCGATCTGGCCGGAGGCGCAGCGGATCCGCGGCTTCGGCCACCTCGGCATGCTCGAGCCGGGCGACGTACCGGCATCCGTCACGGAAGGCGACACGTTCGCCGAGGGCACGGCTGGAGATCTCGTCGGCGAGCGAGCCAATGGCGTCCGGACCGACCGCCGAATCCATGTCGACGAGGCCACCCCACAGGGCTGGATGCTCGACCCCCACGACGGGGCCCAGGCCCCAGAGCGGTGCCTGCGCAAGAGTCAATGCGCGCGGGGCGCCAAGCGCCTGGGCCCCTTGCGTGACGATCCACAGCCGGCCGCCGGTCGACTGGCTCGACGCGCCGAGTGCCTGGACCAAATGGAGCCCGCCGATGCAGGCGCGATTCGCATTGGTCGCGGGCCCACCATCGTGGCCCCCGGATGCTCCCGCATCGAGCCCCCAGAGGTGCACGGTGCCCGCCCACGCTTCACCCGGCTCGCCCGTCTCCTCGAGCAGACGTCGGAAATCGTCGGGCCGCTCCGGATCGACCGTGAACTCGCCATCCGGCGACATCGTGTAACGGGGGCCCGCGTGAACTGCGACGACCCGGTTCCCGCGCTTCTCGAGCTCGACTCGCAGCGCGCGGGAGACCGGACTCCGGTCCGCGAGCAGCAGCCAGCGCCCGACCTGCGGCACCGAATCCGCCGGGCGCGGTTCGGGTCGCCACGCGAGACGCCAGAGCCAGTCCGGGCTCGGCCGGCGGCTACCCCGCGCCGTCCGCTCGAGAGCGGGCCGGTCGGCCGCGGCCTCGATCCAGAACCGTCGATGCTGCCACGGATAGTTCGGCAGGGACACCGCGCGTGCTCCGGAGGTCTGGAGCGCGGACCAATTCACCGGCGAGCCCTGACAGTGGAGCCGTCCGAGCGAGGTGAGCAGCTCGGTCATCTCGTCGTGATCGCGACGCAGGGACGACAGCACCACCGCTGGCCGGCCGACGTGCTGGGCGGTGCCTTCCACCGCGGTGACCAGGATCGGGTGCGGGCTGACCTCGAGGACAGTGGTGAAGCCGGCCTCCATCGCCTGCTCCATCGTGGGGCCGAAGAGCACCGGCTGCCGGACGTTGCGCGTCCAGTAGGCGGCGTCGAGGGTCGCGCCATCGATCAAGCGGCCGGTGACGGTCGAGTAGATCGGCACGGTTCCAGTCCGCGGCCGGATCCCGGCGAGGTCCCGTAGCAGATCGGGGGTGATCTCGTCGACCTGCGGGCTGTGGGAAGCGACGTCCACCTTGACCAGCCGGGCGAAGACGTTGCGCTCCCGGAGCCGGACGAGCACCGTCTCGAGCGCAACCGGGTCGCCCGAGATCACGGTCGAGCGCGGCCCGTTGCTGACCGCGACTGCGAGGCGGTCCTCGAAGCCTTGAAGGGCGGCGCGTGCTTCCTCGAGCGGGAGGTCGACCGCGGCCATCGCCCCGCGACTGCTCAGCCGGCGGAGCAAGTGGCTCCGACGGCAGATCACCCGGGCCGCGTCCGGGAGATCGAGCGCGCCCGCGACGTGCGCGGCGGCGATCTCCCCCAGGCTGTGCCCGACGACCGCACCCGGCTGAATCCCCCACGACTGCCAGAGGGCGGCCAGCGCGACGCTCACCGCGAAGAGCGCCGGCTGCACCTCGTCGATACCGTCGAGCTCGCGATCGACCACGGTCAGCCGCTCGACCACGCTCCAGCCGGCCTCTCGCCGGATCGCCTCGTCACACCGCTCGAGACTCTCGCGGAAGACCATCTCCTGGACGAGCAGGCGGCGCCCCATCCCCGGCCACTGGGAGCCCTGGCCCGGGAAGACGAAGGCGAGCGGCGCCGACGCCTTCCGGTTCCGCCCGGCGATCACCGCCGGATGTGATCCCCGCGCGAGGTACTCGGTCAGCGCTTCCCGCAGCCCGTCCGCCGAGCGGCCGACGACTGCCAGCCGGTGCTCGTGATGCGCCCGCCGCACGGCCGCGGTGTAGACGAGGTCTTCGAGCCGATCCGCACCCGCCAGCGCCCCGGAATACGACCGCGCGAGCGCGGCGAGCGCCGGCGCGCTCCGTGCAGAGAGCGGCAGCAGGACCGCGTCCCGGGCTGCGGCAGGCGGTGCATCGACCACGGGCGGCGCTGCCTCCAGCACCACGTGCGCGTTCGTGCCCGACCAGCCGAACGAGCTCACGCCCGCACAGCGCCGGCCACGCCCGGCCGGCCACGGGCCGAGTGACGTCGGAATGGCGAGGGTCGGCGGCATGCTGATGTGGGGGTTCAGGCGGCGGAAGTGCAGGTGCGCCGGCACCGATCCGTGCTGGAGCGCCAGCACCGTCTTGATGAGCCCCGCGATGCCGGCCGCACCCTCGAGGTGTCCCAGGTTCGTCTTGACCGACCCGACGAGGCACGGCGCGGCGCGGCCCCATCCGAGCACCGCGCCGAGCGCCTCCATCTCGATGGGATCGCCGAGCGGCGTCCCGGTCCCATGCGCCTCCACGTACCCGAGCTCCTCGGGCGTGACACCGGCCTGATGGAGCGCGCGGCGGATCAGCGCTTCCTGCGAGCGCCCGCTGGGCGCGGTCAGCCCGTTCGTGCGGCCGTCCTGGTTCACCGCCGATCCGCGGACGACCGCCCGGATCGGATCTCCGGCCGCGACGGCGTCGGCGAGGCGCTTGAGCACCACCACACCGCAGCCCTCGCCGCGCACGAAACCATCGGCGCGCTCGTCGAAGGCCTTGCAGCGACCGTCGGCGGCCAGCATCTGCATGCGGGAAGCGGCGACCGTGAACTCGGGTGACAGGATCACGTTCACGCCGGCCGCGAGGGCCACGTCACATTCGCCGGTCCGGAGCGCCTGAACGGCCAGGTGGACCGCCACGAGGGACGACGAGCAGGCGGTGTCGATAGCAAGGCTCGGCCCGCGGAGATCGAGCAGGTACGCGAGCCGTCCGGCGAGCACGCTATGCGACGTCCCGGTGCCCGCGTAGGCATCGAGGCCCGCGGGGTTCTCGGCCTGGAGCGTCCAGTAGTCGTTGCTGTGGCTGTGGACCCCGACGAAGACCCCCGCCGCGCTTCCGGCCAGTCGAGAGGGATTCTGGCCCGCATCCTCGAGCGCATCCCACGCCACCTCGAGGAGCAGGCGCTGCTGGGGATCCATGCGGGCGGCCTCGCGCGGCGAGATGTCGAAGAACGCGGCATCGAAGCCATCGATCTCGCCCAGGAACGCTCCCCAGCGCGTGCTCATCTTGCCGCGGGCTCGAGGATCGGGATCGTAGAGCGCCGCCGCGTCCCAGCGATCGGCCGGCACCTCGGTGACCGCGTCGACGCCCTTGGCGAGCAGAGCCCAGAACGACGCGGCGTCGCGGACGCCGCCCGGGAGTCGGCAGCCGATACCCACGATGGCGATGGGTTCCGTTTTCGCGCGCTCCGCCGCTTCGAGACGGGCGCGCATCTTCGCCAGGGCGTCGAGCGCCTGCCGCAGCTGGTCGCCGCTCGGCTCACTCATGACCCGGCTCCGGTCCGCCTCCGAGCAGTCGATTCACCCGCGCCAGCTCCTCGTCCAGCAGCGCGCCCACCTGGTCCCGAGACAGGCCCTCGGTCTCCGGGTCGACCCGTTCGGTCGTCGGCGCCGCCTCCACCCGCGGCGCATCGACGACGAGGTCGAGCGCCTCGGCGATGTGGCCAACCAGCGCGGCAACCGTCGGGTAGTTCCACACGAGCGTGGCCGACAGGCGCAACCCGAAGTCCGCCTCGAGCCGGTTTCGTAGCTCGAGCGTCATCAGTGAATCGAGGCCGAGACTCTTGAGAGGGGCCTCCGCGTCGACTCGTGCCGGCTCCAGGCGCAGAATCCGCGCGACCCGCGCCGTCAGGTGCGCCCGGAGCATCCCGAGCCGGGCGGAGCCCGGGGCGGCTCTCAACACGTCCGGCAGTGCGGCGCCGCCCGCGTCGGGGCGCGCCGCCGATGGGCGCACGAGCGCGCCGAGGAAGGGATCGGGCGCTCCGCCACGTGCCACGCTCCAGGCCTCGGCGTCGAAGATCATGATCGCCTGATGGGTGCGGTCGCTTCCGAGCATCGCGGTGAAAGCCTGCACACCCTGCTCGGGGGATAGGCTTCCGAGTCCTACCCTTTCGAGGCGCGCCCCGCGATCGCGACGCGCGGCGGCGAGCCCGATGTCACTCCACGGGCCCCAGCCGATGCTGATCGCGGGGCGGCCGAGGCTCCGCCGATACCGCGCCAGCGCATCCAGGAACGCGTTGGCCCCCGCGTAGCTCGCCTGGCCGGCCAGGCCCAGGAGGGGGGAAACCGACGAGCACAGGACGAAGAAGTCGAGCGGGTCCGACTCGGTCAGCGTGTGGAGGACCCACGCTCCGGCGGCCTTGGGTGCCATGACCGCCCGGATCTGGCCGAGCTCCATCCGGAGGAGCGTCGCGTCGTCGAGCACGCCCGCAGCGTGAATCACTCCTCGCAGAGGCGGCATCCGACGACGCAGGGCCTCGAGGGCGGTCGCCATCGGTCCGGGCGCCGCGACGTCGGCCTGGATCGTCACCACGTCGGTCCCGGCCTGCTCGAGCGCGGTGATGATTCGGTGCGCCTCGGCGCCGGGTGCGCGACGACCGAGCAGCGCGACGTGCCGCGCGCCGGCGTCAACCAGTGCGCGCGCCATCGCAAGCCCCAGCGCGCCCAGGCCCCCGGTAATCAGGTACGTCCCGTCGGATCGGATCGCCGACGCGGCCGCAGTCAGCGGGGCCACGGCCGCAGCCGACTGCGAGAGCGAGAGGGCGATCTTCCCGATATGGCGCGCCTCCGCCATGTAGCGGAAGGCATCGGATACCTCGCCGATCGGGAACACGCGCACCGGAAGAGGCTGGATTTCTCCGACGGCGACGCGCTCCATCAGACGCGCCAGCAAGGCTCCGACGACGCTCGGTCGCTCCCGGCACAGGCGCTCGAGATCGAGCGCGGCAAAGGACAGATTGTTCCGGAATGGGCCCAGCCCGATTGGCGCGTTCTGGTAGATGTCCTGCTTGCCGATCTCCACGAATCGTCCGTACGGAGCGAGCGCCGAGAGGCCAGCGGCGACCGCCTCGCCGGCCAGCGAGTTCAGGACGATGTCCACGCCGGCCCCACCCGTGAGCGCCATGACCTCTCTCGCGAAGGACAGCGACCTCGAGTCGAGAACGTGCTCGACTCCGAGCGCGCGGAGGTGCTCGTGCTTCCGCGGGCTCCCCGCGGTGGCGAACACGATGGCGCCGGCCCGTCGGGCGAGCTGCACCGCGGCCAGGCCCACCCCGCCGGCCGCGGCGTGGATCAGCACGCGGTCGCCCGCCTGCATCCGGGCCAGGTGCTCGAGCGCGTACGACGCGGTCAGGAACGCGATCGGCAGGGTGGCCGCCACCGCGTCCTCGAGGTGAGCCGGCTTCGACACCGCCAGCCGCGCGTCGGCGATGGCGTGGGTGCCCAGACAGTCGAAGGCGATCGCGATCACCTCGTCGCCGACCCTCGGGCTCTCGACGCCCGGGCCCACGGCCACCACGCGGCCCGCGCATTCCATCCCGATGGGCCCGATTCCGTCAGGGTATCCAGGCAGACTGCCGAGCGTCGAAAGCACGTCCCGGAAGTTGAGGCCGGCGGCGCACACCTCGATCTCGATCTCGCCCGCTCCGGGCGGGCGTCGCACGAGCGGCCGGAGCCGCAGGCCGTCGAGAGTGCCGATCGCGGAGGCCCGGGCCTGGAACGGTGTCGACCCTGCCGGAACCGACGGCGCTTCCTCGGCCGCTTCGGATGCGGGGGCGACGCGCTCGAGCCTCGCCACGTAGCGGTCGCGGCCCCGCAGCGCGATCTGCCCCTCGCCGTCTGGTCGGACGCACTCGAGGGCGAGGCCATCGAGCTCTTCGCCGCTCGGCTCACCGCTCAGGTCTATCCGCTGCGGCCGCAGGTCGGGATGCTCCCTCGCCAGGACCGCCCCGGCGCCCCACAGTGGGGCCTGTTCGAGGGCGATACGCCCGGCCGCGGACGCGATCTCCTGCAGTCCGGCCGTCACCAGCACGATGCGTGGCCGCACCGCCGACTCGTCCACCGCCAGAGCCTTGACGAGCGCCGCCATTCCCTGTACCGCCGTCGATTCGGTGATCGCCTCGTGCGCATCGGGGGCCAGAGGCTCGGCGTCGAGCCCCTGGAGGTACGCGATTCCCTGTACGGGCCCCGTAGCGGCTAGACGTGCTTCGAGATCGCCCGATCCGGGGGTCACCACCGAGCAACGCGCGCCACGTTCGGTGAGCCGGCGCGCGAGCCGCTCGCCCACGCCCGCACGATCGGCCAGGACGATCCAGTGTCCCGGCGCCTCGGCTTGCTCGCTCACCGCGGTCGACTGCCGATGCCACCGGATCTCGAACGTGCACCGGTCGAGATCGGTATCGGGTCGGGCCAGCGGCACGACGCGCACCCCGTCCGCTTCGAGGACCACGTGCCCCGCGGAATCGTCGACCACGACGTCCGCCACGAGCGCGTCGTCGGGACCCATGCTCCGCACCGTCACCCGGCAGCGAAGCTCTTTCTCGAAGGCCGGGCCGCCGTGAACGACCACACGGTCGATCGAAGCCGGTACATAGGTGGCCGTCGCGGTGGCGGGAGTAACCTCGAGCGCCGCGATCACGCCCTGCAGCGCCGCATCGAGGAGGCAGGGATGCACCGCGTAGCGGCCGGCGTCTTCGACAACCGCATCGGTCGAGCGCAGGCGCGTGACGACGACCGCGCCGTGCCGCGAGAGCGAGGCGACACCCTGGAAGGCGGCTCCATATTCGAGACCGCGCCGGCTCATCGACTCGTAGTGCGCCTGACCGGTCGCCTCGCTCGTGGCGCCATCGCCGGGGGTCATCGTGGTGGTCGTGGCGTTGAGCGCTCCGCCGTCTCGAAGGCCACCGCTCGCATGTACGATCCACCGACTCGAGGGCCCGGCCCCAGCCTCACGGCTTGCGAGCCGGAAGGTCGCGGCACCCGATCCGGAGGAGGTGACCACGAGCTGCAATGTCCGTGTCTCGTCGGCGGCAATCGCCAGAGGCGTGTCCAGTCGGACATCCGTCACGCCTGCCGACCCGGAACCGAAGGCAGCGGCCCCCGCGCTGAGGGCCATCTCCACGATCGCGCTGGCCGGGAGCACCGCCACCCCGTGCACGCGGTGCTCGAGCAACCACGGCGTCTGGATGGGGTCGAGGCGGCCCTGCCAGAAGTGAGTCCCCGGGTCGGCCGAGGACACGATGTGCTCCTCGAGTATCGGATGAGCGCCCGCACCCACGCGGCGGTTCGCGCCGCCCGCCGGGGCGATGGGATACCAGAAACGCTCGCGTTGCCACGGATAGGCCGGCAAGGTGACGCAGCGGCCGGCCGTCGGGTAGAGCCGGCCCCAGTCCACCGGGTAGCCGGAGGAGTAGAGCGTGCCGAGCGACTCGAGCATCGTCGCCCGCTCCGGCTCCTCGCGTCGGAGCGAAGGCAAGCACAGGCCGGGTCGGCCGGTCGCGAGCCCCTGCTCGATCGCGGGCAGCAAGACGGGATGAGGGCTGATCTCGATGAACGTGTCGCAGCCGTCCTCCCGAAGCCGCCGGACCGCCGCCGCGAACTGGACCGTCTCGCGGAGGTTCCGCATCCAGTACCCGGCACCGAGCTCCGCGCCCTCGATGAGGCCGCCGGTGACGGTGGAGCACATCGGGATCCGCGTCTCGGCCGCGGTGAGACCGGCGAGGCCGCGCAGGAGATCCTCGCGCAGTGGGTCCACCTGCGGGCTGTGCGAGGCCACGTCCACCTTCACCGGACGGCAGAACACCCCGTCCCGGTCGAGCCGAGAGAGCAGCTCCTCCATGGCCCCCACCTCGCCGGCCACCACCGTCGACCGATCGCTGTTGCACACCGCGATCGACAGTCGGTCTTCCCGGCCGCGCAGCCGCTCATGAAGATCGTCCGACGAGAGCTCGACCAACGCCATCGCGCCGCGGCCGCTGATGCGGCGGAGCAGCGCGCTGCGCGTGCAGATCACGCGCGCCGCCGCATCCAGGTCGAGAGCCCCCGCCACGTGGGCCGCCGCCACCTCACCCATGCTGTGCCCGACCACCGCCACCGGCTCGATCCCCCAGGCTCGCCACTGCTCGGCGAGCGCGACCTGGATCGCGAAGAGGGCTGGCTGGACGATGTCGATCCGATCCAGGCGCGACCCGTCGGCCGCCCGCAGCTCCTCGAGGAGAGACCAGCCCGCGTGGGCGGCGATGGCGCGATCGCAGCCCTCGAGCGCCCGCGCGAATGCCGGCTCCGTCGCCGCGAGACCGAGCCCCATGCCGATCCACTGCGAGCCCTGGCCCGGGAACACCAAGGCGACCCGAGAGGCGCGTGCGGCCCCGCGAGGCGCGACGATACTCAACGCCGACCCCGCGCGGAGGAGCGCGTCGAGCCGCGTCACGAGCTGCTCTCGATCCGAGCCGACGACCGCGAGCCGATGGTCGTGGTGGCTGCGCCGAACGGCCGCCGTGAAGCAGACGTCGCGGATGTCCTCCCGATCGAGATCTGTCAGGTGGGCGAGGTAACTGGTCGTGAGCTCGCGCAGCGCCTCGGGGCTCCGGGCGGACAGCGGGAGCACGTATTCCCTCGAAGCGTCCGCCGGGGGCAGGGCCACGCGAGCCGCGTCCCCGTCGCTCGGTGCCGCCGCGAGCACGACGTGGGCGTTGGTACCCCCGATGCCGAACGAGCTGACGCCCGCGAGCGGACGTCCCTCCTCCGGCCATGTCATCGCGTCGCGGACGATGGCGACTCCCAGATCGCTCCACGGCACCTCGGGCGTCGGGACGTCACAATGAAGGCTCGCCGGGATCACTCGGTGCTCGAGGCCCAGCGCCACCTTGATGAGCCCGGCGATGCCGGCAGCGCCCTCGGTGTGGCCGATGTTCGTCTTCACCGAGCCCACGAAGCACGGCTGCGCCCCCCCGCGCCCTCGCCCCAGGACCGAACCCAGGGCGGCGAGCTCGACCGGGTCGCCCGCTCGGGTTCCCGTGCCGTGCGCCTCGACGTACTGCACCGCGGTCGGCGCGATCCCGGCGCGGCGGTAGGCGGCGCGCAGAAGATCTTCTTGACCCGAGCGGCCCGGCGTGCCGAGCGAGCCGCCGGTGTGGCCGTCGTTGTTGACCGCGCTGCCCAGGATCACCGCATGGATCGTGTCGCGGTCGGCGCGGGCGCGTGAGAGTCGTTTGAGCACCACGACTCCGACCCCTTCGCTGCGCACGTATCCGTCCGCGGACGCGTCGCCGAACTTGCAGCGTCCGTCCGCGGACAGCATCCGGGCCTGCGAGTACGCCACGGTGATGTGCGGCTGCAGGATCACGTTCACCCCGGCCGCGATCGCGATATCGCTCTCGCCGGTCCAGAGGCTCTGACACGCGAGATGCACCGCCACGAGCGACGAGGAGCACGCGGTATCCACGGTCATGCTCGGCCCGCGTAGCCCTAGGAGGTGGGACAGGCGTCCCGAGGCGGTGTAGCGACCGCTGCCGGTGGTCATGTGGAAATCGACCCGACCCGTCTCCGCGAACATCCTCGCCTCGTAGTCGTTGATCCACATGCCGACGAACACGCCGGTGTTGCTGCCATCCAGCGCTCGCGAGGGGAGGCCCGCGTCGTCGAGCGCCTCCGATGTCACCTCGAGGAGCAGCCGCTGCTGGGGATCGAGACGATCGGCCTCGCGCGGCGAGATTCCGAAGAACCGGGCATCGAAGCGATCGATGTGCTCGAGGAATCCGCCGCGCACCGCCCGAGCGGTGGCGAGCTGGCGGTCGGGCGGTAGCACGCCCACGGAGTCACCACCACGCGCGAGCAGCGACCAGAAGGCGGCCGGGCCTGTGGCTCCCGGAAACCGGCAGCCTAGGCCAATGATGGCGATTGGTTCGCCTTCGTCGCTCGGACGGACGCTCATGGGCTCGATGGTTTTTAGGTCGCGACCGACTGAGCGAGCTGAAGGCTCAGGGCAAACGAATCGCCATAGGAAAGGTTTGCAAGTCCAGAGCCACTGTGGGACTGCAAGAAAGGCTTGTGAGGGCCGACTCTTAGGTGTGTTACCAAATGGCATACCACTGCAATCTAGGGTTCAGCTGCGTAGATTTTCGTGCAAATCGTGCACATGGGTACTCCAGGTAATACACTCATTTTCGCGGGTTTAGCTGCGGTGATCAGGCTTAGGGCAGGCGTAGGGTCGTGCGGAAGAATGGTGCCCTAAGGGCCGGCCTCTTGGCACTGGACGGGAGATCCCCGCTGGGCACTCGTCGCGAGTGACACGGACGGGCACTCGCCACTCGCGAGGGGTGTCTTGCCACCCCCCGGTGCTGGAGGCGACTGGGCGCGTCCGAGCCGTCCTGGAGCGATCACGACGTCGGGCCTTCTTCGAACGGCCGCGGCGTGATCAGCACGCGTAACCACCGGCTGAGTGCGGGGCTCTCGCCACGAGCGGTCCGCCAAGAGGTGGCGTGCCTAGAGGGATTCGAACCCCCGACCCTCGGCTTAGAAGTGGGCCAACAAAGAAGTCATGCGCTGTCACCGACTGCGAAGCCGGGTGCGTTTGGGTTATCTTCCGACTGCGGGGCCAGTACGGTCCATCCCGTGGAGCCCCGAGGGTTCTCCCGCCTCGTAAACTGGAAGAGTGACCGCCCTTCCGAAAATCGACCCCACGCAGTCGAGCGAGGAACACCAGTCCTTTCACCGCGACGGTTGGGTGGAGTAGGACTGATGGCAGACTGGGTGGCACCATTGAGCGTTCGGCTGGACCACTACCGGAAGCAGCGCGGTGGGCTTTCAACGGCCCACCGCGCGCTTCTAACCTGCTGCTACTTCTTCTGGGACAGAATTTTGGCTGCGTCGGCGTCCTCAATCACAGGCACGACCGTGAACTCCAGCAGATCCGACCACTGGTACATCCAGCCGTACAGCGACGTGGCGTCGTCGGCGCTCGCCATCGTGATGCCACCGAGTTCGCCCAGCGTGTGCCACCGACCGAGCATCTTGACGCCCGTCGGAGGAGGCGCCCCCGTCTCCATGAACCGCTTGACCGCCTCGTCTCGCTTGCCAGGAAGCACCGTCCACTTCGTGAGGAAAAGCATCGTCGTGTACTCCGCGTACCGCCAGTGGAACGTTAACTACTACCGGGCGCGAACCCCGCCGTCGACACGACAGGTAGCACCCGGTCTTCACCCGAGGCGGAGGGAGCCCCTTGGAGCGGGCCCGAGCGACGGAACGGCTGGATTGCGACCGCGAAGAGTCTGAGCTATACCCCCAGGAATTGTCAATCGCCGTGGCCCTGCTCGCCTACCGGAGAAGTCGGATTCCATAGAATCCGGCACTGATTCCGGCACTGCACCTTCGCAGAGGACCCCGGCTGGCTGATCGTGGCTCGTAAGTGCCTGTAATGGAATGGCGCGCCTGGAGGGATTCGAACCCCCGACCCTCGGCTTAGAAGGCCGATGCTCTATCCAACTGAGCTACAGGCGCGGAAGGTAGCTACGATACACCAGACCATTGCTCGCATTCACCGGGCTTCTCGAGCTGGTCCCGCTCAGGCGCACGCCGGCCAAACGCTCCACCGCAAGACGTTCGTGCCGGCGGGCCCGCTCCGGGTGAGTTCCTCCGACCCTAGAATGAATACGCCTGCGCTCGGATGACGCCACCCTTCACGTGCACTTCGCTAAGCACTTGAGAATGTCGCGGCCTCACCGAGAACGGCTACTGGGTGATGACCACCCCGGAACCGACAGATAGCCTAGTGTCCGGGCCCGACAGTATGTCCAGATTGGGCAGAAGCTGCTGCTGGAGACGTGTTCACTGATGATCCAGGTGCGGTAGCGCGCGAACTTCCTCAGAATGGCCTGGATTTGATCGTTGCGAAGATGTTGAAACACCTGCCTCACGATGACGAGATCGCCGGGCGGGAGTGGGTCGGTGACCGCATCGATTGCCCTGAACGTGAGATTGTCACGAACGAACATCAGCTCGGGCACCACGTCGCACGCGGTGTATGTCCGGGCGAGGTTCGGCCGCTGCCCACTCGCGTCATCGTGTTGGAGATCCTGTCGCCCGCGCCCGTCGTGCGCCGGAATCCGCACCGCAGAGTCGCCCAGGCGGGCCGTCCGGCAGGCTGTTTTAGGTAAGCACAAGATGTGGGTTGACAGGCCCGGGCCCCCACGATAGGCTGCGCTCATCATTCACACCGGCTCGGCACCATCGACCATCAGCAGCGGGATCGACGACGATCGTCCTCTGCCTCGGGAGCGCAACATGACGGCGGAAGACTTGCTCAGCGAGCTCCGGTCCTCACGGACCGACCTCGCGCGCCTCGTGGAAGCGGCGCGCGACCGGCACACCCGCCTGGTCATACCTCAGCGGAGCGTGGAGGCGTGGCAGCAGCGGGAGCCGGAGACCTGGACGAAGGTCAGCGGCTGGCTGACCGCGCACGGGGTATCGATCGTCCGGGTCTGAGTTCAGGCCGCGACGGCTGTCGCGGCGGGTCCCACATGGGCCGGCGGAAGCCGGGGAAAATGGTCGGGGTGAGAGGATTTGAACCTCCGACTCCCTGCTCCCAAAGCAGGTGCGCTACCGGGCTGCGCCACACCCCGATCCCACTGGCGCGAGCAGTATACGCTTCGGCTCGCGCCCCCTTCAACTCGCCCAGCGTCGTAGGAGCGCCCGCGCCTGGGCCAAGGCCCGGCCTCGGTGGCTCACCGCGTGCTTGGCCGTCGCGCTGACCTCGCCGAAGCTCATCCCGAAGGCGGGGTAATAGAAGATGGGGTCGTAGCCGAAGCCGCCGTCGCCCCGCGGCGATTCCAGGATCAGGCCCTCCACCGTGCCCTCGATGGCGACCTCGCGGCCGTCGGGCGCGGTGATCGCGATCACCGCCCGGTAGCGAGCGGTCCGCCGAGCGGCCGGCACGCCGACCAGCTCCCGCAGCATCAAGGCGTTGCGGCCGGTGTCGGTCAGACCCTCGCCGCCGTACCGCGCCGACAGCACTCCGGGTCGCCCGTCGAAGGCGTCGACCTCGATACCCGAGTCGTCGCCGAGCGCCATCCGGCCGGTGGCCCGGGTGACTGCGCGCGCCTTGCCGAGGGCGTTCTCGGTGTAGGACGTCTCGCCCTCCGGCGGCAGGACGATGTCCGGGTACGCCGAGAGATCCTCGACTCGGTAGGGGAGGCCAGCGAGGAGGGCAGCCAGCTCCCGACCCTTGGCCCGGTTGCCCGTGGCCAGGATCAGCAGCGGGTCAGAGGGTGAAGTGCTTCTCGTCACGCGCCGCGATCGCGCGGCGCTGCAGGCCGACCAGCCCGGCGATGCCCTC